>Ga0224497_10002822_pt1 | contig 10096 bp, 13 predicted proteins | sample SF_Jul11_sed_USG_4_FD_167970 | JGI IMG/M metagenome (GOLD analysis project Ga0224497, IMG submission 167970) | Sediment microbial communities from San Francisco Bay, California, United States - SF_Jul11_sed_USGS_13 | ecosystem: Environmental > Aquatic > Marine > Sediment | place: USA...
ACCGACTTCGCGTCGACTTGGCCGTTGCAAATCAGCAGCCAATCGGCATCGATGCTTTTCTGAATGCGATCTGATACGTCGGATACGTCGGATGCGTCGGCTTGTGGCGTTACATCAGCGCCCAGGTCCAGCCACCGGTTGCCAATATCGGCGAGCGGAGCGAGGTCAGTATATTTCCAATCTTCGTCACGTTTCGTCGGCAGTCCGTGCTCACGCAGGTGTGCAAAAGCCGCGTTTCGCGCAGGTGTCAGGCGGTCGTCGGGCAGTCGCGCGACTGCGCCGCCAAGCGCGTCCATTGAGAGCGGCCTCGATTTCATCCTGTTGCCGCCTCACGTACCCAGTCATAACCTTTTTCTTCGAGCTGCAGCGCCAGCGATTTGTCGCCGGATCGAACGATACGTCCCTCAGAAAGAACGTGAACGAAATCAGGTTCGATGTAATCGAGCAGGCGTTGATAGTGCGTTACGAGAATAATGGCTCTATCCGGTGCGCGCAGCGAGTTAACGCCTTCGGCGACGGCACGCAGCGCATCGATATCAAGTCCGGAATCTGTTTCGTCCAGGATGGCAAGGCTCGGTTCCAGCATGGCCATCTGCAAGATCTCATTGCGCTTCTTCTCACCGCCCGAGAAGCCTTCGTTGACGCCACGATTCAAGAACTTCGGATCCATGCCGAGCAGCGCCATCTTTTCCTTGGCGAGCTTAAGGAACTCAAACGCATCAATTTCTTCGAGGCCCTGGTGTTTACGTTTCGCGTTCATCGAAGCTTTGAGCAGGTATGCATTGTTAACGCCAGCAATCTCCACCGGGTACTGAAAGCCCAGGAAAATGCCTTCTCGCGCGCGCTCCTCCGGTTCAAGTTCGAGGAGGTCGCTGCCTCTGTAGGTAACGGTGCCGTCGGTAACTTCGTAATCGGCGTGACCCGCGATAACTTGTGCGAGCGTGCTCTTGCCAGAGCCGTTCGGGCCCATGATGGCGTGAACTTCACCAGCGTTGACGCTAAGCGACAAGCCACGGAGTATTTCGGTGCTGCCGATAGTCGCTTTGAGGTTTTTAATTTCGAGCATTGGAATTCCTTAGCCGACGGCGCCTTCGAGGCTGACGTTGAGAAGGGCTTGTGCCTCCACAGCGAACTCCATCGGTAGTTCTTTGAATACTTCCTTGCAGAAGCCATTGACGATCATGTTGACGGCATCTTCTTCGCTGATGCCTCGCTGGCGGCAGTAAAATAACTGATCCGCCGAGATTTTTGAGGTGGTCGCTTCGTGCTCGACGCGCGCCCCGGGGTTCTTGATTTCCATATAGGGAAATGTGTGTGCGCCGCAGTTCTTGCCGATTAGCAGAGAATCGCATTGCGTATGGTTACGGGCGCCATCGGCCTGTGGCATGACGCGTACGAGACCGCGATAGGCATTCTCTGCATTGCCAGCAGATATTCCCTTCGAGACGATCGTGCTACTCGTGTTGCGACCGATGTGGATCATCTTCGTGCCGGTATCGGCCTGCTGATAGTTGTTAGCAACGGCCACCGAGTAAAACTCGCCGACAGAATTGTCGCCACGCAACAGGCAGCTCGGATACTTCCAGGTGATTGCCGAACCCGTTTCAACTTGTGTCCATGAGATCTTCGAGTTGGCGCCACGGCAATCGCCACGCTTTGTTACGAAGTTGTAAATACCACCAACGCCGTTTTCGTCGCCCGGATACCAGTTTTGAACCGTCGAATACTTGATCTCGGCATCTTTCAGCGCGACGAGTTCCACCACGGCAGCGTGTAACTGGTTTTCGTCCCGCATCGGTGCCGTGCAGCCTTCGAGATAGCTTACGTGGCTGCCTTCGTCGGCGATGATCAGCGTGCGTTCAAACTGCCCGGTGTTGGCTGCGTTGATGCGGAAGTAGGTGGACAACTCCATCGGGCAGCGCACGCCTTTGGGTATGTAGACAAACGAACCCTCGCTGAACACAGCAGAGTTCAACGCAGCATAGAAGTTGTCACGCTGCGGTACGACGCTGCCAAGGTATTTCTGCACGAGTTCCGGATGGTTCGCGACGGCTTCGGAGAATGGGCAGAAGATGACACCGGCTTCCGACAGTCTTTCTTTGAACGTCGTCGCCACCGAGACGCTGTCGAATACCGCATCGACAGCAACGCCGGCCAGCCTGGCGCGTTCATGCAACGGAATGCCAAGCTTGTCGTAAGTCTCAAGAAGTTTCGGGTCGACGTCCTCGAGGCTCTTGGGGCGATCGTCATCCGATTTGGGTGCCGCATAGTAGGAAATCGATTCGAAATCGATGGGCGGGTAGTGCACATGCGCCCAATCGGGTTCCTGCATTTCGCGCCATTGGCGGTAGGCGCGCAAACGCCACTCAAGCAGGAATTCAGGCTCGTTCTTGCGGGCAGAGATGGCACGTACGACGTTCTCGTCGAGTCCGGGAGGCATCGTGTCGGTGGCGATGTCGGTGACAAAGCCATGCTCATATCGCCGGTTGACGATGCTTTCGATATTGTCGGATTCAGTTGACATAGATCAGATCTTTCTTTCTACGTTAATCGGCATGCCGGAGAAGCTGAATCTCGGCACCGGGCTGTTTGTTTTCAGAAGATCCAGCAGGCTGACGTCTTCGAGTGCTCTTCGGATAGCGACATTGATCTGCTGCCAGGAGCCGCCGACATTGCAGACATGCTCGTGTTCACAGTTGCTGTCAGTTGCGCTGCACTCGGTGATCGAGACTGGGCCCTCAAGGGCATCGATAACGTCGGCAGCGCTGATGTGCTGGGGCGCACGGGCGAGTTTGTAGCCACCGTTGGCACCGCGGGTTGATGTGACCAGGCCGGCATGGCCTAGTGACTTGAGCAGCTTGCTGACGGTTGGCAATGCTATTCCTGTGGTCGCGGCGACATCTGCAGCGCTGCACACAGCACCCGGATTACCAGCCAAATGGGCCAGCATGACGGTACCGTAGTCGGTGAGTTTGCTGATTCTGAGCACGCGATTCTTCCGCCTCGCAGACAATAGAGGACTATTTTAGTCCTATTTACACCGTGAGGCTATAGCCAGGCAGCCAGTTCACAGTAGTTTGTGCGCTTTTTTTGCTATGCTAGCGCCGCTCCGGCAGTGCCCGCCGGACAATGACATGGAGCCGGCAACTGTCTGATTACCTCATAGAAGTGCACGACGTCGACTTTGCACGCGGCGAGCGTTCGATCTTCAAAAACCTGAGTTTGACCATCGCACGTGGTGATGTGACAGCCGTTATGGGCCCCAGTGGCACTGGCAAGACAACGCTGTTGCAATTGATCACGCGTCAGTTGCTGCCCGACAAAGGCCGGATAATCGTCGATGGCGTGGATATTGCGACGCTCAGCCAATCCGGACTTTACAAATTGCGGCAGCGTTTCGGGATGCTGTTTCAGAACGGCGCACTGCTCACGGATATGAGCGTTTTCGAAAACGTCGCATTTCCGCTGCGTGAACATACAAAACTAAGCGAGCGACTGATTCGCCACGTCGTACTGACAAAGCTGCACGCGGTCGGATTACGTGGAGCCGCTTACATGATGCCGGGGCAATTGTCGGGTGGCATGTCGAGGCGTGTTGCTTTGGCAAGAGCGATGGTGATGGATCCGGATATCCTCATCTATGATGAGCCCTTTGTCGGTCTCGATCCGATCTCAATGGGTGTCATCGCCAAGCTCGTTCGTCAAATGAACGACGCGCTGGACATCACCAGCATCGTCGTCAGTCACGATGTCAGAGAAATCTCCGAAGTATCAGATTTCTGCTACGTAGTTTCAGACGGCGCAGTAGCAGCATCCGGCCGTCCCGACCAACTCAATGCCGAGACATCGGCGCTTGTGGAACAATTCATGCACGGCCTGGCCGATGGCCCGGTTGCATTTCACTACGATGCTCCGGATTACGAAGAACAATTGCTTGGCAAGGGCAGGGGTAATTAAGATGCTGCGCGAGATACTGGATACGTTTCTACAGTTCCTGCGCACTTTCGGCGCGATGGTGCTTTTTTTCGTGCGCGTATCTTGGTATTCGCCGGCGGTATTTTTTCGTCGCTTTCCACTTGTTATTAAACAGGTCTATAACGCCGGTGCTTTGTCGATCGTCATTATTATGGTGTCCGGGTTGTTCGTCGGCGGCGTTCTCGCGCTACAGGCCTATTCGAACCTGGAGAGGTTCAATGCGGAGGACACGACAGGCATTTTCGCTGGTTTCGCATTGATCAAGGAAATCGGCCCGGTCATTACCGCGTTGTTATTTGCCGGGCGGGCCGGCACGGCACTTGCGTCCGAAATCGGTCTGATGAAAGCGACGGACCAGTTGTCGGCGATGGAAATGATGGCCGTTGACCCGCTGCGTTATGTCGTGATTCCCCGGTTTCTTGGCGGCGTGATCTCGATGCCGATTTTGACCGCTGTATTCACGACAGTTGGTCTGGCCGGGGCACATATTGTGGCCGTCGAGTGGCTTGGTGTCGACGTAGGCGCTTACTGGCAACAACTGCAGCAGGCACTCGACATGGAAGATGTGCTGGAAGGAATTTACAAAAGCATTGTTTTTGGGGTTATTGCGAGCTTACTGGCTGTTTGGGAGGGCTATAATGCGATCCCAACGGCAGAGGGTGTTGGCAGGGCAACAACACGGACGGTCGTGATCACGGCAATCGCTGTTTTGATTTTCGATTTCATGATTACTGCTGCCGTATCTTTGAGGTAACACTATGCAACAGACGCGCACGATGGAACTTGGCACCGGTTTGTTCGTCTTACTGGGAATAGGTGCATTGTTTTTTCTGACGACCCAGACGACGGGTCAGAATGATTTCGATGCGGATGAGACTTTCGAAGTTCAGGCAAGGTTCGAGAATATTGGCAGCCTCAAAACACGTGCTCCGGTGTCTATGTCCGGCGTTACGATCGGCAGGGTCACCGATATTCGATTTGATCCGGTATCACTGGAGGCCGTGGTGACGTTTGTGATTGATAGCAAATACGACCAGATACCGGACGATTCCGATGCCAGTATCCTGACGGCCGGCTTGCTGGGTAGTCAGTATATTGGTCTGCAGCCCGGCGGATCGAGTTTCTCCCTCGAGCAGGGTAGCGAGATTTTGTACACACAATCGGCCATTGTTCTTGAAAATATTATTGGCAAGTTCCTGGTTGGCGGTCGTCCGGAAGGCGATGACGAGTAGACGTTACGAGGTTGATGCGATGCGGCGACTAACGATTACAACGGTTTTGATATGTCTTGCTGTGGCAGCTGGTCCGACGTGGGCGGCTACGCCCGTTGAGGTCATTACAGACGCGGTCGAGTTATTGACGGTAGGCCTTGATGCCCGCAAAGACGAATTTGCCGAAGACAAAGATGCACTGTATGCGTTCATTGATGGCATTCTTTTACCGAGGTTCGATCGGGAGTTTGCAGCCGGCGCAGTGCTTGGCACGCACTGGCGGACAGCGACGGATGAACAGAAAAGTCGATTCATTGCTGCGTTCTACTCCTCTCTGGTCCATCGTTATGCTGACGGAATTCTCGAATTTGACACTGACAGGGTCGAGATTTTGCCGTTTCGTGGCGCACCCAAACGAACGGCGACGGTCAAGACCAACGTCCGCCTTGATGATTCCACCAAGGTTCCAGTGCACTACACGCTGGTCAATCGTGAAGATAAGTGGCGGATGTTCAATGTAACGATCGAGGGTGTTTCCTACGTTCGTAATTACAAAATGGAATTGGATTCACAGATTCGTGACTCGGGTCTCGAGAAAGTCATTCAACGGCTCGAAACCGAAGCAGGACTGGTCGCGAGTGAGTGACTTTGAACTCAAGGATCTCGGCGATGGAAATTTCGAGGTTTCAGGTGACATGTCGTTCGAGACGGCCGAACAAATATTGCGTGTCAGTCAGCGAGTATTTGCGCAACACGAGAACGTGCGGGTTGATATGTCGGCGGTTGAGAAGGCCGATTCGGCAGGCCTCGCATTATTGCTCGAATGGATGAGCTGGGAAAAACAGGGTGTGGCGAAGTTCAACTTTGTGGCAATCCCGACCAGCGTTCTGGCGATCGCCCACACCGCGGAGTTGAAAGACCTCGTCAGCAGCTAGCTGGCGCTATTCGTCTTCAAAAAACTCGTCAAAAAATTCGTCTTCGTAGTCCTCTTCTTCCGGCGGCTCGCCGTCGTAGATCCGAAAGTCTCGATTCTGCATATACGATTCGCGCACGGTGATGTACGGATCGGGTGAGTCGTCGAGAATTGAGTCAACCGACAGCAAACGGTGTCTCAAATCAACCAGGCGCAATCCCCAGACTTTACTTCGCACCGACGAGTTGTCGTAGTAAGTCCAGATATCAGAGTAGTAGTCGACAGGCAATGCGAACACGTCAGAGGCCATGTTTGGCCCCCACAATGGCAGAACGATGTACGGGCCGTCGGGAACGCCCCATAAAGATAGCGTCTGGCCGAAAGTTTCATCGTAGCGTTCAATTCCACCAGCACCGGCAATGTCGAATAAGCCGCCAAGGCCAAGCGTGCTGTTAAACAGGAACCGTCCCAGTTCACTAAAGCCGCGTTTCGGTTTGCCCTGGAGGAAGTTGTTGAGGGCAGAACGGGGCGTCGTCAGGTTGCTGAAGATGTTGGTTATGCCTTTGCGCATCGGTGATGGCACGACCTTCTTGTAGCCTCTTGCCAGTGGACGCAACGCAACCTTGTCTAACGCCGTATTGAAACCGTGCATCTTGCGGTTCATTGGTTCCAATGGGTCGTAGCTAACCGCATCGGGATCACCCTTTGTTGTGGCACATCCGGACAGCAACACCAGGCTGATCACCAGCGCTGCCAGCAAAGGCGATTGCCGTGCTGTTCTGAAAATTGAAGTTTGACAGGGTCTCATGAGTTGCCAGCCTGCGAGGCCACGCTGACAGGGCGGCTTCTCTGTAATTGTTTGAGTTGGTCTTCGGTCATGAACTCACGAATAAAATCGATCCGGGCTTCAAACCGAATCCGCTGGATTTCCTGTAACTCAGGTATTGTCAGAGCCCGGCGCAAAAAACCGATACCGCCAATGAGGTCACCAGTCATCAATCGGAATTCGGACATATAGTAATACGACTCAGCCTCATCACCGGCTTCATTTGCCGCTCGTGCAATCAGGCGAACCTGCTCAGGCGTCGGCGGCACGTTGTTCATGAGATCGAGCAACATGGCGTGTGCCTCATTTGCTTTGCCGAGTTGTAACAGTATCTCGCCGTAATGAATGACTAGCGGCACGTTGCGTGGAAATAATTCCAGCGCGCGATCAAATGTCTGTTGAACTGCGTCGTACTGCTCCAGGCCAAGTTGCGATTGCCCGAGACCGATACGGTAAGCGATAACCTCCGGGTCCTTCTCGGCCAGTTCCTCGAAGATCGCATTGGCCTCCAGATGCCGCCCGGCACGTTGATAAGCCACGGCGCGACCGTACTTCTCGGTATCGGTCTGGTTGCGATAGTCCCGTCGCTCGAAATAGCTGATGGCCTGTTCGTCCGTCTCATGCCGGTCAACAATCATGCGCGAGCGTGCTATGCCGTAGTTGGTTGTGTCGTTGCTTTGGCGCCGCTCGTGCTCGCTGGCGCGATTGCGAGCTTCGGCAATACGGGCTGTGGTTACAGGATGCGTGCGAAGAAAGTCGGGTATTCGCGTGTCGGGAGTCCCCGGTTGCAGGCGCGCCATAACCTCAAAAAATGATGCCATCCCGTGCGGGTCAAAGCCGGCATCGGCCAGTGCGCCGATGCCGATACGATCGGCTTCGTATTCGTTCTGCCGCGTGAAATTTATTTGTTGCTGCGCTGCAGTTCCTTGTGCGACTGCCATCGCCCCCTGAACTACGTCGCCGCTGCCTCCAGCGGCGCCGAGAACCATCGCGCCGAGCATCAGGGCTGTCGTCAATATACTCTGGCGACTGTTCGCATGGACGGCTCGTGCAATATGCCGCTGCGTAACATGCGCAATTTCATGGGCCAGTACACCGGCGAGTTCGTCTTCGTTGCGACTGGCCTCAATCAGTCCCGTATGGACGCCAATGTAGCCACCGGGGAGCGCAAAGGCGTTGACGTGTGGATCATCGACTACGAAAAAGGTGAAATCTTGCTCGCCATCGTTGGTTTGCGCAGCGATGCGGTGCCCGATTTCATTGATGTACTCGGTGATCTGCGGGTCTTCGACGACCATGCCGCTTCGTCGAATATCTCGCATAATCGAGCGCCCGATCTGCGATTCGGTATTCTTCGTAAGAATAGCGTCGGCAGGACTGCCCATATCCGGCAATCGAATGTCATCAGCTCCGGCACCGCCCACAAAAACAACGGTTATGGTGGCGAGCAGCAATAAGCTGCGTTTGACGAACAGTGTGATCAAGGGCAGGTACTCATTCGGCAGGTCCTCTCATTTCCGACCCGATTCGCTAGCTTCTGTTCAAAATGATAACGCTTTCAAGAACCTCGGCGGCATGCCCTTTTACCTTAACACCGCGCCATTCCTGGCGAAGTTTGCCGTCAGCACCGATAAGGAAAGTGCTGCGCACTACGCCCATGAATTTGCGGCCATACAAGGTCTTTTCGTGGATAACATCAAACTTCAGACACAGCTTCTCGTCTGGGTCAGACAATAATTCGAACGGGAAGCTCTGGCGGGCCTTGAATTTCTCATGCGAGGCAATGCTGTCCCGTGAAACACCGAGAATGACGGTGTCTTGGCGTTTGAACTTACTGTGCAGGTCACGAAAGTCCTGACCTTCAGTCGTGCAACCGGGTGTGCTGTCTTTCGGGTAAAAATACAAAACAACGTTTTTGCCGCGCAGATCCTTCAAGCGCACGGTTTTGTCGCCTGTGGCCGCGCAGACAAAGTCGGCGACGACTCGGTTCATCGTGGGTCTGCTCAAAATCTTCTCCTGCTAACTTAGGTCTTAACGGGTTCGAGTATCGCGTCGAGGTTAAGGCGATCACTCAGCTCGAGAAACTCATCGCGCAGTTGTGCAAGGTTGACCGCTGACGGGATATTGACGGCCATCTGAACGGCGAACATAGGGGCGCCCGTGTGCGCCGCTGCGTATCTTCGCGTCGCAACATCTGAAATCTCGATTTGGCGCGATGCGAAAAAGCTGGCAAGGCTAAACACGATGCCGGGGGTGTCGAGACTGACCACATCGACGGCGTAGGGCATTCGATCGTCTTTGGTTGGCCGCGCGTCTGTCTTGCGAATAGTGACCGTGAGGTTATCGTCTTTCCCCAGCTTTTCCAGGCCGCGCTCGAGCTTGTCCAGCGTGTGCCAATTGCCAGAGACAAGCATAAGAGTTGCGAACTCTGCGCCAAGTGTCGTCATGCGACTCTCTTCGATATTGCCGCCGCAAGCGAGTACCACTTTGGCGATGTCTTGAACGACGCCAGTCCGGTCCGTTCCGATCGCTGATAAAACAATGAGTTGTGACATTTACTTAGAAGTTACCTTAAATCTACTTGTGATTTCGAAACCGCTGCTTTTCACCGTGCGGCCTTGTTAGCCTCGCACTGGCGGAGTTTCTTGCCAGCACCAGGGATGAACAGTAACATCGCCGCCTTATTTGTGGCGAGCAGAAGCTATGTTTAACGACACGGTGGCGCTTGCCGGCATCGAACTGGAGGATGCGGGATGATCTTGGCCCGACTAATTTTATTGAGCGCTGTCGCCGGTTTGACGGCATGCGGCGGCCAGTCCGAACTCAAGTGTGAGGAGGCAACCGTCTATTTGGCTGCCAAGCAGACGCCGCGCGTCATAGCGCCGGACGATTTGGACAACCTGGATCCGCTCAGGGAAATGCCGTTACCACAGGCGTCTCCGCAGCAGCCAAGGCCGGCGGAATCAACCTGCCTTGAAATGCCGCCCACGATCATAGACGGCCTTTAGTTCACTGAGGTAGCAGGGGGCTTCACTACAGGCGAACATCAACATTCGGAGAGGTGGCTGAGTGGCTTAAGGCGCTCGCTTGGAAAGCGAGTGTACGCTTATACCGTACCGGGGGTTCGAATCCCCCCCTCTCCGCCAGAAAATCAAAAGGCCCCCTTGTGGG
>Ga0224497_10002823_pt1 | contig 10094 bp, 10 predicted proteins | sample SF_Jul11_sed_USG_4_FD_167970 | JGI IMG/M metagenome (GOLD analysis project Ga0224497, IMG submission 167970) | Sediment microbial communities from San Francisco Bay, California, United States - SF_Jul11_sed_USGS_13 | ecosystem: Environmental > Aquatic > Marine > Sediment | place: USA...
CAATAACAAAATTCTATGTTATGGCAATAATTTATGGAATTTCAGAAGCCACAAAGGAATTCCTAAAAAATATGCCAAAAGAAGTCAAATCCCTTGATGATATATCTAAAATCCATCAAAAATTAACGGAGGAATATGATGCACTAGAAAACAAGGGAATAATATCAAAATTTAGTCGTTGGAATAAAAAACGGAAAATAAACAAAATCGAAGAACATACAGATAGTATAGAATATAGAGGTGCACGAGGAGAAGTTTTAGCCTTAGAAAAACTCTCAAAATTGTCTGATGATTATCATATTTTTTGTGGAGTGAATAAAGAACTAAAAGACTATGTTACTTATCGAAGAAAAAGGAATCTAAAATCTGCACAAATGGATTTTGTTGTTGTATCAAGAAGAGGCGTTTGTGTTATTGAGGTAAAAAACTGGAGTTCTTTTTACTACAAGAATCATCAAGGAATTCCACCTCATGAGCAAGTAGATAGAGGGGGAAGAGTGTTGTGGATTTCGCTTCAATCTTCCTGGTTTAGTCCAAAAAAACCCCCGGTAACTAGTATCCTTTTGTCAATTCAGGGGAACATGAATTATCATGAGGATTACGGTTATGTTAAAGTCAGAAGCTTGAATAATATCAATTATTTCTTGGAAAACAAGGAAGAACAGTTTTCTGATAAAGAAGTCAATAGATTGATCGGTAGGATGAAAGGTGATGTTACTAAATGATTGAGAAAAATGTGGAAAAAGAAATTGTAAAAAATTTCTTGGCAAGTTGAAGATATTGTTTTGTTTTGAAGTCTATGGAATTTAAATAAAATAGGATTAGTCATGATTTGTGTCGGAAAATAAAGATCCAAAAGAACTTTGGAATGAATTTAACACTATAGAAGTTGAAGAGTTGTTGAATTACACAACAGCTAGTTTGATCAATGAAGCATATCGCCTAAGCTCAGAAAATGAAAAAGAAAATCTTCAGAAAGAAACGGATCTAGCATGGACTATACACATTATGGGAAATTGGTTGGAGCATTTTGAACCCGATCTTAAACAAATTAATGAGGCAATAGATAATTTTGTTGCAAAACATTCTGAGAATCTAAGTTACTACAAAACAAGATTAGAAGAAGTCAAAACCGTTTTGCTGAAATGGCATTATGCAATTGGTTGCTATCTATTAGAGAAAGGCACTCATCTTATAGTTGCCACTAAACTTATCCTAAAAAGTGCCGAGAAATCACTTGACAAAGAAAATTTTCTCAATAGCATTAAATTGCTTGTAACAGCGTATAATCTAAACAAGATTTACAAATTAAATCTGAGTAATGACATTAATGCCGCCTCTTTAAATTTGATTAAAAAATTAAAAGATAAGCCACGTTATTTAATTGAGCCTTCAGAAGTAATTGCAAAACTGCAAATTGTAAACAAAGAAGATCTATCAAAATTAATCAAATTATTAATATCAAAAACAGAAGAAGAACATAACCATATAGTTGAGTCATTATTACGTACTGTGATCACACTATGTGATCTTGATAAAAAAAATCAAGATGAAACTAAAAAAGAAATTATCCTGAGGCTTGCAAGAAAATTCGAAGAAGAGGGAGATAAACAAACTGAAGGTTTGTTAATGATTCATCATTATGAAAAAGCACAAAAGGAATATCAGAGACTAAATGATAATGAAAAAATAAATCAGTTAAGTCAGAAAATAAAAAATTCTTATGAACACATACATTGGAAAACCATTACACAGAAATTTACTTTACCAAAGCTGGACATTCCTGGAAAAAACGGTTTTGAAAAAATTAGTTCGATTGCTAATTTTGTAGATATGATACCCGACGTAGATAAGACTGAAAGACTTGTAGAAGAACTGAATAAAAAATACCCGTTACATTCCTTGTTTCCCTCAACTTCTTTTAGTAAAAAACAACCCACATCCCACAATAAAACAGATGAAGAAATTAAGCAATCTCAAATTAAGGGTGATTTTATTCGAACTATTACTTTAATGGAATCAATTCTTTCTGTTAGTGTAGAAAGTTTGGAGAATGATAAACAAATTACCGTAGACGATTACGTGGATTATATCAAAAGCTTTGGATTACACGATGAAACGACTATAGAAATTATCAAGCATGGTATTGAAAGGCATTTAGCCAAAGATTTTATTTCATCAATTCACAATCTGATTCCTCAAATAGAATACACTGTAAGGCAACTTTTAGAACTTAAAGGAATTCACACTACACGAATTGAAAATGATATTATTTGTAATGTATTACTTGGCACACTAATCTCTAGAGGTAGCATATTTTTTGGAGAAAATCTAACTCGATATCTAAGGATCAAATTTACCGATAATGATGCTATGAACCAAAGAAACAATATATGTCATGCTTACACAGACCTATCCGATTTTGATCATAAAACATCCCTATCTTTAATTTACGTTATTATGATGTTAACCAAACTGGTTTTTGAAAAGTAATTTTATTGAATTCTTAACATAATTTTTTCATAGATTTTTGGAGTTTTCCCTTCTGACAAATTCTTCTTGATATACCAGAATGTTGATTTGTTAATTCCTAGTTTCTTTCTATCATCAGAAGTCATATTCAAAATCTTCTCTCTCAATTCTACATTATCATTTCTGTTCAAATTCATTTTAGGAATAACAAAATCAAATTCTTTCTTCTTCTCCATGATGAAATTTGCTAACTGTTGTAAATTATCTTGCATGATAATCTGATATGAATAGTTCTTACCATTCTTGTAATTATATTTAGCATTAAAGTTTGAGTTAATTTTCCCTATGAGTAATTTTGCAATATCTTCTCCCAATCTGATATGATAGTTTTCTGTAATTATAAAATCCGACTTTTTGATCTTCTTTCCTTCTAACAATTGAATTACCGATACATCAATAATCCATCTAAACAATTCCTGAATGTCATACACCAATGGTGTTCTATGGTTAATCTCATGTAAAAATCCAATTAAAATTAAGACTATTTTGATTTTGTTCTTGCAAGCAAGACATCTTCTAGTATTTCTTTGAGAGAACCGTAACTGTTCTCAAGCTTGTTTAGCCTGTCTTGCAAAGATACATTATCCCGTTCAATCTCGCCTACTTTTTTGTCACTAATGACCATCTGCTGTTTTAGCTTGTCTTTGAGTTCAACTGTTTCAGATATTGTCAAGTATGGAATAGCCTTGATGTACTCTACTAGGAGATAATCCAGAGAAGGCTTGTAATAGTTTTCAGCATGACCCATTAGTTTTTCAACATCTATTGTCTTGCAGGCACGCTCTGCATTAGTCTTGAAGAACTTGCGAAATCCGTGAATTTGTTTGAATTCATGTGTGTCAGAATCAGCTTCTCGCAGGTTGATTTTCTTTAGGAATTCACCCATCATGTTGGCTATGGTTTTAGATGCAAGGGGTTTTGCCATTTTGGGCTCTTTTCTCTTGTCTTTGCGATATGTATTATTGTCCCAGGAATCTCTGATAAGCGGTGATCGTAAAGTGATTTTCTCACCAATTGATTCCCTTGATTTTTTGTACTGTTCAAGTATAGCATAGCATTCAGGTGTGACAAATGTAGTGTATTCTTCTCGTTCTCCCTTGTAGACTGTAAGCTTGGCAGCTACTATAGTTTTTTTTCCGTCATGTTTCTGAGAAATTGGAGATAAATCTCCCCAAGTCATTCCATCAAATGCTCCTACTCTAATTCCTGAGCTGCTACACATCAATATCACACATTTTGTTCTGGTATCAGCTAATTCCAGCATAAGACGAATCTCCTCAATTGTAGGTGCCCTGTCACTGCCAGTCTTTTTTGCATGAGGAATAATTTTGGATATCTTTGACCAGTTTATTCCTTCTTCAATGTCATTCATCTCAAAAAAATGCTTTAGTGCAGCTCTTGTCTGCTGTAAAGTAGAACCACTGACTTTGGACTTTCTTTCTTCAATGTAATCAATAATCATGTGTTGAATTGTTTTTGGATTCTTTTTTGCTTGTAGAAGTAACTTGTCAGCTGTTATGTTATTGTGAAATTCCAAAAACTGCACAAGCTTTTTGCAGTACGACTCTTTTGTGGATTCTGAATGAAATCCCTTTAGGAAATTCTTGACTGACTTGGAGTTGATATTATCTTGAATCTCTTTTGGAATCATTAGGGAACAATATTTGTATACATGTCAAAATATTAAGTATTTCCACCCTATTTGTAGTGCGGGAGGTGGGATTTGAACCCACGAACTCCTAAGAGATAGGGTCCTAAGCCCTACGCCTTTGACCAGGCTGGGCGACTCCCGCAACGGATTTGCCATTAAACACAAATTTATCTATTATTGCACAAACTTATGGCAAAATTTTTTGGAACAAATGGAATTCGCGGAATATTTGATGAAAATTTTAATCTAGAATTTATACATGATATGACACTTGCAGTTGCAACATACTTCAAAGAAGGACCAATACTAATTGGCTATGATGGAAGAGATTCGAGTCCTATAATTGCTAAAGTTATTTGTGCCACACTAAATTATGCTGGACTTGATTGTAACAACTCAGGACTAGTTCCAACTCCATGTCTTGAATATGCAGTAAAGACATTGGATTATTCTGGTGGTATAATGATTACTGCTTCTCACAATCCTCCACAATATAATGGAATCAAACCTGCTGCTAAAGATGGAGTTGAAATCTCAAGAGAAGATGAGCTAGTGATTGAAGATATTTTTCTTAATAAAAAATGGATAAAGAATTCATTTAGATGGGGAAAAACACGAATAGAAGACAGAGCAAATCAAGCATATCTAGATGGAATTATTTCACAAGTTGATTCTAACAATATAAAATCAAAACAATTCAAAGTTGTGTTGGATTTAGGTAATGGTGCACAAGCAGTATCTGCACCAATTCTATGCAAAAATTTAGAATGTGATACAATTTTGATAAATCAAAACATTGATGGTAAATTTTCAGGGCGTGGATCAGAACCAACACCCCAAAATCTTTCTACATTATCTGATGCTGTAAGAAAAAATAATGCCGATCTTGGAATTGCATTTGATGGAGATGGTGATCGAAGTATTTTCTGTGATGATAATGGAGAGATTCTTACTGGCGACAAATCTGCACTTGTATTGACAAAACATATCTTAAAAAAAAATCCAACATCACTTGTCATTACATGTCTGAACTCTGGATCAAATATTGAAGTTATTGCGAAGCAATATGAATCTCAAGTGATTCGAACAAAGGTTGGAAGCGTTGAGGTTTCACGCAAAATGGTTCCAACTAAGGCTCTGATCGGTTTTGAGGAAAATGGGGGATTCATGTATGGAAAACACAATCAGGTTAGGGATGGTTGTATGACCCTTGCGTTAATGTTAGATCTTTTGGCAGATTCAGACAGAAAATTATCTGAAGAAATAACTGATCTTCCTTCTTCCTTTACCACTAAAGATAAAATATCTTGTTCTAGAAATGATGCAAAAAAATTGATTGCAAAACTCATAGAAGAATATCCTAATTCAAATATTACTGATGGTATCAAAATTCCTATTGATCAAAAAAGCTGGGTGATGATTAGACCAAGTGGTACAGAACCAATCATTAGGATATATGTAGAAGCTGAAAACAAGCAAAAACTAGATTCTCTAATGTCTGAATTTATGGAAAAATCCAAGCTCATCATTTCCAGATAACACTTTTAAAACCAAACGCTTGCATGATGAGAATGGAGAATGATCCCTAAGGGTGACGTAAGATGGGTAAAGCTTATTATGTAAAATTTGAGACACCAGCAGACTTGGTTAATCCAATACTTGAGGCTGTTAGAGTTGCATCTACCAGCGGTAAAGTCAAGAAAGGAACTAACGAAGCTACAAAGGCAATTGAACGTGGAACAAGCAAACTAATAGTTATAGCTGAAGATGTTGAACCACCAGAAGTAGTTGCTCACCTTCCAATATTATGTGAAGAACAAGGAGCATCATATGCCTTTGTTCCAAGCAAACAAGAACTAGGAAAATCTTTGGGCATTGACATTACTTCTGCCGCTGCAGCAATTTTGGATGCTGGTGATGCTCAACATATTGTTGACCAAGTTATCTCATCAATTGCTAAAATTAAAGGTGGAAAGACTGATCAATGAGCACTACAAGTGAAGAAGTAATTCAATCTGAAATTATTCAAATTGTTGGTAGAACTGGCATTGCTGGCGAAGTTATTCAAGTTAGAGTAAAAGTTCTCTCCGGTAAGGATAAAGGTAGAATTCTTACAAGAAATGTAAAGGGCTCTGTTAGATTAGGAGAGATCTTAATGTTAAGAGAAACCGAAAGAGAAGCAAAGAAGATCAAATAGGTGAAAGTAGAATATGAGTCTTTTAGTCAAACCATGTAATTTCTGTGACCGACCTGTTGCAAAAGGCTCTGGTACCATGCTTGCAAAAAATGATGGAACTGTTTTATGGTTTTGTTCATCTAAATGCAAGAAAAATGCACTCGATCTAAAACGTGATCCAAGAAAATTAAAATGGACCAAAAAATACGTTAAGGGTGGAATTAAAAAGAAGTAGAATTGACTGAGCAATCATTATTCATTGTAAAGCCTGACGCAGTAGCTAGAAACTTAGTAGGTGAAGTAATATCCAGATTTGAAAGAAAGGGATTTAAAATTTTAAAATTAAAGATGTTTACATTTACCCAAACACAAGCTGAGAACTTTTATGGAGTTCACAAAGACAAACCCTTCTTTGGTGAGCTTACATCCTTTATTACATCAGGACCAGTAGTTGCTGCAATCATTGAAGGAAACAATGCAATTGCAACTACAAGAATTATGATTGGAACTACAAAGTCATTTGAAGCAGCACCTGGCTCGATCCGAGGAGATTTTGGATTAGGATTTAGTGAAAATATCATACATGCATCTGATTCACAACAAAGTTTTGAACATGAATCGAGGGTAGCATTTGAGTGATCTGGCTTGCAGATTCGTCAACCCATTGTGGTAGTTCTAGGTCACGTAGACTCTGGTAAAACATCTCTTTTAGATCGAATTAGAGGTACTGGTGTTCAGGGCCGTGAAGCAGGTGGAATCACGCAACATATTGGAGCGAGTTTTCTCCCAACCCAGACAATTAAGAATACATGTGGCCCACTATACAAAAAACTCGAAGAATCCGAAAATCAGGTACCGGGAATTCTAGTTATTGATACACCTGGACATGAAGTATTTACTAATCTTAGAGCACGTGGGGGGTCAGCTGCTGATATCGCAATACTTGTAGTTGATGTAAATCGCGGATTCCAACCACAGACAAATGAAAGTCTTAAAATTTTGCAGAGCAGAAAAGTTCCATTTGTTATTGCACTAAACAAATGTGATCAGATGTCCGGTTGGAGAAAATCTGAAACTCAGTTCATCTCAAAGGCAATCAAAGAACAAGATACATCAATTCAAACAGATCTTGATCAAAAAATCTATGACGTAGTAGGTACCCTTTCAATTCTTGGATATCGATCTGAGGCATTTTACAGGGTAAAGGATTTCAAACAGGAAATTGCAATCGTTCCAATTTCTGCAAGAACTGGAGTTGGAATTCCTGAACTTCTTGCAGTGCTAGTTGGACTTACACAGCAATATCTGCAAAAGAGGCTCAACCAGGAAGAAAAAGACCCACGTGGAATTGTTCTTGAAGTAAATGATGAGATAGGTCTTGGACAAACTGCAAACATTATCTTGATTGATGGAGCAATAAAGAAAAGCGATAGCATTGTTGTTGCAAAAAGAGATTCTGTAATTGTTACAAAACCAAAGGCAATACTATTACCAAAACCTCTTGATGAGATGAGAGATCCCCGAGATAAATTTAAACCCGTTGATAGTGTTAATGCGGCAGCTGGCCTGAAAATTGCATCACCTGAATTAGAAGGCGTTCTACCAGGAAGTACTCTCTATGTTGCATCAACTTCAGCTGATATAGAAAAATTTACAAAGCTAATTGAGTCAGAAATGAAGTCTGTCTTTATTGATACTGAAACAAATGGAATTATTCTAAAATGTGATACAATTGGTTCTCTTGAGGCAATAGTTGAGATGCTTCGACGCTCACAGGTTCCTATTGCAAAGGCCGACATTGGACCTATAAACAGGCGTGATATAATGGAGGCAAAGGCAATCAAGGAAAAAAATAGACACTTTGGGGTTGTGTTGGCATTTAACGTAAAGATTCTTCCAGATGCTAAAGATGAATCCGAAGGAAGCCATATCCGAATATTTGAAGACAGAGTCATTTACAGTTTAATTGATAATTATAATGCATGGGTTGAAGAAGATATTGCACATGAAGAAGATGCAGTATTTGCAGAGTTTACCCCTATTGCAAAGTTTACTTTTTTGAAAGGATATGTATTTCGAAATAACAGCCCTGCAGTATTTGGAATCAGAGTTGATACTGGAACATTGAGACAAAAGATTCCATTTATGAACAAGAACGGAAGAAAAGTTGGAATTGTACATCAGCTGCAACATGAAGGAAAAACAGTAACTTCTGCCAAAGAAGGACAAGAAGTTGCATGTTCTGTTCAAGATGTAACCATTGGAAGACAAATCTTTGAAGAAGATGTGTACTACACATTACCTCCATCACATGAGGCAAAACAGATCTTAAAAAAATACATGTACAAGCTTAGTCCTAAAGAACAAGAAGTTCTAAATGAAATAGTAGAAATTCAAAGAGAAAAGGATGCAGCATATGCATACTAAATAATACTATTCTTCAAAATTTCTAAGTTAAATTTTAAGATTCAGTTTGTAATATATTTTTAAAAAAGCATGTTAATTTGTTAATTAATTTTTTTGTGTTATTTAGAATGTTTTTTGCAGATCATATTGATTCCAGGAGCGCCAACTGCTCCCATCATTTTATCAACAATCTGACCTGACTTGAACATGATAAATGTTGGAATTGATTGTACACTAAATCTCATAGCAATATTTTGATTTAGATCAACATTAACCCTTGCAAATTTTACATTTGGATATTTCTTTGAGAGGCTCTCAAATACCGGATGCATCATCTTACATGGACCGCACCATTCTGCCCAAAAATCTACAAGTGTTGGATTCTCTGATGATATTATTTGATCGAAATTTGTTCCATCCAGATCAGCAATTTCTAATGGAATCTGTGGTTGACTTTGCTGTCTTAGCATCTCTTCTAGTTTTCTTTGCTTTATCTTTTCAATTTCTGGATCTTCAGACATTACTCTATTCTATTTATTTCTATTAAAAAATCTATATTGAATTCAAAGATAATACTAGTCTCCATCTGTCCTTATTGGAATAGACTCATATCTTCTTGAATTGCAAATTGGGCACTGGTCAATATATTTTGTAAAACTAACTGAGGTATATGCAATTCCACACTCTCCGCAAATTCTTAGGTTTCTGCTCAGCTTGCCCATGTCGATACTCAAAAAGTATTATGATTAAAACCTAACTCTTTTTCTTGCTTTGTAAATTAATACTGCAGGTGCTCCAACATACATTCCAAGATTCATCAAGATCACACCTATTCCGTATCCAACAATCTTCTCTTCTGAATCTGCCATTGATATTATAGAAAGAGTTGATAACATTGGGGTAATTCCAAGTCTTACCATCTCTTTGAATACCGGGTTTTCTCTTTCATAGTCTGCAACATATGGTGAAAACGAATAGTAGAATTGGTTGAATCCTGTCATAAATAATGCACCTGACTCAGTACTCATCACCTTACTATCTCTAATTTCTCTGAGAAATTGTACTTGTGGGGCCATCTCTGAACCATATACAGCTGTGGCAATTAGGCAACCTCCACCTTCTGTGTTTGCTTTTTCAGGTGTACATACACCATTTACTAGAATTGTACCTTTACCACACTCCCCAATAATTTTTTTTGGTTTTGATTCTTCTTTTGGCTCCTCTAACCCAACTGCCTGATAAATAGAAGAATACTCTGAATAATTATCATCAAACCATTCCTTGTATTTTGGCTCATTGTTGTATCTGTCAACATAGTACTGCGGATCC
>Ga0224497_10002824_pt1 | contig 10094 bp, 10 predicted proteins | sample SF_Jul11_sed_USG_4_FD_167970 | JGI IMG/M metagenome (GOLD analysis project Ga0224497, IMG submission 167970) | Sediment microbial communities from San Francisco Bay, California, United States - SF_Jul11_sed_USGS_13 | ecosystem: Environmental > Aquatic > Marine > Sediment | place: USA...
GTAGCCATTATCCTGAGCCTGATGCGGATTTGGACTAACCGCAGTCTAAATTAATATTGACTAAACGTGAAAGAACAGGGGATATTGGACGCCTTGAGCCTAAACGATTTTCGGCTCATACTATTTTCCTGCCGAACAACAATGACATAAACGGGGCAGGGCAACAGCGGAAAGCTGCGAATATTCCAACCGTGTAACCGAGGAGTTATCAATGAAAAAATCAGTACTGTGTTTGAGTTTTGGTATTGCCATTGGCCTGTCGTCGACGGCCGCGCTCAGCGCCGAGAGGGTCAATATAGGGGTGCCGGCCTGGACCGGGGCTCAGGCGATCGCCGCGCTGCTGCAGGCGGTTGTGGTCGAGCGTATCGGTGGCGAAGCGAACCTGGTGCCGGGCAACAATGCGACCATCTTTCAGGGCATGGACCAGGGCAAGGGAGATATCGACGTGCATCCCGATGTCTGGTTACCTAACCAGGAAAGCTTCACCAAGAAATATGTGGATGAAAAGAAAACCGTAACCCTCAGCAAGAATGCCTACGAGGGCAACCAGGGATTTTGTGTCTCGCAGGATTTTGCGAAAAAGAAAAACATCACCGATATCGCAGACCTCGGTCGCCCCGACGTGGCGATGGAGATGGATAGCGACGGCAACGGCAAGGGCGAAATGTGGATTGGCGCGCCGGGCTGGGCCTCCGCCAATGTCAACGAGGTCAAGGTTCGCGATTACGAACTGTTGTCATTTATCGAGCCGATCCGCGCGGAAGAGAGCGTCAAGACTGCCCGCGTAAAGGATTCGATTGCGAAGCAAGAAGGCTACGCGTTCTACTGCTACAAGCCGCATGCGATCTGGTACATGTTCGATGTCACCATGTTGTCGGAACCCAAGTACGACCCGGCCAAGTACGTTATGGTGCAACCCTCCGATTCGCCGGACTGGTACCAGAATTCCAGGGTCGCGACCAAGGATGCACTCAAGCGCGTTCAGATCGCCTGGTCGAACTCGCTGAAAGAGCGCTCGCCGGCGATCGTCGAATTCTTCGAGCGCTTTTCGCTGACCGCGGACGACGTCAGCGAGTTTGCCTACGAGATATCGGGCAAGGGTCGCGAGGCGTCGGAAGTCGCCCGCGAATGGATTGCCAAAAATCCGGAACGCGTCGACGCCTGGTTGGGTCTCTAGCCGCGCAACCTGAGAACCTGTGCGGGGTCGGCGGCGGGTCGACCCCGGCACGGCTGTCAGTTCGGTTTATTTGCAACCATCGGGGGAGAAATGGCCGCGTTAAATCAATCCAGTCCGTCATCGGGCGAAACCGTTCTCGAAATATCGAACGTCTGGAAGATTTTCGGCGATCAGGCCGAAGCCGCTCTGCGCGCCATCCGGGAAGAAGGGCTAGGCAAGGCAGAGGTGCTCGAAACCTATAATGCGGTAGTCGGTGTTGCCGATGTCAGTCTCGATGTCAAGAAAGGCGAAATATTCTGCGTGATGGGGCTGTCCGGCAGCGGCAAATCCACGCTGGTGCGCCACTTCAATCGCCTGCTCGAGCCGACTGCCGGCAAAATAGTGATTCACGGTACCGATGTGATGGCGCTCGGCCCCCGCGAGCTGCAGGAATTCCGCAATCGCAAAATCGGTATGGTGTTTCAGAACTTCGCGCTGTTGCCGCACCGCTCGGTGTTGGACAATGTTGCGATGCCGCTCGAGATTCGCAATATCAACAAGAACGAACGAATGCGCCGCGCGGCCAATATGCTGAAAACGGTCGAACTCGATGCCTGGGGCAACAAGTACGCGCATGAGTTATCCGGCGGCATGCAACAACGCGTCGGACTCGCGCGGGCGCTCGCCGCCGACCCGGACGTGTTGCTGATGGACGAGCCTTTCAGCGCGCTCGACCCGCTGATTCGCCGGCAGCTGCAGGATGAATTCATCAAACTGTCGGAAGTGATGAAAAAAACCACGATGTTCATCACCCACGATCTGGACGAGGCCGTGCGTATCGGTGACCGCATCGCCATCATGCGCGATGGCAGGGTGGTACAGATCGGTACCGCCGAGGATATCGTCATGCATCCGGCGGACGATTACGTGGCCGATTTCGTCGCCGGCATCTCGCGCCTGAAAATCGTGCGCGCGCACGCGGTGATGCAGCCGATGGAGAAGTACATGGCGAGCGCGGGGCATCTGCCCGACGACGCACCTCGGGTAAACGAGGGCGAATCCTTGAGCCGGCTGATTCAGCTGGCGATCGACGCCGATGCCCCGATTGTTGTCGTCGACGGCGATGTCGAGGTCGGCGTGATTACACGGCCCGATATCCTGCAAACAGTCATAGAAGGTGCGGAAACGTCATGAACGAAAGAAACCTCGATGCGCCGGCAGGAATGATTTCCGACGACAGCGACTACTTCGCCGCGGAGCGGGAGCAGCAGGTCGAGCGATTCGTCAAAACCAGCCCCGATTATTACCGTAACCAGTTCGGCAAAATCGGCAGCGATTCCAAGTTCGTCTGGACTACGAATATCTGGGCCGGCATCCTCGGACCGATTTGGTTCTGTGCCCGCGGTATGTGGAACTGGGGCCTGGCCTTCCTGATTCTCGAGACGCTCGCGGCCGTACAAATCATGCGCGGTTTGTTCGGTGACCTGGCGTCGGAAGCCTGGGAGCGCATCGCCAAGATCGAGGGCACGCTCGAACTCAGGCGCCAGCAGCTGGCCGCGGCGATAGAGAACAATACCGACAAGATCGACGTCTACCAACGCACGGTGAAATCGCTGGAAGACGCGATCGGCGGGATTCGGCTCGAAGCCGAGCAGCTGGAAGGCACCGGGCTGGCGATCGCTGCGGTGGGCTTTGTTGCGCTCCTCGTATTCAAGGCCGGCCAGGCAGTGATCGCCAACACACTGCTCGAGAAGCGCTTTTCAGACTGGCTCTCCGATCCGGGAATCTCAACCGGCATGACCCCGCAAACTATCGCGCTGAGCTGCTGCTTCGTGACCGTGATCCTGGTTGCCACGGTGACTCACTATAGTTTCCCCGGGCTTTTCCCCTGGCTGATCCAGTTTCCGACCGAGCATGGTATCCGCCTGACCAGCATCGGCTGGGTCGAAACCTTTTTCACCTTCTGCGTGACGAATGGCGAGGCATTTTTCGACGCCATCACCTACGCCATCCGCAGCGTGCTGGACGCGCTGGAACTGATTTTCGTGGAAACGCCCTGGATGGTAATCGCGAGCTTTATTATCCTGCTGACCTGGTTATCTGCTGGTCCTCGTGCGTCCGTTTACTCGGGCGCCTTTTTATTGTACATGGGGCTTCTGGGCTTCTGGGAAAAGGCCATGACAACCCTGGCCCTGCTCGGAACGGCGGCCTGCCTTTCGATTGTTATCGGCATCCCGCTCGGCATGTATTGCGCGCGCCGCGAACGATTCTACGCCTTCATCCGTCCGATCATGGACTTCATGCAAACCATGCCGGCCTTCGTCTTCATGATTCCGGTCATCGCGTTTTTCGGCACCGGCAAACCGGCCGCGGTCGTGACCACGATGATCTTTGGCGGGACCCCGGTGGTGCGCCTGACCGTGCTGGGCCTGCGCGGTGTGCCCGAGCACGTGCGCGAGGCGGCGATATCGTTCGGCGGTAGCAAATGGTACCTGCTTACGCGGGTCGATTTGCCGCTCGCCAGCCCATCAATTCGCGCCGGGATAAACCAGACCATCATGTTAAGCCTCGCAATGGTGGTCGTGGCCTCGCTGATCGGCGCCAAAGGGCTCGGCGAAGACGTGCTCGAAGCGTTGCAATATGCGAATGTCGGTCAGGGTATTCTGGCCGGTTTCGCCATTTTATTCTGCGCCATGATTCTCGACCGAATCGTGCAGGGTGAACGGAAATAGGTTGATCCACGCGATGCTGAAAAAGGTAATAAAACAGCCCCGGGTTCGTTGTCCATGAAGTCCCTGGTTTTCGTGCATGGCTACCTCGGTGGTGGCAAGCAATGGGCGGACCAGGTGGAAACCTTTTCCGGGCATTTCAGGGTGATCACGCCCGACCTCCCGGGTTTCGGCGAAAACCACGCAATGTCGACGCCCGAGTCCATCCGCGAACTCGCAATTTACGTGCTGAACAAACTCGACGAACTCGACGCAAAGCGGTTTCACCTGGTCGGGCATTCGATGGGTGGCATGATCGTGCAGGAAATGGCCGCGCTGGCGCCAGAACGAATCGACAAACTGGTGTTATACGGCACAGGACCCGTTGGGAATATGCCCGGTCGTTTTGAAACGATCGACGAATCCAGGCGCGGCGTAAAGGAAAAAGGGGTCGAGGCAACCGGGCGCCGGATCGTGGCAACATGGTTTCAACGTGGAGAGTCAGCAGACGGTTACCCGGTTTGTGCCGAACTTGCCGTCAAAGCCTCGCTGCAGGCGGCCCTGGCCGGGCTTACGGCGATGGAAAACTGGTCCGGCGAATCCGCGCTGTCGAAAATTACATCTTCGACCCTGGTGCTCTGGGGCGACGGGGACCGGGCTTATCCGTGGATCCAGCCGGAGCAACTGTGGCGGCAGATAGGGGGCGCGCAACTAGGGGTTATTCCCGGATGCTCGCACGCGGTACATCTAGAGAAACCGCATTTGTTCAATGCGATGCTGCTCGATTTTCTGGGTATTGACTAGCGTCTGATTCCTGGTGCCGTGGCGCCTGCGTAGAATCATATTACCGTCGAGAGTCCACTTGTTGCAAACGACAACGCGAATTTCCGGCGATTCGACACGGCGGGGCTTGCCTCCGGCCGCGCTCGACTATTTATTACGCGCTTCCGCCCCTTATGCCCAGGTAGCTCAGTCGGTAGATCAGAGGACTGAAAATGCAGGGAACAGTTGCCGAAAGCCAAGAATCGTAACGGTTTTCTCTGGCCCCTTTTCATCACACCCGAAATATCCCCGAACCCGCACCGGTTTGGTTCCCCTTTCTGGCAGCGGTCCCACATCTTGGCTTTCTTTTCTGCGTTGTGATGTATTCGACCTCTATACTTACTTTTTCTACACCCCATCTTTATCCTCTAAAGCCAAGGTGTTGCGTCGATCAGTTGAACCCACCGCCGGGGATTGTCTCCTAGTCCAGTCAATCGAGGGTCTCCTTTGGGGAAAAGTGGCGCTCGAACGCGATGAGTCAGCGGCGATAGCCGACCCAAACCGGCCTGTTAATATTTGAGTTATGGCAAGCTAAACCCATAAGGAAGTAGTTTTGCCAGCTTTATTTTAACTTCTGCTAACAAACATACTATAAGTTATGGATAGCAAGTTAATGAGGCGGTAATGATATGAAATATTTGTTGTGTGACTGGTTATGAAAATACTTAGCAAGTTACAAAGTTTAGCGGGCAAAAAATCATCAAAGGATGAGCATGCTTTAGCTGAGAAACTAGAGATTGCCGAAGCCACAAAGAAAAAATCAATATCCCACTTTTTTGTCTTGCAGGCATTGGAAGTGTTAAAGAAATTGGAGCTTGATGGTGGCACATTTATCTGCTCCAGTCCTGATTTTGAGTGTTATTTTAAAAAGAAATATATGCCTCTATTTGAGGAAAAGAATGCGTATATTAAGGTGGCTTTTGATAAGGCGAACAACGTTACACATGTTTGCGGGCTATTACCCAGGCTTCAGCATGAGAAAGATCGTAATAAACTTGATGATGAAAAAATAACGCTCTCAAAAATGCCTGACTGTTTACTATCGCACGCTATTGGAGAGCTATCTCTTGCGTCTAAAAACAATGTGTCTAAAGCTGGAAATGTTGTGAATCAAGGCCAAACAGCATCCACGCAGCAACAAATCTCTAAAGCTAGAAATGTTGTTAATCAAGGCCAAACAGCATCCACGCAGCAAAAGATTTCTAATTTTGTGTTTGATCCATATGCTTCGATTCGCTCGCTGAAAGGGGTCGAGAAAGAATGGTTGGATTCAATGCATGCTTCTCTTATAGGTAGTGAATATGAAATTTTATTGCACTTGCTTCAGTATTCAATAATAGCCCGTGGTTTCCAGGAAACAATAGAACATTTCTTAATCACTAAGAAGGAGCTGCAGCCTGGTAGTCGTAGTGTGGTTATTAACTCCTTTAAATATCTTGCCAGAGAATTTCAGTTTAACGAACAAACAATATCTGTTGCACAGATTGGATCCAGTTTGGAGCAAATGTTTAATCTAAAACCAAAGGAAACATTTAGTATTATTGTGGAACTCTTCTTTTGCCTGGGCTATGAAAAGGAGATAAAGGGCTATACTACGGGTTTTATAGAATTAATCTGAACAGATATTGTTAGTCAGAATTTCGCAGATGTCGTGGCCTAGTTTTTGGGGGAAGACCATTGTATTGTCGATTATCTCCTCGATTGATAAATGGCTCATGCTATCTAAAGCATTCTAAGGCCTCGCATCGGCGGCCGTATCACTCGCGTAGCGAGTGGAACGGTCCGACCGCATGCGTTTGTTATAAACCGCTCTTCTGCCACTGATTTTTTGTGATTTTGTATAAAACGTGTTCTGAAAGAGAATGATTTTTCGGTAAATCTGGATGCTTAAAGTTTTGGCATGTGTTTATCATTCCTATCCGATCCATGACGGAACGTGAACGAGAGTTAGATGCTGGAGTGAATGATACTACTTCATGCAAATCTAAGGTATCGAAAGAAAACTGTAACGCCTGAGTTGCTGCCTCTGTTGCATAACCTTTTCCCCAATAGTTTCCTAACAACCGCCATCCAATTTCAACGCTTGGGGCAAATGGAAATGTATCTTTCGGCTCATGTAGGCCGACAAAGCCAATAAATTTATTGTTTTCTTTCAATTCCGTTGCCCAGAATCCCCAGCCTCTTTCTGAGATAAGCGATCTACATTTTTCCGCCATTGCGTCGCTAGCTTCTCTGCTCAGTAGGATTGGAAAATACTTCATTACCGCTGGATCTGAATTCAGCGCCGCAAATACAGGCAAGTCACTATCTTTCCATTGTCGTAGTAGTAGCCTACCAGTCTCAAGTTCCATTACTTGCATATGGCTAACGTTAAAATAGCGTATAACGCCTCGCATGCGCGGCAGTCAAAGCGCGTAGCGATTTGGCTGTCCGTCTGCATGCGCTTGTTATGTGTTCCGGGCACATTACTATTGGGTATCGACGCCAGTCAGATCAGTTAAATCTTGAGCCCAGCTCTGCATGGAGCGGCACCAAACCTGCGATTTTGGTTTTAGTTGATTTCTCTGTTTAATTGATCCTACTCGGATTATATAAAGCGATGAATCCATACTTTCGGGGGCAGAATAAATAGGAGTTCCACAATCAGCACAAAAGGCTTGCTGTCGCCTTGAGCCGTTTTCAGCCGTTTTAAAATAAATTTTGGGGTTACCAGTAAGCATTTTGAAGCTGCCCTCGATTGCAGGAACAACAGTGCGATAGGCTGCTCCAGATAAAGTTTGGCAATCAGTGCAATGACAGATAAACACCTGCTCAGGATCAACCTCGGCACCGAAAGTTAATTTGCCACAATGACACCCGCCCTCAATATTCATAATTTGTACCGGATTCGATTTCGAATTTTCTCATATTTTAAAGAACACATAACAGCATGATCAAAAGGTAATTGACCTGATAATAAATTATCTGTTGTCAGGCGTCTGCTCCTGGCCGGAGATCGTCTCCGAGCGATATCCTATAAGCGTCTACTATCGGGAAAGCTGATGCATACAGAAATTAGATGGACGGTGAGGATCGACCCAGAGTGGGCTCAACGCACTTGTATACAAATACCAACCCAATTTTTTTAGGCGGCGTCAAAGCGCGCTTTGTTATCAGCTATCCATTGCTCCATCTCCTTCTTCCCACGACTTGAGTCGCTCATCACATCGGCGTGGGCCTCGTTGTAATGGGGCCGAAGAGCTTCCATCCACTCCTCAAAGGTTTCACCTTGGGTGGCTACTTCGCACAAATCACACTTCAGTGTTTTCATTGTTAATCTCCTGATTGACGTTACATCAAATTCGACCAAATGTGATAAATCCATATGATAGAGATGATATTTATAAGTCTTGAGGTCTTCGTGCCACGACGCGTTGAATGGACTGACTTTCGTCCCACAATTCGCTGTCGAGAATTTCGAAGCCACTGCGAATAAATAGTGGCGCCAACTCGTCGAAGGCTATATTTAAAATTGGCGGACAGAGCCGGGATTTTTGAGCAAGTCTTACCAAGATACGGAAAATCCAACCTCTCTCGCGCAGACAGGGTGTCTGTGACACAAGGAGCCCCCCTGGCGTGAGTAAGCAATACAGCCGGTCCAGAACACCCGATAAATTCTCCACCAGGTGCAGCACATTGAATGCCGTAATCGCGGAGAATGAATGCGTCTCAAGACTTCTATCAAAAGCATCTATACGACTAAAGTCTATATTCCTGATATCCCTTGCGCGCATTTTTTGATTCGCCAGTTCGATCATTCTACCCGACGTATCGATGCCGTGGACTTGCGCGACGAGAGGCGCGAGGTCGAGGGAAATCTCGCCGCTAGCGCAGCCGAGATCAAGCAATATATCTTGATCGTTTAACAGCGTTTCAGTGCTTTGCAGCGTTTTTTGATAAAGGGAATCGTGGTGAGAAATTTCATCGTCGTACTTTCGCGCTCTTCGGTCCCAGAATATTTCTTGCATATGATTACCTCTTAACGGAACTGCTTTTAAGAGTCGATTTCTTTTTGGTAGGTTGAGATTCGAGCCTGATCTTTTCGAGACTATTGAGCAACAGATCAAGGCCAAAATTGAAATCCGGCGCATAAGTATCCGGCTCGCTCCCGTTCTGTGCTTGCTGTCGAATTTTGATGATCGAGCCTAGCATTTCACTCAGATACGGGAATTCGTCATTATTGACTTGGGGTTGAAGCATGGCCGCCACGCTGCCTTGTTCCATCGGCTTAAATGGCCAGTGGATTTCCTGCTGAATGAAACCGACTATGTAGCTATTGATCGCGAGATGTGCCTTGTAGGCCAATTCTATCGAGAAACCCGCTCTACGGAGCGCTCCAATCAGCGCATCGGCGCGCTCAAACCGAACTTTGCTAGGCGCCACCTGCGATTCAATCAGAGACACAGCCCAGGGGTGGCGGAGGAGTGTATTCCGAACGGACTCGGCGACGAACCGCATTGCTGCTTGCCATTCCAGCTGTTCCGATGGTATTTCGAACTCTCCTATAAGCGTATCCGCAATGCCGGTAAGCAATTCATCCTTATTACCCACGTGGTTGTAGAGCGACATCGCCTCAACTCCGAGACGTTGTCCCAGCTTGCGCATTGAAAGCGAGGCAATGCCTTCATCGTCGGCAAGGGCAATTGCGGCTTTTAATAAAATTTCACGTGTAAGCGGATTACGAGAAACCATGCTTACACTGTAAGCTTACGGCGTAAGTATGTCAAGTTAAAAGAATAGTAACTTCGACGGCAATAACCCGAAGAGACAAACACTTTTCCTCAAAACTTAGGTTTCGTAGTAGGTGAAGTGAAGCGAAGCGAAAGTCCGAAATTGGCCGATTCCTGCAGCCTGGCTCAGCGTCTGATTTGGAGAACACATATCCATATACCTGATAAATCAGCAGCGATAATCAATCCCAAATCGACGTTTAATCGGTGATGAAACAAAATACTCAAGTGATCGAGGCCGATAAAAAAACCTTATCACTTTTGCTCTTAACTAAATCTTCGTTTCCCGATCAAAGGCCAATTAGTTCGGCATGTAGTCCTTGCGCCTGTGCAGTCTTAATGAAAGCCGAGGAATTGACAACGTCTGGATCATATGCCAATACCATCAGATGTGGTTTTTCATCATGGTAAGATGCAGCCATTACACCATCTAGGCCTAGTAATTCATCACGCAACTTTTCTCGATTTTCATGGGTGGTGTTTTCATCGATATGCATTGTGATATCAGCGATCTGATTCGACATAATTAATCTCCTCATCAATCGATTAAAAACAGCTTAACTTAACTAGACGCAAGCGATATGACATAGATCATCTGTGTCGCAACTAGATTATTACCCGTGACAAAGTTGTGATCCG
>Ga0224497_10002829_pt1 | contig 10091 bp, 9 predicted proteins | sample SF_Jul11_sed_USG_4_FD_167970 | JGI IMG/M metagenome (GOLD analysis project Ga0224497, IMG submission 167970) | Sediment microbial communities from San Francisco Bay, California, United States - SF_Jul11_sed_USGS_13 | ecosystem: Environmental > Aquatic > Marine > Sediment | place: USA: California...
CCCTGCCCTTGCAGCGCCTGCGCAGCGTTGCGGGCAACGTTGAAAACCGCCTGGATGAGCTGCTCCTTGTCGCCGTTCACCGGCGGCAAGCTCACGTCATAGTCGCGCTCGACGGCGATGCCGGCGGGATACTCGGCGAGGATCACGCTTCTCACCCGATCGAGCACCTCGTGAACGTTGAGGGGGGCGGGCTGTGGCAGCCGGTGCGGCGTGAGCAGCCGGTCCAGCAGCAACTGCAGCCGATCGGCTTCCTTCATGATCACTTGCGTGTACTCGCACAGGTCGGGACGATCGAGCTCGCGATCGAGGAGCTGCGCCGCGCCGCGGATGCCCCCGAGGGGGTTCCTGATCTCGTGCGCGAGGTTGCGGATCAGCTCGCGGTTGGCCTGGCTCTGGTCGAGTATTCGCTCCTCGCGGGCGATTCTCAGCCGGCCCTCGACGTGCCGGAACTCGAGCAGCAGCAGGTCGTCCAGCGCCTGGCCTGCGGGCATATCGACCGGTGTAACCGTGCATGAGAGATGGGAGCGCGTGTGCCCGTTCACGCCCAGCTCGAGCTCGTGCTCCGTGTAGCTGCAGTTGTTCGTGCGCGCGTAGCCCATCGCCGGCTGCAGGACCGAGATGTCGTGGACCAGTTTCTCTAGCGACTGACCCGACACGTTCTTACTGCTCATCTCGAACAGGTTCTCGGCTGCTGGATTGAGGTAGCGCACGGTGAGTTCGGCGTCGACCAGAACGACCGCTGTTGGCAGCAAATCGAGACCGGAGAGCGCCGGGGTTTTCATGTCACGAACACCAGACACAGAGCTCAGCAAGAACCGCGCCAACGGTTGAGAAGAAAGAAAGAAGCGGAATGCTTACGGCGCGCATGGGCCTGCTTGCCCCGGAATCCGGGTCCTACCGGTCCGTGGCCATCTCGCGCCGGAGGTTGGTAACGTTGTCCTCGTGCAGCTTGACCTTCTTCTTGTAGGGCTCGAGGCGGTCGAGCACGCGCTGATAGTTACGCTCGCTGCCAAGCCGCACCGATTCCTGCGCCTCCAGTTCCTTTCGAGCCTTGCCGAGCAGCTTTTCCTCGTTCGCGAGTTCCTGCTCGAGGATTCTGCGGCGATCCGCGTCGCGATCGCGCTGAGTGTCGGCGTCGACCTTTGGAAAATCAGCCGGCGCTGGCGTCGTCGTTTTTGATCCGGGCGCCGGTCGTTTTACCGCCGGAATCGTCGTGAGCGGCGGCATGTTGAGCCGCCTGCAGCCCTTCGCTTCCGACGCGATATTCGTGAATCGTTTGTTGCCATTCGCATCGGTGCACTCCCAGATCTCCGCCGCAGCCATGGGGGCAAAAAGACCCAGTACGAGTGCCGGGATAGACCATCGATAAAGTGAACGGGATCTCATTCAGTCCGGATAACGTTAAAGATCTGCCCGCATTTGCCGGCAAACACCGGAAATAGGGTTCTAAGTCTATGTCAACAAATCGTATTTTGCAACGCACCCAAATGGTGCAGGAACTCATTAACCTGCGCTTGATGAGTTCCTCACCGGAAAAGATGGGAAATTTTCTAAGGTGCGACCTGTCCGCTCAAGGCGACGTGGTAACGATCGGAACAGACGCCCTCGCGTTCTGCCCGATGAGTTTCCTGGTGAGGAAATGACCGGACGAATGTGGGGTCATCTCCTAGAGGCTGTAATACATCTGGAATTCGATCGGATGCGTGGCCATGCGGAACGCTGTCACCTCTTCCATCTTGAGCCCGATATAGGCATCCAGCATGTCCTTCGAGAAAACGCCGCCGCGGGTTAGGAACTCGTGGTCCTTCTCGAGCTCATCGAGCGCCTGCTCGAGCGATGCGCAGACCTTCGGCACGCGCGCCGCCTCTTCCGCGGGCAGGTCGTACAGATTCTTGTCGATCGGGTCGCCCGGCTTGATCTTGTTCTGAATGCCGTCCAGACCAGCCATCAGCATGGCCGTGAAAGCCAGGTAGGGATTGCACATCGGGTCCGGGAACCGCACCTCGATGCGGCGCGCCTTCGGGTTCGTCACCAGCGGCACCCGCACGGCCGCGGAACGGTTGCGCGACGAGTAGGCAAGGTTGATCGGCGCTTCAAAGCCCGGCACGAGCCGCTTGTAGGAGTTCGTTCCGGGGTTGGTGAGGGCGTTGAGCGCTTTCGCGTGCTTGAGGATGCCGCCGATATAGTGCAGGGCGAGATCGGACAAGCCCGCATAGCCATTGCCCGAGAACAGGGTCTTGCCATCCTTGGCGAGCGACTGGTGCACGTGCATTCCGGAACCATTGTCACCCACCACGGGTTTTGGCATGAAGGTTGCCGTCTTCCCGTAGGAATGCGCGACGTTATGGACGGCGTACTTGAGGATCATCATCCAGTCGGCGCGCTTCACAAGCGAGTTGTATAGCGTGCCGATCTCGCACTGGCCGGCCGCCGCCACCTCGTGGTGGTGCACCTCGCACACAACGCCCATCTCCTGCATCGCCAGCACCATCGCCGAGCGGATGTCCTGCAGCGAATCGACCGGCGGCACCGGGAAGTAGCCTCCCTTGATCGGCGCGCGGTGCCCCATGTTGCCGCCCTCGAACTCCTCGCCGGACGACCACGGCGCCTCTTCCGACTTGATCTTGTAGAACGCCTGGCCCATGTCGACCCGCCACGTTACCGAGTCGAAGACGAAGAATTCGGGTTCGGGGCCAAAGAACGCGGTATCGGCGATGCCGGTCGACTTGAGGTAGGCCTCCGCGCGCTTGGCGATCGAGCGTGGATCCCGGTCATAGCCCTTGCCATCGGAGGGCTCAATGACATCGCAGGTTAGGAGCAACGTCGGCTCATCGGTAAACGGATCCATCCGCGCCGAGTCCGGGTCCGGCACCAGCGTCATGTCGGAGGCCTCGATGCTCTTCCAGCCCGCGATCGAGGAGCCATCGAAGAAGTGACCGTCAGTGAATTTGTCCTCGCGGAACATCGGGACCGGCACCGACACGTGCTGCTCTTTGCCTCGCGTGTCCACAAAGCGCAGGTCCACGAATTTGACCTCGTTGTCCTTGATGATCTTCATTACGTCGGCGACGGTCGCCATCGAATTCTCCTGAGTTGGGTAGTGGGATGGATACGGCGAAAACGAGATTCCTTGGGACGCAGGATCTGTGCCAAGGATTTTTTTGTCGAAGGCATTGTGCCATAAGGGATTTGTTTCCTACAGGCCCGTTTCTACGCACTGTTATGGTGCTCATTTTCTCTGGTAGGCACCATTATGGTGCGACATTGCACGTAACCACCGTGCGTTAGAATTCGATTTTATTTCCAATAGCCTAGAACTTTATTTGGCCCGTTCAGGCTGGCAGCTTTGACGCATCGAGGAATTGCAAGATGATGATTGACGAAATTCTGGGAAAAGCGCGCGAGCGTGCACAGCAGATGGGCCTGCCATACGCAGGTGCGCTGACGCCTCGCGAGGCGCGCGACATCTGGCAATCAGCGCCCGGCGCGAAACTGATTGATGTGCGCACGCGCGCTGAATGGGATTATGTCGGGCGCATCCCAGGAGCAACGGAAATCGAGTTGCTCACTTATCCCGGGAATCGGCCCAATCCTGCTTTTCTCCAGGAGCTCGAGCAGCAAGTCGGCAAAGAAGTGGTTGTGATGTTCATCTGCCGCAGCGGCGCTCGCTCGCACAACGCCGCGGTGCTCGCGACGCGCGCCGGCTACAGTGCCTGCTACAACGTGCTCGAGGGGTTCGAAGGCGACAAGGATTCGCAGAGCCACCGCAACACCGTGGGCGGTTGGCGCGCGCGCGGGCTGCCCTGGACGCAAGGCTGATTGCTTATTTCCGTGTGCTTCGGTGTGATTCCGTGGCTGTGTTTGTTTTTGAGATAACTTCCTAGTCACTCGGCTATGCGGAGCTCCAATCGACGAGCCCGGTGTACGCGCTCACCAGCACCACGGCTCCGAAGGCGATGCGGTAGTAGGCAAACGCGCTGAAGTCGTGGTGGCTGATGTAGCGCAGCAGCGCGCGTACTGCGAGAAAAGCGCTCACGAACGAAGCGATGAAGCCGATCGCGAACATGCCGAGGTCGTCGGACTGCAGGACGGCGCGATTCTGGTAGACGTCGTAGGCTACCGCCGCGAACATCGTCGGTATCGCGAGAAAAAACGAGAACTCGGTGGCCGCCCGGCGCGACAGGCCGAAGAACAGCCCGCCGATGATCGTGGCACCGGAACGCGAGGTGCCGGGGATCAGCGCGAGGGTCTGCGCGAACCCCACCTTGAGGGCGTCCTGCCAGCGCATGTCGTCCACGCGCTCGACCGTCACGCGGTGGTTGCGCCGCTCGGCCCACAATATCAGGAAGCCGCCGATCACAAACGCCGCGGCGACGGGAAGAGGATAGAACAAATACTCCTTGATGGCGCCATGGAACAAGAGCCCCAGCACGGCCGCAGGCATAAACGCGATCACGAGATTCGCCACGAAACGCTGCTGCATTGGCTGGGTGGCGATGCCCGCTAGCGCCGCCCGCAGGCGCCCGCGATACTCCCAGCACACGGCCAGGATCGCGGCGAGCTGGATCACGACATCGAAAACTTTCGCCTTCTCGCCGTTGAAGCCGATCACCTGCCCTGCGATGATGAGATGCCCCGTGCTCGAGATCGGAAGGAACTCCGTGAGGCCTTCGACGAACCCGAGGAACAACGCCTTGAAGTAGAGAGCGAAATCCATTCAGGGCGTTATTGTACGCGACCACCCCTCAAACCGGTGAATGGTGAATGGTGAACGGCGAATCGCGATTGGCGAATAGTGATTCGTGAAAAGTGAATGGACTGAACCGCAGGTCGTCCGTCATCACCCATCACCCGTCACCCGTCACCGGGTTATTCGTAGCGCAGCGCCTCGATCGGCCGCAGCTGCGATGCTTTGCGCGCCGGGTAAAAACCGAAGAAGATGCCGATGATGCCGGCGAACCCGACGGCCAGTGCGATCGATTCCAACTGCAGCGCAATGCGCCAGCCAGCGAAGTGACCGATTGCATAAGAGCCGGCGACCCCCATGGTGACTCCCAGCACGCCCCCGATCAGCGCCAGCGTAATCGCTTCCACGAGGAACTGGGTAAGGATGTCCTGCGCGCGCGCGCCCACCGCCATCCTGAGGCCGATCTCGCGCGTGCGCTCCGTGACCGACACCAGCATGATGTTCATGATGCCGATGCCGCCGACCAGCAGCGAGACCGATGCCACGGCGGCGAGCAGCAGCGTCATGATGCGGCTGGACTCCTCGCGTGCGCCCAGCACTTCGGACAGGTTGCGCAGGAAAAAGTCGTCGTTCTGCCCCGCCTGCAGCCGGTGCCGCTGTCGTAGCAGCGCGCGAATGTCGTCCTCTGCCTCGGCCATGCTGAAATCCTCGCGCACCTTGACCGAAATGCTGTTAACGGTACGGCGCTTGGAGTGCGCCGCGCCCATGATTCGGTTGCGCGCGGTCGAGATCGGCATGAGGATCACGTCGTCCTGGTCGCGTCCTCCAAAGCTCTGGCCCTTGCGCTCAAGCAAGCCAATAACGGTCAACGGCACCTTGTTGACCCGGATCACCTGCCCAATGGGGTCTGCATCGCCGAACAGGTTCTTCGACACCGTCTCGCCGATGACAGCCACTTTGGCCGACCCCTGGACGTCGGACTGTCCGAATGCCTTGCCTGCCGCGATGTTCCATTCCCGGGCCTCTAGGTATTCGGGCGAAACCCCCCAGAACGCGGTGGACCAGTTGTTATTGCCGCCCGCGACCTGTCCTGCGCCTCGGAGGGCCGGGGACGCGGCCTGCACTGCCGGCACCTCGCGGTCGATCGCATAGGCGTCGTCCTCGGTGATGGTGCGCTGCGAGCCAAAACCCAGCCGCGCTCCGCTCGAGCTGACCGAGCCCGATAAAATGATGATCAGGTTCGACCCCAGAGATCTGATCTGCTCCTCGACCCGGGCCTGGGCCCCGGCACCGACCGCGATCATGGTGATCACCGCGCCAACGCCGATGATGATGCCCAGCATGGTGAGCGAGCTGCGCAGCTTGTTCACGCGCAGCGCCCGCAGCGCGATGCGCATGCTGGCCAGTAGATTCATGTTTCTACCTCCTCCTGCATCCGTGCGGCCATGGCAGCCGCATCGTTGGGCTGCTCCCCGCGGTGGTCCTCGACGACGCGCCCGTCGCGAAAACTGATGATCCGGTCCGCGAAGGCCGCGATCTCGCGCTCATGCGTTACCAGCACGACGGTCATGCCGTCGCGATTGAGCTGTTGCAGCAGCGCCATGACCTCGCAGCTCGTGTGCGTATCGAGCGCACCAGTCGGCTCGTCGGCGAGAATCAGGACCGGATTATTCACGAGTGCGCGCGCGATGGCGACCCGCTGCTGTTGACCGCCGGAGAGCTGCGAGGGGTGATGGTGCATGCGGTCCCCGAGCCCGACCTCTTCCAGCTTGGCCCGCGACCGCTGGTGGCGCTCGGCCGCTGGCACACCGCAGTAGAGCAGTGGCAGCTCGACGTTCTCCAGCGCGGATGTGCGCGGCAGAAGATTGAAGTTCTGGAACACAAACCCGATGCGGCGGTTGCGGATGGTGGCGAGCGCGTCACCGGAAAGATCCGACACGAGCTCGCCGGCCAGCAGATACTCTCCGCTGCTTCGGCTGTCGAGGCACCCCAGCAGATTCATGAACGTGGACTTGCCCGAACCCGACGGCCCCATTACCGCCACGAACTCGCCGGCGCCGATTTCGACCGATACCCCGCGCAGCGCGTGCACCGGATAGCCCTCCAGGTGGTAGTTCTTGGTGAGGCGGCGCGTGATGATTAACGGCTGTTCCATTTTGCTCAACACCGTGACCCGTGACCCGTGACCGCTGACCAGTGAGCCAGAAAAACCTCATCCAATGACCGGTGCCCATTCATGATTTACGTCTCACGATTCACGACGGTTAGAAAAAGCGCGGACTGCTGCCCCCGCGCTTGCCGCGTGCAGTGCCGGCAGCCGCTGCGCCGATGATGAGCTGCATGCCCTCCTTGAGCACGCCGCCGACCAGCTCGGTATAGGTGCCGTCTGTCAGGCCCAGGCGCACGCTGACCGCTTTGGGCTCACCGTCCTCGTCGAGCGACCATACCCGGCCACGGGTGAGGTTTCGGCTCTCGGCCACGATCTCCTCGTAACGCGCGCGCTGCTCGTCATTCAGCATCGCGGCAATCCGGGAGCGCCGCTCGGCGCGCAGCTTCGCAACTTGACGCTGCTGGTCTTCCGGCATTTCCGCCGACACGGCCCGGATCTTCTGCCCCGTCTCGCGGTAGATGGTCTCGAGGGTCAGCCGCTGCGATTCATCGAGCTTGAGGTCCTTGGCGAGACGCTCCCGCGCAGCCTTGCCTGCCTGCCCGCGGCCCGCCGGCGCAGACGCCTTCCCTGCGGCCGCGGACGCGGGTCGCGCTGGGCGGTACCGCAGGGCCGTGTTCGGGATCTTCAGGACATTTTCGCGCCTGTCGATGACGATCCGCACGTTGGCCGTCATCCCCGGAACCAAGGAAAGGTCAGTGTTGGATGTGGCGATTACAGCGATATAAGTCACGACGTTCTGGACCACCTGGGCGGCTTTTCTGACCTGGCTAACCTTGCCCGTGAAGGTGCGGCCGGGGAACGAGTCGACGGTGAAGCTCGCCTCCTGTCCGACACGCAAGCGCCCGATCTCGGCCTCGTCGATCGAGGTCTCGACCTGCATGTCGGTGAGGTTCTGCGCGATCACGAATAGCGTCGGCGCCTGCAGGCTCGCAGCGACGGTCTGGCCGGCATCGACCGCACGCGAAATCACGATGCCGTCGACGGGCGCGCGGATCGCCGTTCGATTGAGATCCACCTTGGCCTGCTCGAGCTGGGCCTCGCGCTGCTTGACCAGCGCCTCAACATTGCGTATCTGGGCTTCGCCAACCGCGACCTGTGCCTGCGCCGTTTTCACCTGCTCACCCGCGGCCTCGTACAGGAACCGTGTCTTGTCGAGCACCGCCCCTGACACAAAGTTCTTCTCGTGCAGCACCTTGTTGCGCCCGTAATCCCGTTCCGCATCAGCCAGTGTGACGCGCGCGCGCGACACCTCGGCCTTAAGGGCCGCGACGTTGGCGCGTTGCGTAAGCACCGTTGCGCGCGCGGACTCAAGGTCGGCCATCGCCTGATTCACGCGCAGCGCGAACGTGTCCGGGTCGATGCGGGCGATGACCTGGCCCTTCTTCACCGGAGAATTGAAATCGACGTAGATTTCCTTGATCTGTCCGGAAACCTGCGAACCCACCTGCACCGACACAACGGGGTTCACTGTTCCCGTTGCCGAGACTGCGGCGAGGATCGGTCCGCGTTCGACTTTGGCTAACCGGTATTCCGGCGCGCTCCCGCGCGCCCCCCACCAGCCGTACAGGCCCGCGCCGATCGCCAGGACGGCGAGCGCGCCGCCAGCAATGACGGCGGTTTTTCGGGAGAGCTTGATCATCCTAAGACCCGTGAACGGTGATCGGTACGCAGTGAACGGACGAAATGTCAGCGCGGCCCGAAATATGCCACGCCGCGATGTTCTCAGCGCTTACCGTTCACGCTGTACTGTTTCTTTAGAGCGGGGGGATTGTAGCCGAGGTGCCCTGCCGCTACCGCGAAGGCAGGGGCTTAGATGTAACAAATCGTTACCCGGGCAGGCGTGACCGGTCAAGGGCGGCGAGGAGAATTCGCCGTTTCAGCGATCGGGGGCAGAGAATTTTTCGTCGGGCTGGGCTTCGCGAACCGCTTCCTTTGCGCGGGTCTCGAGCGCATGAAGCAGCAGTAACCCAGTGAGCATGCCGTGGGTCTGAAAGTCGCGACCGATGGCTTCCGCACGTCGGCTAAGCGCCTCCGGTACCGGCAGCTCGCGGCCTTGGGAGGAGGCAACCAGGGAGGCCTTCAGGTAAGCAAACAGCAACTCGACGTCGGACTCGCTGATCCGGCCGCCGAGCCAGGCTTGGGGCGTCATCATCTGCTCGAGCGTGGCCTCCACGTCGGCAGAAGGGTCCTTGTCCCCGGCGTGGGCGGGCATAGCAACCGCCAGCGCCATAATGCCAGCAACGGTCAGGGTTCGGAAATGCATGTGGACCTCCGATACCGAGTGACTAAGTGACTGAGCAACTAGGTGACCGATACCCGCCTAGCCTCGGACACAAACTGTAACACCTAAGGCAGGCAACCACCTAGTCACCAGGTCACCAGGTCACCGAGTCACCGAGTCACCCAGTCACCAGCGCCTATTGCTTGAGGTAGAGTTCCGAGCCGCGATCCAGGAACTCCTTGGCCTTGTCCTCCAGCCCCTTGTCGAGCGCCTCCTGCTCCGACACGCCCTGTTTCTCAGCGTAATCGCGCACGTCCTGCGTGATCTTCATCGAGCAGAAATGCGGCCCGCACATGGAGCAGAAATGCGCCAGCTTGGCGCCTTCCTGGGGCAGCGTCTCGTCGTGGAACTCGCGCGCCTTGTCCGGATCCAGCCCGAGGTTGAACTGGTCCTCCCAGCGAAACTCGAAGCGTGCCTTTGACAGTGCGTTGTCGCGGACCTGCGCGCCCGGGTGGCCCTTCGCAAGGTCTGCGGCGTGCGCCGCAATCTTATAGGCAATGATGCCGTCCTTCACATCCTCCCGGTTTGGCAGGCCAAGGTGTTCCTTCGGCGTGACATAACAGAGCATGGCGGTGCCAAACCAGCCGATCATCGCGGCGCCGATCGCGCTGGTGATGTGGTCGTAGCCGGGCGCGATATCCGTGGTCAACGGCCCGAGCGTGTAGAACGGTGCCTCGCGGCAGTACTGCAGCTGCAGGTCCATGTTCTCCTTGATGAGCTGCATCGGCACGTGGCCCGGCCCCTCGATCATCACCTGCACATCGTGCTTCCAGGCGATGTCCGTGAGCTCGCCGAGCGTCTTCAGCTCGGCGATCTGCGCCTCGTCGTTCGCGTCATAGATCGACCCCGGCCGCAGCCCGTCGCCGAGCGAGAACGCGACGTCGTAGGCCTTCAGAATCTCGCAGATCTCCTCGAAGCGCGTGTAGAGAAAGCTTTCCTTGTGGTGCGCGAGG
>Ga0224497_10002830_pt1 | contig 10089 bp, 11 predicted proteins | sample SF_Jul11_sed_USG_4_FD_167970 | JGI IMG/M metagenome (GOLD analysis project Ga0224497, IMG submission 167970) | Sediment microbial communities from San Francisco Bay, California, United States - SF_Jul11_sed_USGS_13 | ecosystem: Environmental > Aquatic > Marine > Sediment | place: USA...
GGGGAATTGCCGGCAAACGAAAACAACCAGCTATTTCTGGCGATCTATCCGCAAGGTTCGTTTTTGCATCATTCCATAGAGGTGGATTACATTGAAGTCAGCCAGAAAAGAGATATTTTCCTTTTTTCTTAACGCTCTCTTGGATCCGGAGCGTGCCGCGATCGACGGTTCAAATCCCATGCATGGCTCCATTTTATTGCCTTCCGCTAACGCACATAGTTTTAGATACAAACGAATTCTTCTTTCAATGTGTTCAATGAGTGTCCCAAAAAAGGGGCACGCTATGGAACGCAGACGTGAATATGTTCTCAAAGGGGTTCGCGGTAAAGGACGGAAAGTGCCACTACATTGACTAGCCGTTCTTTCTGGAAGGGTTTTGCATGCTATGCGATGTGCGGTTGGATTCATCTGGTGTGAAGTGGCTGCGAGGAGAAGGAATTCTGCGGTTGAGGTTAAGAATTCACTGTTGGTCGATCGCGCTAGATGTCCTGGTTCTCCGTGAGAACATTTGTCTTAGCTTCAGAATCGAGTTCCAGGTGACTCGTCGTATTCTCCACGACGCTTGCCGGCACGGCTTCCCCCGTTTCGTATTCTGAGGAGACAGTTTCAGCGGCATATTCGGTTCGCTTTGGTGAAAGAGAAGCCTTTTCCTTTGCGCTGATCTTTTTCACATTGTCCGTGTCTGGGTCATCGACATAATCAACGACGTTTTTTTCGATCTTTATGATCTTGGCAACACCGTGACCCATCAAGAGAAACGCCGGGATCATATGCCAGAATCACCAGGTCTGGCTCATTTGCTGAAACGCGAGGACTCCCGAAACGACTACCAGTGACAAGCCAAGAAAGAGCGAACCGATCGCGCTTTCCCAGGTAACCTGTTTAATTTTTTTCCTTTACGATGCGTGCCCGCAAAATGGGGGGCGAACTTGTCCTGAGTCCAGTCTTCGGGACTAAATGAGGGATTTGGGCCTTCGGCCGAAATATCACTCAGATTCCGACCGCACTTCCTGCAAAATTTGCCGATCTCGCGGTTTTCAGTTCCGCATTTAGGACAAAACATAGTTCGTGTTCTTGTAAGTATACTACGTTTGCAGGACACGATACGTTCGAGAAGATTTGGAGATTAACGTCGATCAACTAACAATGAAAATTAGGGCCCGAAGAAGCGGCCTGTGCTTAAATTAACCTGGGGATGTGTTGATCTCACAGATGGATTGTGAATTTCACTGTATGTCATAAAGTGAACGCGAAGGTTTACGCGGTAACCAAGATTATGGACGGCATTTTCAACATCTACTGGAATACACCGTTTCAGATCCGCACCTTCAAAATAATCGAAGTCAGTCCTGAATTGGTGAACAAATGCGTCGGGGTTTATACGATTCCGGGAGCTCCCTTGAAATTCACGGCTGCCACGGACAGTGTGCGTTTCTAGTACAGTTGTACGGACAACCCGCTTTCCACTAGAGCCGATGGCACAGGATAAATTTGAATCGGAAGTGCCGGAATAGTTTTTGAGCTCGACGTTGCAAAAACCAGATGACTCAGAAACGGGGCGGTCAGTAGCGGGTTTTCACGAAAGAGAAACAATTATGACGTAGGTCGTCGGTTCAAATCCGATGGATGGCTCCATTAAATTCAAAAACCAACGGCAACCTTAACGGTTGTCGTTTTCTTTTTTTGCTTTGATTTGTGAATGATCATATTCCTTGTCACAATAGGCAATAATCCTTTTTTGCAGGCTGGTTTATATTGACTCGGTACCATCGACGGCGTGTTTGCCGAATGACCAGCGAGGTGTGGCGTATATGTATTCAAGAATAAAAAACTATGCGCAAAAACTGTGTTTCAAGACCATTAACATGATGCATTATCCTTTCGTTAAGAAAGGTGCCGATGATCCGTATCATTTGCTTTTTGATAAGTTCGTAAGTCTGGTCAATCAAACACATTCCGCTTCGATCCTGGAAATAGGTTCGAGAAATGTAACAGGCGTAACCTATAGAGAGCTGTTTGAGAATTGTGAAGAATATGTAGGGTTCGATATCGTCGCCGGAGAAGGTGTCGATGTCGTCGGCGATGTCCATAAACTTTCAGAGAGTCTTCCCGCCGAACATTTTGATTTTGTTTTTGGCGTGTCGATATTTGAGCATCTTCTGTTTCCCTGGAAGGCTGTTCTTGAAATCAATGAAATAGCAAAACCGGGTGGACATGTTTTTATATCAACCCATCCCGTATGGGCAGAACACGAGATGCCCTGGGATTTTTGGCGTTTTCCCCAAAATGGCTTTCATGCCTTGTTTAACGAATACACGGGATTCGAAATTGTCGGCCTGACCGAAGGATTACCCTGTAATACCTACTCACTAGTTGATGATCCGCCAACACGATATAACTTTTTGGGAAAAACCAATCAGGGGGTTGCGTTAATTGCCAAAAAAAGAGGCAACTACAGACGTGACTTATTGAAATGGGACATAGACGTCGTCGATGTCGTAAAAACAATGTACCCAACCGCTTAAGGATTTACCCCCGCAAATGCGTAGGTCATCGGTTCAGATCCGATGGATGGCTCCATTTTTTTCCACACGAGCGTAGTTTAGAAAACACCGCATCGCGAATACGAAATCGTCGGCGTCAAATCTATAGAGAAAAACATCGCGCCGGTTGAGAAGTCGGTTCACGATTTGTCTTCTTTCAGGTTATAGGAAGAAACTTACACAACTGTCACGATAGGCGGGGAGAAATAATAGTTGAAAATGCCGGAGCGAATCTGAACCGCATTAACCGCTGAGACGCAGGGACGAAGGGTTTGCGCAACGCCGTCAAATTTACAATCCTCAGCATTACCTCCTCGAACTCCGCGCTTCTGCGGTGTATTCCCCGATCCGAATTTAGTGAGTTATCTCGCGAAAAATTTTCTTAATCTTTTTGCTCGTAGGAGTATTCTTTTTGTTTGTCAGGAATCGCGTGTTTGTCTGATTTTGAACGGGCGGTAACGCAGCCGAACGCTTTTGAAGTTCCATCAGCAGCTGCCAATTTTCTTGTAATTCATAATATGTGACACGGTTCTTTTTGGAAGAATCAAGTTCTGCTTTCAATTTTACAAGCATCATCTTGTATGCGAGCCGAACGTCCGTGTCAGGCCCCAAAATACTTGTTCGAGTTAGTCCGAGCAAGTCTTCATTCCCATAATTGCTCACCCTCAAGGTCAGGTCACCATTCGCATCGTAAAACGGTTCGCTCTGATGCTCTAAATCCCGAAAAAACGATTTCACTTCTTTTTCATCCGCAAAGAGCTTTTCCTGAATCGCTTTCGCAATTAATGGTTTGAGAGCATCCCGGTATTTCTTCCAGCCCTCTTTGCTGCCAAAAACCCTCAGTTTTTCTGCTTCCCTTCTATTTTTTATCGATTCGTCTGATTCTAAGGGCTCGGCGAAACTAAGTCGATATTTTCTATTTTTCTTAGCCAGATTAAGTCGAGCGGCTTCAATTGAGGGATACTTATGATAGGCCTTATCGATACTGAAATAGCCGGTTGCAAAATAAGTGCCCGCAAAGATCGGAATCAAGATCGGCATCGTCAGCGCCTCTGTAATCACATATTTCTTTGATGTAAAAGCGGTTTCGGTGAAATTTCGATTTCCAAAACTTCGCATGATCGTACCGTCGAGCTGAGCATATTTGGAAACGCGAAGCAGCAGCTCGGGACGCTTTTTGGCGTATTTTGTAAAACTTCGGGCAAGAGCTTTTGGCGTCGTCATGGTGAAGTCGTTAATCGCATCCCGCTGAGTGGATTTCGGGAAGTACAAATTCATTATATCTTTTGTAAAATCGGCACAATTTTTATAAAAAACGTTGAAACTGCTTCCCTTTTCCAACTTGCTGTATATCTTTATTAATTGCTCATCTTGCTCAGGAGTTGTTCTTACGGTAAATGCATACAAATCCCGGTTAAGCGCGGTACCGATGATCTCGACCCAACGACCTCGCGGCAAACTTCCGTCGGCGGCACGCGGAACCAGATCTGAAAGATATTTTTGACGGATTGTCTCACGTACCAGGAGTCGAATTTCACCGTTTGCATAAAGTGGGATCTGTGCCTCATTGTCAACTCCGTAAAGATAGGCAATTAAAGGCATAGCAAACCAATCGTATTCATTGGTCGCACCAAAACCGGGGTAAGTCGCAATCACCGTGCCGCGACTTTCCCCATCCCGGCATTTCCGCAAAATAAATGGTGGGGGATCAGCACACACATCCGACAAATACACCGCACTATGTCCGGCACCGGTCGTTTCGCCGCTAAATCCTTTTGCTTCATGGATCAAAAGTGAGATATCAGCATGCACTGGAATATTGATAAATATTAAAAAGGCGAAAACGTATAGAAACTTCATAATTTAATAGAAATCTACTACCTGATTAATAGTGTTGGGGGTTTGTTAATTAACATACGTAAGTGCGTATATTAACCAATATCCGGACCTTGGAATTGAGATACGATTCTCGAATTCGAATTGGCTTTCGGGGGGGCAAATGACAATAGCTATCCGCTTTGAGCGATTCTCGGCAAATGAACTTTTAGGTCCCGAGTATCAGTAATTGGCTAATCATTTCGTCAATACTAGTTTCCTTTTTGTATCACGATAATGGCAACCCCGTCCACTCGAAGCAAGCGGGCTTGCTGCGCGGGACCTAGCTACTCCGGTGTCGGGTAATTCTGTAGGGAATTTGAAAACAATACTGCCCTCATTCCCCGCATTAATGGCTTTTGGTCGGCGAAATTATGGGGAATACAATCGCGAAGCAAAAATCCTGGCTCAGCCGGTTGAGCAACGCATTCGTAATGGGTAGGTCGTTGGTTCAAGTCCGAAGGATGGCTCCATTAAATTCACACCAAATTTGAATCCCTCCCGGGAACTGCTTCCATCTTCCGCAAAGCTAAATCACACGCATAAACATACTTTCGGTCGCCCTTTTTATCCGAATACCCAGATTTTCGCCAATGCCCCGCTATCCGGAACTAACTTTTTGTTACTGAGATGACTCTATACTAGTGAAGGCTGTTCGCAGATCCGCGGACTGGAGTCGCGCATGGGGAAGAAAAAGAACCGGGAGACACCAGATGAAATCCTTGTGGTATCGGCAATCATGGGTGATTTGGTCGCGTTTGATGAATTGGTCCTGCGATACCGCGGGGCCGTTGTCCGTATTGCACGGTCGATCACCGGGCCTGACGATGCCGAAGACATTGCCCAGGATGCTTTTCTGATTGCCTTCAAGGCGCTGCCTTCGATTGAAATGCCTTCAAAATTTGCGGCATGGCTTAATGCCATAACGCGAAATCGTGCGAGGCGCTTCCTCCGCGAAGAAAAAAATCACCGGCAGCGACGGGTTGGGCTGGATGAGGTTTTGCTCCAGCAGATTGCAGCTTTATCGCTCCCTTTTGGGGATGAGAGGGAGACTGAGGAATTGATACTCGCACTGGATAAAATCCCGCAAGATTATGCACTGGCTTTGCGAATGCATTTCTTTGATGAGATGCCGCACAAACGTATCGCGGCGTTTCTCGGCGTTCCGGTTTCGACCGTCAAATGGCGCGTCCATAGAGGCAAAAAGTACTTACGCGAACAGTTTGAACATTTACGAATCAAAGAGGAATTATGGAAAAAGAAAAAGAATTGAGAAAGCTTATTAACGTGTTGCGCCGCACCGCGCGAATGGCGATGCAGACAGAATGGACGGGCGGGCAACAGGACGCTGCTCCTTTTTGCGTTGAGCAATACAACCGAGTGCTTTTACGTTTAAAAGATTTGGATGAGAGCGTCGGCACAGTCTTTAGCCCGTTGCCCGATGGAAGTTCGTTGTCAGTTACGGCTATGGCTTGCCGCCAGCTGGCGGCCTATTACGAAGACGAGGTGCGAGGGGCACATTGGAAGTGGGACGGGCCGAAAGCCTACGGGTTTGTTTACAACGCGGAGGCCTTTAAGGAATTTTGGAAGAATTCTGCGCAGGAGTTTGAAGACCTTGGCGAGTTCATACGCGAGAGCATCGAAGAATGGTTTCGCGTCAACAAGAAAAAAGGCAAGAAGAAAGGCGATTCTTCCGAGAAAAAGGAAAAGAAAGTTTGAACAAAGCTCTTTAGGAACTGTCCCCGGCTGCATATTTTGCAATTTGGCCCAACCGGCAGTATTTGATTTGGGGCTGCCGTCAAATAAAGCCCTAATGATTCTTCTGTCGTAACAAATCTTTGCCAATCCTGGGATCTGAAATGGCGGACAGAGGGCGGGAGAATTCTGCCGTTTGCAAGGAACCAGTAAACAGGATGAAGTGATCGTTGGACCACAACCGGCACCCTTACAGAGTTTGATATAAGGCCAATTCCTGAGGGAAATGACCCCGTAACGAGTACATTTTCGAGTAAACCTCGCACTCGCGCTGCCCTTGTTGCCATTTACAATCCAGTGGACGGCCCGTAAAGATAATCGGGGCTTACGGGACTTTCCATAAACCCCTTGTTCTTGCCGCGAACTCCCGGCTGCGGGAATCAACTACCTAAGCTCCCGGAACTACCTGCAAGACCCGCATCATCTCATGATCCTCATGAGACAAGATGTGGCAGTGCCAGACGTAACGGCCGGGCTTATCAAATGTTGTCTTGATCCTGACCATCTGTCCGGGCAAAGCGGTTACCATGTCCTTGGGCGCGTTCTCGACGTATTCCGCCATCGGCAGAACCGGAGCTCCGACAATTATGTTCTCCAGCCGAAAACCTTCGCCGACCGCGCCATTGTGCTGTTGGACAGGCTGCTCGACCAGATCGGCGGTAAATTCAAATCGGTCGAGTACCTCGAACTTCACCAGATGCAGATGAACCGGATGGGCATCGCCCGTGGCATTGTAGATTTCCCAGATCTCAGTACCGCCTAAAGCAGGGTTTTCCGTTGCGGGGCTATGCCAGGCGATTGCTCCCGAAACCAAATCACCTTGCGCATCAATTGAAGGTTCGGCCACCCCCAACAGAGGCTGCAACCTTCCGTATTCGTCTGATCCTTCGAAGAGCGCGACTCGTCGAGTGTTCGTGACCGCTTCGTTGTTTCCGCCATAAATATCTATGGCCAAAGGGTCAAAGTTGTCGGGAACACTGCTTAGGGGGATATCGACATCGAACGCCATGATCCGGTCCGTCTGCCTGTCTGCAAAGAAATCGTCCGGATCCAGATCACCTCCAAAATCCCCTCCGAACGGTGCGTCACCGCCTATATTCTCCAGAATTACACGTGTTCCGGATGGTACCTGTGCGAAGTCGAAAACGATGTCATAGCGGCCACCCGGTTCGATCACCAGGGTATCCGTCTGAGTAGCAGCCGAGGCCAGTCCCTGATCGCTGCCAATTACGAGGAAAGGCATTGGCGCTCCCGCTCCTTCAAGGCTTGTCGCGCCGCCCGGTACGGGCCTGAAACGCACAACCAGAAAGCGTGAATCGGTACCGTTGAGAAGGTGCATCCGGTAGTGCCTCGGTTCGACAGCGGCTTTCGGCCATATTTTGCCATTGACTACAATATGGTCGCCAAAGAACTCAGCTAAAGCGGTAGGGCCGCCGCCGCGGAAGACGTCCGGAGGCAGCTCTGCGCCCTCTCCTGTGATGAAGTCATCGTAAAAAGGATCGCCGGGGAAGGCAGGATAAAACAGCTCTCCGTTTTCCATAAACATGCGGTCCTGGATCGCATAGGCCAACTCATACGGAAATGCGGGCAGGCCGAGCGGGTTATCAGCCGCACCGGTGTCAAATTCGTCACGGACGAAGTAAAAACCCGCCATTCCGGCATAAACATTCAGCCGGGTGATCCCCAGGGCATGGTCGTGGTACCACAAGTTTCCGGCGGGAACGTCGTTGTCGTAGTAGAAGTCGGTCGTAAACCCGCCGTCGACGTAATTCCACTGGGGGCCCCGGACCTTGCCGTCGGGGCTGTAGAAGAACTCGGGATTTCCGTCAAACTGAAAATCAGTGTGGCCTCCGTGCAAATGAGTCACGATTGGGATCCCGTTTTTCTTGATTGTGTAATCCTCATAGCCCTCAAGGCTGTAGCACCAGTGCAATGATGTATCGACGGGCAACAGGTGTTTCTTTCCGTTCAAACCGTTGCTCCAACGCACATGTGTCTTGGCGTCTCCACCGGCACTTGTGCTTTTTATTTGAAACGTACGGCCCGGCCAGGACACTCCGCGGTTGTCGTCGTACCCGTATCCGAAGATCCTTGTGATCAGCGGCCGGCCATTTTTGGGATTTACCAGTCCCGTCATATGTTTGCTTTCTTTGACGGCGACTCGGTAAACACCATTTTGTGGTTGGTAAATAAACACCGGATCCAGGGCATTCGGTGCATCTACGGTAAATTTTGGCTGGAGCGCGGGATCGCTTAGTCCTGTCGTGAGGGATTCACCAAATACGGTACGTACCATACCGTGCCCGGTGAAAGTGAAAAACGCGGCCGCGGCACAGCTGGTTTTTAAGAAATCTCTTCTTGTTAGCGTTGAATTTGTATTAGACATGCCACCTCCAAAAAGTCTCCGGCGTTAATGGACCCAACAACCGGTGACCAGGAATCAGACCTGTCTCCTACATCTCCTTGCGTTTCGTATTCTCTTGCGCCTATCTTAATTAGGTTCTGTTACGATTCTTACCTAAAACGTTCTTATTCTCATGTATGTAGTTCAGACAAACTCTGATTACCATTCTCTATAAAAAAATCTGTAAACTTCTGTCTGCTTAGCCAGATTATACTTCCAAAAGATTAAGTTTTCTAATTAGAAATCCTTGCATAAACAATTAGTACTTATGTTTTTAGGAATGAATTGTGTCTGCTATCGCGCTGACGGCGTCAACGAAGTCGAAGGGATTGAACCCGACGTAACCCTTTGGAAAACGTCCGACAGCAAATCGGAGAAACTTTCAAGGCTCCTGAAATATTTGGCAGAAATGCAATAAGGGTAACCATTGCCAACATTCGTCGGTCCCGGGTTTACCCTACGCCTCGCGGCATTAAAGTTGCCGCGCTTATTCCGCCGCCTTCGCCTTTGCTTTCTCTTCTTCTTTTACAAAGGCCTTGCCATAGCGCAGCATCACGCTGTTGGCCGTTCCGTCCTTTCCGATCGTAACGACATAAAGCCGGTCGTATTCACTCTTCTCGTCGATTTCCGTACCGGCGTCTCCGCCCAGAAGCTTTGTCAATTCGGGAGTGGTGTTGCTGTGTCCGACGACCAAATGACGGCCTCCCGATTTCTTAAGCGACGCGGCAAAACCAGCAAGATCTTTCGGATCATAGGTCTCGACGTCGAGCCCTGTCTTTGACGCCACGGGCGCGGCGGTATCTTTTGTTCGAATAAAGTCGGTGCTGTGAATGTGTTCAAGATCTGCGCTTGCGAGCGCCTTTGCGAGTTCGTCCGCCCTCGTCTTGCCGTCTTCCGAAAGTTCAGGGTCTTTGCTCGCATCCACCTTTTCGGCATGGCGAACCAGAAAGACGACCAGTGGTTTTTGTTCGACGCGTGTCGGCTGAACGGGTTCCGCCGGACAGCCCGCAAAAATAAATGCCGAAACAATAATTAGCGTCAATAAAGCTATCTTATTTGTCATATCAACCGCGAATCTAACCCAGATTGCTTTCAGTTCCAAGCCGCTGCCGGCGCCCAGCGGGCGCTAACGCTTATGACAAAAGCTTATCAAACGGAAATCGTAACGGATCAGCCTTCGAAATTGATATAGTAACGGTTCGGCTTTATGTTCGGCACTTCTTCATTCACCACTCGGTTCGTTGAATCGACAAAGCTTGCAATCGATTCGATCCGCAACAACAAGACCCGTTCGTCACTTACGATCGTTGGGATCGTCGTCGGCGTCGCGGTGGTCGTCATGGTAGCTGCATTGCTCGAGGGCGCACAGAATTTCATTGTCGCCGCAACCGCTGATTTCGCCCCGGACGTGATCCGTATCGAAAAGGCCTCGTTCCAGGACTTCAGCGGGGACGGCCAGGCGTTTGCTGAGGCCGAGTCGAAACGGCCCGACCTGCTTTCCGAAGATCTCGG
>Ga0224497_10002832_pt1 | contig 10078 bp, 7 predicted proteins | sample SF_Jul11_sed_USG_4_FD_167970 | JGI IMG/M metagenome (GOLD analysis project Ga0224497, IMG submission 167970) | Sediment microbial communities from San Francisco Bay, California, United States - SF_Jul11_sed_USGS_13 | ecosystem: Environmental > Aquatic > Marine > Sediment | place: USA: California...
ACGCAACAGGGAACCTGCTTCGTCTGCCTGGGCGACGAGGACGGCCCCCTGGTCGAGGCGCTCGAAACCGAGTTCCCGGCCGCGCAGGCGATCGTCCCCGACGGCGGCACGATCGGCCCGGCGCTGGAGCTGCTGGTCGCCTATCTGGACGGCCAGACGCCGCACCTGGACCTGCCGCTCGATATCCAGGCAACCGCCTTCCAGCGCCGGGTCTGGCAGGAGCTGATCGCGATCCCGTATGGCGAGACGCGGACCTACTCCGAGATCGCCGAGAGCCTCGGCCTGCCCAAGGGCCAGCGCGCCGTCGCCCGGGCCTGCGCCACCAACCCGGTGCCCCTTGTCATTCCCTGCCACCGGGTTCTGCGCCAGGACGGTCATCTGGGCGGCTATCGCTGGGGCATCCAGCGCAAGGAGACCCTGATCGCCACCGAAGCCGCGGGGGCCGCCGGGAAGTGACGCCAACGCCGCCGCCACGGCGCTCTTGTGCGGCCGACCGGCCGGGCATATACAAGATGCATGGCCAACAAGCAGTCGAACCTCAAGATATTGAGGCTGGGCGAGCGTGAGGTGGCGCTCATGCTGCGCCGGGTGCGCGGCGCCAGGCGCATGACCCTGCGGCTCGACGAGGCCGCCGGCGCCTTTCATCTCTCGCTGCCCTATGGCGTGGCCCTGGCCGAGGGTCTCGACTTCGCGGCGCGGCGGCGGCGCTGGATCCTGGCCCAGCTGGCGGCCCTGCCGCCACGCGTCGCCTTTGCCGAGGGCGCCGTGATTCCCCTGCTCGGCGTGCCCCATGTGATTCGCCACGATGCCGGGGCCCGGCGGGGGGTCTGGCGCGAGGCGGGCACGATCCGGGTCTCGGGCTTCGCCGAGCACCTGGCTCGCCGCGTGACCGACTTCCTCAAGGCCGAGGCGCGGCGGGAGCTGACCGCCCGGGCCCACGGCAAGGCCGCGGAGATCGAGCGCAGGGTGGCCAAGGTCTCGCTGCGCGACACGCGCAGCCGCTGGGGGAGTTGCTCGGCTGAGGGCGAGATCGGCTTTTCCTGGCGCCTGATCCTGGCGCCGGAGGCGGTGCTCGACTACGTGGTGGCGCACGAGGTGGCGCACCTGGCCCACATGAACCACGGGCCGCGCTTCTGGCGGCTGGTCGCCCGGCTGACCCCGGAGGTCGCCGGGCCGCGCCGCTGGCTCAAGGACAACGGCTGCCGCCTGCTGCGCTACGGCTGAACAGAACTCAGTCCTCGAGCGCCCGCCCCGGCACCCAGACATAGCCGTCGGGATCAACCAGGAAGGCCTCGCGCAGGCCGTGCGGCTTGTCGGCGGCGGCCGCGAGGACAGGGTCGCCGCGCGCTCGGGCCCGCGCCTCGGCCGCGTCGGGGTCGATGCCGTAGAGCCTGAGCTCCGCCCCGGCCCCGCGGATCGCGCCGTCGCCGGTCAGCGCCAGCAGCGGGTGCTCACCGTAGGTATGGTCGGCGTGCAGCATCCACTGGGCGCCGCCATGGGCCAGAACCGCGAAGTCCGGGTCGGCATAGACCAGCTCGACCCCCAAGACCTCGGTCTGGAAGGCGGCCGCCCGGGCCACGTCGCTGACCAGCAGGTTGACGCCGAATCCCTCGAGCGAGCGTCCGTAGTCGGGCGCCGACATAAAGAGCTCGCCGCTGCGCTTTTTCATGGCCTCCTCCTTGGCGCGCCTCGATGCGCCGACTATAACCGGACCTTCCGGCCGGAGGTTACACCAAAGGTGTACAGGGTTATTCGAGATCGAGGGCAGGAGGCCACATGCGCCCCGAGAGTCTGGTCGTGACGGTACTGCTGACCATGCTGGTGGCCTTCGGCGCCATCTCGACCGATCTCTACCTGCCTTCCCTACCGGCCATCGGCGCGGGCTTCGGGGCGGATACCGGCCAGGTGCAGCTGACCCTCTCGGTCTTCCTGCTGGGCTTCGCGGTGAGCCAGGTGGCCTATGGACCGCTTTCCGACCGTTTCGGCCGCCGCCCGGTGCTGATCGGCGCCCTCGGCGTCTACGTCCTGGCCAGCCTGGCCTGCATGACCGCCCCGGGCATCGGCTCTCTGATCACCTGGCGCTTCTTCCAGGCGCTGGGCGCCTGCGCCGGCGTGGTGCTGGGGCGGGCCATCGTGCGCGACATCTACGGTCGCGAGGGTGCCGCCAGGATGCTCTCCTACATGGGCATGGCTATGGCCTTGGCGCCTGCCCTGGGGCCGATTCTGGGTGGTTATCTGCAGGTCTGGTTCGGCTGGCGGGCGAACTTCGCCGTGCTCTCCGCCTTCGGCGCGGCCAGCCTGCTGGGCGTCCTGGTGCTCTTGCCGGAAACCAACCGCTGGCGCGACGCGACCGCGACCCGCGTGCTCCAGATCGCCCGCAACTACCGGACCTTGGCGGGGGACCCGGTCTACCTCGGCTATGTGCTGGTCTGCGCCTTTTCCTACAGCGGCATCTTCGCGTTCATTTCCGGCTCGTCCTTCGTCTTCATCGGGGGTCTGGGGCTAACGCCCGACCGCTACGGGCTTTGCTTCGCGGCCATCGTCGTGGGCTACATGGTCGGCGCCTTCGCCTCGGGCCGCCTGACCCTCTCGCTCGGGATCGACCGCCTTGTGCTGGCCGGGGCGGCGATCGGCCTGGCCGGGGGCGTCGCGGCCTTCGCCCTGGCCCTGGCCGGGATCGCCAGCGTCACCGGGATCATCGCGCCGGTTTTCGTGTTCATGATCGGCGTCGGGTTGATGCTGCCCAACGCCATGGCCGGGGCCATCGGACCCTATCCCCGCATGGCGGGAACCGCCTCGGCCTTGCTCGGCGTGATCCAGATGACCCTGGCGGCAGTTATCGGCATCGCGGTGGGACAGGCCCAGGACGGCACGGCGCGTGGCATGAACGGCGCCATCGCCGCGGTGGCCCTGGCCGCGCTGCTCGCCTATCTGGGGCTGGTCCGGCGCGGCGCAGCGCCGGATCAGCGGCCACGCTGCTGATCGTAACCCTCGGCCCTGTCCTGTGATTTCTTCTGCACCGCGCCGCCCTGGCCGCCCCCGGAGCTGCCTCCGGAGTCCTTGGCGCCCAGGCTCTTGAGGATCCGGCCGATGAAGCTGTCGCCCCCGGCAGCACCGGAATTCTCGGCCACGACCACGCCGCTGCTGGGCAGCGGTCGCGGCGGCACGCCCTGATAGCCCTTGGCGATGACGCGGCCCCAGAGCAGCGCCGGCAGGCCGCCGCCGCTGACCTCCTGCATCGGCGCCCCGTCGTCGTTGCCGAACCAGGCGCCGGCCACGATGTCGGCGGTGTAGCCGATGAACCAAGCATCCCGGAACTCCTGGCTGGTGCCGGTCTTGCCGGCGGATGGGCGGCCGGCGCGCGCCGCCTTGCCGGTGCCCCATTCGACCGTGGCGGTCATGAGATTGGCCATCTGGTCGACCGTGCGGCCGTCGACGATCTGGCCCGGGCCGCCGCCGTCGCGGCGATAAAGCACGCGACCGGAGGGCTCGCGGATCTCCTGGATGCCATAGGGCCAGACGCCGGTTCCGCCGTTGGCAAAGACGGCGTAGGCGCCGGTCAGCTCGAGCAGGCTGACCTCGGAGGTGCCGAGGGCGATGCTGGGCGTCGCCTCGAGATCGGAGGTGATGCCCAGGCGCCTGGCCGCGGCCACCACTTGGCTGGGGCCGACCTGCTGGGAGACCTTGACCGCGACCGAATTGAGCGAGCGCGCGAAGGCCTCGCGCAGGGTCACCTCGCCGTAGTAGCGGTCGCCGTAGTTCTTGGGCGCCCAGCCGTCGATCTCGATCGGCGCGTCGAGGAAGCGGTTGTCGGGGCTGAGCCCCCGTTCCAGGGCCGCCAGATAGATGAAGGGCTTGAAGGCCGAACCCGGCTGACGCAGCGCCTGGACCGCACGGTTGAACTGGCTTTCACCGTAGTTCCGGCCGCCCACCATGGCGCGCACCGCGCCGTCCGCCTGCAACGCCACGAAGGCGGCCTGCGCCACGCCGCGCTTGGCGCCCTCGCCCTCGAGCAGGCCCACCAGCTCCGTCTCGGCGAGCCCCTGGAGCTTGGGATCGAGCGTGGTGACGATGATCAGGTCCCGATCGATCTGGCCAATGTAGTCGCTCACTTGGCCGAGAATCCAATCGACGAAATACCGTCCCTGGCCCACGGCGAGAGTCCGGGCTTCGGTCTTCGCCCGCGCGGCCGCCTGCGCCGCGTCGGGCGAGATGAAGCCGGCCTCGACCATGGCATTGAGAACGAGTCGGGTGCGCTCGGTCGCGCTGCCGGCATCGCGCGCCGGGTTGTAACGCGAGGGCGCCTTCAGAAGGCCGGCGAGCAGCGCCGATTCGTAAAGCGTGAGGTCGCGCGCCGACTTGCCGAAGTAGCGCCGTGCCGCCGCGTCGACGCCATAGCTGCCGGCCCCGAAATAGACCCGGTTCAGATAGAGCGTGAGGATCTGGTCCTTGTTGAACTTGCGCTCCAGCCAGAGCGCGAAGAGCAGCTCCTGGACCTTGCGGCGGATCGTCCGGTCTGGCGTCAGGAAGAGGTTCTTGGCCAACTGCTGGGTGATCGTGGAACCGCCCTGCACGACCCGTCCGGCCCGCAGGTTGGAGAGCATGGCCCGGGCCAGGCCCCGTGGATCGATGCCTATGTGGTCGTAGAAGCGCCGGTCCTCGATCGCGATCACCGCCTGCTTGAGGGACTCGGGCAGGGATTCGACCTCCAGGGTCTCGCCGTAGACGTCGCCCACCGCGGCGATGCGCGAGCCGTCGGCGGCGGCCAGGGTGATACTCGGCTGGCGACCCGACTGGACCAGGGTGGTGACGTCGGGCAGGTCGTAGGCGTACCAGCCGACCGCCGCCGCCAGGGCCAGGGTGCCCCAGATGGCCGCGACAAGGCTCCAGCTGATCAGGCGGCCGAGTCGGCTGCGCCTTTGTTTCGGGCTCGAAACGTTCTTCCAGCGTATCTTGGTGGTTTTCTTGCGCCGCGGCATGTCACGATACTTGGGGTTGGCGATGCGCCGATGCCACCATTCGTGGCCTCGGCCGTCGAGGAAGGGCGGTTGCGCGGAAGACGCGGCATGACTTAGTTAATGGTGCCATGAGCGTCAACATCCGATCGGCCAGAAAGCGCGACGCCGCCTCCGTGGTCGCCATGGCCCAGGAGCTGAGCGACGGTGAAGGCAAGCCGCCGCGCAGTCTCTCGGAGGCTGGGTTCCGACGCGACGGCTTCGGCCTGAAGCCCGCCTTTTCCTGCCTCCTTGTCGAGGTGGACGGCGCGACGGCGGGCTATGCCCTGTTCCACCCTGCCTATGACGCCGAGGACGGGCAGAGGGGCGCATTCCTGCACGATCTCTACCTGCGTGCGCCCTATCGTGGCCGCGGCCTCGGCCGGGCCTTGCTGGCGGAGGTCTGCCGCACGACCAAGGGCGCCGGCGGCCGCTTCGTCTGGTGGTCGATGATCAAGGGCAGCGCTCAGGCCGAGAGCTTCTACCGGCATCTGGCCAAGCCGCTCGACGATCTGCAGGTCTGGATCGCCGCGGACGAGCACTTCGAACGGCTGGCGCAAGACGACGCGCTCTTTCGATAACGGCATCAGATATCCAGGTTAGCCACCTCGAGGGCGTGGGACTGGATGAACTCCCGGCGCGGCTCGACCACGTCGCCCATCAAGGTGGAGAACACGTCCTCCGCCTCGTCGACGTGCTTGATCTCGACCTTGAGCAGGGAACGGGCGTCCGGGTCAAGCGTGGTTTCCCAGAGTTGATCCGGGTTCATCTCGCCAAGGCCCTTGTAGCGGGAGATCGTGACGCCCTTGCGGCCGAGCTCGAAAATCGCCTGGGCCAAGGCCATCGGCCCCGTGATCTGGAAGTCCTGATCCTTCTGGGTCAGGGTGGCATGCGCCATGTAAGCTTCCTGCAGCTCGCCGGCCATGGCATCCAGGTGCCGGGCCTCGGTCGAGCGAATCAGCGGACCGTCCACCAAGCGCCGCTCGGTGACGCCGCGAAGCGTGCGTTGGAACGCCAGCCCCCCGTCCGGCACCGCCTCGCCATGCCAGCCGCGCTGCTCCTCGGACACCAGGGCATCGAGCCGTTTGGCGATGTACTCCGCGGCCGCGGCGGCGCGCTCGATATCGGGAATAATCTCCGGGTTCAGCGCGCCGGCGATTGCCGTCTGCTCGACCACGTTGGAATCGCCCGTCTTGCGCACCAGGGGCTCCATCAGGTGGCGGGCGCGGACCGCCTTTTCCACCAGGTCGCGCAAGTGCGAGCCGGCGACCTGTTGGCCATCGGGGTAGTGCAGCACGCTGTCCCTGACCCCGCTTTCGATGAGATGGGCCTCCATCTCGCGGTCGTCCTTGAGGTATCTCAGGGACTCGCCCTTCTTGGCCCGGTAGAGCGGCGGCTGGGCGATGAAGAGATGTCCGCGCTCGATGATCTGCCGCATCTGGCGGAAGAAGAAAGTCAGCAGCAAGGTGCGGATGTGGCTGCCGTCCACGTCCGCGTCGGTCATGATGATGACCTTGTGGTAGCGCAGCTTGTCGATGTTGAACTCCTCGCGCCCGATGCCGGTGCCGAGCGCCGTGATCAGCGTGCCGATCTCGGTCGAGGAGAGCATCTTGTCGAAGCGCGCCCGCTCGACGTTGAGGATCTTGCCGCGCAGCGGAAGGATGGCCTGAAAACGCCGGTCGCGGCCCTGCTTGGCCGAACCGCCGGCCGAATCGCCCTCGACCAGGAACAGCTCCGAAAGCGCCGGGTCGCGCTCCTGGCAATCGGACAGCTTGCCCGGCAGGGAGGAGATGTCGAGCGCCCCCTTGCGGCGGGTCAATTCGCGCGCCTTGCGCGCCGCGTCGCGCGCCGCGGCCGCCTCGACCACCTTGTTGACGATCCGCCTGGCTTCGGCCGGATGTTCCTCGAAATACTGGTCGAGGCGATCGTTCACCACGCTTTCGACGATCGGCCGCACCTCGGAGGAGACCAGCTTGTCCTTGGTCTGGCTGGAAAACTTCGGATCGGGCACTTTGACGGACAGCACACAGGTGAGGCCCTCGCGCGCATCGTCGCCGGTGAGCGAGACCTTCTCCCTTTTGCTGAGCCCCTGGGTGGTGGCATAGGTATTGATCTGCCGGGTCAGCGCGCTGCGGAAGCCCGCCAGATGCGTGCCGCCGTCGCGCTGCGGGATGTTGTTGGTGAAGCAGAGCACGGACTCGTGGTAGCTGTCGGTCCACTGCAGCGCCACTTCCACGGTGACGCCGTCGCGTTCCGCCGAGATCAAGACCGGCGGTTCGACGAGCGGCGTCTTGGTCCGGTCGAGATAGCGCACGAAGGCGACAAGGCCGCCCTCGTAGTGCAGATCGACGGTTTCGGGCTCCGGCTTGCGGGCGTCGGTCAGCGAAAGACGGACGCCCGAGTTGAGGAAGGCGAGTTCGCGCAGGCGATGCTCGAGGGTGTCGAAGTCGTACTCAGTCCTGGAAAAGGTGCGCGGCGAAGGCAGGAAGGTGACTTCCGTGCCGGTCCTTTCGCCACAGTCGCCGATCACCTCGAGCGGCGCCTCGGGTTCGCCGTCGGCAAAGCGCATGTAGTGCTCCTTGCCGTCCTGCCAGACCGTGAGCTCCAGGGATTCCGAAAGCGCGTTGACGACCGAGACGCCGACACCGTGCAAGCCGCCCGAGACCTTGTAGGCGTTTTGATCGAATTTCCCGCCGGCGTGCAGTTGGGTCATGATCACTTGGGCCGCCGAAACGCCTTCCTCCTCGTGAATGCCGACGGGTATCCCTCGACCGTTGTCGCGCACCGTCACGGATCCATCGCCGTTCAGGACCACCTCGATGGCGTCGCAATAACCGGCGAGCGTCTCGTCGATCGAATTGTCGACCACCTCGTAGACCATGTGGTGCAGGCCGGAACCGTCGTCGGTGTCGCCGATATACATGCCCGGCCGCTTGCGCACGGCATCGAGCCCGCGCAGGACCTTGATCGACTCGGCACCGTAGGTATCGGCTGCGCCGTTGTCCCTTGATGGATCTTTATCGGGTTGTTGCATCGATGTTTGCCGAGTTCAGGATCAATTGACAGATCTATGCGGCGCGCCGGACGGTCGCGTCGCGCACCTCGAAGAATTGGGCCTGCTCGCGGAGCGCCGCGAAGACCTCGGCATCGGTGCCCGTCAGCCATGCCTGCGCGCCCAGGGCCAGAAGCTCCGCAAACAGCGCCGCGCGCCGATCCTCGTCCAAGTGGGCGGCGATTTCGTCGAGCAGCAGGAAGGGCGCCGCGCCGCGATCGAGGGTGAGCAGACGGGCGTGCGCCAGGACAATGGAGATCAAGAGCGCTTTCTGCTCGCCGGTCGAGCACAGCTCGGCCGTTAGCCCGTTCTCCAAGTCCTTCACGATCAGGTCGCTGCGATGCGGGCCGATTGCCGCGCCGCCGCTCTGCGCATCCCGTGCTCTCGAACGGAACAGCTCGGCCCGCAAGCGCTCCTCGGCCTCCAGCGCCGAGCACGTGTCGAGCCAGGCCTCAACCTCGCCGGCGAGCCCCAGCCCGGCGCGCGGGAAGGGCCCGACCCCGGCCGCACAGGCGGCAGCCAGGCGGACCAGCAGGGTGCGCCGCGCGGCCGCGATCGCCACGCCGTAGCCCGCCATGGAGTCCTCGAGGGAGGACAGCCAGGCGCCATCGCCGCTGCCGTCCTTGAGCAGACGCGCACGCTGCCGCAGGACTTGTTCGTAGGCGCCGACCCGGCCGGCATGACTCGGATCGAAACCGTAGACCAGGCGGTCCAGGAAGCGCCGCCGCCCCGAGGCCGCCTCGCGGAAGAGTCCATCCATCTGAGGCGTCAACCAGACCATGCTGACCACTTCGCCGAGAGCCTGTTGGCCGCGGGCGAAGGCGCCGTCGATCTTGACCACGCGCCTTTCGCGCCCCGCGCCATCGGCGCCGTTGCCCGGCGCCGGGTCGCGCCCCGTCCCAAGCTCCCGAGGTCCGTCCGGGGTCATGACGCGCGCGGAAACGGCCCAGGCCCGTCCCGCCGCCGCGGCGCTTGATCCGGGCGGCGCCCGGTCGATCTCGCCGAGCCGCGCCCGCCTCAGTCCCCGGCCTGGAGCAAGAAAGGAAACCGCCTCCAGCAGGTTGGTCTTGCCCGCACCGTTGGGACCGGTCAGCACCAGCGGCCGCGCGTCCGCCTCGACCTTAGCGCCCGCATAGCAGCGAAATTCGCTGAGCGTGAGGCGCGAAAGCCACCAAGCCGCAACACGCCTGCGCGCGGCCATTTCGGGGCCCGCCCCGGCGACAAAGCATTGCGTCGGGGTCAGCTCGCTTACCAGACTGTTGACGACGCGCCCCACTCAGACCCGCATGGGCATGAGGACGTAGAGCGCGCTGGCGTCGTCGACGTCGCGAACGATCGTCGGCGAGGCGGCGTCGGACAGCAAGAATTGCGCCTCTTCGCTCTCGATCTGGCGCGCGATGTCCAGCAGATAGCTGGAGTTGAAGCCGATCTCGAGCGCCTCGCCGCCATACTCCACCTCGATTTCCTCGGTGGCGCTGCCGCTGTCGGGCGAGGTCGCCGAGAGCACCAGAGTGCCATCGGCAAGCGACAGCTTGACCGCCCGGCTCTTTTCCGTGGAAATGGTCGAGACCCGGTCCACGGCGGCCGAGAAGACGTGGCGGTCGACGCCCAGCACCTTGTCGTTGCCAGAGGGAATGACGCGCTCGTAATCGGGGAAGGTTCCGTCGATCAGCTTCGAGGTCAGCTCGGTGGATTCGAAGGCGAAGCGCACCTTGGTCTCGGACAAGGAAACCTCGATGGACTGCTCGCTTTCGTCGATCAGCTTACGCAGCTCGCCCACGGTCTTGCGCGGCACGATCACGCCGGGCATTTCCTTTGCGCCCTCCGGCAGCGGCATCTCGAAACGGGCCAGGCGGTGACCGTCGGTGGCCACGGCGCGCAGCACCGGGACGCCGTCGCTCTCTGCGCCATGCAGGTAGATGCCGTTCAGGTAGTAGCGCGTTTCCTCCGTCGAAATCGCGAAGCGTGTGCGATCGATCAGGTTCTTCAATTCACCCGCCGCCAGCGAAAAGCTGTGCGGCAGCTCGGCGCT
>Ga0224497_10002833_pt1 | contig 10071 bp, 9 predicted proteins | sample SF_Jul11_sed_USG_4_FD_167970 | JGI IMG/M metagenome (GOLD analysis project Ga0224497, IMG submission 167970) | Sediment microbial communities from San Francisco Bay, California, United States - SF_Jul11_sed_USGS_13 | ecosystem: Environmental > Aquatic > Marine > Sediment | place: USA: California...
ACAGTGCGACCCGAGATTGAGCGGTGAATCGAACACCGGTTCCTGGCGCACCCAGACGCCGTTTTCCACAACCGCGTCGATGGCGCAACCGACCGAACAATGCGTGCACACGGTGCGGTGCACCTCCGTCTTGCCACCGGTCATCGGCTGCGCGGCTTGCGCCTTGCCGATGATGTTGAAAGGCAATTGCGTCGCGACTGCGCCGGCGCCGAGCGTAATACCCGATTGCTTCAGGAAGTCGCGCCGACCGATCGTCTTACCGACCATGCCTACGACACTGCGTGCCAGCCGGCTGTGGGCCGGGGATACGCTGTTTGATGTCTTGGTGAGTAACATGCGGGCGCTCCTTCTCAAACCTTGGCGGTGCGATAGTAATTTTGAACGTGCTCCGTGAGCCGGTAGCCCTGTGACGTTTCCGTCTTTGCGGAGCCGCTGGCATTCTGCTCCTGCTCCTTCGACACCAGCGCAACGGTTGCCGCTGCGCCACCGGCGCCCACTGCGAGCAGGAAACTACGGCGCGAAAGCTTACGGTCTGGTTTCTTCATTTGACGCTCCTCAAGAGCTGGTGACTTAACCACTTAACCGAATCACGAAACGGCGACGATTGAGATTGGATAAAACGGCATTAGTTTACTACCCCGAATCGAAAATGGTTGGAAAATTCGACGCCGTTGCCCGCCGACCTGCAGGCGCCTGTTTCAGCGTTTGTTTCACAGGATGCGATAGCGACGTCCGATGATCCTCGGATTGGACCGGTAGCTAGGCGTCCTGCATGTCAAACGCGGCCTTCTCAACGGCCAGAAACGCGAGCGTGAATTGTGCGACGCAGCGATAGAACGAAGCGTTCACAGACCGACCGATGGCTTCACAGTAGGGCACGAGGCCGGGATAGACAAACTCATTGAAAAATAGGTACTGTTCGTCTAGCGGACGGCTTTCGCCAATTAGAAACCGCATCGCGTCACAGATACCGGCCACGTGATCTTCGCTCTCGGTTGCTGCGCCGCTTCTACCCAGGCCCCATGACTCGAGAAGCTGGCGTAGTCGCACGAGATGGCGTTCCGGCCCCGCTTCTTTCACGTAGTGGGAACTGAAGGGCGTGATTTCGCATTTACCCACGCCAACAAAAAGGGTTTCGAACTCCTGCCGGAGAGCGACCGGGTCAGCCGTCCCGCATGCTTGGCGCAACTCGTGCCACGCGGCGCTCAGCGCTCCGCTCGCCGACGCCTCGTCACCGCCGCCTCGCGCGATCGCCGCGAGCCATAATTCATCAGGCGCATCATAAAAAAACCGGCCGATGATCGCATAAAGATCCGCGCGCGCCGCGTCTTGCGCCAGAAGCTCGCCGTTGTGCGCCGTCTTCGTATCTGAACTCGTCACGTGCCCCCTTTTCCGCCGGGCTCGAGATAGTCAAAGACATTCGTCTCGGTCTTGTTCTCCATCATGTCGATGACACGGCAGTCCGCGCACATCTGCAGACGCCGTTGTGAAACCGCCGTCGCAAACATCGAATGCGAGCCCAGCCGGCCCAACATGTTCTCGATCATTTGCCGGGTCGCAAACGGCTTCCCGCAACTCACACAGTTGTAGGGCTCGGCCTCATTCAACACCACCGCGCTCTGCGCACGCCGCCCCAGCAACAGCCGCGGCGCAAGCGAGATGGCGTCCTCGGGACAGGTCTTCTCGCACAGGCCGCATTGCACGCAATTGCCCTCGATGAACTTCAGCTGAGGCGCCTCCTTCGCGTCGAGCAATGCCCCCTCCGGGCAGGCGCCTACGCAAGCGAGGCACAGCGTGCAGGTCTGCCGATTCACGACCACACGCCCGTAGGGCGCCCCGGAAGACAGCGCCACTTCGTCCTTCGGCTGCGGGGCATGCTTGTGCAGGTGCTCGAACACGAACTCGAGCGTGGTGCGCTTCTCGTTTGACAGGTTGAACGTTGCCGGCGGAGCGCTACGGGTCTCGGGCAGATTCCAGACCGCCCGCTCGAGCGCGGCGCCGTCGCCGGACTCGATCAAGTCCACATGACCGCCGCCATAACCCAGGCCCGACAGAATTTCGCCCGCATAGGCCATCTGTCCCCGCAGCGCCGCAAGGTACTCCTGCGGTTCGGATCCGGACGACAGCAGGCGCACGCCGCCCGCGCCCAGTGCGATACACCCCAACATCACGTCCAATCCGAGCGAAGCGATGTGGTGGATCTCGAGGGGGATCACGTTGGCCGGAAGGCCCTTGCCACGGCGGGCGAGCCGCCCGATCGACTCGCGCCCGTCGGTCGCATTGTGAAAGAGCAGCACGGGCTCCCGCCCGCCCGCGCGGAAATAGGTCTGGAGCACAGTCTTGATGCGGGCGCCCAGATCGGCGACCCGCGGATAGGCATAGCTCATCGCACCCGATGGGCACACGCTGGCGCAGCCGCCACAGCCCATGCAAAGGTGCGGCTCGACGGCCACCCGGTTCCCTTCGGGATCACTCGTAATCGCCTGTGTCGAGCAGACGTCGACGCAGCGCCGGCAGCCGATGATCTCCGAGCGGCTATGGGCGCAGATGCTCTCCTTGTAGGAATAAAACCTCGGCTTTTCGAACTCGCCCACCATTGCGATGAGCTGCGTCACCGCCAAGGACTGCTCGAGGGCATCGCGTCCGGGCGCGCTATAGCCCTGGGGAGGCTGCGACACCTTGATCAGCGGCTCCCGGGACAAATCCAGCACCAGGTCGAAGCGATCGCTGCGCACGCGCTCGGCACGCTCGAAGTCGATCGCGCCGATGCTGCCGCAAGCCCGAACGCACTGCCGGTGCGCCTTGCATTTGTCGAGGTCGATCTGGTAGCTGTAATCGATGGCGGATTCCGGACAGGCCTCGATACAGGCATTGCAGCGCGTACACACCTCCAGGTCGATCGGATTATGCTGCTCCCAGGTTGCCTCGAAAGCGCCGAGGTAGCCCGCCAGCTTGACGCTGCGCCCCGAGTAGACCGGATAGCGCCGATCGAGCGGCATCTCAGCCCTGCCGCCATCGCCGGTGATCAGCACACTCACCTGAAGCTGACCCGCCAGGCGTTCCGCCCAGGAAAGCGCGACGTCGGCCTGGCCGATGATCAGCAGCTGTCCCGCTGACTGATAGGAGACTGCCGCGACCGGCTCGGGGTCCGGCAAACCCACCAGTGCCAGGAGGGCCGCGATCTTGGGTGTTGCCTTGGCGCCATCGTCCGACCAACCCGCTGTTTCACGAATGTTGATGAACTTGACGTTGCTGGCGGCCTGGGATTCGTCATGAAGCTCGTTGAAGAGGGCGGCTTCCTGCGTGCAGGCCACCACCACGTCCGGATCTTTCAGTGCCGCCTGGTAGGCACCCGCTTCCCTGCGGCATAGTTCGCTGTGAACCGTCAGCGGCGCGCCCGCCTGCAGCGCCTTGCCCAGCGCTTTGGCATCGAGCGACATCGTCTTGTTGCAGTTGCAAAGCTTGAGCGTCTTGCCCGCGAGCGACATCGTCAGCCACGCCTTTCGTCTTTTTCACCAGTCTTGCGCGGCGTCCCGAGCTCGTCGGCTTGCGCGTTCCCTTCGGCTGTCTCCAGCCGGTCCTGAGAGGATGGGGCGGCCTCATCGGCGGCCTGCTCTTCCGGCTCCGTGGCCGCCTGCTCCACCCTGGGCGTCTCGGCATGTTCGCGCTCTTCGGGCCCCGGCCCATGGAGCGTGCGGCGAGCGTGCTGCAACTTGTCTACCACTGCCTTCGACAAATCCTCGAGGACCGAGAAGTCCTCGGCATAGTCGTCGAGGCCGTCGGTCACGTTGAAGCGCGGATCGCTGAACAGCTTTTTCAAGGCAATCCGGCGCAAGCCTGCATCCACACGCTTGTCCATGAATGCTTTGAAATCCGAATCGTAGTTGAGCTGGTCAACCGGCGGCAGCTCGGGAGCGGGCTGCGCATCGTCCGCCTTCGCTGGCACGTTTTGCGCTGGCTTCTCGCGCACCTCCTGCTTAAGGCGCAACCAGCGCGACAGGAACGGCTCCCCGTCATCCTTTATCGTCATAACGCTTTACCGCCCCGGGCGCCGTTAGCCCCCGCGTCGCGAGGCAACCCCTTTGTCCTTGCTGCTCGCGTAGCGCGGCTTCTTCTCCGGCTCGGGCCGGTAGTTCGCGCCAGCGTACTCGGCAATCCAGGGAACGAGATCCTCTGGTAACGACACGCTGTCGACAGTCTCATCACTATCGGCCCACCGGGCACCTTCGTGGTAGCTCACAGTGAGCCGTTCCGGGCGCGCAACCTCGCCGTCCATCCGCCAGAGCACGAACACCTTGGGCTGCGGCGAGGTGAGGTTGAGCAAATAGCCTTCGGCCTCCGCCGCGACGAGACGCAGGATCGCGCCGGGAAACAGTATCTGCGTCGTTTGCCCGTCGTCCAAGATGATCCGCTCGGCGCTTCCCGGTGGCGAAGTGTCCGGCAGGATCCCCTTCGCCTCCCACTTCTCGGTGGCCCAGCGGTCCGCGAGGCGCACCCGCTCCATGATGACGGCAAGCGGATACGGCGCGGCACGGGGATTCGTCGGGGCATCGACCATGGCGGCATTGTGCGCCAGGCACGACGGCCGTGCAACTTGAAACGAGTCCAAATACTTGATTTGAAAAAAGTGTTTTCCTTGCCTGGAGGCCGGCTGCTTTGGGATAATCGCACTCAACGGGAGCCGGCGCGCAGCCGGCCTTGGCGTTACTTATATGGACACACCTCAAGAACGGGATACAGCGCAGAACGGGCCGCGCGATCGGTTGAGACGGCCACTGCGCGATCTGCGCGTGTCGGTCACCGACCGCTGCAACTTTCGCTGCGTCTACTGCATGCCCAAGGAGGTGTTCGGAAAGGACTATCAGTTCCTCGAGCGCAAAGAGATCCTGAGCTTCGAGGAGATTGCCCGGGTCGCGCGGATCTTTCGCGCACTCGGCGTCGAGAAGATTCGCCTGACCGGCGGTGAGCCGCTCGTGCGCCGCAATATCGAGCAGCTGATCGAGATGCTAGCGGCCATTCCCGGGCTCGATCTCACGCTCACCACCAACGGCTCCCTGCTCAAGCAGAAAGCCCGGGCGCTCAAGAACGCGGGCCTGAAGCGTGTGACGGTCAGCCTCGACGCGCTCGACGATCCCGTATTCCGCCGTATGAACGATGTGGATTTTCCCGTGACTCGCGTGCTCGAGGGCATCGAAGCCGCCGCTGCCGCGGGACTGGCACCCGTCAAGATCAACATGGTGGTGAAGCGCGGGGGCAACGAGGACAGCATCCTGCCGATGGCGCGCCAATTCCACGGCACCGGCCATATTTTGCGGTTTATCGAATACATGGACGTCGGCCATACCAATGGATGGCGCATGGATGACGTCGTCACCGCACGTGAGATCGTCGGCATGATCCACGCGGAGATGCCGCTCGCGCCGTTGGACGCGAATTACCCCGGAGAGGTGGCCCAGCGCTGGCGCTACCGGGACGGCAGCGGCGAGATCGGCGTTATCGCCTCGGTCACGCAGGCGTTCTGCCGCGACTGCACCCGCATTCGACTCTCGACCGACGGCAAACTCTACACCTGCCTTTTTGCAACGGCCGGCCATGATGTGCGGGCCCTCTTGCGCGCGGGCGCCACCGACGGCGATATCGGGTCGTCGGTCTCGGAGCTCTGGACCCGGCGTGCGGACCGCTACTCCGAGATCCGTACCGCAAACACCGCGAAGCTGCAGAAAATCGAGATGTCGTACATCGGCGGCTGAACTTGAAGGCAGAAGTTAGAAGGATGAAGACACCATTCGTCGTAACCCCGCTTGCGGGCGGTCGCGCGATTTTTCATTTTCGCCTTCTCGTTTCCGCCTTCTGACTTCTGACTTCTGACTTCTGACTTCTGACTTCTGACTTTGAAATGCGCCGTCCGAAGCTCACCAACGCGGCCCGTCCGTTGACCTTCGAAGTCGAAGCCGTGAACGAGCGCGGCGAGCGGCTGGCGACGCCAATCGCGGGAGAACACCCGCTGACGCTCTATCTCGACAAGCGCGAGATCGTTACCCTGATGACGCTCGGGCAAGCGCCGGAGGCGCTCACGATCGGTTACCTCCGCAACCAACGGCTGGTGGGCTCGATCGACGAGATCACCGCGGTGCAGGTCGACTGGGAAAGCGATTCGGTCGCGGTTACCACACGCAGGGGCGTCAAGGGGCTCCGCGCGCGCCTCGGGAAACGCACCGTGACGACCGGCTGCGGTCAGGGTACGGTATTTGGCGATTTGATGGAGGAAATCGACTCGATCAAACTGCGTGACGACGTGCGTCTAGCGGAAGAAACGCTCTATGCCCTGCTCGACACGGTGCGTCGCCACGAGACCATCTACAAGAGCGCGGGCGCAGTGCACGGCTGCGCGCTGGCGGCGGGTGACAATATCCTTTATTTCGTCGAGGACGTCGGGCGCCACAACGCCGTGGATGCGATCGCCGGTCTCATGTGGCTCGACCGCGTGGACGGCTCCGACAAGATCTTCTACACCACCGGCCGGCTCACCTCGGAGATGGTGATCAAGGCGGCGCAGATGCAAATACCGTTTTTGGTCTCGCGCTCGGGCCTGACCGAGATGGGACACGAGATCGCCTCCAAGGTCGGCATTACCATGCTCGGGCGCACTGTCGGCAAGCACTACCTGCTCTTTACCGGGACGCACCGCTTCGTCAAGCAAATCATGCCAACCATGTTGGCTTGATTTTCTGTTCCAGGTTCCGGGTTCAAGGTTCAAGGTTAGATATCAAGCAACCGTGCTGAAGTCGGCGCATCGAGGCGGAATCGCGAACTCGGAACTTGGAACTTGGAACTTGGAACTTGGAACTTGGAACTTGGAACGTTGGCCCCGGAACGGACAAAATCACGGGAGTGATTTTGGCGGGCGGGCGGGGCCAGCGCATGGGCAGCGTGGACAAGGGTCTCAAACTCCTGCGCGGCAAACCGATGGTGGCGTGGGTCATCGAGCGGTTCGCGCCACAGGTGGATGAACTGCTCGTCAACGCGAACCAGAATCTCGACCGCTATGCGCAACTGGGCCATCGCGTCATCCCCGACGCGATCGAGGGCTTTGCGGGACCACTCGCCGGTCTGGAGCGCGCGCTGGCCGAAGCGCGGCACGAACTCGTCGCCACGGTGCCGTGCGATTCGCCGCACTTGGCGCTCGACCTAATCGAGCGCCTGCGAGGCGCGCTGCAACGCCATGAGGCTGACCTCGCGGTCGCCAAAACGGGCGCACAGGCGCATCCGGTATTTTGCCTCTGTCGCAAGAGCGTATCGTCCAGCTTGACAGAATTTCTGGCCGGTGGAGGCCGCAAGATCGATGCGTGGTATTCGCGGCTCAAGGTGATCGAGGTCGCGTTCGACGACGAACCCGGGGCTTTCAGCAACGTCAATACGAAAGCGGATCTGGAAGCGCTCGAGAACGAGCCGCCGCCTTAGAGCCCGTAACACAATGAAAGTCAGTCCAGCATCCGCTGCGCCTCGATCATGGCGCCGAGCAGCCCCACCTGCGGGTTCATGATGATGTGCACCGGAATGGTCGACAGGAGGTCCGCGAAGCGCCCCTTGCTGTTGAAAGCCCGCATGAAGGTGCCGTCCTTGAGCTTCGGCGCTAGTTTTGGCGCGATACCGCCTGCCAAGTAGACGCCACCTCGGGCAAGGGTCGCAAGCGCCATATTGCCGGCAAAAGCGCCGTAGGCGCTCGCAAACAAGTCCAGAGCGCGCGCCGCGAGTGGGTCACGTTTCTCGAGGCCGAACCCGCCGATGACGCTAGCCGTGTCCGTGTTGTTGCGCGCCGCTTCCTGCAACTGCTTCGAGGGAATGCCCACGCCGGATTCTTGCAGGAAACTGAAGATGCGCATCAGCCCCGGGCCAGACACCACGCGCTCGTACGAAACCCGCCCGAACGTGCGGCGCAGGTAGACGAGCAATTTGTCCTGGAGCTCGTCCACGGGCGCGAAGTCAGCATGACCCGCCTCGGAAGCATGCGCCACGTAGCCCCCGCCATGCGCCGTCAGGAGCCCCGTGCCAAGACCGGTCCCAGCACCGATGATGAGCCGCGTGCCCTGGGCGACGGGATAGCCAGCCTGCAGCGTCTCGAGGTCCGTGGGCGCAAGGCGCGGAATGCCCAGGCCCGCCGCCGCGAAGTCGTTGACGAGCTTCATCTCGGTCAACCCAAGCTCCGCGGCCAATGCATCACCCCTCACCTTCCAGCCCAGATTGGTCAGCGTCACGCTGTTCAACGCAACCGGCCCCGCGACTGAGAAGCACGCCGCACGCACGGCCCTGCGGTGCGGCGCCACACCGGGCTTCGTCAGAAAATCCTCGATGATGGCCTTCAAACTCTCGAAATGCTGGCTCTCGTAAACGGCCTGGGTGGCGACGCTGGGCCACGGCCTGCCCTCGAGCGCCAGGGCAACCATGCTACGCGTGCCGCCAACGTCGGCGGCCAGAAGGTAACGCCCGCTCACGCAGCCGCCCGCTACGCCGAGAGGATGGTGCGCTCGTGGTCGGGCTCGGCGCCGAGCGCCTCCGGCTCGGCGATGAAGAAGCCCTGCGCGTAGTCCACACCCATCTCCTTTAACCGCGAAAGTGTCGCCGCGTCCTCCACTGACTCGGCCACCGTCTGCATGCCAAGAATATGGCCAATTCGGTTCACCGAATCCGCGATCGCGTGGTCCATGGGGTCGGTCTCCATGTCCTTGATGAACATGCCCGCAATCTTGAGGTAGTCCACCGGCAGATATTTGAGATAGGCGAAGGACGACATGCCTGTGCCGAAATCATCGAGCGCGAAGCGGCAGCCCATGCCCTTCAACTCGTGCATCAGCTCGGCCGCCTTGGTGAGGTTCGAGATGGCGGTGGTCTCGGTGATCTCGAAGCACAGCAGCCCGTGCGGCAGCTCATAGCGCGTCAGCAGGTTGCGAAGAAAATCCGGGAAGCTCTTGTCGTTGATGCTCGCGCCAGAGATATTGACCGAGTAGTTACCCCGCTCGCCACGCGCGTCCGGCTCGCGCGGAATGCTCCCGCTCAGCCATTGCCGGTGCAGATACTCGACCAGCGTGCTCACCACCCAGCGCTCGATCGACGTGAGCAGGTTGTAGCGCTCAGCCGCCGGCATGAACCCGGTCGGCGGAATGAGATTGCCCGCGCGGTCGAGCATGCGCACGAGCACCTCGTGATGCGGCGGCATTCCCCGCGCCGGATTGACCGGCATGATGAACTGGCGGTACAGCCGGAACTGGCCCAGCTCGAACGCGCGGTTGATCTGCGACACCACCTGGAGATCGCTGTGCCGGCCGGTGTAGTCGCGATCCTGCGGGCGGTAGACCTGCACGCGATCGCGCCCCCGGTTCTTTGCCTCGTAGCAGCACACGTCGGCAAGCGTGAGCACGCTGTTTGCATCCCGGCTCTCCACATTGAGCGGCACCAGCCCGATGCTCACCCCGACGCTGAAGGTCTTGTCCTGCCACACGAAGCGGAATTCGCGGATGGTTTCACGCAGGCCGTTCGCGACGCGTACCGCCTGTTCGGTAAGGCACGACTCCAGCAGCGCCCCGAACTCGTCGCCGCCGAGCCGCGCGAGCGTATCGCTGCCGCGCATACGTGTCTGCATCACCGACGTCAGTTGCCGCAGCAGCTCGTCGCCGGCGGCATGCCCGCAGGTGTCGTTTACCGCCTTGAAATTGTCCAGGTCGAGGAACAGCAGCGCGTGCTCCTTGCCCTGGGTCTTGGCCGTGTCCATGAGATCCGACAGGCGCCGCTCGAATTCGCGCCGGTTGACGAGCCCCGTGAGCGCGTCGTGGCTCGCCTGCCAGATCAGCTGCTGGGCCATCGCGCGGACCTGGCTTACGTCGTGGAACACCACGATTATTCCGTGCACCGTGCCATCGCGCCCGCGTATCGGTGCGTGCGAGTAGCGGATCGGGCACTCGCGCCCCTTGCGGTCAACTAGGCGCACAGCAATGGGCTCGTCGCCAGGCGCCGCATCCGGCCCGCCGGTAAGCGGATCGACGACGCTCCCGCTGCGCTCGCCGATGACGCGGTAGA
>Ga0224497_10002835_pt1 | contig 10067 bp, 8 predicted proteins | sample SF_Jul11_sed_USG_4_FD_167970 | JGI IMG/M metagenome (GOLD analysis project Ga0224497, IMG submission 167970) | Sediment microbial communities from San Francisco Bay, California, United States - SF_Jul11_sed_USGS_13 | ecosystem: Environmental > Aquatic > Marine > Sediment | place: USA: California...
AACCTGGAACGCCAGCGCCATCAGCAGCAATGGCAGCAACATCGACCAGTGAATCGAGGGCTTGTCGAACTTGGTTACGGTTGGTCCCTGGTGCAAAGAATGCCACCACTCGACGGAATAGTGAATAATCGGGATATTGACGACGCCGACCAATGCCAATATCGCAACGGCTCGGGCCGCTACCCGTTTATCTTCGATGGCGTTATGCAGGCCGATTACACCGAGGTAGAGAAACAGCAGGATCAGTTCCGACGTCAGGCGCGCATCCCAGACCCAGTAAGTGCCCCACATCGGTTTGCCCCAGAGCGAGCCGGTGACCAGGGCCAGGAAAGTAAAGCTGGCCCCGATCGGCGCGCTGCTGATCAGCACCACTTCGGCCAGCTTCATGCGCCAGACGATGATTACGATGCCGCAAACCGCCATCACCATGTAGACAAACAACGACATCCACGCGGAGGGCACGTGCACAAAAATGATGCGGTAGCTTTCACCCTGCTGATAATCCGGCGGTGCCTCGATCAATCCACCGTAAAGACCCGCCACCAGCAGGGCCACGAAAATCCAGGTCAGCCACGGAATCCACTTACCGGCGATGCGGTAAAAGTGAGGGGGTGAACCCAATTTGTGAAACCACAGAAACATATGTATCCGTTTAACTTGCAGACATTCGTAACGCCGCGGCTGTCGCCCAGGGCGAGAGTGATATCGATAAAAGCAGAAACGCCAGCAGCATGTAAATCTGGGCAGACACTTCAAATCCCATCGCGGCGTTTTCGATCGCGCTGGCTGCAAATATTAACACCGGCACGTACAGAGGCAACACCAATAACGACAGGATTATACCACCTTTTCTCAATCCCACAGTCAGCGCGACGCCAATCGCCCCGACCAGGCTCAATATGGGGGTTCCGATCAATATGGTCAACAGCAGGGTCGCCTGCGCCTGTGCGGGCATGCCCAGCATTTCGGCGAGTAACGGCGCGACGATCAGCAGCGGCAAACCGGTAACCAGCCAGTGCGCGCTGACCTTGGCCAGCACCAGGATCGCCACCGGGTGGGCGCTCAGCAGAATCTGTTCGAGCGAGCCGTCGTCGAAATCCGATCTGAAAATGCTGTCCAGCGAAAGCATCGCCGCGAGCAGCGCCGCGACCCAGATGATCCCCGGCGCAATTCGCGCGAGCAGCTCGGGCAACGCGCCAAGCGCAAGCGGAAATAGCGTAATGACCAGCACGAAAAACAACAGCGGCATTGCGTATTCGGCGCGATTGCGAAATGCCAGCAAGAGATCGCGTCTCAGCAGAAAGATAAAGGCCTGCAAGAGCGACAGCCGGCCGCTCAAGGCTGCTGCCCCAGGTTCAGCCGCTGCAGCGCGAGCGTCGGCAGGGAAATATCGTGGTGCGACGTGACGACAATGATGCCGGAGCGCTGCAGCTGCTGCTCGAACATCTCGCTAAACATCGCCATGCTGGCCTTGTCAAGCGACGTAAAGGGCTCATCCAGGATCCAGATCATCGAGTCGGTCGCCAGCAACCGCGCCAACGCCAGGCGGCGCTTTTGCCCGGCGGACAGGCTGCCGACCTCGCTATCTCCATAGGCGTAAAGATTGACCTGCTCGAGCACGTCGTCCAGATCCCGTACCGACGGAATTCCCATCGCCCGCGCGAGCCGCAGGTTTTCGAGACAGGACAGCTCGTGTTTGACCCCATCGTGATGCCCGACATAGGTGACCTGTTCGTAGTAATCGCCCGCAAGCCTGTCGATCGGTTGACCGCGCCACAACACGTCTCCGCTATCGGCCAGCCTGAGCCCGGTCAAAATCCTCAGCAGGCTGGTTTTGCCGCAACCATTGGGGCCTTCTACGACCAGCATTTCGCCGGGTTCGAGCGCAAATTCGAGATGCTCGAACAAGGTACGATCGTTGCGAATACAGCTAAGATCCTGGATTTCTAGTAATGCGGCTTCAGACATGAAATGGTCGGAATTCTGGGAGCCCGAAGGTTAGCCTTGCACTGCAAAACGATCAACCCATTTTTGATATTTATCAGTCAAGCGGGTATAAACGGTAGTAATGTATCGATATATGGATCGGAGAAATACAATGACCACCAAAGAGCAGTTAATCGACCAGCATATTCGGGAATACGAATCGCGATTGAGACATATTGACGAACTTTACGAGCGCGCGCGCAAGGTTACCGATCACCTGGACGACGAGCACGAGACGCGTTCCGAATTGCTGGCTATCGCGCAACAACGTGCCGAGCTGAAACGAAAGGCAGACGAAATCAAGACCATGCCGCTCGACAAGTGGCGCGAGGAGACGGTACGCAGCGCGGGCCCCATGGCGATCTGGGACATACTCGCGCAAAAGCTCGAAAATTTCCTCGAGCGCCACGAGTAGCGGAATAAGGATCGGGCTAGCGCTTCTCCGCTACCAGCAACCAGCCGGGGCGTTCGAGTCGGGTCATGTAGTTGAATTCTTCGAGCTTGCGAATCTGCCACAGCCCATCTGCCTCGATTTTGGCGAAAGCCCGGTCGAATCCACCCGAGTCGTAGTATTTTCCATTCATGACGATGACGAACAGCCCCCCCGGTCTGATGGGGCGCAACAGCCCCGGCACATGCCGGGCGCCGACGTGTCCGGCACCCATCGAACCGATGCAGACACCGGCCTCGAATATGCCGTCGGCGACGGCGATCTCCAACGTCAGATCGGCACACACCAGGTTTCGATAAACCCCTTTTTCGCGCGCCTGCTCGAGCATGCCTTCCGCAATGTCGATGCCGTCCACGGTAGCGAAACCCTGTTGCCGCAGCGCCTCGCCCACCAGCCCGGTGCCGCATCCAAAATCGATGATAGCCCTGTCGCGCCAGGCGACCGCCGCGGCCAGTTCACGCGCCGCGACGGCTGGCGAGATATAGCCGAATTCGGCGATAAGGTGATCGTCATAGCTGTCCGACCAGTCGTCGTAGATCTCGCGCGAGCTGTCGCCATCCCGGAGATGGCTGACGCGACCCAGTATTTCGTCCGATTTACCCATGTTTGCCTCGCTAGCTATTATGTGGATATCGATTGCCGCGCTTGCCTGCCTCGACGAATACCCGTTTTACTTCCGGGTATTTTTGCCTGATCGCCTGGTTGATAACCGCGATATCGGCCTCGACCTGCTGCGAATCGATCGAGTCGATGAAATCGACGCTGATGTTGGCGAGGATGAAATCGGGGCCCATGTGCATGGTCAACACTTCGTTGATATGTTCGATATGCGGCCGTGCCCCCAGTGTATCGCGGATACCGCGAATCACCGCCTTGTTGGCGCTTTCACCAATCAGCAGGCCCTTGGTTTCATAGGCCAGCCAGATCGCGGTGGCGACCAGGATTAGCCCGATAACCACCGATGCAATGCCATCGAATACCTCGATACCGGTGGTCTGACTCAAAAACACGCCAACGAAGGCGACCATCAAACCGAGCATCGCCGCGCTATCCTCGAACAAAATTACGAAAACGGACGGATCCTTGGCGCGCTGAATGGCCTCGAGATAACCCCAGCGGCCCCGGGTTCGATTGAACTCGCGAAACGCAAGATACCAGGCAGCTCCCTCGAAGATCATCGCCAGGCCCAGCACGATATAGTTCACCATCGGGCTGCTGATCGGTTCGGGGTGCAGGATATGCCGGATTCCCTCGTAAATCGAGATGCCGCCGCCGAGTGCGAATATCAGGATCGCGACGATAAAGCTCCAGAAATATATTTCCTTGCCATAGCCGAACGGAAAATCCTCGTCGGGTGGTCTGGCAGCGCGCTTCAATCCATAAAGCAGCAACACCTGGTTGCCAGTATCGACCAGCGAATGGATCCCCTCCGACAGCATCGCCGAGCTGCCGGTGATCGACGCGGCGATAAACTTGGTCACCGCGATCAGGGCGTTACCGGCCAGCGCCGCGTATATCACCATCTTCGAACCCGACGCCATTTTCTATCCTCGTTCGTTGCGGCGGCCATTATAGTCCGAACCGTCACCTCTGCGAAAAACTCGCCATAATTCCGCGGAAACATTACTTAAAGCCCGAAAGCAATCAGCGAGCGAATATTTCACCGAGCCGAGGATTGTGTCCCGGGAATTTTTCAGCGCGCAGGCGCTAGCCGCGCAGATACTCGTTGGCTGGATCGAACAGCGGCGCGCTGTATAACCTTGCCGGGATCATGTCGCCGAGAATTTCGATTTCGACCTCGAGCCCTTCCGCGGCCAGTTCCACGGGCACGAACCCGAAGGCGATACTTTTTTGCGTGAAATGCGAAAAACCGCCCGAGGTGACGTACCCGACCACTGCCCCGCCGTGCCAGATGGGCTCCCAGGCCACGGCATCCGCGTCGCGGGCGTCGACTTCGAAGCTGCAAAGCCTGCGCGCTACGCCTCGCTTTTGCTCGGCGATCGCAGCGGCCTTGCCGATGAAGTCGGCGGGCTTGTCGTAGTCGACGAAACGATCGAGGCCGGTTTCTAGCGGCGTGTAGTCGGGCTTGTATTCGCGCATCCACGACCCGAACGACTTGTCCAGACGCAGGCTCATCATCGCGCGCATGCCGAAAGGCCGCAATCCCAGATCCCTGCCGGCATCGGTCAACACGTCATAGAGAGCGACCTGGTTATGCCAGGGGACGTAGATCTCGTAGCCGCGGTCGCCGGTATAACTGACGCGCTGTACGATCGCCCGGCACTGCCCGATATCGATTTCACGCACCGACAGGAACGGCATCGACGCGGTCGACACGTCGGCAGGCGTCACGCGGCCCAGCAATTCCTGTGCCCTCGGACCCGCAATCTGGAACCCGATACGTTGCTTCGAGAGGTTGCGCAGGGTAATCCCCGACTCGGGCAAATGCTGCTCGAACCAGCGCATGTGATAGGCCTGCGCGCCGAACGACGCGGTCACCTGGAACACTCCCGGGCTGACCTGCGCAACGGTAAAATCGCCGATGATTCTGCCCTTCGGGCTTAGCATCGGACTCAGACTCAGACGGCCGACCGCGGGAATCCGTCCCGCCATGACACGGTCGAGGAATTCATGCGCGTCCGGTCCCGCGACTTCGTACTTGCCGAAATTATGCACCTCGTTGAGGCCGACTTTTTCGCGCACCGCGCGCACTTCCTCGGCCACGGTATCGAATGCGTTGGAACGCCGGAAACTCGGTATCTCGTAGGCTTCTTCGCCGGCAGGCGCGAAGTAATTGACGTGCTCCATACCGTACATGGCACCAAACACCGCGTTTTGCGACTTCCAGATGGCATAGGCCGGCGTGGTGTCCAGCGGCCGCGCCGCCGGCAATTCCTCGTTCGGATAGGACACGCTGAAACGCCGCTGGTAGTTCTCGCGCACCTTCAGTCGCGTATAGGCCGGCGTGCAGTAATCGCCGAATCGGGCGACGTCCATCGCGAACACGTCGCGCGAAGGTTCGCCGTCGATCATCCATTCGGCGAGCGTCAGGCCGACGCCGCCGCCCTGACTGAAGCCGGCCATGACCGCGCAGGCAGACCAGTAGTTGCGTAGCCCGGGCACCGGTCCGACCAGCGGGTTGCCGTCGGGGGCAAAGGTGAACGGGCCGTTGATGACGGTCTTGATGCCGGCCTCGGCGAGGACCGGAAAACGCCGAAAGGCGAACTCCATCGAATCGCCGATACGATCGAGGTTTTCTTCGAGCAATTCGTGGCCAAAATCCCAGCGCGTACCGTCGACCGCCCAGGGCACGCAGTTTTGTTCGTAAAAACCGATCACGAGGCCCCTGCCTTCCTGACGCAGGTAGCTCTCTCCCTCGGGGTCCATGACGTGCGGCAGTTCGCTATCACGCTGGTATACCTCGGCGATATCGGCGGTGGCGAAATACTGATGTTCCATCGGATGCAGGGGCAGGTAGATGCCGGCCATCGCACCGACCTCGCGCGCCCATAGCCCGGCGGCATTGACCAGCTGCTCGGCAATAATCGTGCCCTGTTCGGTAACCACCTCCCAGCTGCCGTCGGCGCGCGGATTCGTCTCCAGCACCGGGTTTCGCAACAGGATTTCCGCGCCCTGCAGCTGCGCGGCCCTGGCGTAGGCATGCGTCGTCCCGGATGGATCCAGATGACCGTCGAGCGGATCGTACAGCGCACCGAGCACGCCATCGGTGTTGGTAATCGGGCTCAGGCGCCGAACTTCGTCGGGCGTGATCAGTTCGGTATCCAGCCCCATGTGACGATGCATCGCGCGCGCGGACCTGAGAAAATCCAGACGTTCGGGCGATTCCGCGAGGGTGATGCCGCCGACGTGATGCAGGCTGCAGGATTGCCCGGTGATTTCCTCGAGCTCACGATAGAGCCGAATCGTATATCCCTGCAGCGCCGCCATGTTGGTGTCCGCGTTCAGGGTATGAAACCCGCCCGCCGCGTGCCAGGTCGATCCCGAGGTCAGTTCCGAACGTTCGATCAGCACGACGTCCCGCATACCGAGTTTGGTCAGATGATAGATGACGCTGCAGCCGACCACGCCGCCGCCGATAACCACCGCTTGTGCATGAGTTCTCATCCCGCGCTACCCCAATACCGAAAAGCTGCTGTCCTGGTTGACCTCGCGCAGCCGCGAATAAAAGCCGCTCGAAAAAGTATGACCGATATGCTTCAGGTGAAAATCGATCGGGTTGGCGTCCTGGTCGTTGCCGTTTTGCGTCGCCTCGATAATATCCGCCATCAGTTCGCCGGCAATGGGCGCGTTCTTGAACTGGTTACCGCTGGTGCCGATTGCGAGATAGAAACCGGGCAGATCCGAACGATCGTAAATCGGTATCCAGTCCTCGGTGACGTCGTACAATTCGACCACGCCGCGCATCCGGTTCGGCACGCCGAGCCGCGGCACGCGCTGGCAAACACGCAGCACCTGCACTCTCCACTGATCGCTGAAATCGCGATTGTAATCGTCGGGGTCGACCCATTCGTGCGGATCGCAGGGCGGATCCTCGCTGCCGATCAATAGCGCATCACCCTGCTCGGGGCGGGTGTAGAGGCCGATATCGCTATCGGACGTGACACAGGCGGTGTCGAGCCGGTAACCCTCGGGCAGCGGCACATGCGCGACCTCCTGGCGCAGCGCCCGGGTTTTGACCTTCATCGTTTTCTCGACGTCGGCCATTTGATTGACCTTCGACGAATGCGGTCCGGCCGCATTGAGCACCACCGGGCTGCCGATGGTTTCGCCGTTTTCCAGGGTAACGCCGCAGACCCGTTCGCCGTCGCGGCGTATCTCGACAACCTTGGCGTTGTACCTGAACTTGCCGCCGCTGTGCTCGGCCGCGCGCATGATGTTGTGTGTCGCCAGCTGCGGATCCGAGATGTACCCGGCGGCATGAAAAAGTACCGCGCCGGTCAGCGGCTGGTCGTTGGCAACGCCGAACTGCGGGTCGTCGGGACGTTTCACTGGATAGAACGACTCGGTATTCCAGACCGGCAGCTTTTCCCGAATCTCGTCGGGCGATAACTCGCTATACGGCGAATCGAGCCGATCCATCAGCGCCATGGTCGGACGCAGGTAATCGTTCGCCTCGGTTTTCATGACCAGCGAACCGACATTGTGATACTCGATCAGGCCGCGTTCATCGACGTCCGCGCCACCGAGGTATTCGGCCCAGTGCTTCCAGTAAAAATGCGACTCGTATGCCATCGCCGAGCCGTCCAGCGTCGAGTAGTAGGGGCGGATGATGGCGCAGGAACCCGAGGTAGAACCGTATCCGGCGGCCGGCAGACGATCCAGGTTTAATACCTTCCAGCCCTTGCGGCCGAGCGCCAGCGAAGTCGCGCAGCCAATGATTCCGGCGCCAATTATGATTGCATCGAAGGTTTTAGCCATTATTTCTGCCCGTCTTTAAGTCATTCATTGCATCGCACACGGATGATCGGGAGCTCCCGGGGCGGCTCACCGCGCAAGCTCCAGCTCGCGGCGCCGTTCGGCGACATAGTGTTCCAGCGACTGCCGCACCGAGGCATCCATGTCGGGCGGCTGGTAGCGCGCCAGCCGCTCACGGTAAATGCGGTTGGCGCGCTCGAACGCGGTCAGGCCGCCGTTCTCGCTCCAGGTTTCGAAATTACTCCAGTCGGATACCAGGGGTTCGTAGAACGCGGTGGTATAGTTTGCCAGGGTGTGCGCGGTGCCGAAGAAATGCCCGCCGTGCCCCGCTTCGCGGATGGCATCCAGCGCCAGCGTCGACTCGTCGACCTGCAGCGGCGTCAGGGTTTCACGCATCATCTGCAGCATGTCGACATCGATGATAAATTTCTCGAACGATGCGCACAGACCGCCCTCTAGCCAGCCGGCGGCGTGCTTGATGATCTGCGCATGGCCCATTACCGCCCCCCATAGCGACATCTGCGATTCCCATGCGGCCTGCGCATCGACGCAGTTCGAAGCGTTGGTGCCGGATGAGCGAAACGGAATCTGGTAACGGCGCGCGAGCTGGCCGCTGGCCCACGCGGCGCGGGTATACTCGGGGGTGCCGAAGGCCGGCGCGCCGGTGCGCATGTCGGCGTTGGAGGTAAAACCGCCGTACACCATCGGCGCACCCGGGCTGACGATTTGCGACAGCGCAATCACGCCGAGCGCCTCCGCGTTTTGCTGCGCCAGCGCGCCGGCGATCGTGATCGGGCACATCGCGCCGGACAGCGTGAACGGCGTGACGATGACGGGCTGACCCCACTCGGCCATCTCGATCAGGCCGTCCAGCATCGGCCCGTCGACACGCAGCGGCGAATTGGTGTTCACCACGCTGTTGATGCTCGGTTCCGACTTCAGCGTCTCCATGTCGACCCCGCGCGCGATCGCGGTCATGCGGATTCCGTCGATGACGCGACCGCCGCCGAGGCAATACAGGGAGAACGCGCGGTCGGTCAGCGTGTACGCCGCCAGGGTTGCGTCCAGGTGACGCGTTGCGGGCGGAATGTCGATCGGCTCGACCGGGTAGCCGCTGAAGAAATCGATGACGTCGAAATCCTGCGCGAGGCGCAGGAAATTGCAGTAATCGGCCAGGTTGCCGGTGCGTCTCCCGCCTTCCAGGTCGGAGCTGTTGGGTGCGCTCGCGACGGTCGTAAAGTTGATCGCGTTACGACCAATCAGGCGATTGCGCGCGGAGTTGGGCGCATGCAGCGTGAATTCCGCCGGGACCGTTTCGATGCGTTGCATGACCCTGTTTCTATCGAGGTAGACCGTCTGCGCGTCCCAGTCGACGCGAGCGCCGTCCTGTTCGTACAGCGCAAGCGCTTTTTCGTTCAGTATTTCGAGACCGATTTCTTCGAGTATACGCATCGACCCATCGTGTAAAAGATCCAGCGCCTCCGGTGCCAGCGCCGCGATCGGATCGTAAGGGTTGAAAAGCTGCCCCGCTGCGGGCTTGACCAGATCGGCGGGCGCCGGGTTGCGTTTTCGAGCTCTTCTTCTATTCATCACTGGCTTCTCGGCAGGGACCGCAGATAGTATTTGACAGCTTTAGAATTGTCTATCCACGGCGCGACTCTCTATAGGGCAAATCGACCTGTAATCAGCAGCGGTCCCGGTACGGGTCGAAGGGGCTGGTTTTTAAGGCCGCTAACAGCTAACTTGCGCACTTATGAACGAAAACCGCTTTATCAGCTGCGGCATGTACACGCCGAACCAGGACCTGAAACATGCCTGGCAGGTTTTTTTCGATCGTTTTGTGCCGCTGGTCGATCGGGCTGGTGGAGTGGCACGCGAACTGGTTTTCGACGGCGGCGAAGCGGTGCTGCGCGACCGCAGGCTTTTCATCGGTCATACCTGCGGTTACCCGCTGATGACGCGCCTGCGGGATGCACTGGTGCCGATCTGCGTGCCGACGTTCGATGTGCCGGGCGCCACCGGCAGGCTTTATTGCAGCCAGATCGTCGTTCCCGCGGATTCCGCCATCGACTCCCTCGACGCCTGCAGGGACAGGATCGTGGCGGTTAACACCGCCGATTCCAACAGCGGAATGAACCTGCTGCGGCATGCGCTGGCCGAACTCGGGGCGAAGGCGCCTTTTTTCTCCGAGGTG
>Ga0224497_10002837_pt1 | contig 10062 bp, 8 predicted proteins | sample SF_Jul11_sed_USG_4_FD_167970 | JGI IMG/M metagenome (GOLD analysis project Ga0224497, IMG submission 167970) | Sediment microbial communities from San Francisco Bay, California, United States - SF_Jul11_sed_USGS_13 | ecosystem: Environmental > Aquatic > Marine > Sediment | place: USA: California...
TCATCGGCGAAATCGCAACCTATCTGGCGCTTGCCTCGCTTTGGAACCTGCTCGCCGGTTACGCCGGGCTCGTCTCGGTCGGTCAACAGGCCTATGTCGGGTTTGGCGGATACATGCTGTTCGCGCTGGCTATGTTCGGCGGCATAAATCCACTATTCGCCATCCCGCTCGCCGGCGTCTTGGGCGCGATAATCGCCGCGCCGGTCGCGCTGCTGGTGTTTCGTCTGCAGGGGGCGTATTTCGCCATCGGAACATGGGTCGTCGCCGAGGTGTTTCGGCTCCTCTTTTCACAGGTTTCCGCGCTTGGAGGCGGCTCGGGAACAAGCCTGCCCGTCGACCTCGTGCGCAGCATCGCATCCGGACGTGATCTCAGGGAAATGCTGGTCTATTGGGCCACGCTGGCGCTCGGAGCCGGCACGGTGATCGGCATATATGCCCTGCTCAGGTCGCGGCGCGGACTGGCGCTCACCGCGATCCGCGACAGCGAAAGCGCCGCGCAGAGCCTCGGTATTGACATCTGGCGCACCAAGCTCACGGTGTATCTTCTGGTGGCCGGTGCGACGTCGATGGTCGGCGCAATCATCTTTTTCCAGAAGTTGCGAATCTCGCCCGACGCGGCCTTCAGCGTCAACGACTGGACCGCATTCGTCATTTTCATAACGGTGATCGGCGGCATCGGCACCATAGAGGGTCCGATCATCGGTACGCTGGTGTTCTTCCTTTTGCGCGAGCTGCTCGCCGATTTGGGAACGCTCTACCTGATGATCCTCGGCCTGGTTGCCGTACTCGTCATGCTAAAGGCGCCGCACGGCCTGTGGGGCCTCCTCGCCAACCGACTCAATTTGTCTCTGTTTCCTGTGGGGCGGCGGCTCAAGATCACCTCGAAGGAGTGACGATGTGCCGCAAACCGAGCGGGCGATCCTTGGAGTTGGTCGCCAATATGCTGCCACGGCCCGGGAAATTTGATCAATTGCCATTGTCGCGGAAACGGCCGTACGGTTTTTCCGACACGACAAGGCTTGCGGCTGCAGCTGTCAGCCGCGACTGCGCCGTTATCGATCAAGCCAGTGAGGAGCCGACATGAGCAAGACGTCACAAGCAAAGATCATAATCTCCTGCGCGGTAACCGGCGGGATTCACACGCCGACCATGTCGGACGCCCTGCCCTACACGCCAGACGACATTGCCGGTCAGGCGATTGCCGCGGCACAGGCCGGGGCAACTGTTTTGCACCTGCACGCCCGCGATCCGCAGACCGGTCGGCCAACGCCGGATCCGGCGGTATTCATGCAATTTCTGCCGCGCATCAAACAAAATTGCGATGCGGTCATCAATATCACCACCGGCGGCGGGCTCAACATGACGGTCGAGGATCGCCTCGCCGGACCGCTGGCGGCCAAGCCGGAAATGTGTTCGCTCAATATGGGGTCGATGAATTTTGGCATCTATCCGCTCGCCGACCGCTACAAGGAATGGAAATTCGATTGGGAGGAGCCCTATCTTCGCGGCACGGACGACTTCATTTTTCGAAACACCTTTAAGGATATTGAGCGCATCCTGAAGATGCTCGGCGAGGAACACGGTACCCGCTTTGAGCATGAATGCTACGATGTCGGCCATCTCTACAATCTGGCGCACTTCGTCGACCGCGGCCTGGTCAAGCCGCCGTTCTTCGTGCAGCTCATCTTCGGAATCCTCGGCGGCATTGGTCCGGAGATGCGCAATCTGATGTTCATGAAGGAGACTGCCGACCGGCTGTTTGGCGACGACTATCTGTGGTCGGTGCTGGCCGCCGGCCGGTTTCAGATTCCGTTTGCGACCCAGGCGGCAATGATGGGCGGCAATCTGCGCATCGGCCTTGAAGACAGCCTCTATATCGGCCGCGGCGAACTGGCGACAAGCAACGCCCAGCAAGTCGCCAAGATCCGCCGCATCGTCGAAGATCTCGGATACCAGGCGGCGACCCCGGCCGAGGCCCGCGAAATGCTAGCGCTGAAAGGCGGCGACCGGGTCGGGTTCTGACTGCAGGTGCTTTAGCTGAATTGCATGTTCAGAAGCTGCTCGGCGTTGCCAACGGCGATCGCACGCCGGTCCGGCGGCGAAATATCGAGCCGGTCGAGCGCCTCGACGGTCGGGCGGATCGGGCCGAGCGGCGCGTCGGTGGCGAAGACGACATGCTTTGGCCCGAAGAAGTCGAGTCCGCATCGCAGGCCATGCTTGCCGCCGAAGAGCGCGGTGTCGGCGTAGAAATCGCGGAAATAGTCGAGGTGCGGGCGTTTCAGCGACGCCATAACCTGCGAATAGTCCTCGTCGGAAGTGCGGCTGCCGAGAACCGCCATGCCCGGACCGACCCGGCCGTCAAAGTAGGGTATCATGCCGCCGAGATGGTGGGTGATGATCTTCAGGTTGGGATGCCGGTCAAATATGCCTGAAAAGACCAGCCGCGACATCGCCACCGAAGTCTCATAGGGCCAGCCGAAACACCACCACATCTCGTAGCGGGATTTTTCCTCAGCCGCGTAGTCGGTCATGCCCGCCGTGCGCGCCGGGTGAAGCCAGATCGGCAGATCGTACTCGGCCGCGGCTGCAAAGATTGGCTGAAACTGCGGATCGTCCAGCGGTCGGCCGGCAATATTGGTGAAGATCTGTATGCCGCCGGCGCCGAGGTCCTTCACCGCGCGGCGGGCTTCGGTAACAGCACTGTCGACATCGGTCATCGAAACCGCGGCAACGAAGCTGGGGAAGCGGTCGGGATGGCGCCGGCACAATTCCGCCATCGCATCGTTGGCGATTGTGGCGAGCGTGGCGCCGGTCTGGGCATCGGCGATGTCCTCAATCGGCGGGTTCGGCAGGGAGATGATCTGGCGGTAGTCGCCATACTCATCCATCTCGCGAAACCGCTCGTTAAGATCGAACAGCTTGGTCACCGAGCGCAGGCGCTTGCCGATATTTCCCAGCTTGGGAGAAACTTTCACCATCTCCTGAAAATACCGGTCGGGATAGATATGACAGTAGATGTCGATCAGCATGTCGCTTCCGCCGTTTTGATCGCCTCGGTGAGGCCGCACTTACAGTTCGACGACCGTTTCGGGAAAGGCGTGCAGCCGCTCGCCCGGCCCGTCGGGGCCGATGATGTAATTGTCGCACAGCCACGACATGACGCTGCCGCGGATATAGGTCGGGTGGACGACGATATTCATATTCTCCGCAATCGCCATCGGTTCGTCATGGCGCACAAGCGGCCGCTCAACCATGTCATAACCCTGTCCGTGACAGTAGAGCCGCCGTTCTTCGGGCCGTCCATTGTCGCGCATGAAAGCGTTGTAGCGATCCCAAATGTCCTTCGGCGCGGCGCCCGGCTTTAGCAGGTCAAGCGTAAACTGCCTTGCTTGCAGGACGAAGGCGCATTCGTCCTTGAGTTCTTGCGAAGCGGTGCCGAGGACGCAGGTCCGTCCGAGCTCGGTGTAATGGCCGCCGGGACCATTATTCTCCACCAGCAGCGCAAACTGATCGCCCTCCTGAATGATCCGGTTCTGTAAATGCCGTGGCCCGAACATGCACGGCGTGCCGGCCGGCGCCGAGGCACACAGATAGATGCCCTGCTCGCTGCCGCGCTGCTCGCTGTAAAACTTCGCAACAGCCGCGACCTCAGCATCGCGCATGCCTGGCTTGATCGCATCGAAGGCGGCTTGCATCGCGCCGTCCTGGAGCTGTGCGGTGGCACGGATCAATGCGATTTCCTCGGCGCTCTTGATCGCCTTGATCTGGTCGACGAGATCGGTGGCGTCGACGAAACGGGCCCCTGACATCGGGCCATTTCTGAGATGGTCGAGGAGCGCGGCTCCCATCTGAAACGTTCCGACAAGACCAATGGTGCCGCGGGCAAAGGGGGCAAGCCCGCGAGCCGCCAGTTCAGGATCATAACCATTGGTGAAATGCGCCGATGCGTAGCTTGGCGTGTTCAGGATCTGTCTGACGCCGCGCCAGATGCCGTCGCCGGCATGCTCGAGTTCGCGTTTGTTTCCAAAAGGGCCCTGACAGACGACCGTCATGTCGTCGTCGCGGGGAAACACGACCTCGACGGGATAACCATTGGTGGCCGGGGTGTCGGTGAAATATTTCACGTATCCCCCCATATGGTCGTTGTTGTTCTGCATCAACAGAACATCGATGCCCTGTTCCTGCATTGCGGTCCGGACCAGCAGCCAGCGCCGCTCCAGTTCAGCGGTCGAAATTGGACTGTTCAATCTTTCCGACAGTGTGACCACATTGTTCTCCCGAAGTTGCGGATCTCCATGAGCCAGCGACACTCTCTCAGTAATGCGGCTCTGTCCGTCAGGCGCTGGCGTCAGGCAAGGACGGCTCTGCGGTGCCGCCCCTGCCTGGCGGCAGCCACCAGCGCATCGCGACAAAGACCACGGTCCAGGCGAGCCCGGCCAGATTGATCCAAAATACCCAGTTTGAGATGTGGATTGCCGGCAACAGCATGCAGATACCGGCCAGCGCCAGGCAAAGCCGAGCCAGCGGAGAAATCATACCGTTCATGTAGCCGCTTGCGCCGACGGAGATAGTCCAAACGCCGAGCACTGTCAGAACAAAGATAAAGGCTATCCATTCCGGCTCGCCCTGCAGCAACAGCTCCGGCGCGAAAATGAAGATAAACGGAATGATATAGGCCGACCATCCATAGCGCACCGCTTCGATCCCTGTCTTCATCGGATCGGCCTTGGCGAGGCTCGCCGCGGTGAAAGCGGCAATCGCGATAGGCGGCGTGATCATCGACAACAGCCCGAAATATAGCACGAACATGTGCGCCGCCATGGGCTCGAACCCGGCCTGAATCAAGGCCGGAGCAACCAGGACTGAGAGCAGCACATAGACCCCGACCGTCGGCATGCCCATGCCGAGCACAATCCCCAGCATCGCAGTGATAAGCAACAGCAGGAAGATATTTTCACCGCCGAGCAGCACCAGGACTCGAGTCAAAGAAAAGCTGAGGCCGGAAACGTTGAGCACGCCGATCACAATGCCCGCCACAGCCACGATCATTAAAAGATCAAGCACGGCAAAGCCGGTGTCACGGATCGCATACCAAATGCTGGCCAACGGCATTTTCTTGCCCCGATAGCCCAGCAGAACACCACTGATCAGGGGCGCCAGCGCGGCATAGAGGGCAGCGCGTTCAGGCGGCTGATTGTATTTGAACAGCGCCATTACCAGGATCACGAAGGGTAACAGAAAATGCCAGCCGCTCTTGAGCGTCTCGCCAAGCGCCGGGCGCTCACTTGCCGGCAGCGGCTTGGCGCCGGTGCGCGCAGCGTCGAGGTCGGATTGTATGAAGACCGCCAGATAATACAGGATCGCCGGCAGGAGCGCCGCCAGCACAACGTCGCGATAAGGCACCTGAATGGTCTCGGCCATGAGAAAAGCGGCCGCACCCATTACCGGCGGCATCAATTGGCCGCCGGTTGAGGCTACCGATTCAATGGCGCCGGCACGCTGGGGCGAATAGCCTCCCTTGATCATCATGGGGATGGTGATGACGCCGGTGGAGACGACGTTGGAGACAGCACTGCCTGAGATCGAGCCAAACAGAGTGGAGGCCACGATCGCGATTTTGGAGGCCCCGCCGCGAAATCGGCCCATCAGCCCGATCGACAGATCCGCGAAAAATGCCGACCCGCCGGAGTATTTGAGAAGCTGGCCGAAAAACACGAAAGCGATAACGATGGTCGAGCCAATGATCAGCGGCACGCCGACAAGAGCATTCAGATCGAGAATCAGATAGGCGAAAAGCCGCCTGTATTCGACATAGAGGCCGTTGAAATAACCGGGAATATAATGGCCAAAAAATCCGTAAATGATGATCACAAGCGCCACTGAAAGAAGCGGCCAACCGACCGTGCGCCGTACCCCCTCAATGATCAATAGCAGCGTCAGAAGCGAGATTATGAACGCCTCATTGAGGTGATAAAAAGTGTCCTCCAGCAGGACGGGAAAGCGCACCGATGTCCAGGTGCACACCAAAACCGAAAGCGAGGCTGCCGCACCATCGAGAAGAGGAACTTTGGCTCGCCCAGCATCCGCCTGTTTGCGGCTTGCCGGTATCGACAGATAGACCAACGCCATGGCCAGGCCGAAGACGAAAATCATATATTGCTGAACAAACAGAACCAATCCGGCTGCGCGCGGGACATCGAGCGCCCAGCCGATGGAGAACAGCGTGATCGCGCCCGCGAACACATTGAACAGACGGCGTAAAGCCGGAGGGGGTTGAGTCATGCTCTCAGTGTCCGATTTCCCGGAAGTGCCTTGTTGCAAGGCGGCGCCAAGGCCAATCGGCATTCACCATACGAGACTGGCGCCATGCAATGCCGGCGGGAGCGTATTTCTCCGCCGGCCAGGCACGCGGCGGACATAACGGCGCGGGATGATTCAAGCTCACTCCATGCAGGAAACGTCGGGGAAAGCATCTCGGCGAGATATCGCGCAATCGCCGGTCCCGCCGCCCACCGCAAGGCGGCCGGCGGGACCGGTCTAATTCACGTGCCCGCTATTGGGCGAGAAGCCCGGCTTCGGTGTAAAATTTGATCGCGCCCGGATGATAGTCGAGACCATTATTCTTGTGCATTGCTTTGGGATCGAGGCCGTTGAAGCCGCCGAACGCCGCCGCCAGGTCAGATTTGTTCTCAGCCATCATCTTGGTGACCTTGTAGACGGTCTCGTCAGACACATGTGCGCCAGCGTAGATAAGATAGTCATAGACCATCAATTTGGTTGGCTCCTCGATGCCGACCAATCCCTTGCGCGGTTTGTACTCGACGACGAAGGCGGGCGGCACGAACTTCCGCGCCCGCTCCATCGCTTCCGGAGAATCGTCGACGCTGAGGAAGCGCAGGCCCCCGACCGCAGCGTTCATCTGCTGGACCTTACCAGCCGTCAATGCAAAGAAACCCGCCTCCGTCTTGCCCTCGGTAAAGTCATTGGCGTTGCCGATAATGTTGGCGGTCGGTACGCCCTGGACGTCGCTCCACTCCAGCCCGGCATTGGCGAGATGCGAGGTGGCCAGAATTCCGATGATCTTGTGGGCGGAATATTCCGATGAAATCTTGAGGCCTTTGAGGTCCTTTATGGTCTTTGCCGGATGGTCCTTGCGAACGAAATAGCCCGTTGCGAACGGATACATGACCGCGACCACCTTGAGATTGGGATTTGGCTTGCCCTCAGACGGCTCGAGGCCCTTGATCGCGTTGGACGTCTCAAGAATATTGGCAAGGCCGAAATGCAACTGGCCGGAATTAACCAGCGGCAGCACTTTGCCGGTCGAACCTTGCGGCTGCACGACCACGTTGAGGCCGGCCTTTTCGCCGGCGACTTTGGCAATCGCCGATGCGATATTGTAGGTGGCCGAGCCCTGCGCCGATGTGCCAAGCGATACGGATTGGGCGTGTGCGGCACAGCCGAACGTCGCACCAACGACTGCGCCGATCAAAACCTTCAAAAGCTTCATGAGACATTCCCTCCCTCGATTCGGACCGCGATGGATCCAAAGATCGTTGTTTGTATCGCTTCACGGTATATATGCCCCATGATACGGTCAACATTCAGCAGGCATGGCGTGGCCGAGATCGCGCCGGACCGTCTCTGGGATGTCATCAGCGCGCCCGGGCCAAACGAGGCGAACAGTCTGATCGTTCTTCCGAAATGCCGGGCCGGAATCGCCCAGAGAAACGCCCGCGCTCAATATTTTCCGGGAAGCCGGTCGACATTTTTCATGGATTGAATATCACCGGCAAGGAAATGACGCAGGTTGTGCTCGAACTGCGGCAAGGCGTCGTCGATATAGGTTTCATTGAGCGCAGCGTTGTGCGGCGTAATCAGGATGTTCGGCGCATCCCAAAGCCGATGATCCCCGGGCAGCGGTTCCTGGACGAATGTGTCGATCGCGGCGCCGGCGATCTGACCGGTCTGCAAAGCCTCCATCAGGGCCGCCTCGTCGACGACTCCGCCGCGCGCGATATTGATCAGATAGGCGCTCGGCTTCATCGCCTCGAAGATGTGGGCGTCGACGATATTGCGCGTCGCGTTCTCGTAGGGCACCAGGAGGATCAGGAAATCCAGGTCGCCGACGGCCTCCGCAAGCTGGTCGCGGTGACGGAAACGATCGAATCCCGGCATCTCGCGCGGCGTGCGTGATATTCCGACCACCGTCATGCCGAACGCCTTGCAGCGTGGCGCCAGGTCCTGCGCGATGAGCCCGACGCCGAGTATTCCCACCGTCTTGCCGTGCAGCAGCCTGGCCGGCCACCGGTCCCACTCATGGCTGCGCTGGGCCTTTAACGCGCGCGGGAAGTCGCGGCTTAAAGCCAGCATGAACAGGAACGCCGCCTCCGACATCGGCTTGCCGTGAATGCCGCGGGTTGAGGAAATGATAGCCTTCGCCGACAGCGACGGCGCATCTATAATGTTGTCGAGCCCGGTGCCCAATGCCTGCACCCATTTCAGCGCCTTCGCATGGCCATAGAGATCATCGCGGACCATTGCACCGAAGGTGTATAGAATGTCAGCGTCGACGATTTGCGCGCACGCCTCTTCATAGGTTCTGGCAAGCTCGATATTGAGATCTGGAAAGCCTGTTTTCAGGCGCGACTGATATTCGCGCCGCACCTCCTCCGGCAAAAGCAAGAATATGAGGACTTTCGTCATTGCACCGCCATCGCGATTGCGACCGGGTAATAGCGGCTTCCATCATAAGGGCCCGCGCCAACCGGATGCATACGCCAGCGACCCGGCATCCGTTGGACAGATTTGGTGGAAGCCTTGCACAGCGTCTGCACCATCTTGTCGGATCCCCCTGGATTGTTTGGAACTGCCTCGTCGCCTGATTGTGATCGAGCGGCTTGGTCTAGTAAACCGCTTCCGGTATGCCGGTCGCCCCAGTTTCTCCAATCGGTCTGACAGTTTGGAATTATTCTAAACAATTGATTTCCAACGGTTTTTATTGACTTGCCGAATTCCGGTCATATAGTCGCTGGCGGAACCGGCCGGTTCCAAACCTTTGATTCCTGGGCCTTGAACCCGTTCGATTGGAGGACGCAATGCTGAAGTTCCTTGATGCACGCGCCTGGCGTGCTTTTTTTCTTGTGCCGATTGCCTATTTCGCCACGGCGGCCATAAGCCCGGCCGGCGCGGCCGACATCGTCAATATCTACTCCTACCGCCAGCCTGACCTCATCCAGCCGATGCTCGACGCCTTTACGGCTGAGACCGGCATTGAAACGCAGGTCATTTTCGCCGAGAAGGGCCTTGAGGAGCGCATTCGCGCCGAGGGCGCCAATTCGCCGGCAGACATCATCCTGACTGTCGATATCAGCCGCCTTGCCGCCGCCAAGGATATCGGCGTTACCCAAGCGGTTGATGATCCCGCAGTCACGGCAAATATCCCGCCGCAGTACCGCGATGAGGAAGGTCACTGGTTTGGCCTGACCATGCGCTCACGGGTCGTGTTTGCCTCCCGCGAGCGCGTCCCGCAGGACACCATCACCTATGAGGAGCTGGCCGATCCGAAGTGGAAGGGCCGCATCTGCACGCGCTCGGGCCAGCATGTTTACAATATCGGCCTGTTTGCCTCCATGGTCGCCCATCACGGTGAGGCATGGACCGAAGACTGGCTGCGCGGCGTCAAGGCCAATCTCGCCGTCAAGCCGACCGGCAACGACCGGGCACAGGCCAAGGCCGTTCATTCCGGGCAGTGCGATATCGGGCTCGGCAATACCTACTATGTCGCTCTTATGCGGACCAATGAGAAAGAGCCGGAACAGAAGGAATGGGCCAAATCCATCAAGGTGCTGTTTCCCAATGCCGGCGAGCGCGGTTCCCACGTCAACATTTCCGGCATGGCGCTTGCCGCCAACGCGCCGCACCGGGCGACCGCCATCAAACTGATGGCCTTTCTCGCCAGCGACGCGGCGCAAAAGCTCTATGCGGAAACCAATCACGAATATCCGGTCAAGGCCGGCGTGCCGGTGTCGGAGATGGTCGCCTCGTTCGGTCAGCTAAAGC
>Ga0224497_10002838_pt1 | contig 10060 bp, 7 predicted proteins | sample SF_Jul11_sed_USG_4_FD_167970 | JGI IMG/M metagenome (GOLD analysis project Ga0224497, IMG submission 167970) | Sediment microbial communities from San Francisco Bay, California, United States - SF_Jul11_sed_USGS_13 | ecosystem: Environmental > Aquatic > Marine > Sediment | place: USA: California...
GATTTCCAGGCGCACGTCATGACCACTGGCGTCGATCAGCTTGCGCGCCTCGCGCAGTTTGACCAGCGCCTCGGGGATGAAACTCTGCCCACCGAATCCCGGGTTAACCGACATCAGCAGCACCATGTCCACCTTGTCCATCACGTGTTTCAGGTAATCCAGCGGTGTGCCCGGGTTGAATACCAGACCCGATTTGCAGCCGTTGTCGCGCACCAGCTGCAGGGAACGATCGATGTGTTCACTGGCCTCGGGATGGAAGGTGATATAGGTCGCACCGGCCTTGGCGAAATCCGGAATGATGCGGTCAACCGGCTTTACCATCAGGTGCACATCGATATCCGCGGTCACCCCGTGCTTGCGCAGGGCCTCGCAGACCAGCGGGCCGATCGTCAGGTTCGGCACGTAGTGATTATCCATGACATCGAAGTGCACGATGTCGGCACCGGCATTCAGTACGTTGGTGACTTCCTCTCCGAGGCGGGCAAAATCCGCCGACAGGATGGAAGGCGCGATCTTGTAATCGGCCATGTTATTGTCCTCGCTTGAAATTCAAATGGATGCGTTTGAAAAAAGAAACGCGAACTTTACCCTAACAGGGCATGATTTTCAGCTATTAAGCACCCCGGATCCGTGCAGCGGGCATGAATGGCCCTGGCCCGCGACATGGCCTGCGCACTCCGGCAGGGGTTTAATCAATGCCTTGATTATGAAGAATTAACCTCGTCGTACGGGCCAGGGCATCCCAACCCGGGCACGCAGGCCTGCCACCAGGCCGATATGCGGCGCGGATGCCGCCTGGCGCCGGGCCGGCTGTCTGCCAGTGGCTGCACCCGCCTGATGTTTCTATTTTTGATGCAGGGGTTTAGATAGTTTTCCGGGAAATGCCCGCAACCGGCCGATTGCAATATCAACGGCAACGGCGCGCTTCCTGCATGTAATTCGTAGCGAACAGGCGGCTGCCGGGCCCGGTTTTTTTACAGCTTGCCATCAGCGTCGGCAAGCTCTATAAATAGGCTGAACAATACGAAAACTGGCCTGCACGAATCACTGCAGCGCGCATACAGGCATTCAGCCAGGGGCAACGAGACATGGTTAACGAATTCAAACCGCGTATCGGTGACTGGTACCAGAATATCGGTCGCGACAATTTCGAAATCGTGGCGCTGGACGAAGACGAAGAGACCATGGAAATCCAGTATTTCGACGGGGCCGTCGAGGAGATCGACTTCGACTCCTGGTATGAAATGGAGATCCAGCCGATCGAGCCACCCGAAGACTGGTCGGGTTCACTGGATATCGATCGCGAGGATTACGGTGTCGACCTCGAGCTGAATGCGCCCAATGACCACATCAACCCGCTCGACGATCTGGAGTGAGCCTCGAAGCGGGTTCCCTGCCCGTCGCCTGCCAACCCTCCAAGCACCTGAAACAGAAGGCGATTAACAAAACAATCTGCCGCCTCCTCAACCCCCGCACCGGTCTGCCGATACCCTTCTTGAGCCCACAGCGGCAGGAGAAGTTCCATGATCATCGTTTACGATATGGCAAGCGGTAACATCCAGTCTGAAGTGGTAACGGCAGACGACAGCACCGATCGGGATGCCGCCGTACCTGCTACCGCGTTACAGCTGGCGCAGACAATCGAATGCGACAACACCCGGGACGCCGCACCGATTCACATCATCCACGCCCTCCTCGAGCGGGACTGAATCAGCTACTCACCGATTCGCAGCAACAAGCCGCGGCGCCGGGCGCTGTTGAATGCCTTGAGGAACACCCCGGCGCCTGTCATCAACAGCAGAGCGTTCAGCAGCACGGCCTGGATCATGTGATCGATCCTGAACACCTGGTCGAACATCACGGCGCGCATGCCTTCGAAGACATGGCTTGATGGCAGTGCCCAGGCCACCGCCTGCAACCAGTCCGGCAGCACTGCGATCGGATAGTAAATTCCGCTCAGCGGCGCAATGGCAAAGATCGACACCCAGGCAAAACTTTCCGCGCCCAGGCCATAACGCAGCACCAGTCCCGATACCAGCAGACCGATCGCCCAACCCATCACCAGCAGATTGGTGAAGAATCCCAGCAAGGGCAGACCCAGCCCGAAGATCGAGTAATCGAACAGCGGGATAGCCAGCAGGGCGGCCCCGCCGACCCCGATCAGGGTGCGGATCAGACTGATCAGCAGCAGCGCGCCGACCAGTTCCCAGGGCCGTAGCGGGCTGGCGAACAGGTGGCCGAGATTCCTCGAGTACATCTCCTCGAAGAAGGCCAGCGATACCCCCAGGTGGCCCCGGAACATTACGTCCCATAACAACACGGCGGCCAGCAGCACCCCGGAGGCCTGCATCAGCCAGGTACTGTTGGTGACGAAGAACTCGCTGATGAATCCCCACAGGATCAGCTGCACGGCCGGCCAGTAGAACAGCTCGAGGATGCGCGGCCAGGAACCCCGTACCAGGTAGATATAACGCAGCACCATGGTATTGATGCGCCGCAGCGATCTCATGTCGGCCCCCGCTCGGGCGCACGCGCCACGTCGATGAAGACCTCTTCCAGGGTCTCCCGGCCATAGCGCGCGAGCAGGGCCGCGGGCGAACCCCGGTCGACGATTTCGCCGCGGCGCAGGACAATCACATCGTCACACATTCGCTCCACTTCCAGCATGTTGTGGGAGGCCATCAGCAGGCTCGCCCCGCTGTGCCGCTGATAATCCCTGAGGAAACGGCGGATGGTATCGGCCGTATCGGGATCCAGGGAGGCCGTCGGTTCGTCCAGCAGCAGCAACTCCGGCCGGTTGAGCAGTGACTTGGCCAGCGCCACCCGGGTGCGCTGCCCGGCCGACAGGGTCCCGTAGGAGCGCCCCATGAAGGCCCCGAGCTCCAGCTGGTCCTCGAGCTCACCCAGCCGCTGGCCGGTCTTCCTGACCCCGTACAGGCGCGCATAGACAGTGAGATTCTCGCGCACCGTGAGGCGCTGCGGCAGGTCCACGTAGGGTGAGGAGAAGTTGATCCGTTCGAGCACCCGGTAGCGCTGCCGCAGCATGTCCGTACCCAGCAGGGAAATCTGTCCGGAGGTCGGCAGCAGCAGGCCCAGCAGCATGGACAGCAGGGTGGTCTTGCCGGCACCGTTACCGCCCAGCAAGGCGCACACCGCACCGCGTTCAACACTGAAACTGACGTGATCGACTGCCAGCACCTCTTCAAAGCGCTTGCTGACATCCACCACCTCGATCACCGGGTCACTCATGGCCTATGCCATCAACCAGCCTGTCCTGCGCCGTCATCCGGCCCGGGCCGGATGACGATGTCGCCGTTTTCAACACGCGCTGGCACGGCCGTGAGGCGGTCCCCCGAACAGGGACCCGCCACGCAAAAACCGTCCCGGATGCGGAACAGGGCGGCGTGGGTGGCACACTGAATGTGGTCCTGTTCGAGATTGAGGAACTGGTCCGGCACCCAGTCCAGCGGGCCACCGGTGTGCGGGCATTGATTGAGATAGGCATAGACCCGGTCTCCCTGGCGCACGACGAAGACCTCCACGGGACCATCGGGAAGCGCCAGACTCATTGCCCGGCTGCCGGGGTCTGCCAGTTCATCGAACCGGCAAAGGACGAATACTGCCGCTGCTGCCGGATCCATGGTTCAGGAGCCGGCCCGGGCCAGGCCGGCGAAACCGGTCTGGCCGCACTTCTTCCCGGCCAGTGCACAGGCCTGCCGGAGCAGGGACGCCGTGTCGAGGCCGGCCAGGCAGCCGTGGATCACCGCGGCATTGAAGGTGTCCCCGGCGCCCAGGGTGTCGATGACCCGGGACGGGGCCAGCGCCGGCTGGCGGCAGACCTGACCCCGCCGATCCAGGCCAGCGGCACCCTGCCCGCCCCAGGTGCAGTACAGGTCCGCCTGCGGGCTGGCATCGCGCACGCCATGCAGCAGGTCTTCCGGGGCTTTGTAACCGTGATGGCGGGCGTATTCGCGGGAAAACAGCAGCACGTCGGCAAGGCCGAACAGGGCCTCTATGCCCTGGCGGGGCTTTTCGATTTCCAGCGAGCGCGGCAGGGACGGAAACCGGGTACGCGACCAGCGCAACATCGCTTCCAGCTGTTCAATATTGCGGCCCTCGAAGTGCAGCCAGTCACAGGAGCGCAGATCAAGCGACTCGAAATCGGCGCAGCTATATTCCGGCAGGTCCCGGTAGTGCACGATGGTGCGGGAACCAGTGGCGGTATTCAGGAGGATGGTTGATACCGGCATGCTGCCGTTGTCGAGCAGGCGGCAGGCAGCGGTGTCGATACCGTTGGATTCGAGGTCATTGCGGACGAAGTGGCCATCCGCCGTATTGGCCAGCACACCTGCCCAGCGACAGCTGTGTCCCAGCTGACTCAGGACAACCAGGGTATTAGCGACATTGCCGCCACGGCTGACGGTCCTGCCGGTACAGCGGACCTCATCATTCTCCCGGGGGTAGCCATCCAGGGCATGAATAATATCCAGCGTTGCGTTGCCGATACCGAGAATCTGCGCCATGCCCGCAGACTACGGCGCTGCACGCCGTTGTCAACCGGGCGGGGGTTATTTCAGACGCACCACGCGGAAGCCCAGGTTGTCGATGCGGGTGTCCTGGTCATAGTGGCTGCGCTTGTTGCTGCGCAGACTTTCGATCGGGCTGGAGTAGCTACCGCCACGGACCACGCGCTGGGTGCACCCCGCCCTTTGCCGGGCGCTGCCATCCGCCGCGGCCCCCTGGTAACTCGGGTGATAGCAGTCCTCGGTCCACTCCTGCACGTTACCGGCGGTATCGTGCAGGCCCAGGCTGTTGGCCGCAAAACTCCCCACGGGGGCCGAGCTGTTGCCATCCCACTCGCTGCCGCAATTGAAGCAGTTGGCCGGGGTTTTGCCGGCTTCAGCATCCCACCAGTAGTCGGCCGTGGTACCCGCACGCGCGGCAAATTCCCATTCCGCCTCGGTCGGCAGCCGGTACTGATGCCCGGTCTGCTTTGACAGCCAGCGGGCGTATGCGCGCGCATCCTTCCAGGTGACGTTGATGACCGGACGGTCATTCCGGCCCCACTTTTCATCGTGGGGAAGACGGCGACCGGTGGCCCGTGCAAAGCGGTCATACTCGGCGAAACTTACCTCGTACTTGCTGATCGAAAACGGGGCCAGATTGACCGGGTGCTGCGGTCGTTCCTCGAAGTTCAGCGAATTCCCCTCACTGCCCATCATATAACTGCCGGCAGCCAGCTCCAGCATCAACGGCCCGCGTCCCTCACCGTTCAGCGCATCCCTGAACGAGCGCCTGGCCCCGGGCAGATCGGGCGCCGGCGGTGTCTGCGACGGGGTCTCGACCACGGGACTGCTGGCAGCAGGCCCCGCCTCGACGGGTGCAGACAGGTCTGCCTGGATTTCCTGCCGGGCCATATCGTCCCCCGGCTTTGCGACGAAATCCAGCCACTGCGGCAGACGGATTTCTTCCCAGGCCGAGCGGGCACTGTCCATGTTCACCAAATCGAGGAACTTCGCCATCGGATTTTCCACGCTCAGCATGAGCCAGATTACCAGGCCGGTAATGCCCACTGATCCGAGCCCGACCACGGCACCCAACCAGCGGCGCTTGCCTCCACCGTCGTCATCGACCACATACTTGAAACCCGCCTTGCCTGTGCTTTCAGCCGGGGCCTGCTTGCTGGCGGCGATCAGCTTGCCACTCTTATCCGGCACCTGGGCAGGATGTTTCTCATCCCCCAGACCTGCTTCATCCAGCTTGCGCACCAGCAGGTCCCGATGTTCGCTGACCCGTTCGAGCTCGGCCTCGGCCTCGGTGCGCAGGCGAATGGCGATCTCGATATTCATCCTGGCATCCTCGAGCTCCTCACGCAGCTTGGCCGCATCCGGATCCCCATGGGCCTCTTTCGGCCTCTCTGAGGCATTGTTATGCAGCGCGCCGACTTGCCTTTCCAGCGCCTCCCGGCCACTCACCGCCTTGTCACGCTCCTGCTCCAGCTGCTTCAACTGCGTCTTGAGGCCGACAATCTCGGCCTTTGCCTGGGCCCGCTGCTCCCTGGCCACGGCCAGCTCGGAGTCACTGCGCTTCTGTACCTGTGCCAGGGTCGCGGCCGCCTCCTCGCGCAGCCTGTCGAGTTCAGCCTGCACGGCGGCCACCTGCTCACCGGATTGACCCTGCTGCTCCAGCTCTTGCCGGAGTCGTTCCCGCTCTTCACGGCGCGCCTCTTCCCTGGCCTGCTCCACGATGTCCGTTTGACTGGAAAGGACGCCTTCATGCTTGCCGGCCACCTCTGTGAGCTGCTGCTTGAGCTCCTTCTGGCGCGCCGCCATTTCAGCACGTTCCTCGGAACGTGCACGGCGTTCCTCGACCAGTTCATTTCTCAGACGCTGGTCATTTTCCTGGGCCTCATCATGCGCCAGCTGCAGGGCCTCGGCCGACTGCTCCAGCTGCTTGCCGAGACGCTCAATCTGTCCCTGCATCTCCCGTTCCAGATCATTTCTGCCGTCCAGCTCCGCACGCACCGCCTGGAACTCCGCCTGGTGCTCCTGCTCCGTTGCCTGCACCTGCGCTTCATGTTGCAGCAAGGTCTGCCGGCTTTCCTCGGCTTGCTGTTGCGCCGCCTGCAACTGCTCCAGGTACTCGTTGACGGTCTGTTCCTTGTGGGCCAGTTCTGCCTGCAGGGCCTCGGCCCGGGCCTGCTGCTCTTCCGCACTCTGTGCTGCCTGAGCGGCACGTGTCTGCTCATCGGCCAGGCGTTCATTCAGTGACTGGACCTCTGTTTCCTTATGGCCCAGCTCTTCCTGCAGGGCCTGTGCCAGGGCCTGCTGTTCTTCCACTCTCTGTGCTGCCTGATCGACACGTGACTGCTCTTCGGCCAGGCGATCAATCAGTGACTGGACCTCTTCATCGGCCGTATTCCTCAACGAGGTGACGGTTTCATTCAGCCGGTCTATTTCCTGCTGGCGCCCACTCAAATCCTGTTCCGCGGTGGACAGCCTGCGCTCCAGATCATCGCGTTCCGCAAGCACCGCTTCGCCTTCGCTCGCCAGGCGCTGATGCTCCTGCTGCAACTCGGCATGCTGGTGCTGCTGCTGTTCAAGCCGGGCCCCGGTTTCATCCTTATATTCCTGCAGTGCAGTTTCCAGGACCTGCCGCTCCCTGTCGGCGACTTCCCGAGCCTGTTCCAGCTGATTGCCAAGCTCGGCAAGCTGCTGCTCATAGGCTGCACCCTGATCTTCGAAGGCAATGTCCTGCGACTCCAGCTCCTGCTGCAGGGTTTGCAGCCGATCGTGCATGGCCTGCTTCTCGGCATCCAGACCCTGAGCATGTTCAGCCAAGCCCTGATGCTGTTCCCGCAGGTGCTGATTTTCACCCTCCAGGGACTCGTTCTCCTGCTGCAGCTGCTGCACCCTTGCCTGGGTGGCGTCACTTTCTGACCGGCTTGCCTCGAGCTGCTGCTGAGTCTCCTGATGCTCGTGCTGCAGTGCCTCGACCCGGTCCTCCAGTTCCTGGCGACCGGCATTGCTGCGATCGAGTTCCTCTGTCAGTTGCTGATTGTGTTCGTGCAGCTGCTGCACCCGTGCCTGGGTGGCATCACTTTCTGACCGGCTTGCCTCAAGCTGCTGCTGAGTCTCCTGGCGCTCGTGCTGCAGTGCCTCGACCCGCTCCTCCAGTTCCTGGCGGCCGGCATTGTTACGATCGACTTCCTCTGTCAGCTGTCGATTGCGTTCCTGCAGTTCCTCAAGCCCGGCGTCATTCTGACTATGCAGCTGCTTCAGCTGCTGCTGCAATTCATCGGCCCTGAGCAGCTCGTCAGCAAGCCTCCCGCCGAGCTCACCATTCTCCTCCTGCACCTTCTCCAGCTGATGCCTGAACTGTTCCAGCTCCGCACTGCGTTCGTCTGCGGTCTGCTTCTCACGCTGCAGTTCTTCAATCTCCTGCTGCAAGCCCTGGCTGAGCTGTTCGGACTGTTCCAGTTCGGTACGCAGTGTTTCCACCAGTTGCTGATCCCGGAGCCGGGTTTCTGATTCAGCCTGGAATTGGCTGATTCGTTCCTGCGCATCCTGCAGCTCGGCCTGCAGAGCCTCCATCTGCCGGGCGCCGGCGGCGGACTGCTCCTGCAGGGCCTGCAACTCAGCGCTGTCCCGCCTGGACTGCGCCAGTTCGGTACGCAGTCTTTCCACCAGTTTCCCCTGTTCCTGGAGCTGCGCTGTGGATTCTTCAGATAACTGGCTTAGCTGGTCGTTGGCAGCCTTAAGCTCGACCTGCAGTGCCTCGGCGTGTTGTGCATACTGGATGGACTCGCTCTCGAGGTGTTTGACCTGCAATTCCAGAGACCGTTGCTCGGATCTTGTCCGCACCTGCAGTTGCTGCTCCTCATTAACGGTTTTACCGACCTCGTCCTGGAGTACCTGAATGAGCTCTTTTGATTCCTCCAGTTCAAGCTGCAGCCGCTTGAGCTGTACCTGATAGTCTTTTTTCAGAACGGCATTCTGTTCCTGCAACAGCTGTTTCTCTTCCTCTGCTGACTGCAGCTGTAATTGTCGCCTGAATGAAGATTCATCATCCTGCCGTTGGGACCTTACCTGCTGGCGTAACGCTTCATTCTCCCTGCGCAGCGCCTCGATCCCGGACGACTGGCCGTCATCAGCAAGGCTCCAGTCCTGGTCCGGACTGATCATCTCTTCCTGCTGCGGCTCGGAGGCTGTTGTAGCGGGCATCAGGCCAGCCGCATTGGCCGGCAGGCCTGCATGGGCAAACTCGTCAGCAGACATCCCGTTGAGACCTGACTCCAGAACGTAGACCTCGAATCCCTTGTGGCTGAGAATGAATGCAGCGGAGACACTGCGGCTGCCCGTATCGCAGCAGATAATGTATTGCGCATTGAAAACCAGCTCGGGAATTTCATTGCGTAATATTGACAGAGGGATGTTGACGCTGTCTTCGATAGCACCCTCTTCGTATTCCCCTTCCGATCTGACATCGACCCAGACAGCACCATCATCAACCATTGCCGTTGCGACTTCATAGCTGACATAGCGGACCAGTGGCTTCTGCAGGAGTTCGATGAAATCCTTCTTGGCCAGCCGCATCAACATGCCATCGCTCAGCATGGTGATCGTGGCGTTGCGCCTGCTGTCAGACACCAGCGCCTCTTCTCCAAAGCAGTCGCCGCTGGACAGCTCGGCGAGTATCTCCGACTCGCCGCCCGGCGAGATTTCCCGGGTGACGATGCAACGCCCGCTGTGGATGGTATAAAAATACTCTCCCTCGTCACCCTCGCGGACGATGACCTCGCCGGCCTGTACCGGTAGTGACATCATCTTCATCAGCAGACGCTGGATTCCGGCCGGCGGGATCTTCTCAAACGCCTCGGACTGAAGCATACGGGTCATCCAGTCCTGATTGTTGTCGGAGGCGATCTCGGTCACCTCGGCACCGGGGGAATGGTCCCAGTTCAGGTAGGCATCGAGCATATCCGAGTCGATGCGGGCGATCACCACCCGGGTGACGGCCCGCGCAGACAGGCTTCGCGGCTGCTGGCTGGCGATGGGATAACGGCTGGCATCTGTACCCGCCTCGAGTTCACTGGCCACCTTCCTGTGGCCGTCTATCAGGTTGATTTTCCCGTCGAGCAGATAGATTGACTGATTGTCGCGGTCGCCCATGCGAAACAGGTAGCCCTTGGCCCGGATCTCCTCGACGACGATCTTGTTCACGAGCTCGCCAAACCGCTCCTCTGACAGTGCGTTCAGTGGAACCAGTTCCTGAAGGACCTTTGTATCGGTAGTCTTTTTCTTGAATGCTCTCATTTTCCTCTATCCACAGACCGGGCAAGTCGCCGGTGTTGTCAATCCATAGGGGACCTGCCGGGGGTCCATTCCGCACCCAACTTATCGGCCGAAACTGCTTTAGATTTAGGACTGTATGACAATCGATGCGGATAACAGGCCAGGGGCACAGCGGAAGGCGCCAGGTGGGGTCCGCAGGCGTTGCGCCGGCCCGGCACAGACGTCACCGGGATCGCGGTACAACGGAGAAAACCGCGCCAGGCGAT
>Ga0224497_10002839_pt1 | contig 10060 bp, 6 predicted proteins | sample SF_Jul11_sed_USG_4_FD_167970 | JGI IMG/M metagenome (GOLD analysis project Ga0224497, IMG submission 167970) | Sediment microbial communities from San Francisco Bay, California, United States - SF_Jul11_sed_USGS_13 | ecosystem: Environmental > Aquatic > Marine > Sediment | place: USA: California...
CGTGGCCATCAAGCAGGCCCGGTAAAGCGATTGCAGAAGGAGGTCTTTGATTGGGCAGTCGGCGCAACGCCGCTGCCATTTTTGCGGGATCCCGGCCCTTGTCCGGGTCTAGCATGCTAACCAGACCAATTTCCAGCGCGCGGCTGGCACGAATTAGTTGCTCCTTTCGCGGTACCGATCGCGGCACAATCAGCGCGGGTTTGTCCAGAGACAATATTTCGCAAAATGTGTTGTAGCCACCCATTGCAACGATTCCCATCGCCTGTTCCATGAGCAGTTCTATTTGTGAATCGAAGGTAATAATTTCGATCTTTTCAAGCACTTCACAGCGTTCAAAAAATTCCTGCTGGTGTGCAGGCAGCATGAAAGGTCCGGTGACAACAACCGCTTTATGGGGAATGTTTGTATCGGTTTCGTAGGCACTGATCACCCAATCGACCAATTCCATGCCATCGCCCCCGCCACCTGCGGTAATCAGAATGTAAGGATCCTCGATATTAACCGGGACAACCCAATTGCGATCACTGGGTAACTCTCGATCAAGATAGCCCGTGTAAGAAATTTTCTGTTTTACCGAATCTGGCAGGCCAAGTGATTCTATGGGATTGCCCATCTCACGCAGCCCGTAAACCCATATATCATGGTACAGGTCTTCCAGCACAGGTAGCACCTGCTTGCGTTCCCATTCTGCTTTCAGGGCCGATGCTTCGTCCATAACATCGCGCAATCCCAATATGTTAAAAGTGCCCCGTTGACGCAACATTTCAAGTGTGCCGACAACTTCGCCATTGAGGCCGGTGGGTTCCTTGTCTACCAGGAATATGTCCGGTTTAAAAATGGCTGCAGTTTGATAGATGATCGATTCGCGCATCGACATGGTTTGCTCAAGATCGATGTGCAAGCCGAGCGAGGTGTATGCCCCATCCTTGAGTTTGATGACGCCCGGTACTCGTACGAAATCTACCCGTGCCTTGAAATTGAAACTTCCGATAATGGGAGAACCGGAAAGTATAAGTATCGATACACCCTTGTAGCGGGCAACCAGCGAATGCGCGATCGCCCGGCAACGACGCAAGTGCCCTAAACCAAAAGAATCGTGGCTGTAAATCAGAATTCGCGCTTGATAAAGGCGCTCCGTCATGGTTTTAAATTCTCTAATGTTCGAGGCCACTTGAAGACTACCTCTTATTTTCGAAAAGCGCACTATTATAATATGCCCCGGGTTATCCTGGCGAATTATCCTGCGATCGAATTTTTCGGGGAGGTTACTGTCTCATTATGAGTAAATTCAGGTGGATAGCGCTAGTGCTTGGCGAATTAAGATGATGAAATCAATGGAATCTCGCTCTGAAGTCAATGACCAACAGCTCGACTTAAACCAGCAAACTGCTGCGCTGCCCGAACGTGTAAGGTTAGCGATAGAGAATCAGCAGAACCGCAGTGAAGTTTTGATCAGTGTGATTCAGTTACTGGTCGTTACCATTTTCGGGATGCTTTATATCGTATCGCCCAAATCATTTTCCGACGATGTTGCGTTCGCTCCCGTACCCTGGGTGCTAAGCGCCTACCTGTTGTTCAGCCTGCTCCGATTGGCACTGTCGATCAAACGTAAACTGCCCGACTGGATGCTTTATGTTTCTGCGATTGCCGATATTGCCCTGCTGATGGGCTTGATCTGGAGCTTTCACGTGCAATACGAACAACCTCCGTCGTTTTACCTGAAGGCGCCTACCTTGCTGTATGTATTTATATTTATCGCTATTCGGGCACTGCGCTTTGATCCCCGGTTTGTGGTTGCAACCGGCTTAAGTGCCGCTACAGGTTGGGGATTAATGATGCTATACGTCGTGTTCAGCGATCCGGTTGATCGGATGATTACGCGGGATTATGTCGAATACATGACTTCCAACAGTGTTTTGATCGGTGCCGAGTTTGATAAGATTATCTCGATTCTAATCGTAACCGGGGTGCTCGCGTTGGCATTGACTCGAGCCCGAAAACTGTTGTTTGAATCGGTGGTTGAAGGCAGCGCAGCGCGTGATTTATTGCGCTTTGTGCCCGAACAGGTGGCACGGCAAGTTATTCGCTCGGAAGAAGGTGCGATCACAGGTAAAGGGGAGATGAATGAAGCCACCATCATGTTCACCGATATCGAAAACTTTACTGCGATTAGCGAAACGCTTACACCGGAACAGTTGATCGAGGCGTTAAACGAGTATTTTAGCCTGATTTCGAAACCAATCGATAAATACGGCGGTGTTATCAGTCAATTTCAGGGTGACGCCGTGCTGGCTACGTTTAATGTACCCATAGCCGACGTCAATCATGCCAGTAATGCCGTAAAGGCGGCCCTGGGGATTCAACAGGTGCTTGAAAACAGGTTGTTTGGAGACGACATCCCTTTCAATACCCGCATCGGTATCAACTCGGGTTCCGTTGTTGGTGGGCTCGTCGGCTCGGGGGACCGCGTCGCCTACACGGTTCACGGTGATGATGTCAATTTAACCTCAAGACTCGAACAACTGAACAAAGAATTTGGGACGCGCATTATAGTATCAGAGCAAACCCGAGCCTTGATCGAACCGGGTAAATTTGATTTCAGAGCGCTGGGAGAGGTCGCGGTGCGAGGAAGGCAACGACCTGTCAGAATTTACACGCTCGATAACTAGGGAATATACGATTCTTATACCTCAAGAATACGGATCGGCCGCATCCCGTAAGCCGTCACCCAGAAAGTTAAACGCCAGTACAACTATGACTACAGGTAACATCGGCAGCATAAGCCAGGGATAAAGTGCTACTACATTGATGTTTTGTGCTTCCACCAGCAAAACCCCCCAGCTGGTGATAGGTGGACGCAGGCCGAGTCCAAGGAAACTAAGTGCTGTTTCACCCAGAATCATGGCGGGAATTGAAAGCGTCGCCGAGGCAATAAGGTGGCTCATGAAATTGGGTAACAGGTGGCGGGCGATTACCCGCCTTGGCGACGCTCCCATCAGTGTCGCTGCGGAACAATAGTCTTCTTCCCTCAAGGCAAGTAACTTCGAGCGTACGGCGCGGGCCAGGCCTGGCCAATCCAGCATGCCGAGGATTATGGTAATGCCAAAATATATCAATATAGGGCTCCAGTTGACCGGCAGGGCTGCTGACAATGCCATCCACAAAGGTAACTCAGGCAGCGAGCGAAGAACCTCAATAACACGCTGAACGCTGGCGTCGACCCAGCCACCAAAATATCCGGCAGCCCCGCCAATCGATATACCCAGCATGAAACTGAACGCAATGCCAATCAGGCCTACGGTCAGTGAAATACGACTGCCATAAATTATTCGTGAAAACATGTCCCGGCCCAGACGGTCCGTACCAAACAGGAACATGGTGCCGTCGCGGGATGGGCACAGCAGATGAAAGCTGCCGTCGATTAGTCCCCAGAAGGAATAAGAGTCACCAAAACAAAAGAAGCGCAGATGGTCGATCTTGTCGGGATTTTCTGTGTACTCTCGTTTCAGGTTTAGCATATTGAGATGGTAATCCAGTCCGTATACAAACGGGCCCTCGAATGAACCTTCATGGAACAAGTGCACCCGTTGTGGCGGCGCGTAGATGAAATCTGTGTTTCTGCTGTGCAGGTTATAGGGCGCTAAAAATTCTGCGAACAGAATTGCCACATACATGGCGATCAGAATGATGCCCGAGATGACGGCGAGGCGGTGGCTCTTCAGCCGCCACCATATCATCTTCCACTGCGACGCCATGTAAAACCGTTCTTGCTCAGGGGTCAGCATTTCAGTGGAATAGGGATCGAACGGATCCTTGTTGACGTAATGGGGGACAGGTTCGTTCATCGCCGCGTGCCCCCTGTTAATCGAATTCTCGGATCAAGCACCGTTAACAACAAGTCGGAAACGAACATGCCAACGATCGTAAGTACGGAGAGGAAAATCAGGAATGATCCTGCTAGGTACATATCCTGGCTCTGCAGTGCGTCAAGCAGCATGGGTCCCGTGGTCGGTAATGACATGACGGCGGAGACTATGACGGACCCGGATACTACTTGAGGCAACAGGTTGCCGATATCCGCAATGAACGGATTAAGCGCCATACGGAGCGGATACTTGATCAGTAGCTTTGATGGTGAGAGACCCTTTGCGCGACCTGTGACTACATACTGTTTTTGCAGCTCATCAAGCAAATTGGCGCGTAAGCGTCGTATCATGCCGGCCGTACCTGAGGTGCCGATGACGACAACTGGAACCCATAGATGCGCCGCGACCGACAAGGCTTTGTCCATTGACCAGGCTTGATCCAGATACTGGGGATCCATAAGGCCGCCAATGGATGTCCCAAACCAGACGTTGGCAAAATAAAGCATGATCAAAGCCAGCAGGAAGTTGGGCGTGGCGAGGCCGAGAAATCCGATAAAGGTCAAGCCATGATCGCTCCAACTGTATTGGTGAGTGGCGGAATAGACGCCAATCGGGAAGGACACCAGGTAAATAAATATGATGGTCGTAAAGTTCAGGATCATGGAAAGGAAAAGCCTGTCTCCAACAACCTCGGTGACTGGCAGATTGTATTCGAATGAATACCCCAGATCTCCCTGTAACAAACCAGTTACCCAGGTGAAATACTGTTCCGGTAAAGAGTCATCGAGGCCGTACTGGCGACGCAAAAACTCGATCTTGTCCTCGTCGACCATCTCGCCCTGACTCTGTAACTCTGCGATATAGGTGGTTAGATAGTCGCCTGGGGGTAGTTGGATGATGACGAATATCAATACGCTGGTTGCTGCCAGCGTGAACATCATCGTGATTGTTCTGCGAATAAGGAAGTCAAGCATGTTAAATACCCTCCTAATCTTCGCTTTCTGCGATTGCAGGTATATTGTCGAACCAGAAGGTATCTGGCTGGTAGATACCGAAATGTGCGCCGGGATCCCAATTATAGATCCCGTCTGATGGTACATTGTGCAGTCGATTGCTGACAACAACTGGCTGGCGCACCCCCGAGACAAGTCCTATGGAGAAAACATTGTCGGTATAGAAATCGAGCATCTCTCGCCAGATTTGCCACCGATTGTCCTCATCTTCGGCACGGATCCAGGATTCGTTCAAGCCTGCCAGTAGTCGGGGAACTTCCATATCAATTTGCTCGCCGGCCTTACCGTTTGTCTGGTAGTACTGACCCCATTTGGGCCATTGAAATTGTTCCTGGTTGGTAGGGGCAAGCTCGGCCGGGCTTGTGTTTGGTGTAGGGATGCCATTTTCCAGACCAAACCATACCGAGATAAGTGTGGTCCCCGCAAAAACCCGATTTCGAAGCACTTCTCGTTGCAGGGTCTTGGTGTAAATCTTGATGCCCACCTGCATCCAGCTATCGTGGACGAGTTCGAGAACGTCAGCCTGTTCGGAATCTTCACCGGCCGTTTCGACGATTATCTCCATCGGTCGTCCATCGGGCAGAAGGCGAACGCCGCGGCTGTCACGTTGCCTGAGACCCAGGTCATCAAGAATCCGGTTTGCGGTTCCGGGATCGAATTTGGTCCATCTTTTTGAATGCTCTTCATCGAACAGAGGGCTTTGCGGAAGCGGGCAATTATTAGCCTCGTAGGCAAGTCCGAAATATATGACTTGATTAATCTCGTGACGGTTTGTGGAAATCGAAAGCGCGCGGCGGAAGTTTGTATTCCTGAATAATTTCCGCCACTCGGGATCAGATGCGTTCAGGTTTGGAAATAATGCCATGTGCGCGCCTTTTGCGGTATGCCACAGGTGCACGGTGAAATCGTTTCGGGTTTCACTCTGTTTCAGGAAAGTATAGTCGCTGAAATTTAACGATCGCGCCTGAAGATCGGATTCGCCTGCTCCAGTCTTTGCGGGAATTAGCTTGGGGCTGGCAATTGTGATCGCGACTTCATCGGCATAAGGGAGCTGACGGCCATTGCCATCGACGCGGTGATAATAGGGATTTCGTTTGAAGATAAAGCGCTCCGCGGGCGGTGTGGTATCGAGTACCCAGGGTTGAAGCGTCGGGAGTTCAGGATTATTGTTGTGATATTGTCTTCCATTATTAACCAGCAATGCGACCCAATTGCGTTGCCCTTGTTGCTCGACCAGTTCGGCGAGTTCTTCCGGGTCCCGGTAGTCGGCATGAAACTGTTTTAGATAGTGTGCCGGGCGGTAAATATAATACGGGCTGGCCCGGGCCAGCGAAGGCAGAAAAAACGGATTGGGTCGAGTCCAGGTGTAGCGAACCGTAACACTGTCGATGATCTCAAACTTTGGTGCTTCACCGTCGATCATCATTATTGCAGGTAAACCTGTTGGAGATATCTCCTTGTTATTGGCAATGTCGTCCCAGTAGAAGCGGAAATCCTCTGAGGTAAAGGGATGTCCATCTGACCATTTGTGGCCCCGGCGAAGGTGGAACGTAAATTCCCGCCCGTCCCGGACGACAATATCTTTCAGGATATCGGGTTGAATGCTCAGATCAGGCATGTATTTCACCAGCCTTGCATACCCGTAGACGACTAATAAACGGATATCCTTGGCCCGTCCCATCAGCAGACGAATCTGGCCACCATGACGCCCAATGGTTTCCATCTCGGCTAGCGCAGGCTCGCCTGGCAAACGCTGGGCTACCGGTGGTATTTCGCCGGATGCCACGCGCTCGACGAATACCGGGGTTTCTACGAACGAGGCCTCTTGCGCCATAGCGGGGTAAACGCCAGGGAGAATGCACAGAGCCGATACACCGAAAAAGCTTATTACTGACAGTAGATGCCTCATGCAACGATCTCGGCAGCGAAAGGTGGATAAGCCCGGATCAAGTGCCCGCTACCCGTGTCCACGAGCGGAGGCGAGATACCGCCGCGGGGGCCAAACGGATCAGGCCAATGCTCGGGAACGGAGGCTTTCCCCTCCATCAACGCACCAAAGTTCAATGGGTGATCTGGATCAGCGTAGGGGACCGCGGATAAAAGTGTCCTGGTATAGGGGTGGAGGGGATTACGAAACAGGTCCTCACGACGCGCGATTTCAACCAGTTGCCCCGCACACATCACCGCAATCCTGTCGGCAATATAATCAACCACAGCCAGATTGTGCGATATAAACAAGTAGGTAAGCCCCAGGTCTTTCTGCAAATCCTTGAGCAGGTTCAAAATTTGTGCCTGAACAGAAACATCGAGTGCGGATACAGGCTCGTCGCAAAGTACCAGTTGGGGCTTTAGTGCCAGGGAGCGTGCGATACCAACGCGCTGGCGTTGCCCCCCGGAAAAACTGTGTGGATATCGATTTAACCAACGGGGATTGAGGCCAACAAGGTTCATTAATTCCTGCACAAAATCCTTGCGGTATTTCGCATCGCCGATCCCGTGAATAACCAGGGGTTCGCTGAGCAAATCATTGACCGTCATTCGTGGATTGAGAGAGCTGAACGGGTTCTGGAAAATATACTGAATTTTCTGCCGGAGAGGAATCATCTCCCGATCATCAAGACTTAACAAATCAACACGCTTGCCGCAATCATTGAAAACCAGCTCTCCTTCATTCGGATCGATATTCCGCATGATGATTTTTGAAAGTGTGGTTTTTCCGCATCCGGATTCACCGACAAGTCCCAGGCATTCCCCGCGTTTGATCTCAAACGTGACATCGTTGACAGCGCGAATGGGCGCCGGTGTGTCGTAAGATTTGAGCAGGCTTCTAGGCGCGCGATTCGGGAAGCTTTTCGAAATATTGCTAACTAATAGAATCGGTTCATCATCGCCATCTTGGCGCGCAAAGGCGGTGTTGCGCAGTAAATTGCTAGCCTGGTGCTCGATTTCCCTTAAGGGGACAAGTCGCTCACCTTGCTTCATATCGAAGTGAGGTACCGCCTTAAGAAGGGCTTTAAGATAAGGGTGTCCGGGATTGGCGAAAATATCCCTGGTACTTCCGCTTTCCATGACATGACCATGATAGGCAACCACTACTTCATCCGCCATGTTTGCGACCACGCCAAGGTCATGCGTGATCAGCAACACAGCCATTCCTAGTTCTTGTTGTAAATCCTTGATCAGTTTCAGGATCTGTGCCTGTATGGTTACATCTAATGCGGTGCTGGGCTCATCCGCAATCAACAATGCGGGTCGGCACACCAGCGCCATTGCGATCATTGCCCTCTGGCACAGTCCACCCGAAAGCTCAAAGGGATAGCTGTCAAATGATCTTGCCGGGTCCGGAAATCCGACGCGTTTCAGCATGTCGATAGACAGGTTCTTTGCCTCTTTCTTCGAAGTGTTCTGATGCAGCAGAAGTGTCTCCCTGATCTGATCACCAATGGTGTGCAGTGGTGACAGGGATGTCGTCGGTTCCTGGAAAATAATTGAAATTTTCCCGCCTCGAATTTGCCGCATTACCTCGCTATTCGGGTCTAGCGCCGCAATGTTGATAATCTTGCCATTTTCGGTGGGATCGGCGAAAAGTATATCTCCGGTGGAGATCTGTGCTACAGCTGGTAACAAACCCATGATGGCTTGAGCGGTAACAGATTTTCCCGATCCCGATTCTCCGACTAAGGCAACGGTGGAACCTGCAGATATCTTGAACGAGACATCGCCGACAGCGTCTACGTCACCGGCCTGGGTGCGAAACCTGATCCCGAGATTGCGGATATCCAGCAAGGAATTCACGGGGCCCTCCTGCAAATCGCGATTTTGATATCGCCGGTAAAAATAATCAGCGAAAACTGAACGCCGCAATCATCGGGTCGCGAATGCATTCGGCGAGTTGATACACCAGATGCAATTGTATCGCCATCGCTCCGCCTGAATGCCGCTTTCAGAACACTCATAGACCAATTACCCAGTTCAGAATCCGAGTAGTCGTAAAATTCCACATTTATTCCTGGTTCCTCTTCTTGGTAGGCGACTCTTTAACTTTTCCGGCCTCTGCCACAAATATCCGGCTAAATTGTGCGGGATCGACTTCCTCGCCGTTGACCCAGACAAGTCCACGACTCTCCATTGCATTCTTGATGGCATCGAATACGGATGACTGGGAAGCGGAATCGAGGACGCGAGTTGCTTCATTGACGATCATTACCCGGGGATTTTTTATCAGATTTCGGGCAATGGCCAGTTTTTGTCGTTGCGCAACCGACAGGCGACGTCCGGAAGTACCAACTTCGAAGTCCAGTCCGATTTCGAGAATGTAAAGCTTGAGATCAAGCTCGTCGATAGCGGATTCGACCAGCTGTTGAATTTTAATCGTCGCGTTTGACAGTGTGGTATTGATTTTTCCGAACAGCGCATTGTCCAGCACGCTGCTGGCGGGATTGTAGGTGTCAATGTCAAAAAAGGAGATTTTTTCAAGCATCTCGGACGGGAGGTCCTCCGCAAAGGCTTTCCGGGCCGACAACAGCCGTTTTTCCATCTCGTCCCCAATCAAACCGAGACGGTGTTTTGCGAGTATTAGTCTGAAAGGAAGCTGGAGTAATTGCATGCGTTGTTCTTCACTAAGCGCCGACACCCCACCGCTGGAAAATGCATTAAGAATGACCTGGAAGTTGGGTAGATCATCAGCGCTGATAAAACTGTAGCGATCAAAATATTCGTGGTGGGGTGGTAAATCGTGGAATAACTCCACCATCAGAGAGGCCACTTTTTGTCCCATGTCAACGAACACGTCGTACAGACCAACCTTGTTCAGAACAGCCAGTACGTGCTCGTTCTTACCCAGCGCTTCGATGTCAAACGTGTTATCAACCGGGGTGCCAAACAGAATATTTTCCGCGACCGACGCGTTGCTGTTATAACTGTCGCGGTCCCATGATTCAACTAGCTTTTCAAATTCCTTGGACTTAATCCGTTCCTGGATCAATGCCCTGGCCTGCAGGATACTGCTGGCGAGCTCCGGGTGTTTTTCAGGATCGATGCTGCTGCGAAGGCCGATGGCCAGAATATCGTTTTCAAGACCAGCATCTCTCAACGCCTGCATGGCAGTTTGTAAAAGCCCATGTTGGTTGCCGTCGGGCAGAATTTTCAGATCGAGCCAATCCGCGTTTATATCATGCGGGC
>Ga0224497_10002840_pt1 | contig 10057 bp, 15 predicted proteins | sample SF_Jul11_sed_USG_4_FD_167970 | JGI IMG/M metagenome (GOLD analysis project Ga0224497, IMG submission 167970) | Sediment microbial communities from San Francisco Bay, California, United States - SF_Jul11_sed_USGS_13 | ecosystem: Environmental > Aquatic > Marine > Sediment | place: USA...
AACCGGCATCTCGCGTAGGATTACGCTGTCTGGACGAACGCGTCGAAGCGGGACGGGGCTCGTGGTGGCGCGCGGGTCGGTAAGCCCAGGTGGGTGAGAATCTTGACGATGACCGAGGGATCTTCAATGGCCGTCAGGACGCTCAACGGCCCCCGCACTGTGGACAGGTGGTGAGGTCGAAGGCGAAGACGCGTGTAAGCACCTGGGCCCAACTCATTCGGGCCCGTGTGGAGGTTTGGGAGCGCTTGCCGTCCCTATCAGCGGGGTGGGGGCGGGTCTGCTTCGCCGGGCATGATCTGAGCCCGCAGGGCCGCGTTGGGCGCGAATACGCCGTGGAGGAAAGAAGGTCAGGAAGACCGTCTGATTGGCAGAGATGGCTGGGAAAAATAACGGTAGCTATTTGGGGGCATACGAGGACAGGAAATATATTATGAAGCAAGCAACTTGCCCCCTTTACCAATCCATGGGTATCAGGAATCACACCAATGATGGAGTCAGCTTTCCGATTTTCATGTATTGTCTTGGGCCTAGCATGAACTAGTATGAATTCTGAGATGAAGAAAAACAAATCTCCTACTTTACTGATCGCGCATCACACCTCCAAGCCCAGGCATAAAAAATACTCCCGTTCATTCAGATGCCCTACGATAAAAATTTTAGCTCCGATAGCCTAGAACTTAGGACCATCAGAGATCTAAAGATAGAAGAATTAAAACAATGGCACCTTAAGTCCAAAAGATTACGTCCGATAGAAGAGACAAATTAAAACACGCCTAGAATTTTTCATTTTCGCGTTCAATAAAAAAATGTCTTTTCTTCCTTTCCAATATCAGGCATATACCAACTTTGCTATTTTCGTTGTTCTTTTTTTTATGGTCTTTGCCCAATCGTCTCTGGCAGCAGATCCTAAATGGGAAGTTGGCACCTCGGTTTTCTACAGTTCTGGTGATTATGGAGGACAGAGCACAACGACAACCTTGTATGTTCCATACACTGTTAAGCGTTTCTTTGAAAAGGGGGATGTCTCGTTCACGATTCCTTATCTTCGCATTACCTCAGACCAATCCGTGACGTTTGTGTCTGGAAACCCACAACAAACGAAAAAGGGGAAAAATGAAACTAACACAACCACTACCAGGCAAAAAGATTCGCATGATGGTTTGGGGGATATGATTCTTCGAGGACGCTATTTCCTCACAGAAGAAGAAAACATCTTACCTGCAATTGACTTGGTGGGTTTTGTGAAATTCCCAACCGCTAATGAAGACAAAGGATTGGGGACCGGAAAATATGATGAAGGCTTCCGAGTCGAAGCTTCTAAATATCTCACACCTGAACTTGTGGGGTTTGCCGGTGTAGGATATACATTTATTGGCAGTCCTTCTGGGGTAGAATTAAAGGATCAATGGAATCTTGATGTAGGAGCGGGTTACAACATCACCCACAATCTTATGGTGAGTGGGTTTTATGAGGAGTTTTCTGCTCTTATTTCAGGAGGTAGTAATCCAAGAGATCTTTTGTTTTCGGTTTCATATACCCTCATCCCACCTGTGAAATTCAGTGGTTTATTCTTGGTTGGTCTATCGGATGGAGCTCCAGATTATGCCCTATCTGGGGGGGTTGGATTTCGATTTTAGGCATGAGAGACTACCTAATAGAAGGGATTAAAGAAAATCATGGACTTCAACATGCAACAATTGTTCACCATTAGAAAAGGAGACAGGTCATGATACACTCGGTAAAAATCCTTCTCATGGGATTATTCATAATGAGCATACCACTTGTGCCTTCTATATTTGCACAAACAACCCTAGAAGAACCGGATTTAACTAATATACAGGCCGACATAGATCAGGCGGTTACCAATCTTCCTCATCAAGATCGAATAACCCAATGGGCAGAACGATACCAAGTGGAAGAACACGTGATCACTGATCTGAAAAATCATGGGCGAGGGTGGGGAGAAATTTCAACCGAATTGGCTCTTGCCAAACATCTTACGACTACTGATCCAGGCACTTTCCCCTCCATGCAAGATGCTCTCAATCAAATTGATACCCTCCGAGATGATGGAGCGGGATGGGGCAAAATTGCCCAGAAATATGATGTGAAGTTGGGAAAATTAGTGAGCGACGGGAAAAAAGATTTTCACGCTATTCAGGGGGACAGGGATGTGAAAAACCAGGAAAGAGGTGAATCGGTTATGACCAAAAAGACCGAAAAAATACATAAGCCCACTAAGACTCGAATAGATAAAATCTCACGTCCTCATAAATTAGACCGTCCTGAACGTCCAACCAGGCCGAACCGGCCCTCAAAAATGGAACGGCCGGCTCGCCTCAATAAACCGGAACGCCCAGGGCGGTAACTGAATCCACAAATGGCATTTGGGCCTCCTTAGACCTTTCATTCATACAAATAGCAGGATTTTTTTATGATTCGGAGAAGTCTAGAATGATTCTAGGCTTTTCCGACAAGGCTCATTCATTCGGTTATTCAACCCTTCACTTGTCTACCACTCAGACACAGGCAGGTAATGTTGGAAAAAGCGGCCAGCGGCGTTCTCCCCGTTTTGCCGTGCTCACGTACTGAGAGTACACTCCGCACGTCAAAACGGTTGCAGCCTTGCTGGACAAACTTTTTTGAACATCCCCTCTCACTGATATGTTGGTTATCGTTCCAAAGCATCTATGGCCAATGGATATGAAATATTCAACAGACACAGGCATGAACATTTCAGGTTTCATAAAATCAATCCTCGGGACTTTCACAATATTTCAAATGTACCAAGAAATTGCCCAACCACATTTTTTCTCAATACACTTTAAATTCTATGATGTTCCATTCCTAGTTTTCTTCTGAGTGATCGCTATGCAACTGGGCATGAGTGTCCAATTTGTGCGCTTTTCAGCCTCCACGAGCGAATTGATTGTCACATAACGATCCCTGAATCAAGAGTTTGGGCATTTCCACACACCACTGCATAAGGGCTCCAGCCCCGTCTCGAAGATTTTTGGAATGTTGCACAGATTTGGATTTTGGGTCAGGATTTGGGGTCATGATTTGACTTCCCATCTCCTGCCCCGGTAGCCGCTCGTTCCTATGGCTCGACCATTACGCCTGGAGTACGATGGGGCCTCCATCATGTCACGGCGCGTGACAATGGGCGGCAGGATTTCTATCTGGGAATAGGATTTTCAAAAGGCCTTTTGGCCGAAACCGGAAAGTGTCAACAACCTCGTTGAGGGGTCCATTGGCCGATTGCGCCGTGGGACATGCGGGTGTGCCCGTCTCAGCAGCCCATTTCCCCAGGACCCGGGCAGCATGTCGCTCCATTCTGACATGTGGGGTGGGGCAATGGGCAAAGCAAGGGGGGCGGCTCCCGGAACTGCACCGGATTCCGTGGGGGCATTAGGCAGTCTGGAAGAACGCGTCGAAGCGGGTCGGAGCCTTTGGTGGCGCGCGGGTCGGCAAGCTCAGGTGGCTCCAAATTTTGATGATCACCGCCGGATCTTCAATGGCCGCGAGGATGATTAAGGGACCGCCACACTGTGGGCAGATCGTGATATCGATGGCGAAGACCCGTTTGAGTAACTGGGCCCAGCTCATTCGGGCCCTCTCGGAGGCTGTGGAGCACTCGCCGTCCTCTTCGGCGGTGTTCGGCGCCGGGTCGGATGGGTTTTTGGTTTGAAGTTGCCATGATGTGTTTCCTTTCTTTGGTTGTTGAAACTTGGCTTCTCACAAAGGACGGAAGCCAATTTTTACAACCCGGAGGAAACCTGAATCACGCAACGGCCGCCGCGCCCGGCCGTCAGCGAACATGACAAGAATGACGCAAGGAATGGATGGCGTGGGCGGTGCAGGGCGCAAGGCATCAATAAAAGCCCACGACCCACAACACGAAGGGCAGGGGCTATTTTCAGGGGGCGCTACAGGTCCCAGAAAAGTTTTTACCCACCTCTACGGCCAACCTCGGCCAAAAAAATTGAGAAAACCGGGCGTTTCGGCAGAAGAAGCTGGTATGAGCCTCTATTTCATGATATGATTGCAAGATATTACATTGCAATGAAAGGAAGGTTAGATGCCTGAAGATACCGGAAATGTCACCGTCAGAATGCCTGTGAAAACACAAAAGAAGTTGGAACATATTGCGGCAGGCTTCGAGCGCTCGCGTAACTGGCTGATTAATGAAGCCATTGCTAATTACTTAGATGTGTATGAGTGGCAGGAACAGCGTATTCGGCAGCGGCTCAAGCGAGCCGAGAAGGGCGGGAAATTCTATACCCGGTCCGAAGTCAGTGATTTGATTGAAACCTTCAAACCATGATGGAAGTCATTTGGCTGGATGAAGCTGTACAAGACCTGCAAGAAGTCGGACGCACGATTGCGGAAGATGATCCCGCCCCCGCCTACCGGGTCCTAACCAAAATCGAAGCCTCGGCCAATTCACTTGAACGCCACCCTGAGTTAGGACGGACCGGGCGGGTCCCCAAAACACGAGAGTTGGTGATTGCTGGCCTGCCGTATATCCTACCCTATTCCATTAAGAAAAAAACCATTCGTATTTTGGCCGTCATGCACACCTCACGGAAATGGCCGGATACGTTTACCAATCTGCAATAGGCTGTAGCTCTTTTCGCCCACATCCTAGAAGCAAAATCCCGCTGCTCGACTCCGACGGCGTAGAGGTAGCTTTTAGGGTCATTGCTTGATTTGGCCATATCCTGTCTTCTAGCTTTTCTCCCCTATAGTTCGATCATTATGCCTGGAAGACAATGGGGCCCTCTATCAGTCACGGCGCGTGGCAATGGGCGGCAGGCTATCTATCTCGATGACACCGACCGTGGCCGATTTCTTGTGTTACTCGGCGAAGAAGGGAGACAACAGCATTGGCGGTGGAGCAGTTCTCGCGCCCCGGTGAGAGGCGAGGGGGCTTGATTGGTTCGACGAGGGGGCTCTTTCATCGGACAAAAGACGAGGCGCGGCAGCGCTATGCGCAGTTTGTTCGGGCAGTGGTCGACGGGCCTTCTCCCTGGGCGGCGGAACGGGGACAGATTTTTTTAGGAGATGAGCCCTTTTTAAAACAAATGGCAAAATTGATTAAGAATCACTCTCTCGCGAATGTGCCACGTGTGCAACGGCAGCCCACGCGCGTGTCCGGGGACGAGGTCTTAAACCGAGTAGGGGAAGTATATGCACTGACGCCAGAGAAGCTGTGTACTCGAGCCCACTCGGAGGCCTATCCTTGTGCGGCGTGGTTGTTGCGCCGTGAGGCCAATGAACCGTGAGGCCAGGTGGCGGCCCGCTTTGGGGTTTCACCGTTCCGAATCTCCCATATCCAACGGGCGCTGGAGACCCAGGGGTTGAATCGGCGGCAAGTCCAGGCAAGGAATCAATGCAAAGTCAAGCAATGACCCTCAATCCTCAATCCAAGAGCAATACGGTAGGTGCAGGCCGCCGCATGGAGCGGGGCCAGGGCGGGATCGGCATCGGGGTCGGCCAGATACGGGATCTCAGTGTCTTCGCCCGTGAGTGCGCCGTTGCGGGTTAACATCTTCAGGAGGCGAGTGATGATCCGTGTGTGGACGATCCGAAGCTGTTCAGCAGTGGGGGCCGGGATGGGCTGGAAGATCGGGCCCCCGTCGATAGATGATGCGGTTTATTGTCAAGACAATTATCTAGACGTATACTGTGCAAACTGAAAACACCAGACTCATACAAAACAAGATCGTCATGGTGAGAGCCTAGGTACAATCAATTCACGAAATCCTGATGACTCGAGAGAAGAAAGGAGACAAAGAATGCATATCACCGATATTCCTGAAATCACGCCTTTGAGTACCCCGGAAAAAATCTTATTGGTTGAAGAGCTATGGGATAGTATTGCTTCCGAGGAATCTCAAGTATCAGTACCACAGAGTCACCTGGAGGAACTCGATAGAAGGCAAAAACATTACCGGTCTGCACCAGGAAATCTTTTATCTTTGGAAGAACTTCAGTCAAAGATAGAAAACAGGAAATGACATATTCGTTACGATTCCTTCCTGAAGTAGAAGAAGATGTTATGGGCGGTTATACATGGTATGAAGAGAAAGCTGTAGGTCTTGGAGAAGAATTCCTTCGAATATTTTATGCCTTCGCCAGTGAGATTCCACGAACTCCCTTGCTCTATCCCAAGGTACATCATGAATTCCGACGTCGTCTGCTAAAACGATTTCCTTATGCTCTGTATTTCAAGATAGAAGGTCATGAGGTTGTGGTATTCGGACTATTTCATTGTGCCCGCGATCCTCGCACCCTCAAGAGTAATTTGCGGGATCGAGGTGTTTCAGAAAACTCCTGAAAATCTCTTGAGTCCCCAGGAAAAGAATTCAAGGAATCTGTACCCCCTAGTCAGGGGGGCAGGTTGCGTGTTTCATGATATAGCGTTTCATGGGCTGAATCGTTTAAGAGATGTCCTTGGTTTTTTCTCTACACGTCCGTATCTGGGTCGTGATAAAACTCACCCACCCAATATTCGATTGTCCAATTTTCTTATGGTGGCTACCAAGGAATAATCGTCTCGGTGCTGACACCAGTTGATCTCCATTTTGCCTCGTACCACCCTCCCGGTGATTCCTTGACCATTTGCCTTCTCAACACAGCATGACCTTAAGCCATAATGTAGGGCATTGCCGGCTCTATGTCATAAATTACGCAACCTGATAATCATCTAGCAGACTCCTCGCCTGGGAATAGGATTTTCAAAAGGCCTTTTTGCCTGGACCGGAACGTACCAAAGACCTCGGTGAGGAGACCTCGGTGAGGATTCAATCCCCAGCCTTCCCTGTCCAATATGCGAGCGTTCATCTTGCAAGTCTCGTCTGACCGGCCCATTTTCCCAAGATCGGGCCAGCATGCTGCTCTCTTGTGGTGTGTGTGGGGGAAAACTGGGCAAAGGGGGAGTGGCGGTCCCAGGAACTGCACCGGATTCCGAGGGGGCATTAGGCTGTTTGCAAGAATGCGTCGAAGCGGGACGGGGCTCGTGGTGGCGCGCGGGTCGGTAAGCCCAGGTGGCTGAGAATCTTGACGATGACCGAGGGATCTTCAATGGCGGCGAGGATGGCCAAGGGACCGCCACACTGTGGACAGGTGGTGAGGTCGATGGCGAAGACGCGTTTGAGTAACTGGGCCCAGCTCATTCGGGCCCGCGAGGAAGCTGCGGGCGTCTCGCCGTCTTCATTGGCGCTGTCCGTCGCCGGGTTCGCTTCACCGGGCACGATCTGAGCACGCAGAGCCGCGTTGGGCGCGAGCACCGCTTGCCGCACCTAGGACATGTAAGAATTGATTCATCACCCAAAAGGTGGTTGGACAATTTGAGCATTCCCTATGCACATCAATGGCTTGCACAGGTTTACCGCGTACAACTGTTGTTTCTAGGATTATTTGCGTACGAAAAAAGCGAAATTCTGTTATCTTTTCAAGAATATGTAATGGGGACTTGCAGTTCCCTCAAACAAGTGGTACACACTGGTTTCCGGTTTTTCTACAAAGGCATTGTCCCGACGGATTCACCACACAGTATGAAAGTTTTTGAAGGACATCTTGATGGAAAGGATTGTTCCATTGGGATTGTTGTCAGTAAGTTCAATGAACCTGTCACCAGCCGGTTGCAAGCGGGAGCGGAAGCGGCCTTGCGTCAGTTGGGGACACCGGAGGATCATATACAACTTATTCGCGTTCCCGGAGCCTTTGAGCTCCCCCTAGCCGCCAAAATGCTGGCCCAGTCCCAGCGGGTTGACGCGGTTATTTGTTTGGGAGCGGTGATTCGTGGAGAAACCGCGCATTTTGAATACATCAGTGAGTTTGCCAGCCGTGGTATCGGAAGTGTCGCACTGGAGACGGGAATCCCCGTAATTTTTGGGGTTCTCACCACCAATACGGTCGAACAAGCTATGGAGCGGTCAGAAGCCTCGGAGCGAAATAAAGGTGCGGAAGCGGCTCGTACAGCTGTAGAAATGATCTCCTTACTTAAACAATTCCAAAAAGCCAACGCCAGACCATCCGGGTTCTTACGTTAATTCTTCTGTTCATGGCCATGACAATTCCTGCAGATGTTCCTCCAGTGCCTTCAACCAAGGGAGGCTCATCGCGGCGTCTGGCACGACAATTAGCCTTACAATTATTGTTTCAGCAAGAATTCCAAGCCAAACATGTCGAATGGCAAACCAACTTCTGGGCAGAACATCCCACGACTTCCGCCACAGTCAAAACCTTTGCGACCGACTTGCTCCAAGGAGTCAAGGAGCATCAGGCCGATATCGATGGCCTCATTAAGAAATTCGCCGTTGGATGGTCTATTACCCGCATGCCGGTGGTCGACCGCAATATTTTACGATGTGCGATTTATGAGCTCTTGTGGGAACCGAACATTCCCGCTGCCGTCACCATCAATGAAGCCATCGAACTCGCCAAGCGCTTTGCCGATGATGAAGCACAAGGGTTTGTGAATGGAATCTTAGATCATGTTCTTCGTGACGAAGAGCGCCTGGCAGAAAAACGCTCTCAGCTCAATCCGAAAGAACCCAATCAAAACCTACCTCCTCATACCGACGTCGACGTATGATTGATCGTTACACGCAACCCCAGATGGGTGCCATTTGGACCCAACAACGCAAATATGAATGTTGGCTGGACGTGGAATTGGCCGTCTGCCAGGCCATGGAAGAAATGGGCCAAGTGCCTCGCGGAATCGCCAAGCGCGTTCGCAAAAAAGTGAGGATTAATCCTGCCCGCATTGCCGCCATTGAACATGTCACCAAACATGATGTCATTGCCTTTTTAGAGTCCATTGCCGAACAGGCGGGGAAAGATGCGCGGTTTCTTCATGCCGGACTCACCTCATCAGACATCTTGGATACGGCTTTAGCCTTGCAAATGGTAGAAGCCTCGGGCCTCCTCATGGACGATCTTGAGGGGTTATTACGGGCATTAAAAGATTTGGCTTTGGCTCATCAAGAAACGATGACGGTCGGACGGTCACATGGGATTCATGGCGAACCGATCACCTTTGGGTGGAAAGTCGCCATTTGGTTTCAAGAGTTTGAACGTCAACAACAACGACTAAAGGCCGCGGTTGCCGATATTGCCGTCGGCAAATTATCAGGCGCCATGGGAACGTTCGCGCATCTGCCTCCTTCTGTGGAGAAAGCGGTCTGTCAACAATTGGGGTTACAGCCAGCACCCATTTCCAATCAAGTCATCCAGCGGGACCGGCATGCCGCCTTCCTCTCGGTCCTGGCTCTGATCGCCGCCAGCATTGAAAAGGTGGCCACAGAGATCCGCCACTTGCAGCGCACAGAGGTGTTAGAAGCTGAAGAATATTTTGAGCCTGGGCAAAAAGGCTCATCGGCCATGCCACATAAACGAAACCCGATCGCCTCTGAAAATCTGTGTGGCCTCGCACGCGTCGTTCGCAGCAATAGTCTCGCCGCCATGGAAAATGTGGCACTCTGGCACGAACGAGATATCAGTCATTCGTCGGTTGAGCGCATCATCATTCCTGATAGCACAATTTTGCTGGATTACATGTTAGTTCGGTTGACTAAAGTCCTCTCAAAATTGGTGGTCTACCCCGAACGCATGACGAAGACCCTGAATCAGACGGGTGGGCTCATCTATTCTCAACGACTCTTGCTAGCCCTGATTCATAAGGGAGCCATCCGAAAAGTTGCCTATGAGCAAGTCCAAAAGCATGCAATGGCCGCATGGAACAATCAGGGGAGTTTTCAAACGCTCATCGAACAAGATCCCTTGATTGCGAAGCATCTATCGAAGAAAGAAATTGCCACCTGTTTTAATCCCAAAGCCTATGTGCGCCATCAGCAACAAATCTTCAAAAGGGTCTTTGGGAAGTCCAAACAGACGACTGGTGCGCGGTCTCCACAAAAAAAAAGACGATCCAGTACACCTTCACGTAAAGGATGACATGATGGAAAAGCGCGAGATGTTGTACGAAGGGAAAGCCAAAAAGATCTTTCTCACCGAGAAAGAAGATGAAGTGATTCAATATTTCAAA
>Ga0224497_10002842_pt1 | contig 10052 bp, 11 predicted proteins | sample SF_Jul11_sed_USG_4_FD_167970 | JGI IMG/M metagenome (GOLD analysis project Ga0224497, IMG submission 167970) | Sediment microbial communities from San Francisco Bay, California, United States - SF_Jul11_sed_USGS_13 | ecosystem: Environmental > Aquatic > Marine > Sediment | place: USA...
AAATGAGTCCCAGGCCATTTTTCACCATCAACCCCATGGCGCGAATAATTGGATGATGATTGGCAAACCACTTGCGGTTGCCATGATTTTTGAAGTAATCCGGTGGCAGGCGAATTAAGATAGCGGGGATTGCAATGAGGGTTCCCACAAAGGCAATGAAAGAAAAGGTAATCATGCCGATCCAGATCTCCCGGGGGACCAAAGACTCGGCAAGTTGAATCATGTGATCAATCATGGTTTGAAAGATGGCTCAAAATATTAAGAAATCATACAGGAGGGTTAGGCCAAGGCCCGGTTGTACTCTGAAAAATGTGCACTTTATAATCGCTCAATGGTGGTTGCGTCAGGACCATTGGGTGGTTGGGGTTCTCAAATCCACGATTGAGGCATGATGGAACAGTATTGGTTGTTAAAATCGGAGCCGACTACATTTTCCATTGATGATCTCATAAAAGCTCCTCGTCAGACGACATGCTGGGAAGGCGTCCGTAATTACCAGGCTCGAAATTTCCTCAAGTCCATGAAGGTTGGAGACTTGGGATTTTTTTATCATAGCAATGCGGACCCTCCGGGTATTGTCGGCATCATTGAAGTGGTCAAGGCCGCCTACCCTGACTCTTTTGCCTTCGATCCGAAAAGTCGATATTTTGATCCGCGCAGTGCTCCGGACTCGCCTCGTTGGTTTCTTGTGGATGTTCGGTTCGTGAAAAAATTTCCTCAGGCCTTGCCTTTAGATCAGTTGCGAGCCCTTAAGGGATTAGAGAAGATGGAACTTCTTCGTAAAGGTTCCCGGCTCTCGGTTCAACCAGTGCGTCCGGAGGAATGGCAACGGGTGTTGGAATTTGTTCCGGAAAAGACAAGGTCTTCCTCGACCCTGAAGTAGCTCTTCAGGGTTCTTTCCAAGGGTTGGCGTTCATTCGCCTTCCACTATTTCCTGTTTAGGGTGAATTCTTGGCTGTGGGAAACACCTGTAAAAACGGGTGAATCGTGACTTCCTGAAAAACCCCATGAAGGGTATAGGGATCGTCCTTGGCAAACGCTTGGACTTCTTCAAGTGACTCGGCTTCAACCACGATTAAGCTTCCTATTTTATCGGTCAGGGGACCAGCCAAAATAACTTTGCCTTGTTGCGCCCATGCTTCAAGCCGTTTGAGATGGGCTTCTCGATAGAGCGGGCGCTTTTGTGCCCCCTCGGGGCCATCTTTTCCTAGAATCACGAATTTCATTATTTCTCCTCTGTCTTTTGCTGGAACCGCACCGGTGTCATGTCTTCTACAAGGGCCATGGAGGTTTGCATCGTACCAGATAGCAGTCGTATGGCCATTTTACGCGGGAAGACGTGGTTGTAAGGAGATGGGATTGAAGCGAATAGGCGAATGCGGGGTAGGTCTTAGTTATGGATTCGTGTCTTCTATGGGTTGTCTGTTCGCATATCCGCTGTCGATATCGTGCCACCAGCGAACCTGTTCTTCTCCGGATTTCCAACATAAAAACACCAGGCGGTCATCAAGGAGAAACGGGAAATCACATAATCCAATTTCGACATCTTTAATCACCACGCCCAGTTCTTGAATGGCATGCAGGCTGCCATTGATGTCTTGTAACCCTTTGATATATTGGACGCCCACGACCGTCCCTCCTCCCAGTGACGCTTGGGCACTGGCTTTTTTGACTTCTTCGCGGGTGTCAACAAGTATTTGTCGCCCTGCTTTAATGTTGCCCCATAATTGTTCCAGTTCAGGGATTAATCCGTTGGCTTCCGAGAGGGTGAAAATCCGTTCACTGGAAAAGGGAAAACCTGATTCAGACATGAGAGAGGACCCTTCCTGGTTGACTTCCAATTACCGTCATGTTGGTTTAACATAATAAGAAGAATGGTGCCAACCTTAGAGGATTGGGTGACTTTTTTCATGAGTAGGCTGGGTAGAGAGTTGAGTTTCTTGTCGCAACTTCCGAAAGGAGCCTATTGACAAGTCGTTCAAGAGTGAGATAAATAATTACTAAGACCTGCCCAATTTATAGCAAAAGCCATTTCCGCCTAATTAACTTCTCGAACTTCAGGTACTATTTCAAATCAGTAGATAGGACAACACGGCTGGTTTTGACAAGTGTGGTTCTTCAGTTTCTCTAAACATTCTTCCTAAACACACAACAGCGGTTTAACTTTTTATTTTTTACTAGATCTGGAGTGGTTCCCTTATCGGGGATCGCCAAAATATGCAGCGTATAACCAGATGAGAGTGTTCCTATCCTTTCCACCCCTCGTAACAGGCTAAGCCCACGAGAAAACCCTTCCGGCCAATGAATGGAGTAACCTAATGTATCTTGCCGAATTGAAGCAAAAGTCCATTGGAGAATTAAATGAAATCGCGCGTGACTTAAAAATTGATGGCGCGCCAAATTTGCGCAAGCAGGAGCTGATTTTCTCTATTCTTCAAGGACAGAGCGACAAGAACGGAGTCATTTTTGGAGAAGGAGTCCTTGAGACCCTGTCCGATGGGTTTGGATTTCTCCGCGCCCCGGATTCGAACTATCTGCCCGGACCCGATGATATTTATATTTCCCCGTCTCAGATTCGACGATTTAATTTGCGAACCGGTGATATTGTCTCAGGGCAGATTCGTCCGCCGAAGGACGGGGAGCGGTATTTTGCCCTCTTGAAAGTCGAAAAGATTAATTATGATGAGCCTGAGGTGCAGCGGGATAAAATTCTGTTCGATAATCTCACTCCGCTGTATCCTGAAGAGCGGATCAACCTTGAATTTGATCCTGAAGAGTATTGCACGAGAGTGATGGAGCTCACGACGCCTATCGGCAAAGGGCAACGGGGATTGATCGTGGCGGCTCCCAGAACGGGAAAGACCATGCTCTTGCAGGCTGTGGCGCGGGCCATTATTGCGAATCATCCGGAAATTGTCTTGATTGTCCTCCTGATCGATGAACGACCTGAAGAAGTCACCGACTGGCAGCGGCAGGTCAAAGCCGCCGAAGTGATTAGCTCCACGTTTGATGAGCCACCTCAACGGCATGCCCAAGTGGCAGAGATTGTGATGGAAAAAGCCAAACGGTTGGTCGAACATAAACGGGATGTGGTGATTTTGTTAGACAGTGTGACTCGATTAGCCCGTGCCTATAATACGATTTCCCCCCCCAGTGGGAAGGTGTTATCGGGAGGTTTGGATTCCAATGCCCTTCAGCGGCCTAAACGGTTTTTTGGAGCCGCCAGAAATATTGAATTTGGCGGAAGCCTGACGATTTTGGCCACAGCGTTGGTTGATACTGGAAGTCGAATGGACGATGTGATTTTTGAAGAGTTTAAGGGCACGGGCAATATGGAAGTGCATTTGGATCGTCGGTTAGCTGATAAACGGCTCTTCCCGGCCATCGATATCAGCCAATCCGGCACGAGGAAAGAAGAGTTACTGGTTGATCGCGACCGCCTGAACAAAATGTGGATCCTCAGAAAGGTGTTAAGCCCTCTCGGGACCATGGAAGCGATGGAGTTTCTCATGGATAAACTTGGCGGAACCAAGAGCAATAATGAGTTCTTGCAATCTATGAATCGATAATTCACAATAGGGCTTTGCCGTTGAGGGTTTCTCAGATTTAGACTTCGAATAGAGGGATTGGTTTTAAGGAGGTAGTATGAAAAAGGGCATTCATCCGGCTTATGAATTTGCAAATGTGAGTTGTGCTTGCGGTATGACCTATCAAACCCGGACGACCGTGGGAGACTTAAAGGTCGATATCTGTTCCAGTTGTCATCCGTTTTTCACGGGCACCCAAAAAATTGTGGATGCTGAAGGACGGGTGGAACGATTTAATAAAAAATACGCAAAACTGACGAAGCCCAAAGCCAAAGCGTAAGGATTTTTTCCTTCTCTCCATTGTCTCGCCTCTTGAATCCTCTAAGGGGATGGCGTCCGTGCAGGGTGTTGAAGGAGCCCTGGTTGCCGCTTTCTCGATCTGCGGTCGACAAGACTGGGTTTTTTAGTATGGGTGCACCTGAACGCTGAGAAGGTGCCCCACGGTTAAGTCCCACCCTTCTACGAAATTATCCTTATGGGGATGGCAGTCACGGTTGTCCAGGAAAGAGGACGTGTTGAGTTCTTCAATGTCCTGTTAAACTACGTCTATGCCACCTGTTACTAAAGCAGAGTTGAGAGAGGGCGCTTTATTTAGCAAATGGGAGGCCATTGCGAATAAATATGACACGCTCAACGATCAGTTGTCGGATCCTGCCATCTTGTCTCAACCGACCCTTCTGGTTGCGCTGAATAAAGAGCGATCAGAGCTAGAACCTATTGCGCAGTTGTTTGGTGAGTACCGACGGGTTGTCGAAGAGATTGCCCAAACTCGGCTGATGACGGAGGACCTGCAATTAGATCCTGACATGCGTCGTTTGGCGGGGGAAGAATGGCAGAGCCTGGAAAGCCAACGCGAGACGATGGAGGCGCAGGTCATCGAATTGCTCTGCCCGGCTGATGAAGGGGATAATAAAAATTCGTTCATTGAAATTCGCGCAGGGACGGGGGGAAGCGAGGCTGCGCTATTTGCCGGCGACCTTCTTCGTATGTACACGAAGTTTGCAGAAACTAAGGGGTTACGGGTCGAATTGATGGAATTTCAGGAAACGGGTCTTGGTGGAATCAAAGAGGCGGTTTTGCTGGTTGAAGGCAAGGGAGCCTTTGGAAATTTTAAGTATGAAAGCGGGGTGCATCGGGTGCAGCGGGTTCCGACGACAGAGGCCAATGGACGAATTCATACCTCCACGGCCACGGTAGCGGTTATGCCCGAGGTTGAGGAAGTGGAGGTAAACATTGATCCGAAGGACCTACGGATTGACACCTATTGTTCATCAGGGGCTGGTGGACAGAGTGTGAATACGACCTATTCCGCGATCCGGATTACTCATATTCCGACGGGAGTGGTGGTGACCTGTCAGGACGAGCGATCCCAGCTGAAAAATCGAACAAAGGCCATGCGAACCCTTCGGACGCGAATTGGCGATGCTGAGCGCGAAAAACAAGAAGCCTCGATTGCGCAACAACGCCGTTCCCAAGTCGGGACAGGGGAACGGAGTGAGAAAATCCGCACGTATAATTTTCCACAAAATCGTGTAACCGATCATCGAATTGGGCTGACGTTGCATAAATTGGATCGGGTGATGGAAGGCGACCTTGACGGGTTAATCGCGGGCCTCAAAGCCCAATAAGGCCTTTCGTGTAACGCCCGTTCGTCTACCCCAACTGTTCAACGCGTGCGCTCTTTTTGAGGCTCAGATGCCCCCCTTCACTTCCTATACACAGTTATATCGTGGTGCGGTCGAGACGCTGACTCAAGCCGGGATTGCCAATGCCCGGAATGAGGCGCTGTGGATTCTTGAGGATGCCCTGGGTATCACGCGATTGCAATTGCATGCGAATCCGGACACTCCCGTTAATGCGGAAGTCTGTCAGCGGGCTGTCGACTTGTTTCAGCGCCGTGCGTTGCGGGAACCTCTTCAATATGTGTTAGGGACTCAAGAGTTTTTTGGTTTGGATCTTCTCGTTCGACCTGGGGTGCTTATTCCCAGACCGGAGACAGAGTTGCTGGTGGAAGAGACCATTACCCTTCTGCGTGCGGACGCGCGGCCGGTGGTTCTGGATGTCGGGACGGGTTCTGGATGTCTGGCGATCAGCCTGGCGGTCAATCTTCCTCGCGCGGTGATTATCGCATCAGACAAGTCGGTCGCGGCTCTTCATCTTGCCCGGTTAAATGCCATGCGCCATGGGGTTTCTCAACGGATTCTGTGGGTGGCTGGTGATCTTCTTTCCCACTTGTTATCCAGGAACTTCGCAGGTAAAGTGACCGCCATTATTGCTAACCTGCCGTATATCTCCCATGCGGAATGGGAACACCTTTCTCCAGATGTCAAAGACTTTGAACCACGGCTGGCGTTGGATGGAGGGCCGGATGGACTCGATGTGTACCGGCGGTTATTGAATGAGTCACCGGGGCTTGTCTCCGCAGAGGGATGTATCCTCATGGAAGTGGGAGTCGGTCAGGCTGACCTTCTGTGCCGGGATCCTTCCCTCACGAATGTGTTTAAGATTGTAAAGGTCCGGCCTGATTCGCAAGGCATTCCACGAGTGGTGTGTCTGCAACGGCGTCCTGTGGAAACACGGAATATTTAAGTGGATCAAATTCGAATCACGGGAGGAGTTCCCCTAAAGGGATCGGTTGAAATCGGCGGGGCCAAAAATGCGGCCTTGCCTATTTTGGCGGCTGCGTTGTTAGGGGGGGGCGAATGCGTGATTGACCATGTTCCCCACGTTCGTGATGTGGTGACCATGCGTAAATTACTGGCCTTGTTGGGCGTGACGGTTGAAGAGGAAGGAGCCAGGGTCAGACTGGATGCGGCTCATGTGCAATCGATTGAAGCGCCGTATGATTTAGTTAAAACGATGCGAGCCTCTATTTTAGCCTTAGGTCCTTTACTGGCTCGACTGGGAGAAGCCAAAGTTTCGCTGCCGGGCGGATGTGCCATTGGCACCAGACCAGTCACTCTTCACCTCAAAGGATTGGAGATGATGGGCGCCGAAATTCAAGTGGAGCATGGATATATCCATGCGAAAGCCGCTCGTCTCAAGGGGGCAAGAATTGACCTGGATTTCCCGACGGTCACGGGAACTGAAAATCTGATCATGGCGGCCTGCCTGGCGGAAGGGACCACGAGTTTGCACAATGTGGCACGGGAACCGGAAATCTCGGATCTCTGTGCATTCTTAACCAAGCGGGGAGCCAAAATTCATGGGATGGGAACCGACACCATTACGATTGAAGGGGTGAAGGAACTTCATGGGGCAGGACATTGGGTGATCCCTGATCGAGTGGAAGCCGGCACGTATTTGATGGCCGGAGCGATCACCGGTGGCGATGTGATGGTGAAGGGGTGTGTGACCGATCATTTAGGCAGCGTCTTGAAAAAAATACAGGAAATGGGTGTTGAGCTGACGGAAAGCCATGACGGCCTACGAATCCGCCGGTCTGGTCCGCTCAAAGCGGTGGAAGTCAAAACTCTTCCCTATCCGGGCTTCCCGACCGATCTCCAAGCCCAAATGATGGCGTTGATGTCGGTGGCAGAAGGAGTGAGCGTGATTTCGGAAACCATTTTTGAAGGGCGGTTTCTGCATGTCCCTGAACTTCACCGAATGGGAGCTTCCATTGAGATTGATGGGCCGCATGCCGTGGTCAAAGGTGTGCCGTTGCTCACCGGTGCACCGGTCATGGCTTCGGATTTACGCGCCAGCGCAGGTTTGGTATTGGCTGGTTTAGCGGCTGATGGCGAAACGATTGTGTCCCGAGTCTACCATTTAGACCGCGGCTATGAGCGGCTGGAAGAAAAGTTTCAGGCGCTGGGTGCGAAGATTGAGCGGGTTCGCGAGGTCGCATGAGCGAAGTGATTACGATTGCCCTTTCCAAGGGCAAACTTCTTGACCCGACTCTTGAATTATTCCGGCAGGCGGGCTATACCGGGTACCATGTGCGAGCGGATGACCGTCGATTAATCTTGGAATTCCCGGAGCATGGGCACAGGGTCTTAATTGTTCGCCCAAGCGATGTGCCGACGTATGTGGAATATGGCGCCGCCGATTTAGGTGTGGTGGGTAAAGATGTCTTGTTGGAGCAGAGCCCGGATGTCTATGAACCGGTTGACTTGAACTTGGGAGTTTGTCGGCTGGTGGTCGCCAGGCCGAAGGGGCAACAGCTGATGCAGCGGTTGTCTTCCAAACTTCGGGTGGCAACCAAATACCCTACGATCACTGAACGCTATTTTAACCAGCAAGGGTTGCCTGTGGAATTGATTAAGCTCTACGGGTCGATCGAGTTGGCTCCATTGGTCGGGTTGGCCGATCGGATTGTCGATCTGGTGGAGACCGGGAACACCTTAAAAGCCAATAATCTGGTGGAGGATGACGTGATCGCCTGGTCATCTGCGCGGTTGATTGTGAACCGGGCGAGCTTAAAAATGAAGCATGCGGTGATTACCGAACTGATTGCTCGGGTGAAGAAAATTCTTTCCCGTTCTCGCTCGAAAAAGGTCCATGCATGAAAATTGTTTCCCACAAGGACCAAGAGTTTTCGCAGGCGGTGGATCGCGTGTGCCAGCGGGCTGCTCAACAAAACACCAAAGTTGAAAAAGCGGTCCGGACGATTTTGGATGCCGTTCGGCGAGAGGGCGATCAGGCACTCCAGCGATTGACTTGGAAATTCGATCGCGTCCGAATCAGTCCGGACGGCTTACGTGTGACGTCGAACGACGTCGAAGGTGCGTATGCCGAGCTTCCGTCCTCAGATATTACAGCGCTGAAATATGCGGCGAACCGTATTCGGACTTTTCACCGTCGACAACGAAGGACATCCTGGGTCTATCGCAAAGAGGGGATTCAATTAGGCCAACGGATCACGCCGTTGGATGCCGTCGGTGTGTATGTTCCCGGTGGAAAGGCCCTGTATCCGTCATCGGTGCTGATGAATGCCATCCCCGCGAAAGTGGCGGGTGTGAAGCGAGTGGTCATGTGTACACCTACCCCGACCGGCACCATCCATCCCGCTTTGTTGGTGGCGGCCGATGTCGCTGGAGTGGATGAAATCTATCGGGTCGGTGGAGCACAAGCCATTGGGGCGTTGGCCTTTGGCACGGCTACGATCCGGCCCGTGGATAAAATTGTGGGTCCTGGGAATTTGTATGTGGCCACGGCAAAACGTCTGGTCTATGGCCAGGTCGACATTGATATGACTGCGGGTCCGAGTGAGTTGCTGGTCATCGCCGATTCCGCCAGTAATCCCCGTCATGTGGCCGCGGATCTTCTCTGTGAAGCGGAGCATGATGAGGAAGCCTGTGTCTATCTGGTGACGACTTCTCTGACTCTTGCCAGACGGGTGGTGACTGAAGTGACCCGCCAACTCGCACAGTTGGGACGGCAGGCGATTGCGTCCCGGTCGATAGAAAACCATGCCCTGGCTTTTGTTGTGCGAACATTTGATGAGGCGTTTGAATTAGCGAATCGTATTGCGCCGGAGCATTTATCATTGAATGTGGATCGAGCGGGAGACTATGTGACCCGTATTCGTCATGCGGGTGCCATTTTTGTTGGGCGTTATACGCCTCCGGCGGTGGCGGATTATGTGGCGGGGCCCAACCATGTGTTACCAACTGGAGGCAGTGCCAGATTTTTTTCGTGTTTGGGTGTCGATGAGTATCTTAAAACCAGTAACGTGGTGGCCTATTCGCAAACCGCGTTGCGCAAAGCCAATGCTCCGGTGGTGCGTCTGTCTCAGCTGGAAGGCCTGGATGCACACGGGCGATCGATGGAGAGTCGATGGACATGAATCAACAACCTGTTTCCAGAATCGCTTCTCAAGAACGCAAGACCGCAGAAACGGCCATTCGAGTGCAGTGGGGGCTCGACGGGTGCGGCAACAATCAGATTAAGACCTCAATCCCGTTTTTAGATCACATGTTGAATTTGTTCGGCAAACATGGATTTTTTGATCTGACGGTGGAAGCGAAAGGCGATATCGAGATTGATGACCATCACACGATCGAAGACGTTGGTATTGTGATGGGGCAGGTCTTAACCCAAGCTCTTGGGACCAAAGAAGGCCTCACGCGATTCGGGTGGGCGGCGGTGCCGTTGGATGAAACGTTGGCCCAGGTGACCGTGGATCTCAGTGGCCGGCCGTATCTGGTTTACAATGTGGCGCTACCCACGCGGTATATTAAGACGTTTGATTTGGGGCTGTTTGAAGATTTTTTCCAGGCTTTCGTAAGTCAAGGAGGGTTGAATCTTCATGTGAATGTGCTCTATGGAAGAAATCCTCATCACATCATGGAAGCCATTTTTAAAGCGTTTGCCAAAGCCTTGGACCAAGCGGTCAGGCGGGAAGAACGAATTAAAGGAGTGCTCTCCACCAAGGGATTGCTATAAATGGGGAGAATCAGTAGACGGGGAGAGAAGGAACCGACCGAAACATGATTGCCATTATTGATTATGGGATGGGAAATC
>Ga0224497_10002843_pt1 | contig 10052 bp, 10 predicted proteins | sample SF_Jul11_sed_USG_4_FD_167970 | JGI IMG/M metagenome (GOLD analysis project Ga0224497, IMG submission 167970) | Sediment microbial communities from San Francisco Bay, California, United States - SF_Jul11_sed_USGS_13 | ecosystem: Environmental > Aquatic > Marine > Sediment | place: USA...
CGAGAGCATGGCAAGTGCTTTCCTGAACCCCGGTTTTCTCGGAGGGTCTTTTTCTGTTCGGCAGGTCAGCACCGATTGTGCGGAAAGCAGAAAACGGGTAGAAAACAGGCCTTAGTACCCGCACCCGTCGCAGCCGTCATTCACGCCGATCACCAGACGGCTCGTTTAATAAAGTAAACTTCGACGATATACGCGAATGTTGCGAGCGAGCGCTCGCGGTTAGCATTCACCCTATTCAGACTATCAAGAAAGTCAGCCCCAAAATGGAATCAATCAGTTTGCTTGTGATGGGCTTCGTCACGGCTGTTCTTGTAGCCTTGAGCATCGCGGTATTTTTTCTGTTCCGAAGAACACGGAAGACCACCAGTTCGACGTCTGTTCATTCGACGATTGAAGGAATGCGCGCAGTCGGCGACTTATCAGTATTCAAGGTTTATACGAAGGAAATCGTGACGGAGCTTGACCATAGCTGGGGAGACTTTGGCAAGAAGTACCTTGACTGGATTTACTCCAGCAAGAAAATGGCGATGATTTTCGAGTTTGAGATTGAGTTCCGGTACGACCTCAGGACACGAGACTTTGAGATCATCGAGACAGGCGCCGGCGCCTACATCCTGCGCATGCCCCCCTGTTTCCATGAGATCAATATTCGTAATATCGAGTTCTATGACGAGCAGAGAAGCAGGCTCCTCCCATGGCTGTTACCAGACCTTCTGAATAGCTTTTTAGGTGTGGGATTTACCGAAGAGGATCGAAATAAACTTGTTTCAGCTGCGAGCAACCATGCCAAAGGACGTGCGAACGCCATGATTGACAAGCTGTCCTCGGAGGTCGAAGCCTCGGCAAAACAGACACTGCACGCGATAGGACGGTCATTCGGTGCTCAGAGCCTGACTTTTGTTTTTAAGCCCACTGGCGAATCTAGGAGCCATGTGAGCATCGGCGAACAAGTAAAAGCAGCAGCTTAGTTCAGCACTCTCACACATCCCGCTTCGGCGGAGTTTGTTTGTGATGGATCTGCCCACTTACTTGAACGTCTGCTTTGGAACGAAAGCAGAAACTCGTTCAATGTCCGCATCCGGCCAATTGTTGCCTTTCCTCGAATGAGTCTACGCTCGCAGTCTGGTAAGGTGCGGTTGGTCCATTTAGCTACACCGTGCGCCCGGAAATGCCACCGTAGATTGGACTTTCCGGGCCGATATCGGGGTTCAAGACGCGTAACGCCCGTACGTATCAAGTCTCGTCGGTCGACTTGACGACACGGTCGTGATCGCGTTGCCTGGTAGCTCGACCCGGCGACCGGTGTCCTGAAGCCCGCGCCTGACGTTGACCCGAGAGCGTGAGTCCAGAGGCTCAATTTTGCCGCGCGCCACGGCCCAACAATGTTGCCGACGCGGGACATCGATGCAGCTGTGCGGCCGAGAATTTATCTCGTGAAGGGAGATCCAGATGAAGCAATTCGTGTCCGCGCTTGTGCACGCGCTCATGCTCGCCGCTACTTTGGTGCTGCCAATGTTGGGAGCTGCGCACGCCGACTCGGTTTACCTGAAAAACGGCGACCGCATCAGCGGCAAGGTGAAACACATGGACAACAAGTACCTCGAGATCAAGTTGTCCTACGCCAAGGAGGGCGTGATAAAAATCGAGATGGCCGAGGTGGTCTCAATCGAGACCGACGGGGAGGTCAGTGTAATGCTTGGTGATGGGACACTAACTAAGGCGCGGATCGAGCGTGCGCCCGAGGGCGGCGTTATTTTGCAACGGCCGGGTGACATTTCGCCGGTGACGATTCCGCTAGCGCAGCTAGCGTACATCGAACCCAACGCCGCAGAGTCCGGCGTCGGCGTGGACTGGAGCGGCCGCGTGATCCTGGGCATCACCGACGCGAGCGGAAATACCGACACGCGCGACGCTTACGTCGAGGCAGACCTCAAGGCGGCCGCGAAGGCATGGCGGTGGACCACGGACGCGCGCGGCAAGCGCTCGGAAAGCGAAGGCACTACGACTGCGAACAACTGGCTCAATGGATCATCGACGACAAGCTGCAGTTCTACCACGAGAGCGAAGGATTCGCCGATCCCAAGGGCGACGAGGGCTACGTCGTCCATGCCAAGACCGGATTGCGAGCACCGATCATTGACAACCTGACAGCCAACTTCCAGGTCAATCTGGACTACAACAGCGATCCCGGACCCGGGATCAAGTCGACGGACAGAACGGTGATATTGGGCCTGGGATACACGTTTTAACGCGCGATATCAGCCCGGAAAGTCCAATCTACCGTAGGGGTTCTAGTCGCGCAGGTGCAACTCTAGGGTAAAAGGGCAGCTTCCCGAGCCACGTACGTAGCGTGGATCGGGAAGTGTCCGCTTTGGCCGAAAGCGGACACTGCCTGTCAGATCAGATCGGAACGACTACATCTAACGACCCATCACTCTTCGGTCGTCAGTCGCCACCCGTCACCCGTCACTAGATTGGACGTTACTCGCCCCGGTAGACACTGTCCGCGCGCCGGTTCTCGGCCCACGACGCTTCGTCATTGCCGGTTCCACGCGGTTTCTCCTCGCCGAAGCTCACGGTCTCGATCTGGCTGCCGCGCGCGCCGAGCAGCTGCATCATCTTCCGGACAGCGTCCGCCCGGCGCTGGCCAAGCGCAAGATTGTACTCGCGGCTGCCGCGCTCGTCGGCATTGCCCTCGATCCGCATCGCCGCGCCACTGTTCTGCTGCAGGTAGCGGGCATGGGCGGCAACGATCGGCTTGAACTCGTCCTTGACCAGGTTCGAATCAAAATCGAAATAGACGCTGCGTTTGGACAGGATGTTGTTCGGATCCTTGAGCGGGCTGCCGGCGAACGACTTGTCCGTCAGCGGCTGGCTCTCGGCCGGCTTCACCGCGGGGCGGTCCACCGACTCCGCGGCCTTTCGATCCTCAACGGCTGCACCGTCCTGCTCTTCCGGCGCCGTAGCGCACGCCGCAGCCAGTCCCAGCATCAACACGCTCAGCAAAAGTCTTTTCATTGCCTCACTCCTCGTCTCGTGAACATCATGATGGTTCATTCTGCAAAGGCCCCCAACCCGGCTCTCGCACATCACCGATACCTGCGGTCAAAGAGGGCAAAAGAACCGCGCGGGTCGTGAAACCATGCGCAGTATTTACCGTTATCCAGCAGGAGAAGGCCACCCCGGATGCGGTTTTCTTTATACCCGCTTTCTGAGAAATGCCCTGTTAAGTACCGCACAGACCCCGCTTCGGCGAGGTTTTTGTTTGGGGCGTGGGCCGGATGGCCATAAGGCGAGAAGACAAGCGTCCCCAACATAAATCCTGCTGCCGTTATTCTCGTGACAAATTCACGCCGAGACATTACCGCCTGACGAATATTGGCTACTACGACGCGCTCGACAACGGCGCCCGTCACCCGTCACTTTTCTCTGGGATCATGCAACTCCGCATCCGGAGCCTGGTAAGCCCCTGACCGGATCTGCTTCACCAGGTTGGCGAGAGCGAGCGCAGCGTTGTTGACCTCGGCGAAGAGGTCCTGGTCCTGGTCGAGGTCATCATGGCTCGTGGCATAAGGCTGATACCAGCCGATCCAGGTGTCGATCAGGGCGGTCGAGCCGGCCGAAATCATCTCCATGTCGGTCAGCCAATCGGTGAGCATGCGGCGCAGGTTTTCCGGCCCGGCGGCGTCGCCGTGGGCCACGACCGAAAACGCGCGCCCTGCAAGATGCTTCGGGTAGCTCCACCCCTTCAACTCGAGCTCCTTGGCGAGCTGCGGATTCTTGCCGCGCGTCGTCGTCGGATCCGGGTTGCCGCCGTCCGCGCAGACCAGCCGGTCGATCATGAGCTTCAGGCTCGCCGGCGCCTGATACCAGTGCACCGGACACAGGATCATGACGCCATGCGCCGCGACCCAGCGCGGGTAGATCTCGCTCATCCAGTCCTCCACCTGTCCCAGGGCGTGATTCGGGTAACAGGAGCAGGGCCAATGGCACAGGGGCTGGGCGGTCGATACGCACGCCTTGCACGGATAGATCACCTTGAGCGGCTCGTCGGCGAGCGTCGAGAGGTCGAGGAAATCCACCTCGTGGCCCGGCAGCGCCTCGATCGCCTTCTGCGCGTACTGTGCAAGACGCCGCGTCTTCGAGATTTCGCCCGGGCATGTGTGCTCGCTGCGAGTCGAGCCGTTGACGATCAGGATGCGCGTCGGTGCTTTCGTGTCCTTCTGACGTTTTTCTGCGGCCTGGATGCGCGCCCGCGTCTCGAGCCATTCGGCGGCGAGCGCAAAGCCCGGCTCGGCGAAGCCGGTTCCCGCCGGGTCCGTGCGCGGGGACTTCCGGTAGCGGATATACCCATCCCACGCCTTCTCGAAGACTTTTTCCAGCTCCTGACGCACGTCTTCGAAGGCCGGATCGTAAAAGCGGGCAAAGAAGCGCTGCCGAAATTGCTCCCGCGTGAGGGGAACGTATTCGCTCTGTTTTCGTACTGACGGTCCGGCCATTTCTTAGCTCCTTATCAGATGCGGATGCGGCGGCACTGACGCGACCGACATGATACGCCGGCTATGTTCCCACGGAGGTAGAACAAATGGGGACACCAATTCAATACCTTCGGTGGCAGCGAAGATAGCGATGGATCAGTCAGCAAGATTTTGGCACAAAATTGCCGAACGCTTTTCGAAACGGCCCATTGCTGATGAAGCCGCGTATCAAAAAAAACTGCAGGCCACACGCGAATACCTTCGTCCGGACATGGAGGTATTAGAGTTTGGCTGCGGAACGGGATCGACAGCCAGCACTCATGCGCCCTGCGTGAAACATATTCATGCGATTGATATCTCATCAAAGATGATTGAAATCGCCCAAGGCAAAGCTGATGCAGAGAATATCGAAAATGTCACTTTTAGAAGCTCGTCCATCGATGAATTCTTACCACAAGAGAAATAACGGACGATCTTGACATACCATATATAATATAGCCACAATATGGCATGTGGCGGATCGAGGAGCACCGGCGCGTTGACAAGCAGTTGGATTCGGTGCCGCGTGAAATCCTGAAGCGGTACGAGAAGTGGAAGGACATAGCCGTGATCTCAGGGCCTCCTGGCCTACGCCTGATCAAGGGGTTTCATGATGAAGCCCTGTCAGGCGAATGGGCCGGCTATCGCTCTTCTCGGCTCGGGCTGAAATACCGGGTCCTATATCGTGTCGTCGCGAAAGACCAGCTCTTCCAGGTTGTCTCGATCACTGCCCATGATTACCGGAGACCCTAAAGATGAAACAGTACCGTCCTGCGAAGAAGCGGATTGAAGTCTCGGTTGGGGAGTCGGTGCGGATCGTGCGTGAGCTTCAGGCTTTGAGCCAGAACCAGCTTGCTCGTCTGACAAGAATCCCGCAGGCCACCATTTCTGCGATCGAGAACGACCGCGTAAGCCTGGGTGTGGAGCGAGCGAAGGTTCTTGCCAAGGCGCTGAAGTGTCACCCCGCCGTGCTCGTATTCCCTGGATGGGACGCAACCGAGAAGACTGCCGCATAACCATCGGTTGCTATGCGACGCCAAAGTTCCCCCGAATTAGTTGACACTTTGGGCTAACAAGCCCGGAGGTGTCAGATCGCAAGAGCAGGGCCTCGTAAGGTGGCGAGTTATGGTGATCGGTTCAAGGCGACTGCGGTCAAGCTCTCCAGCCCCCGTACGACTCAGGACGGGAAAGCACTTGGGTCAGGATCTCTTTGGCCAGGATCCGAAGGTGCTACCGGTTTCTTGGGTGCCGCGTGGCGCGCGCGCTCGAACGCCTGCCGGCACCCCTCACTGCCATCGGCGGGGACATTGGCCGACTTGAGCCAGGCATTAGCAAACTCGTGAATGGGTGCAAACAGACGCAGCGGCACTGTGATGAATGATGCAGGCGCCGCCTCGACTCGCGGCGCCTCCATCGTCCCGGCCAACGCAACGGTCGGCGCGACGGTGAAAAGTTGCGGATTCTTGGCGTTCGGCGATAACCGCCCGGACAGCCGCCGTGTTCCGACATTCATCTCCAACTCGCCAATGATGCGCACGCGCGTCGTGTCCGCGAAGAACGCCTCGCTGCGCACGACGCCGTCATTGAGATTGAATCGGGCCACTGCACAATTGAGCCTCGATTCCGTGCTGGGATCGAGGCTGCTCCGAACGATATAGAGCAAACCGGTTCCCCAGTAATCGGCGGCGCCGAGTTCTATACCGCGCGGATAGACTGCCAAATCGGCGTGGCCCTCCGCATCCGCGAATAGGGGCTGCGACAACGCCCCAGCGGCAAGATCAAGCGAGAGATCGAGCGTGCCTTCCATTGGCGTCTTCGGCTTGAGGGTTTCCGCGAGCGGCCCGTATTCAAATCCCTCCGTGAGGATGCGCACGCGAAGCCGCGGCCGGGATCGGCTCGTTTCGAAACGCAGGTCCGCCTGCGCCGTACCGCCCTTCAAGTGCGTATCGTGCAGCTCGACGTGCAGATCGCCGCCGGCTAGCGCCGACTCGATCCGAAGGGCTGCATAGTCCTTACCCTCAGAATACAGCGCGGCGATGTCGAGCGTTATCGTCGCATCGAAGGCTCGCAGCAAGCGCCGTAGCCGATCGATCCGCTGCTGCTCGGTCAGCGCCTCCGACCGTACCGCACCCTTATCCGGTTTCGCCTCCTTGCCGATGCCTGGCAATTGGTGCAGGCCGAGATCCTCAACGTGCAGCACGGGCGCACGAAGTTTCGCAGCGTAGGCGGGCCGGGCACCGCTCTGTTTCACGCTGATCGCGCCAAGAACTTGGCTTTTCCCGAATTTCACATCGACATCTGATGCGCGAATGGACGTCTGCGCGATGACGATGTTTGCCGCTGCGGAAAAAGCCCCGACGTCGGGGAGTCGCGCGGCGGTCAGCGGAAACCGGTCCAGTCGCTCGCCCGACAGGCTCGCCCGAAACGCGCCGGTTCCTGCCATCGTCAGTTTTCCGGACGCTTCAATGCGCGTCCCTCCCAACGATGCGCGAAGCGTCGCCGGAAGCTCGTCCTTCAGCCGCGCGAATTCGGTCAAACGGGCGGTTTCGATCGACACATCGAACGGCATGCCTCCCGCGGTACCGCGCGCCGCAAGTCCGGCGGACTGGCCTTCCGCCACTTTTGCCGTCGCCGAAAACTCGGCAGCACCGGTGAGGCCGGGAACGAACTGGTGCACGTTCTCGAGCCGTCCCCGCTCGATGATGGCTTCGGCCGTCGCGCTCCCCAACAGCTCACCCAGCTTGACACCCGTACCGCGCGCACTTGCTCTTACCTTTCCCGCGCGCAGAGCCGGCCCTTTGTAGCCGACGTCGGCCAGCACCGCGCCGAGGTCGGCATTATGCGTCGTGGCGCTTAGTTCAAGGGTCGGCCGCGCGCTGCGGAAATCCGCTGAAACCTCACCAGCCACCGCCGCGCCGTTCCAATTGAACGCAAAGCGCGTGGGTGGAAGCGCGCCGTCGCGAGGCGCGGCGTCGACGCGCACGCGACGCAGCGTTTCCCCAAAGACTCGCGCCACACCGGCTGAAAGCTCGAGATCCAGATCCGGCAGGCGCACTTTCGCGGGCAGCACGTCCCTTGCCAGCGGATCGGCCGGCGCCTTTTTCCCCGCCCCTGGGGCAAGTGTTGCCAGCTCGGTCACATCCACAGTCTTGAGCGCAAGCTTCACGCCATCCGGGCGCTTCCCGTCCAGGGCGAGTGAAACCGTCCCGGCGCCCCCTGTGCGGCCGAGGCGAATCCGATCGAGTTTGACAGTTGCGAGGTTTTCAGAAAACGAGAGCCGGCCCTTTGCCCCGAACGCAAGCGTCGCGTCGGCCGCAAGTCCCAGCGCATTGACGAACGGACCGATGGGGTTGGCGCTCGCGTCGAACTGGAGCGCGCCCGTCGTGCTCGGCCCCTTCAACACGACGTGGCCCTTGGAGGTAAGCTTCGCACCCCTGCAAGACGCATTGAGCTTGAGCGGCCAGCGCGCTCCGTCAAGCAGCGACTCCAGCGTACCGCCCGAGACCTTCATCGAACAGGGCCGGCCGCTGAGCTTGCCTTTCACCTCGGCCCGCGCTGAGCGCCCCTGCGCGACCTCGACTTGAGCGGAGTCCAGATAGACCTCGGTGGGGCGTGCGCCCCGGTGCGCCCACGTGAAACGCACATCCCGCGAGTCCAGTTTCATCTGAATCGACTTGGCCAGCTCCTGCGTGCTCGTGCCCACCCCCTTCAGGTCGAAACGAAGACCGCCGAGTGTGCCGGACAGTCGGCCAGGGCGTGAAGCGCCGGGTAGCTTTTCGGTCGAGAACCGACCGCCCGTAATGCGCATCGTCAACACCCGCTTTGGCTCGCGCGCAGAATAATCAATCTTTGCCGTGGTCCGCATACCCAGGACATCGCCCCCAGCGCGAAACGCCAGCACGCCGTCGGCTATACGGCTCTCCACCACGGTATTGGTTAGATCCTCGAACCAGAACAAGCCGCTGTACTCCGCCACCGCAACTTTTCCGTCCACATCGATTCGGTGCGCCAGCGCATCAACCAATTCGACATAGTGTTCGAGCCAGTTTGCGCCGAGCCCCGATCCAGCCGCAGAGGTGAACGGACGCAGGTTCACGCGCTCGCCGGAAAGATCGTAAACGAGCCGGGCCCGCGCACCGCCCCAATTGAACCCGACGCTGCCGGCCACCGACCCTGTGCCCAAACGAAACGCCAGATCACTGACCGACGCCTCGGCGCCCGTCAGACGCAACCGGCCGCGCGCATCGAGCTTACCTGCCTCCTTCGCCGGCAGGCCGACCGCGCCGAGTGCCTTATCGGCGTTCTCGGCCGTGAGCTCGAACTTCCCCTCAAGCGCTGCATCGGCTAGCACGTAGTTGCCGTTTACCTTGAGGCGCGCGTTGGACAATTCAATCGCCGCCTGAAGCGGGATCGATTTCGCAGACGCCAGCAAGTCGGCGAGCGACGCGCTGCTCGCCTCGAACGCGAGCGTCCTACCCTCTGATGACAATGTTCCGCGCGCCGTCGCTGGCTCGCGCTCGCCGAGCGTGCCGTCGAAGCCTTTGACCGCGAATCGCAAGGGTTCCGCCCGGCCCTGCCCTTGGTAGCTCACGTCGACGGATGCAATTCGGAGCCGGCCAATGCCCGCAAACGTGACCGGTGAAGTGCCCCCGGAAGTGGCGAATAGCGGCGCCCAATTGCCTCGCCCGTCGGCAGCGCGCACGAGTCTCGCTTCCAAGCGTTCGCCCGTAATGTCATCGAGCTTGACCGCGCCGCGCAGCAGCGCGACCAAATCGATCCGTACGCTTGGGCGGGTGCCGCGCGCGAGCGGCAGCGCGCTGGGGTCCAACGGATCGGCCAGGATCAGCGCCCCGGCCTCCGCGCTCGAGACCAACCCCGTCCGCAGTTTCAGGGGCCCTTCAAACCGCGTCGGGACGCCAAAGGCCTTGCTCAGCAGATCCTCGAGAGGGGCGCGCACGAACTTCCCTGGAAGCGGAATGCCAACCACAAACAGCACCGCCAGGAGGACAAGCAGCGCAACCAACAGGCCGCCTGCCCCGAGCAGCAGGCGCAGGGCCGCGCGCCGTTTGGGCGGCGCTGCGGAAGGGGTCGAATGAGAATCGGGGGGCAACGGAATTAGCGGACCACGCTGAGCTTGAGCCCCAGTATACCGATGACGATCAGCCCCACGAAGAACCACCGAAGCAAGGTCGCTGCTTCGGCGAAGAGCAGGATCCCGAGCACGAATGTCCCCACCGCGCCGATGCCGGTCCACACGGCATACGCTGTTCCCATGGGGATGGTCCGCTGCGCATAGAGCAGCAGCCCGCCGCTCACCGCCATGCAGACGATCGCGAACGCGATCCAGCCCTCGTGCATGCCTTTATCGGTCCAGCCGAGCTTGAGCCCGACGGGCCAGCCCCATTCGAATACGCCGGCGATGAAGAGAGAGATCCAGTCCATTTCTTACCCCAGATGCGTGATAGGTGATCGGTGATGGGTGACGAGGGATGAGTGATGAGTGATGAGTGATGAGTGATGAATACAGAATGATGA
>Ga0224497_10002845_pt1 | contig 10046 bp, 7 predicted proteins | sample SF_Jul11_sed_USG_4_FD_167970 | JGI IMG/M metagenome (GOLD analysis project Ga0224497, IMG submission 167970) | Sediment microbial communities from San Francisco Bay, California, United States - SF_Jul11_sed_USGS_13 | ecosystem: Environmental > Aquatic > Marine > Sediment | place: USA: California...
TACCCACATTGACGCTTACCCTGGATCCAGCTAAAGATCCCGTTCGGAATATGGAAGACTATTTTCGAAAACATCACAAATACCTTGGGGCGCAAGAACATCTCCTGCCCAGAATTGAGACGCAACAACAGACGGTCGCGAAATTAGAAGAACAACTCACGCAGATAGAACAAGGAATCGTCAATCCAGATTTTTCACCAAAGACGACAAAAAAGAATCAACCCCTTCCTCCACCTCGTCCCTCAAAAGTCCGACCAAGGCTATCGCACGTACATGTCAGCCGACGGAATAGCCATCTTGGTTGGCAAAACCGCGAAGGATAATGATCACCTCACGTTCAAAGTCGGCAAACCCGATGACCTCTGGCTCCATGCACGAGGCACACCAGGCTCCCATGTCATCGTCCGATTAGAAAAAGGCCAAACCGTCCCACACGAAACCCTGAAAGACGCGGCCACATTAACGCTCTGGTTTAGTGATTTACGAAAAAGCGGAAAAGGCGAAGTGATCTATACCCTACGGAAATTCGTCAAAAAAGCCAAAGGCCAAAAACCCGGCGCCGTCCAAGTCACCCGAGACAAATCCATCTGGATTGAATGCAAAGAAGATCGCCTCGAACGCCTTAAGGGAACTCCCCTTTGAATTCACTCATCCTATTGCTTACGTGAGATCCACTGAAAAGCAAATCCAATAGGTATCTCAGCGGTAAAAACCGGATAAGCCTAAAATTCGCGTCTAGAATATACCGAGATGCCTGACAGAGGGAAAATAATGGTTGGCTTTGACTATTGAAAAAAGTGGGGAGGAAGAGAAAGATTAACGTTGAACGTGGAATCAGTATGAACTCCATCTTGCCGATAGAACTCCAGAGTCCCGTTGAGCCCAACTACAAGGACCTCCTGAATACCCGAAGCAAGGTAGGCTTGAACTTTGTAGTTAATTTCGACCTGTCGATTCCCGGGTGATAAGACCTCAACGACGAAATCTGGAGCGTGAACTAATCCTTCTTCGATTGTCACGACCTGCCATTTATCTTCAGGCATCCAGACAACATCAGGAACCCGCACACCGGCTGATGTCGTGAGGACAGCAGCTTCGGAGACCGCTTTTCCACCAAGTTGTGCGCGCAATTGATAGGCAATCTCGGCACAAATAACCTGGTGTCGGTTACTGGGCTTGGGACTCATGATCAGTTCTCCATGTTCGGTGAGTTCATACCAATCAGGAAGCTGATCATTGTGCGCGAGGTCAGCCCAGATTTGGGATAATTCTTCTGGTGAAAGAATGGTGACGATGTCTGACATGTCTTTCATTCTAGGAACCTGCTTTCATCCTGTCAATGAATCTAGCCCTGCTAGTAAGGAGTCCCTCATCTTCACCCTCTGGTTTAGTGATTTACGCAAAAGCGGAAAAGGGGAAGTGATCTATACCCTGCGAAAACTTGTCAAAAAAGGCAAAGGCTTCAAACCCGGCGCCGCCCAAGTCACCCGAGACAAGTCCATGTGGATTGAATGCAAAGAAGATCGCCTCGAATGCCTCAAAAACATACCTTCCTAGCTTCCCCTGAAATTCTTTTCCATCAATCAAGCAACTTCAAATACCAATTTGATTTGCAACTGAATTTTGCAACATGCAAATGGTTGATTTCATTCAAGTTGAAAAATGGTTGCAAAAAGGATCTTTTCTACAACGATAAATGAAGAGTTTTTTTCATTTTGGGGGAAAGTTAAACCTTATTAAAGGTTCAACTCGTCTCCTTTTTTAGTTTTTGTTACAGGGTGTGTTCACCACTCACCTGAGGTCCAATCATTGTTCGTGAATTCAACTCGTAAGTGCAACTCACCGGTTCGGTTTATGGGGTCAGATGCGGTAGCATCTTGGCTTCTTTTACCGGCCAGTAAGAGGAGCACGGATGAGATCCTACACACACCTGACCCTGGAACAACGCTATCAGATTCAGGCCTTATTGAACATGGGCCATCCCTATCAAGAGATCGCCACCGTGGTTGGCGTTCACAAATCGACCATTAGCCGTGAAGTGCGACGGAATCAGGGGTTGCGGGGCTATCGCCCGCAACAAGCCCACCGCTTCACCCTAAACCGGCGCCGCACCAAAGCCTGCCGCCGCATACCGGCCGACACCTGGCATCGCGTCAACCGCCTGCTCAAGGAAGAGTGGAGCCCGGAACAGATCAGTGGGTGGTTGCGGACCTGCCCCGGAGAGCCCTCGGTCAGCCATGAATGGATCTACCAACATGTCTATCGAGATAAACGCTGCCAGGGAACCCTGTTCCGACATTTACGGTGCCAGCGCCACCGTCGCAAACGCTATGGCACCTACAGTCGTCGGGGCCATCTCCCCAACCGCATCTCCATTGAGCATCGCCCGGCCGTCGTCGAACGTCGCAGTCGCCTCGGTGATTGGGAAGTGGATACCATGATCGGCAAAGGTCACCACCAAGCCCTCGTTTCATTAACGGAGCGCAAATCCCGGTTGAGTCTCATCGCGAAAGTCGCCCGCCGGTGTGCCGACGCCGTGGCAACAGCCGTTATGACCTTGTTGAAACCCCTCGGCCTCCCCCTTCACACCCTGACATCGGACAATGGGAAAGAATTCGCTCGTCATGAAACGATGGCTCAGGCCCTGAACCTCCACTTCTTTTTTGCTCATCCCTACGCGGCCTGGGAACGGGGCCTCAATGAAACCACCAATGGCCTGATTCGGCAGTACTTCCCGAAACATCGGCCCTTTCAGAACATTACCCCGGAGGAAATTCACCGCGTCATGGACAAACTCAATAATCGTCCCAGAAAAGCGCTTGGATTCAAAACCCCGAATCAAGTAGGTTTTGGCATTAACCCAATTGTTGCACTTACGAGTTGAATCCAAGGTTCCAAATAAAAGGGTTTTCAGAAAAGTTAATTACTCCACTTTTGAGAAGGATTTCAAATGTCCTTTTTGTGGATCCATCATTCCAAACCTAGCCCATGACATCTGGCAATTTTTGCCTACCTGGTTTTTGGGGGGACAAGAATCTTTAGAAATGTAAATTAACCTCCGATAATTTTTCATATTTGAAAAAAAGAATGGCCCGTGGGGATTTCATGAAGAGTCTAATTGAAAAATGCAGTCGTCTGATTCGTCATGGCAAGTTCACGATGAATTTCAACCGGCCTCCACAACTGTCCCTTTTATGGTGGCTTCTCCTCGGAATTTTCCTAATGTGGAACGGGTCTGTAGGAGCCGAAGGACTCGCAGACAGGTTACACCTGAGTGGATATGGAAACTTCCACAGCATGGATCACCATGGCCTTCCCAGACTGGTCGGAAAAGATGATCCCAACGATCTATTTTTTCAAATGCGGGAGTTCAGTATATTCTTCGACTTTGAGGTAAGCGATGGGATTTTGGCATCCCTCGAAATGCAAGCTGCGGAAAATGCCACGCATTTTGTCCCTGCCTATGCGTATATCGACATTGATATTCCAACCTATGTGCCTTTTTGGAATGAGGCGGTGCTCGGGGGACTTGGCTTTCGGGTGGGACGGATCCTTGTCCCCTTTCTTTCTTACAACGAAAATAAACCCAACTATAAACAAAACCTCATGAGCCAACCCTTTACGGCATGGCATCTTTCCCCGGTTGTCCCAAGTCCGCCAGATTTTAACCGAGTAGGTTGGTCAGATGTCGGGGCGATGGTGAATTGGAATCATGAGGTCGGTGATTTAGGACTCGTCGACTTGAAAGTCGGGGTCATCGGTGGCCTGGGCTCAGATTCCAATGTGTTGGATGACAACACTGTCACCTTGGCCGCAGGAGCGATGACCCCAACCATCCGCCCACGGGATGGATTTATTCAAAATACCCAGTTTGACTTACGAGACAACAATAGTAATAAGGCGACCGTGGTTAAATTATCTTTTGTACCCAGTGCGTTCCCATTGGATATTGGCGCCTCATGGTACCGAGGAGCTTGGGACCCCAGTGGTAAAAGGACGCTGCAGATGTATGGCATTCATGCGAACTGGTTGGCTCATGATTGGACTCTTAAAGGAGAATGGGTACAAGCCGATGTAGAACAATCGGCCGGGACCAATGTGGTGACAGCTCCTGGTCCGGCATCCATCAATACCTCAACCGGAGATTATACGAGTTCCGCATGGTATGTAGAGGGCTCGTACATTCCCTTCCGATGGGGATTAGCTGGCGACCGCTATCTTCGACTCGTGTTTCGTTATGATGAGGTGGACACCAATAACAAGGTCGATTTCACACCCTTTAATAAATACCGAATCACACCAGGAATGGAACTTCAGTTTGCCTCTAATGCTCGATTGCGCTATGAGTTCCAACACTCAAAGCTTAGGGATTTCTCCAACGCTCCAGGTCCTTTTAAGACTGCAGGAGGGAAAGAGCATATTAACATGCATATGGTGTCTTTAATTTTCTGGTTTTGATCGCTATACGTAAAACGTGTCACAAGCATCTTGCAAATCGTGATGGATAATGGAAAAAAGCATTCTTGAAAATGATTAATTTCACATATGGGAAAAGACTCTTAACAATCCTGTTAGGGGTCCTCCTGTGCTTGAGTATAGAGGCACCAAAAACCTGGTCTGCCGTGGATGCGTATGTGATTTATGGGGGAAAGAACAAAACCGAAAAAAAAATATTTCTGGCGAAACTTCCTAAAGAGGTTTCGGTGAAATCTTATAATGTAGATCTTTTGGCCGTAGCAGATTATTCGGGAAAACAGAAGGCGCTTGCCAAATTCCAAAAAGCTTCCGTGATTGTGCTCCTTCTTAACGATCCAATGAAAATTCTCATGGGTTCGATCCTGAAACCTAACCTGATCATTGTACAAAGTGCGATGGAAACAGTGAAGTCGGAGACCTTGACTTTGTATGTGCTCAGCAAAGACTTCGACATCTCTCCTTTGGTGAAAAGGGTCAAAGTTCTTGAGGCGACGAATCACGACGCCTTAAAGAAGTTGAAAGATCTGGAGTCTGTTGATGTGATCCGCGTAGATGAAAAGTTCTTGGATGTCATTCAAGCGGCATCAGTGGCAACAGGAACATTATTAGGTTATTGATGGCTGAAACCTAACTCATGACAAAAGAACCGAAAGCGGGAGAGTGCAAGGAAAAGTTCTCACTTTATTGCTTGTCTCGCTTTTCGTCGCTCCGCTCTCGACCACTGCAATGTTGATGTGAAAACAGTATAAGACCACCATGTTCAGATTTGCCAGGCACAATTGTACTCAGAGCACTTCAAGATAGCTGTTTAACATGAGGAGCCAAGGCCGCAACAGAATATTGCCGCTCAAACGTCTCCTCATCAAGGCTGATACGACCATCTCCTCTGGAAGGCAAGGTTCCCTCAAATCTCATTCAGAAAATTTGACACGAACGAACAGAACCAAACGCTAAGAGAGTGTATAGATTTCAAGGGATGCGCCCCCAAAACAAGTGGAATAAGTAATGCGAAAGAATATTTTAATTCTTCTAGTGCTTGGCTTATCTGCCGTAGCCCTCGCGACCATTACGGCTTTGTCAATCCTGCAACAAAATCTGGTGTATCGTTCCTTTTCCGACCAGCAGCGAATCCTCGTGGACTTTGCAGCTAGGAATGTTCAACTAGGGTTGTCAACCGATCAGGCAGCGGCAGTGAAACGAACTCTGACACAACTTCAGACGTACTCAATATTTGAAGGGGCTATCATCTTTGATGCGGAACACACATCCATAATGGTGATGCCTGCAGACTTTGACCTCCCTTCAACGCTCTCTCTTGAACAGCTGCTATCAAGCAAAAGCCTCACGAACCACGAGATCTCATATATGGTTCAACCTCTCATAGACGAACCAGACGAGCAGGAGGAAGTGATGGGTAACCTCATCCTGGCATTTAATTTGGCTGCTGTCAGGCAAGAGAGTCGCGAGGCACTCCTGTATACGTTCATCATCGGATTATTGGTTCTTGTGCCTGTGATCGGAATCGTTTTCTGGCAGACATCCAAAATGGTCAAGCCCCTAATACACGTGGTAGAGGCAATACAACGGATCACCAAAGGTGAAGTGAATCAACAGCTCGAGTACCGGGCAAATGATGAAATCGGCCATCTATCTCAGGCATTCCGTGACCTTGTCGATTACCTCAAAGACATGGCCAAGGCAGCAGATAGCCTGAGCAAAGGAGATTCAGCTGTCAAAGTTGTTGCAAAGTCCTCCGACGATGTTTTGGCTCATTCTTTTAACCAGATGGCTGTGAATCTCACCCGTCAGCGCGAAGATCTTGAAAAGGAAGTGGCGTTGCGCACTGACGAATTCAAAGCAGCGAAGGAAGAAGCCGAATCCGCTGCGCGTGTCAAAAGTGAGTTTCTCGCGACGATGAGTCACGAAATTCGCACTCCTATGAACGGGGTCATCGGTATGACAGGTCTGTTACTCGAAACTGAGTTGACCCCTCAACAACGGCAATTCGCCGAAACCGTCCGCACTTCAGGTAATGCATTGTTAACTGTGATTAATGATATTCTTGACTTTTCAAAAATCGAAGCTGGAAAACTCGACTTTGAAACTATCGATTTCGATCTGCGCAACGCCATTGAAGAAACCCTTGAATTGGTTGCTGAGAAAGCCGCCGAAAAGCACCTTGAAGTGACGGGGTTCGTTTCTGCCGATGTGCCCACTGCTGTCCAAGGTGACCCAGGCCGGCTGCGGCAGGTTCTTCTTAATCTGGTAAGTAATGCCATTAAGTTTACCAAGGCTGGGGAAGTCAGGGTTAATGTCGAATGCCTCGAGGACGGTAAAAATAACGCGGTATTTAAATTTGAAATAACCGATACAGGTTTGGGGATTTCGCCTGAGGTCCAAAAGCGGTTATTTCAACCCTTTACCCAAGCTGATAGTTCTACCACCAGAAATTATGGCGGCACAGGCTTGGGGTTGGCAATTTCCAAGCAACTTGTGGAATTAATGGATGGAACAATAGGTGTACGGAGTGTTCCGGACCAAGGAAGCACTTTCTGGTTTACCGTTCGCCTAGCAAGACAATCTCCGAGCACTGAACAAAAGGTTCTGCCGCAGATTGACCTAAAGGGGCTACGGGTCTGTATTGTAGATGATCACGAAACGAACCGAGTACTTCTTTCGCACTATGCGACAGAATGGCAAATGGATTGGGTGACGGCTTCAACGCCAGCTGAATCGTTGGCTATACTTCATAAAGCGTTGGTTAATGGGGCACCATTCGACTTGGCAATTTTGGATATGGAGATGCCCTGCATGGACGGGATGACCTTGGCCCGTACCATCAAGTCAGATCCTCAACTAGCGGCAATCCGCCTGGTCCTTTTAACATCACGGGGTCTGCGTGGTGATGCTACCGCCGGACGCCAGGCAGGGTTTGTTGGGTATCTCACCAAACCTGTGCGCAAGGCACAGTTGGAAGCCTGTCTTATGGCGATCATGGGAAAATGCCCGTCTAGGAAGACTGAACAGGAACAATCTCTGGTCACCCGCCACAGCCTGAAAGAGATGCAAGGGCAAACCAAAGCCAGAATTCTTGTGGCGGATGACCACGGAGTCAATCAGCAATTGGCCGTCTTATTAGTTAAACAGTTAGGGTATGAGGCAGATGTCGTCTCCAACGGCCAGGAGGCGGTTGAGGCTCTTGAGCGAATACCATATGCCCTCGTGCTCATGGATTGTCAAATGCCAGAAAAGGATGGGTACCAAGCTACCCTTGAGATTCGGGAGAACGAAGGGGTAGCTCGGCATACACCGATTATTGCGATGACTGCTAATGCCATGCAAAGGGACCGCGAAAAGTGTCTAGAAGCTGGGATGGATGATTACCTTTCCAAACCTATTAAAGTAACAGAACTAGCCCAGGTTCTCGATCAATGGGTAGCTCAGTCAGAGGGAAGTGAGATGGCATCACAAAACATGGAGCACCCATCAAATCCTGAAACAAGTATTCCTGAGACCTCCCCTAAGGAGGTCCTTTCTTCCGCTAATACTACAATAGACTCTGAGACGATGGCAGGGTTTCAGGCCTTGGGAGGAAAGGACTTTATGGTTAAAATTATTACCCAATTTGTTCAAGATGCCTCGGAAAGTGTCACACAGTTGCAAAATGCTCTAGACATGGAAGATCGTGATGCGTTAACCGAAGTGGCCCATGGTCTCAAAGGGATTTGTCGCAACATCGGTGCGCAACAGTTAGCGGAGTTGGCTTTTGCCATGGAGCAACAGGGTCGATATGACTCTTTTGATAGTCTAGGGGACCAATTTGCCATTTTGGAGGAGGAGTTGGCTAAAGCTAAAAAAGCTCTTGAACAAGAAATGGCGTAGTACTCCCCATCAAGACCTTACCAAAATACTCCTCCTTCCATGGGAATAGGAAATTCAAACGGCCTTTTTCGTCAAACCGTAAAGTATCAAAGCCGTCGCCTGGGGGCAATCCACAGTCTCTACCGTCTGAAATGCGGGGGTTCATCCTGTGAGTGGGGTCTGCCCGGCCCATTTTTCCCGGATTGGGCTACCATGGCGCACTTTTGTGGCGTGTGCCGGTGGGCACTGGGCAAAGAGGGAGAGTTGGCACAGGCACTGAACCGGCATCTCGCGTAGGATTACGCTGTCTGGAAGAATGCGTCGAAGCGGGCTGGGGCTCGGGGTGGCGCGCGAGTCGGCAAGCTCAGGTGGGTGAGTCGGCTCCGCGGATGACTCAGGCCGTACCCGCAAGCAGTGCAAAATGCAGGCGGGTCAAATACGCGTCTGCAATGCAACATACGGCTTCAATGGCTGGCTTGGTCTGGCGACCATCGGGTTCGCTCCGAACGGTCACATCGACCAAGGCACCGCGAAGATGAACGACAACTACTCCTCATATTGGGCCGATCCGAATGAGAAGCGGCATGTCATGTGCCAGGAGATCGGCCATCTCTTCGGCCTGGGCCACACCAGTGAAGACGGCTCCAGCCAACAGACATGGATGGATTATTCCTCCGATCCCATGAGCATTTCGCCCAACCAGCACGACCACGATCTGCTCGCACAGATCTACGTGCGCCTGGATGCGTACAACAGCTACGATGATGGCTCCGGTAGTGGTGGCGACACCGGCGACGTCAAGCCTTGCAACCCCAAGAAACCTGGCTGCACGGGTTTCGACCTGCCTGCTGGTGTTCCGGCCGGGGCGGTTCGGATGCATCGCGGACCGCACGAGGAAACCTGGGTGAAGGGCCGGTCCGATGGCGGCCTGTGGATCTTTCACGTGCGACTGGCTCCTGAAGGCCACGGCCACAAATAGGCCCGGCAACCAGGCCCGCGCAGAAGAACACCCGACGATAAAGAAAACAGGCGCCAAGCCTCTCTCTCTTCAAAGGCCCATCCCCGCAGGGGATTGGGCCTTTGAATGTAAGAGACCTGCCCCAAAAACAGATGGAGTATCTGCAACAGGGTATGACCCGGTTGGCGATGATGTGGCGCCCCAGAGATTGTGGTATCTTATTCATCATTCATGCAAAGGGATTGTCCCTCAATAATATCCTTAATCTTCAGAAAGAGGTCTTTATGTGTTTAACACGGTGGCTCGTATCTTTTACTCTCTTGGTACCTCTGGTGGCAGGAAGCGCGTTCCTTGCCCAAGCAGCAGATCACTCAGACGCGCCTTTGCTAGGGCCTCAGATTCGTCAAGACGCCAACATCACCGATGTCCATGCCTTTGTCGTCGGCCCCTCCACCAATCCCAATCTGGTCCTGTCAATGGCCACAAACCCGACTATCCCACAAACGGCGGGCAGTTATCGGTTCCCGACAGACGTCACCTTTGAGTTCAATATTGATATGGACGCCGCCGTGAACACCGCGGTTGATCCATCCGGTGATGGCGGAATGATTCTCGACCCCCACCACATCAATGAAGACATCTCGTTCAGCATTCGCTTTCGAGAAGATGGTTCCCTGCGATTGCAGCAAAAGAGTCGGGGTGTGGTGATGGAAGACCCGCAAATGGTGAACTGTTTTGCCGGTCTGCGCGA
>Ga0224497_10002848_pt1 | contig 10038 bp, 6 predicted proteins | sample SF_Jul11_sed_USG_4_FD_167970 | JGI IMG/M metagenome (GOLD analysis project Ga0224497, IMG submission 167970) | Sediment microbial communities from San Francisco Bay, California, United States - SF_Jul11_sed_USGS_13 | ecosystem: Environmental > Aquatic > Marine > Sediment | place: USA: California...
AAGACGCGGAGAACGCAAAGTCAAAGCACAATACTTGCTAACAACAAAAAACCATCAGTGATGGCAGATCACCAGATGCTTGTCATCCCCGAATCAGTGTTGTTGCAATAATTTTTCTCTGCGTTCTCCGCGTCTCCGCGGTGAATAATTCCTGTCTTACAGGTGATAAGGCCTGCTGAGATTGTGCACGGCGTCGACCAGTACGCCCGCATGCTCCGGGTTGACATCCGGGGTGATGCCGTGTCCCAGGTTGAAAACGTGACCCGGACCGGGCCCGAAGCGAGCCAGGACATCCGCGACCTTTTCCCGAATGACCTCGGGCCCGGCATAGAGGACGGCCGGGTCGAGATTGCCCTGCAGGGCAACCCGGTCACCGACACGCTTGCGCGCTGCGGCCAGGTCGGTGGACCAGTCGATGCCCAGGGCGTCGCAGCCGGTGTCCGCCATGATCTCCAGCCATTGACAGCCACCCTTGGTAAACAGGATCACGGGGATGCGCTGGCCCTCGTGTTCACGCACCAGTCCATTGATGATCTGCTGCATGTACTGCAGTGAGAATTCCGCGTAATCGCCGGGTGTCAGCACCCCGCCCCAGGTGTCGAAGATCATAATGGCCTGGGCACCGGCAGCAATTTGGGCATTCAGGTAGTCGGTGACCGCGCGCGCGACGGTCTCCAGCATCAGGTGCAGCAGCCGTGGCTCGTTATAGAGCATGCCCTTGGTGTGCGAGAAGGTCTTGGTGGAGCCGCCTTCCACCATGTAGGTGGCCAGTGTCCACGGGCTGCCGGCAAACCCGATCAGCGGTAGCCGGTTGTCAAGAGTGCGCCGGATGAGGCGCACGGCGTCCATCACGTAGCGAAGTTCGGTTTCCGGGTCGGGTACGGCCAGTGCCCTGACATCGGCTTCGCTACGTACGGGTTTTTTGAAGCGCGGGCCCTCGCCGTCTTCGAAGTACAGGCCCAGCCCCATGGCATCGGGGACCGTCAGGATGTCGGAAAACAGGATGGCGGCATCCAGCGGGAAGCGCTCGATCGGCTGCATGGTCACCTCGCAGGCCAGCTCCGGATTGGTGCACAGGGCCATGAAACTGCCGGCCTGGCCGCGGGTCTTGCGATATTCGGGCAGGTAACGCCCGGCCTGGCGCATCATCCATACCGGGGTGACATCGACGGGTTGTCGGAACAGGGCCCGGATCAAACGATCGTTTTTGAGTTTGGTCATAATTTTTCGCTGTGGATTTTATTAGCGAACTCCCGTGCTCGCTCCATACGATGTCAGATTTCGCCTGATGGCGAGGTACTTAATTTGTACGCGAGCTTCCGCGCTCGCACTGCGGGCCCCTTTTCTTTGCTCGTCCAAAGAAAAGGGACGAAAAGAAAGGACGCCCTGAGGCTTGATCGCTGCGCGATTATCCTGCGCTTCTCGCAGCAATCGGCGCTCGTCGAACTCGCAATCGCAAACGTCGCGATTGCTCAGACAGGCGACTCGCTTGCCCCGATTGCTGCTGCGATGCTCGGCGGCGCCTACGGGGCAGGGGGGCATCCAGGGTCCCGTTGCCCTCACCGAGTACCGCAGGCAATCCTGGACCAGGACGCGCACCCTGTTTGAGGCAAGCCAGGGCGGGATTTTCAATCCTGTCCTGGCTCCGAGTTGTGCGCGTCCCCCGGATTGACGAGGAACGCAGGGGATCGGCGTCAGCCGATGAGGGCACCGGGTGCCCTTCTCTTTGGGTACTTTCTCTTGGGCAGGCAAGAGAAAGTACCTCGCCATCAGGCGAAACCTGGAAACCAGAATACGCATGCAAGTGCATTCGCTTGCATGCTATCTCGGCAGGTCACTCGACCCCATCAAATACTCATCGATCGCCCGGGCGCATTGCCGGCCCTCGCGGATCGCCCAGACCACCAGGGACTGACCTCGACGCATGTCGCCGGCGGAGAAGACCTTGGGCAGCGAGGTCTGGTACTGGTTGGTGTTGGCCAGTACGTTGCCACGACCATCCAGTTCGACGCCGAGTTCCTGCAGCATCCCCGTGTGGACCGGGTGCACGAAGCCCATGGCAAGCAGTACCAGGTCGGCCTCGAGCTGAAATTCGCTGCCCGCGATTTCTTCCATTTTCCAGCCGCCGTTCTCGTCCTGGCTCCAGTTCAGCCGGATGCAGTTGATGGCAGTGATCTTGCCGTTTTCCCCCTCGAATGACTTGGTCGCAACCGACCAGTCGCGCTGGGCGCCTTCTTCCTGTGAGCTCGAGGTGCGCAACTTGTTGGGCCAGTCGGGCCACACCAGGCTTTTGTTCTCCTTCTCCGGTGGCTGCGGCATGATCTCCAGCTGAGTTACCGAGAGCGCGCCCTGGCGGAAGGAGGTGCCGATGCAGTCGGAACCGGTGTCACCGCCACCGATGACAATGACATGCTTGTCTTTCGCGGTGATGGCGATCTCCGGATCGATCGAATCGCCCGCATTGCGCTTGTTCTGCTGCGGCAGGAAGGTCATGGCGAAATGTACGCCTTCGAGCTCGCGTCCCGGGACCTCCAGGTCGCGCGGGTGTTCGGAACCGCCGGTCAGTGCTACTGCATCAAATTCATCCAGCAGTTTTTTGGCCGGGATGGTGACGCCGATATGGGCCTCGGTGTGGAAGCTGACGCCTTCAGCCTGCATCTGGGCCATGCGCCGGTCGATGATGTGTTTTTCCATCTTGAAGTCGGGGATCCCGTAGCGCAGCAATCCTCCGATACGGTCCTGCTTCTCGAAGAGTTCGACCTCGTGACCGGCACGTGCCAGTTGCTGGGCGCAGGCCAGGCCCGCCGGCCCGGACCCCACCACGGCAACCCGCTTGCCGGTCTTGTGTTCGGCGATCTGCGGAATAATCCAGTTGTTTTCCCAGCCCTTGTCGATGATGGCGCATTCTATGGTCTTGATGGTGACCGGGTTGTCATCGATATTCAGTGTGCATGACGCCTCGCAGGGTGCCGGGCAGATGCGGCCGGTGAACTCGGGAAAGTTGTTGGTTGACTCCAGGACGCTCAGCGCCTCCTGCCAGTTGCCCTGGTAGACCAGGTCGTTCCAGTCCGGAATGATGTTGTTGACCGGGCAGCCCTGGTGGCAGAAAGGGATACCGCAATCCATACAGCGGGCAGCCTGCAGACTGATCTCGCTGTCTCCCAGCGGTATGACGAATTCCCTGAAATGCTGGATCCGGTCGGCGGCTGGTGCATAGCTGCGCTCGAGCCGCTCGTATTCCATGAAACCGGTGGGTTTGCCCATCCTCAACGTCCTCCTTCAGCAGCCTGTGATACGGCTGCCTTTGCTGCCTGCATTTCCTGCAGGGCGCGCCGGTAGTCTACCGGCATGACCTTGACGAATTTCGCCAGCTGGTCATTCCAGTTTTCCAGGATATGGCGTCCGCGTGCGCTGTCGGTGTAGTGCACATGTTTCTCGATCAACCGGCGCAGGCGCTGCGCATCATAGCGGGTCATGTCATGGCGGATGTCCACCTTGCCATGGGTTTCCAGGTCGCCGCCCTGGTGCTCCAGATTCTCCAGGGCATCATCCTCCGCCGGGACCGGTTCCAGCTCGACCATAGCCAGGTTGCAACGCTGTTCGAAGTCGCCGCGTTCATCGAGCACGTAGGCGATCCCGCCGCTCATGCCGGCGGCGAAATTGCGGCCTGATTCACCCAGCACCACGACGACGCCGCCGGTCATGTATTCGCAGCCGTGGTCGCCGACACCCTCGACCACCGCAGTGGCACCGGAGTTGCGCACCGCGAAGCGCTCACCCGCGACGCCACGGAAATAGCACTCGCCGCTGATGGCGCCGTACAGGACGGTATTGCCGACGATGATATTTTCCTCGGGGACGATCGGGCATTCCTTCGGCGGATAGACCACCAGTCGGCCGCCGCTCAGGCCCTTGCCGACATAGTCATTGCCTTCACCGATGAGCTCGATGCTGATGCCGTGCGCTACAAAGGCGCCGAAGCTCTGGCCTGCCGTGCCGCGCAGGGTGATGCTGATGCTGTCCTCCGGCAGGCCGGCATGGCCGTAGCGCCGGGCGACCTCGCCTGACAGCATGGCGCCGACCGTACGGTTGGTATTGCGAACCGGTAACTCGATGCGTACCGGCTGTTTGTTCTTCAGTGCCGGTTGCGCCAGCCTGATGAGTTCATTGTCGAGCGCCTTGTCCAGGCCATGATCCTGGATTTCGCTGTGGTAGATTCCGACACCGGGTGCGGATTCGGGCTTGGTCAGTATGCGCGAGAAATCCAGGCCCCGCGCCTTCCAGTGATTAATGGCCTGGCGCATGTTGAGGTGCTGTGACTGGCCGATCAGGTCGTCGAACTTCCGGTAGCCGAGCTTTGACATCAGTTCACGGATTTCTTCGGCGACGAAGAAGAAATAGTTCACCACGTGTTCCGGTTTGCCGGTGAAACGCTTGCGCAGTTCCGGGTCCTGGGTGGCGACGCCGACCGGGCAGGTGTTGAGATGGCATTTGCGCATCATGATACAGCCCTCGACAATGAGGGGGGCGGTGGCAAAGCCGAACTCGTCGGCACCCAGCAGGGCGCCGACCACGACATCACGGCCGGTGCGCATGCCGCCGTCAACCTGCACGGCGATGCGGCTGCGCAGGTTGTTCAACACCAGGGTCTGGTGGGTCTCGGCCAGGCCGATCTCCCAGGGTGAGCCGGCATGCTTGATCGAGGTCAGTGGGCTGGCACCGGTGCCGCCGTCGTAGCCGGCAATGGTGACATGATCGGCATGTGCCTTGGAGACCCCTGCAGCAACCGTACCGACGCCGACCTCGGACACCAGCTTGACGCTGATGTCCGCCTTCGGATTGGCGTTCTTCAGATCGTGGATCAGCTGCGCCAGGTCCTCGATGGAATAGATGTCATGGTGCGGTGGCGGCGAGATCAGGCCCACACCCGGAGTGGAGTGCCGCACCTGGGCGATGGTGGCATCGACCTTGTGACCGGGCAGCTGGCCGCCTTCACCCGGCTTGGCGCCCTGCGCCATCTTGATCTGGATGACGTCGGAGTTGACCAGGTACTCGGTGGTGACACCGAAACGTCCGGACGCCACCTGCTTGATGGCGGAGCGCTTGGAATCCCCGTTTTCCATGGGCAGAAAACGCTCCGGCAGTTCGCCGCCCTCGCCGGTGTTGGACTTGCCGCCGATACGGTTCATGGCGATCGCCAGCGTGGTATGTGCCTCATAGGAGATCGAGCCAAAGGACATCGCGCCCGTCGAGAAGCGCTTGACGATCTCGCTGGCGGGCTCGACTTCCTCAAGCGGCACTGGCTTACCGGCAAACTCGAATTCGAACAGGCCGCGCAGGGTCAGCATGCGTTCGTTCTGATCGTTGACCAGACGCGCGAACTCCTTGAAGGTTTTGGCGTCGTTCGCGCGCGTGGAATGCTGCAGCTTTGCAATGGTATCGGGCGTCCACATGTGGTCCTCACCGCGCATGCGGAAGACATAGTCGCCGCCAACATCGAGCTTGTCATGGTAGATCGGTGCATCACCGTAGGCATCGCGATGCCAGTGCACCGCCTCCCCGGCGATTTCATCGAGGCCGGCCCCTTCAATGGTGGTGGCCGTACCGGTGAAATACCGGTCGACAAATTCCGAGCTCAGCCCGACGGCATCGAAGATCTGCGCGCCGCAGTAGGACTGGTAGGTGGAGATGCCCATCTTCGACATAACCTTCAGCAGGCCCTTGCCGATTGCCTTGATATAGCGGGTCTGGACCTCGTCCTCGCTGAGCTGTTCCGGCAGCCGGTTGCGCATGGAGGCCAGGGTCTCGAAGGCGAGGTAGGGATTGATCGCCTCGGCGCCGTAGCCGGCCAGGGTAGCGAAATGGTGCACCTCGCGTGCAGTGCCGGTTTCAATGACCAGCCCGGACTCGGTGCGCAGGCCGGTCCGCACCAGGTGATGGTGGACGGCCGAGGTAGCCAGCAGTGCCGGGATGGCGATGTGGTCGGCGTCCATGTCGCGGTCGGACAGTATCAGGATGTTGTAGCCCTCGCCGATGGCCGCCTCGGCCTGCTGGCACACCGATTCGAGTGCCGCCTGCATGCCGACCACCCCCTGTATTGCCGGATAGCAGATGTCCAGGGTGCGGGTGCGAAAGGCGCCGCCCGTGTGGTCCTCGATGTGACGGATTCGTTCCAGGTCGGTATTGGTCAGGATCGGCTGGCTGACCTCGAGGCGCATGTGTTCGCCGGCCGACTCGTGACCCAGCAGGTTGGGGCGCGGCCCGATCAGCGAGACCAGCGACATCACCAGTTCCTCCCGGATCGGATCGATCGGCGGATTGGTGACCTGGGCAAAATTCTGCTTGAAGTAGTTCGACAGGGGCTTGGCCTTGTTGGAGAGCACGGCAATCGGGTTGTCCGCACCCATGGAGCCGATCGCTTCCTGGCCGGTGACCGCCATCGGCGTCATCAGGAACTTGAGGTCCTCCTGGGTATAACCGAAGGCCTGTTGCCGGTCGAGCAGTGTATCCGGGTCCGGGGCCATGGCGCTGACCTGATCCGGCAGGTCGTGCAGGTGGATCTGGGTCTTGTCCAGCCATTCCTGGTAGGTGTGGCTGTTGGCCAGTTCGGTCTTCAGCTCGGTGTCGTCGATAATGCGGCCCTGTTCCAGGTCGATGAGGAACATCTTGCCGGGCTGCAGGCGCCACTTCTTGACGATGCGCTCCTGCGGGATGTCGAGTACGCCCATTTCCGAGGCCATCACCACGATGTCGTCTGCGGTGATCAGGTAGCGGGCGGGGCGCAGGCCGTTGCGGTCCAGGGTGGCGCCGATCTGGCGGCCATCGGTAAAGGCCACGGCGGCCGGTCCGTCCCAGGGCTCCATGAGGGCGGCATGGTATTCATAAAAGGCATGGCGAGTCTTATCCATTAGCGGGTTGCCGGCCCAGGCCTCCGGGATCAGCATCATCATGGCGTGCGACAGGGAGTAGCCGCCAGTGACCAGCAGTTCCAGGGCGTTGTCGAAACAGGCCGAGTCCGACTGGCCTTCGGCGATCAGCGGCCAGAGTTTCTGTAAATCCTCACCGAAAAGCTCCGAGGCCATGGAACTGCGGCGGGCGTTCATCCAGTTGATGTTGCCGCGCAGGGTGTTGATCTCGCCGTTGTGCGCGATCATGCGGAACGGCTGGGCCAGGTCCCATGAAGGGAATGTGTTGGTGGAAAAACGCTGGTGCACAAGGGCGAGCGCCGAGTCCAGGCGCGGGTCCATCAGCTCCGGGTAATAGCTGTCAACCTGGTTGGCCAGCAGCATGCCCTTGTATGCAAGGGTGCGGGAGGACAACGAAGGTACGTAGAAGAATTCGCTCTGCCCGATGCCCGAGTCACGCACTGCGTTTTCAACCCGCTTGCGAATGACGAACAGGGCGCGTTCGAAGTCGTCACTCGTGGCACTAGCGTCCCCGCGGCCGATAAAGAGCTGGCGGACCAGTGGCTCCACCTTCAGGACGCTGGCGCCCAGGCCGCTGTTGTCCGTTGGCACGTCACGCCAGCCCAGCAGGGTCTGGCCTTCTTCGCTGATGGTCCGGGTGATAAGGGTTTCGCAGTGGCTGCGGGAATTGGCATTGCTCGGCAGAAATAGCATACCGACGCCGTAGTCACCCGCCATGGGCAGGGTCATGCCGAGCGCGGCGCATTCCTCGCGCAAGAAGCGGTCCGGGATCTGCATCAGGATACCGGCACCGTCTCCTGCCAGCGGATCGGCACCCACCGCTCCGCGATGGGTCAGGTTCTCGAGTATCTGCAGTCCCTGGCGGATGATCTCATGACTCCGGTGGCCCTTGACGTTGGCAACAAAGCCGACACCGCAGGCATCGTGTTCATTGGCGGGATCATACAGGCCCTGTCTGGGTGGCAAGGTGCCATGCTTCATTATGCGATACCCTGTGGTTTCGAGTCCCCTGCCGCCATGCCGGGCATGGCGGTAAAAACTCTATATTACAGTTAGTTATATTGTTTTGGCTGGGGTTTCCATGGGGTGAGCGCAAGCAGTACCGACCACGGCCAAAAGGCCGGACAGTATAGCGCTGCCGGGCCGGTGGTTCAATTTGTCTGGTATTGTTTTTCCTTTGGGTTTTCAGGGGTATGCCCTGAGGTCCCCGGACGGGAATCGGCTTACTTTAGGCCTGCATGAAGACGACCTGGTAGCCGCGCTTGAGCTGTTCGTCCCGGACGTTGATCAGGGCCGCCTCGGCGCTTTCGCGGTCCGCGAAGTGTTCGCGCAGCAGGCGCCCCCCTGCGCCCTGATACCCCCACTCCCTGATCAGGGTCCAGCCCTCGAGCAAGTCCTCCTGCAGGTGCAGGTGGTAGTAGCGGGGCGCCCGGTTACCCTCCGGGGGGATTTGCATGTAGATACGCATTTCAATCTATATCGGCTTAATACAATAATCATTCACCGCAGAGACGCAGAGTACGCAGAGAAACGAAATATAAAAAATTCTAAAAAAATTTATTTCAAAAATACCGAGCTTCTTGGCCGCGCAGACGCACGGTAAATTGTTGTTAGCCAGGTATCATTAAATATTTTCTCGGCGCCCTCTGCGACTCTGCGGTGTGTCTTTTCCGTGGTAATACAACTCTATACATCAGATCAGATTGCCGGATTGAAGGTGCGTTCGTATTCGGCGATGGCGTAGCGGTCGGTCATGCCGGCGATATAGTCGGCGACGGCGCGGGCGCGGCCGTCCTTGCCGCCGCGGCGTTCTAGCAGGGCCGTTTCCTGCTGCGCCGCGTCCGGCATCAGACGGGGGTCGTCGATATAGGCCTCGAACAGCGCCGTGATGGTGCGCGCGGCCTTGGCGGTCATGCGATGGACGCGGTAATGGCGGTAGAGGTTGGTGCGCAGGAAGCGCTTCAGTTCCAGGTTTTGCTCGCGCATGCCTTCGCTGAATGCAATCAGCGAGGCGTCGTGATGACGAACTGCGTCGATATCGGCGGGTGCGGCCTGTTGCAGCCTGGCGCTGCTGGTCTCGACCAGGTCGGTGACCTGGCAGTTGATCAGGCGCCGTACCACCTCGTGGATGGTGCGGCGCGGGGGCAGTGCCGGATAATCATGACGCACGATTTCGTACTGTTCGCGAAACAGGGCGACCTGGTTCAGCGCCTCCACCTCGATCAGTCCCGAGCGCAGCCCGTCATCGACATCGTGACTGTTATAGGCTATTTCATCCGCCAGGTTGGTCAGCTGGGCCTCGAGTGAGGGCTGGGTTTTCTCGATGAAACGCCGGCCCACATCGCCGAGACTCTCGGCATGCTTGCGCGAGCAATGCTTGAGGATGCCTTCGCGGGTCTCGAAGGTCAGGTTGAGTCCGGGGAATTCGGCATAGCGTTCTTCCAGTTCATCAACCACGCGCAGGGATTGCAGGTTGTGTTCAAATCCGCCGTAATTCTTCATGCAGGCATTGAGCGCATCCTGGCCCGCGTGGCCAAAGGGGGTGTGGCCGAGGTCATGTGCCAGGGCAATGCCCTCGGTCAGATCCTCGTTCAGCCGCAGGGCGCGGGCAATCGAGCGGGCGACCTGGGCGACCTCGATGGAATGCGTCAGCCGGGTGCGGAACAGGTCCCCCTCGTGGTTGACGAACACCTGGGTCTTGTATTCCAGGCGCCGGAACGCGGCGGAATGGATGACGCGGTCCCGGTCGCGCTGGAATTCGCTGCGCATGACGGGGTGGGGCTCGGGGTGTCGGCGGCCCCGTGAACAGGCCTCGGTGACCGCGTACGCAGCGAGTTCGGCACCATGGGGCGCTTCGATAATGGTGTCCATGGCGCTCAGGCGGCGGCGGCCAGGGTTTCGCTAAGCAGGGCGGGGTTGAAATCACCGGAGACAAGCGCCTCGCCAATGGCCTTGAGCAGGACCAGGCGCAGACCGCCATCGATGACCTTTTTGTCCACCGCCATCAGGTCCATGAAGCGCGCCTCGTCCATTTCATCAGGGGCGCGGGTCGGCAGGCCGGCGTGTTGCAGCAGGGCCTCGATGCGATTGACATCCGTCTGCGACAGCCACC
>Ga0224497_10002850_pt1 | contig 10038 bp, 7 predicted proteins | sample SF_Jul11_sed_USG_4_FD_167970 | JGI IMG/M metagenome (GOLD analysis project Ga0224497, IMG submission 167970) | Sediment microbial communities from San Francisco Bay, California, United States - SF_Jul11_sed_USGS_13 | ecosystem: Environmental > Aquatic > Marine > Sediment | place: USA: California...
GGGCAACGAAACGGGCTACGCGACCCATGCGCATGGTGGCTGCGTTCAGGCGACCCAGCACGTGATGCGCACCAGCGTGTTCAGGGTCGAGTTCCAGAGCGCGTTCTGCAGCGGACCGTGTGATCGCTCCGAGCCGGATCTTTTCGCTCGTCCCGGAGAGCTCGAGGCGCTGCCCGACCGCTACCGCGAACAGGTACTGGCTTTCAGGGTCGTCGGGATCGGTCAGGATCAGGAGTTGAGCCTTGTCCACGGCCTGTGTGAGCACGAGCAGCGAGTCGGCTCGATTCTCCGCGCGTAGTCCGGCCTCCAGGGCGAGGCGCACGGCTGCGGTCCTTCCCAGGTACGCCAGCTCCCGTTCTGCCTCGGCATCGAAAAGAGGCGTGACCGGGGCAAGAGTGATGGTGGCGCTGTCGGCGGAGGCCTGGCCTGCGGCAAGGGCCGGACCGAGTGTGAAGATCGCGGCGAGGAGGATCGCGCAGCCCACGCAGCTGAAGACGGAGACGGCGCGCATGACGTCACCCTCGCCTCAGCTGGATCAGAGGCGCCTCGGCTCGGGCGGTGTCGAACGGTTCACCCCGGTAGTGGATCACATCACGGGCGCGCTCCTGAGCTTCCGGTGAGGCAGCCAGCCCCTCACCAAACCGCTGCAGGAAGTAGTGGATGGTCTCGACACGGATCTTGATGGAACCAGCCGGCTTGTTCTCGTCCAGATCGCGGAACGTGAAGATGGGTGTGCCGGCAGCCTCGACGATTCCCTCGATCACCGCAAAGATCGGCGCGTCGTGACCGCAGCGGAAATTGTTGATCTCCATCGCGATCAGGTTGGGGTGTCGGGCCGCGAACTTCGCCGCCCACAGCTTCCAGTTGGAGTTCTCGCTGTAGGCGTTCTTCCAGACGTCCCGAATGTCGAGGGGGTCTTCGATGATTCCAGCCCGGACTTCGTCTCCGAAGAGCGACTCGATGACGTCACCGTCCACCGGCAGGCTCGACGGCGTGAAGATCGGATATCCGAGCTTCTGGAACTCGGCTAGGATGTCGTGGTTGATTCCCTGGTCCGCATGGTAGGGTCGGCTGAGGAGCACGATCCCGATCCGGTTCTCCCGCTCCAGTCGCCGAAGCTCATCTCGCGTCATGGCCCGCAGCGAATCGGTGTACGCCTTATGTGCGTCCATGCCGGCCTGGATGGCTCGCTGATTCTCCACCGGCGAAACACCGAGAACGTCCTGGAACGCCTCGTACATCTGCCGTTCGAAGAGTGCGGGCTGCCCCATGTTCACGAAGGTGTTCATGAAGCGCACACCCTTCTGAGCGAAGACATCGACCTCTTTGGTGAACGCCGCTCTGGTCGCTTCGGGGGTCGCCGTGATCGTGGGGCAGATCCGATGGCCGATCGCGTGCGCCATTTCGGAGGGTACGTCGTCCACCATCGGGAAGAAGATGATGTCCAGCGGAGCCCTCTCGTGCTTCTTGTATAGGAGGTTGTGGACGTGCGGGATCGCGAGTTTGCTGGGGAAGCAGGGATCGATCGATCCACGCTTGGCGCCGGCCCGGTACAGGTCGGCCGACGTCTTGTCGGAGAAGACCACGTTCCGAGACTGAACGCCCAGACTCTCGAAGTAGGCACGGAAGATCGGGGCGACGCTGAACAGTGACAGAACCCGCGGGATGCCGATGCGCAGGTGGGGCCTGGCCTCCATGAGATGCGCTCTTCGCCTGGCCGCGGTCGTGACCGGCAAACGGTCGGGTCGATCAGCGATCAGCGTGGGTTCATAGCTCCTGAAGGCGTTCGATGCCGCGGCATCGACCAGATTCGGGGTATCCTCGGCGGCCGTGTCCAGCCGAGCCTTGATGACTCGCATCTCGCCGACGCTTTCGACCAGGCCCTTCTCGCAGGAGTTGCCCACGATGAGTCGCCGCGCTCCGGCGGCCAGAGGCACCTTCGAGCCGTTGGTGACGGCCTTGCCCATTTGGCTGACCGTCGCCGCCTCTGACCCGTTACTCCGGCTCGCGACCCGTACATCGATGAACGTTCTCAGGCACTTGTTCTTGCAGAAGTGACACCGGGTGCTCTCGTTGGTCGTCGTCGTGTACGTCGTCGCAGCAGTCTCGTCCAACCCGATGAAGGAAGATTCCTGCAGTCCCGATTGGATGCGGAGCGCTTCGAGACCGGCTCCGATCGCACCACTCTCGCCGCAATGCTCGTGGACGACGATGTCGGGCTCCACGTCCTTTCCGTGGAACCGCTCACGTATGAAGTCGACCTGCGACTTCACTGCGGCCAAATTGTGCTGTGTTCCTCCCTGTAGCACGAAGCGTGTTCCCAGTCGGGCCAGGTTCGGCATCTGTGCGACGTAGAGCCAGATGTTCTTCGGCAACACCGCAGCCAGGCCGGCCATGATCTGCTCCGGTGTCCAGCCCTGCCGTTGGAAGTTGACGATGTCGGTCTGCATGAAGACGGCACATCCGTACCCGAACGTGGGCATGGACTCTGCCCGGAAGGCCACGTCCGCGTATTCCTCCACAGGCACGCCGAGACTCTGGGCGGTGCTCTGCAGGAAGTATCCGTTCCCGGCGGAGCACTGGGTGTTGAGCTTGAAGTCCTTCACGTGGCCGTCCTTCAGGATCATGATCTTGATGTCCTGACCGCCCACGTCGCAGATGACGTCCACATCGTCGTAGAAGTGCAGAGCTGACGAGGTGTGCGCGACGGTTTCTACGATCGCGACGTCTGCGCCGAACACGTCCTTGAGGACGTCCTTGGCGTACCCGGTCACACCAAAGCCGATGATGTCCAGCGCTGCCCCATGGTCTTCCACGGAAGCGCGCAGCTTGGCCACGATCTCCTTGGTGTCTTCGATGGGGTTCCCCTTCGACAGCTGGTACGCCTTGACGAGGACGCGTGAGTTTTCGTCGAGGAGGACGCCTTTCGTCGACGTCGAGCCTCCGTCGAGCCCGAGAACGGCTCTGACCGTCTGTCCCCGCTCAAACGTCGCCGGAACGAAGGGCTGCCTCTCGTACTTCCGCTTGAATTGCTCGAGCTCCTCCGCACTCTTGCTCAGACCCGGCAACGCGACGGCACGCGTTTCACCGCCACTCCGCTCGATCTCCCGTCTCAGACCCTCCAGCCCGGAGTAGCGCCCCACACTTTCATCCTCGTTGCGACCGTAATCGACGGCACCGATCGCCGCGAAATACAGGGCGTTGTCCGGCACGTAGATCAGCGAGGTGGGGTCGACCCCCTCGGGGAGTGGGACTTCCCGCTCCTCCCAGATCGGAGGAATGTTGGCCTTCCACGCTTCGGCCATGCCCTCGATGAAGGTGTTCGGCCCACCGAGGAGAAGCACGTGAGGTCGCAACGTGTGACCACGCGTCAGAACCGAGAGGTTCTGACCCACGATGGCGTCGAACAGGCTCGCCATGAGCTGGTCGGTCGGAATGCCGACGAGCTGGAGGCTGTTGATGTCGGTTTCGGCGAAGACGCCGCACTTGCCGGCCACGTGGTGAAGTCTGATCCCGGCGTAGCGCTGCTGGGCGAGTTGTTCGGGCGGAATACCCAGTTTGGCGCTGATCTTGTCCAGGACGGCGCCGGTGCCGCCTGCACACTTGTCGTTCATGGTCGGGATCTTCTTCTTCCCGCCGCTCGGGTCGTCGCGGAAGATGACGATCTTGGCATCCTGGCCTCCGAGTTCGACGACGGAGCCGACTTCGGGATGGAGGCGCTCCACGGCGAGTGCTACGGCGTTGACCTCCTGCACGAACTTCGCGCCGAGGCAGTCTTCGAGCACCGCCGCTCCACTCCCGGTCGCGAAGGCCCGCGTTCCGTTGCGAGACGCCTCCGGGACGTCGGCGTGCAGCGCCGTCAGCAGCTCGAGGACCTTGGAGAGCTGTCTCCCCTCGTGGCGCTGGTAATCCTGCCAGAGGATCGCGTCTGTCAGGGTGTCGATTAGGACCGCCTTTACCGTGGTCGAACCGACGTCGATGCCGATGCTCAGCGATTGCGCGTTCACCTCACACCCCCCTCGGCTGGGCGACCATGGGCGGTCGCGCGGCGAGCAGAGATCCGACGTGAATCGCCATGTTCGCGGCGCGACCGACGATGCCGGGGTGGTGCGGAACCGCATAGCTGGCGCGCGTGATGTCGGGGTGATCGTCGGCGTACGAGCGCAGCTCGTCGATCGTCCATCGGCTCGCCTCGAGAACGCGAGCCATCTCTTTTCTCGCCTTCGTGCGCGCACCACCGAGCGCCATCTGGACCCGGCTGTGGGCGATGACCTCGCCGTCACCCGACGTTTCGATGGGGAGGTAGATCATTCCGGGGTGGTACTCGACCACTCGGGTCTGCACGCCGTCGGACTGGGTGCTCGGCATGCACGAGAACGGCTTCAGACTGAGCACCATGTGGCAGAGATGGTGCTGGTGGTAATAGATGTTTTCGGCGATCTCCAGGTGACTCTCGCCGGATGAGGTGCGCCAGTTCCAGTAGGGGCGGGCGAGCCGCTCGAGTTCGTACTGCGACGCCATTTCATGGAGGCCGCCGCCGAGGGCCTCGAGCAGGCGATCGTTCTCGCGCTTGAGGATCTTCTCGGCCAGCGTCAGCATGCCCCGTTTCCGATAATAGGCCCGGTAGTGCCGGAGTCTGCCGTCGCCATTGGTGAGTCCCTTGCGATCGAGCGTAGCCTGCTTGTGCATGTGAAGCAGGTACATGAGTCGCGTGAACAACGACCGGTCGACGAACACTTCCGCGCCCTCATGCTCGAGGAAGCGATGCATGTTGAAGTTGCCCTGACCTTCGGTCGTCTGCGCCCAGAACTCGCCGATGATCTTGACGATGGGTTTGACGCGGAACGGATCCAGCTCGACCTGATCGTATCGATCGCGGGCCACCGCCATGGCGTCCACCATTTCGGTTCCGCGAAGAAGATGGAGCATCTTGCCCAGATAGGTCGCCTTCGCCTCCAATGGCGTCCCGGAGAGGAAATGAGCGCGTGAGTCGGGCAGCGAGAAGATCGCTCGCGTGCAAATCACTTGCTCGAGGTGTGCGAGGACATCGTCCGTGGCCGCATCGACAGCGCCGGGGGTGACCTCATAGCCACGGGTTTTGTAGTGGAACTGGTTCAGGACGTCGGCAACGTTGAATGCGGTGATGATGCCGAGAAAGAAGTCCAGATTCATGTCGAGGCCGGCCTTCTGACCGGTCGACTGATCGATGCCATCGTCGGTTCCGAACAACAGAACGCGAAATCCCTCGAATCCTGCGTTCATGAGGGCGTAGCGGTACTCGGCTTCGTACATGCCGAACCGGCAGGTGCCGCAGGATCCGGCAGTCACGAATACATGCGAGTCGATGATCTCTTCTCGACTCATTCCTTCGGCCGCGAGGCCCTGCACGTACTTCACGAGGTTTCCGACCGTGAAGTACGTGGGGTTGCACTGGCCGTTGTTGCCGTACTCGCGAGCGCACTCATACGCGTCGAGCGAGACGTTGGGGAGGGCCTTGCACCGGTATCCGAGGGCCCGCAGGCTGGCTTCCAGGAGTCGATCGTGGCGCGGCGAAAGGCCCCCCAAGAGAACCGTGGTCGAGTCCCGCTGATCCGCGGTGAAGGGGTGCTCGACAGGACGCTTGAATTGAGCCTGTGACTGGCGTTTCACGACGCGTGCCCTCCTCGATGACTCACTTCGGTCCGGGCCCTTCGCTCGGTCCCCGAGCCGCCCGGTATAGTTAAGCTACTGCCCGGAAGGGTGCGCCCGTATACGTCGCACGACGTAGTGTTAGCGGCCGATTACGTAAACGAGTTCGGCGGAGCGGCGCCTTCGCACGATGTCGTGACCTCCAGTTGGTTCGAGGGTGCAACCAATTGAATAGACAGTCGCTAGGGGCCTCGCGCAAACGCCACACTTGCGGTCGATCTTGTGCGATCTTCAGAAAAGGCGCGAAGAAGAGCGCGGCACCTCTGCTACGCGCTCGGCACCGCCTGAGGCAACACGGATGCGATCTGGTCGAGTGCCCGCGCAACGTCCTCGTCCGAGATGTCGCGGTGAAGCACCGCGCGAACGCCGCGCGCTCCACCCGGAATCATGTGGACTCCAGCGGCGTGACAGGCTTCGGCGAACGCAGGAGCCCTGCCTGATGTAACCGAGAAGCGCACGATGTTCGAATGGACATCGGCGGGGTCGATGTCGATTCCTTCGAGCGTCGCCAGGCCCTTGGCGAGCGTCTGGGCCCGCCGGACATCCTCGGCCAGGTGCGGTCGGTGATTCTCAAGCGCATAGAGCGCCGAAGCGGCCAGAACGCCGGCTTGTCTCATCCCGCCGCCGAATTGCTGCTTGAACCGCCTCGCCCGGGCGATCAGCGCGCGCCCACCCGCCAGCGCTGACCCCACGGGGGCTCCCAGGCCCTTGCTGAAGCACACGTTCACCGTGTCGAACGGCTCGGCGAATTCCCGTTCGGTGACCCCGGAGGCCGCCGACGCGTGCCAGAGGCGGGCCCCATCCAGATGGAGGGCCAGTCCGTGGCGGCGTCCGGCTTGGCATACCGCGTGCATCGACTCGAGCGGCCAGACCGTGCCCCCTCCGGCGTTGTGCGTATTCTCCACGCAAAGCAGGCGAGGCGGTGGGCTGAGCGTAGTAGGCTTGAACGGGTGCGAGACGCCGACTGCGGCATCGACTTCGTCCGCGGTGAAGACGCCCCGCACGCCGCGCAGTGGCCGAATCGTCACTCCGCTGATGGCCGCAGCACCCCCGCCCTCGTTCGCGACGATGTGGGCCGTGCCCTCTACAAGAGCCAGATCGCCGGGCTCCGTGTGGATCCGAATGCCGATCTGATTCGACATGGTGCCGGTGGGGACGAAGACCGCATCCTCTTTGCCGAGCAGCTGTGCCGTCCGGGCCTCGAGCTCATTGACGGCTGGGTCCTCCCCATAGACGTCGTCGCCCACGTCCGCCGCGGCCATGGCCGCCCGCATCCCCGGAGTCGGCTTGGTCACCGTGTCGCTACGCAGATCGATCATTGGACGTGGCCCTCGCGGGCGCGCTCGTACATAGCGATGAAGCGATCGACAGGTACGCGGGCCACCGCCTCCCCGATCACATCGAGAGGCAGATCTTCGAGTTTCTTGAAGCGGACGCACGACTTGCCCACGTCGAACCGCTTGCCCGTCGCCTTATAGGCGGCCTCGAAGTCCTTCCTCGCCTTCTCATTCGCGTAGATCGCCGACAGATGGACGGCCATGTGGTTCTTCTGGGAAGCGAGTGCCGCGTACATGAGCGGTTGTCCGTTGTACGTATCGGGATGGACTTCCAACGGAACTTGGTAGCTGATCATTCCCCAGTTCATGGCCTCCTCGTACCCCTCGGGTAGGTTAGCGAGAATCGTCTCCCGCACGGCCTCAACTGCCCGCCGGCGGTCATCAGGAAGCTCGGTGAGGTATTGCTCCACAGTGGTCGCGTCAGACCGCATGTATCTTCCTCATTCGGGTGCGGGCGCCTCGTCAGGCGTGAACACGAAGTTGTTGCCGTAGGGCCGTCGCCCCTGCACCTGATGGCGATCCACGTCGAAGGCGCTTACGTCGATCCGCTCTCTACCCCAGAAGAAAGAGCCAGAGTAGCCGAGGCTTTGTAGATGTCCGAAGACGTCGGCCATGCAGCCTTTGGCGAGGTGGCGTGCCTCACACTCGAACAGAATGAACGGTCGGTCGGTCTCCAGCGTCTGCCGCGCGCCCAGGAAGACGTCGAGCTCGTGTCCTTCGACATCGCATTTAATGAGGCGCACCGGGGCGTTCCGGGGCTGACTTTCCAGAGCCCGATCCAGCGTCCCAGTCCGCACTGGGTATCCTTGGGAGCCCGAGGGGAGTGAAGCCCCGACAAGGGACGCGCCAGGTGAAGGTTTGCCATTCGGGACGTAGAGCATACCGCCGCCTTCCGTCGACGAAAGGGCGAGCTCCTCGACTCCGACGTTCGTCCAGCCGAACGCACGGACGCACCGCCTCAAGTACGCAGCTAGCGAAGGCTGTGGCTCGAAGCAGACGACCAGGCCGGACTCACCGACGCTGTGACGCATCCAATACGTGTAGCCGCCCTTGTAGGCTCCCACGTCGATGGCGACGTCGCCGGGCCTGAGGATGCTACGCATCCAGTGGATCTCCTCGGGGTCGATCCGCCCGTAGTAACGCAAAGCACGGTGCACCAGCACGACGCGGCGGAAGATCCTCATGAGCGGGAACGACAAAGCGGGCCGCCCCGACTTCTCGGGACGACCCGCTCTTGGATCATGGAACCGGTTCTACTAGAGCGGGACGACGTTCTCGGCCGCCGGGCCTTTGGCGCCCTCGACCAGATCGAACTCGACCTGGGCTCCTTCGGCGAGACTCCTAAAGCCATCGGACTGAATCGCGCTATGGTGCACGAAGCAGTCCTTGCTCCCGTCCTCAGGCGTGATGAATCCGAAGCCCTTCTGGTCATTGAACCACTTCACGGTTCCCTTGGTACGCATCATCGCGCTCCCTTAATGTTGCGATCGTCGGAGTGCGGATGACCCGTACGTCCCGACCACACATACTGCGCGGAACACCCCGCGCGGGGGGCGGTAGCGCCTCCTGAAAGGACGACGTTCCCGCCACTGTCGAAAATTTATGCCCGGTATCTTCACAAAGCCAAGCAAGAGTCGCAAGTAATGATTGACTCCTTCATAGGTCACACCCCGCTAGTGCGCCTTGAACGAGTCGCCGAACCGGAATCGGCGGCGGTCTGGGTAAAGCTGGAGGGCATGAACCCAGGCGGCTCGATCAAGGACCGTCCTGCGCTGTCGATGATCATCTCGGGCGAGGAATGCGGCCTGCTGAAGCCCGGCGACACCATCGTCGAACCGACGTCGGGCAACACCGGAATCGGCCTTGCACAGGTCGCTGCCGCGCGCGGGTACAAGCTCATCCTTACCCTGCCGGCGCAGATGAGCGAGGAACGGAAGCGCACGCTTGTCGCGTATGGTGCCGAGCTCGTCCTGACCGACCCGGAGCTGCGGATGATTGCCGCGATCGCAGAGGCCGAGAAGATCCGAGACGAAACCGGCGCCTTCCTACCGAATCAGTTTTCGAACCCCGCCAACCCGCAGGCGCACTACGAGACGACGGCCCCCGAGTTGTGGGAGGCGATGGAGGGTCGCATCGACGCCTTCGTATACGGCAGCGGAACGGGCGGCACCATCTCCGGCGTGGGGCGTTACCTGAAGGAACGGCTGGACGACGTCTTGGTCGTGGCGGTCGAGCCAGGACGCAGCGCCGTGTTGTCGGGTGAGGAGCGCGGCCAACACCAGTTCCAGGGCATGGGGCCGGGCTTCATTCCCGACAACCTCGACCGCTCGGTCATCGATCGCGTGATCAAGGCGTGGGAAGAGGACGCGTTCCCGCTCGCCAGGCGCCTCGCGCGTGAAGAGGGTCTCTTCGTGGGGATGAGCAGCGGGGCGATCGTTTGGGCCGCGATGCAGGTCGCCCGCGAGCTGGGTCCCGGCCACAACGTGGTGTGCATCGCGCCCGACTCTGCCAGCCGCTACCTGAGCACGGAGCTCTTCGGAGAGGGGGAGGCCGAGGGCGACTCGGCAGGCTGACCCCTAAACCCCCGCGACAGCCTCAGCTTCGGCCTCGGTCTCGGCCAACTCCTGGACGTTCTTCTGCTGGGCCCGGCCGAGCGCGCTCGAGAGCATCACCCATCCACCGGCCAAGGGCACTGTCGCGGCGGCCACCCATCCCAGCGTCAGACCGAGGGCGGCGAAGGCGCTATCCACGCCCACTCCGGCAACGTCACCGCCCCGGTACAGGAACACGTCGACCACGGGCTTGGCCTTGTACTTGTCCGACGCCGGCACGACGCTCCACAGCGTCTCGCGGGCGGGTCGCGACAAGGCGTACCGCGTCGCACGGTGGATCGCCTGGAAGAAGACCATCACGCCGAAGACGGGCCACACCGCCAGGACGGCGAAGCCCGACATAGTCACGACGGGCAGAATGGCCAGCGTCCAACCCACGCCCAGCTTCTTGATGACGCGAG
>Ga0224497_10002853_pt1 | contig 10034 bp, 7 predicted proteins | sample SF_Jul11_sed_USG_4_FD_167970 | JGI IMG/M metagenome (GOLD analysis project Ga0224497, IMG submission 167970) | Sediment microbial communities from San Francisco Bay, California, United States - SF_Jul11_sed_USGS_13 | ecosystem: Environmental > Aquatic > Marine > Sediment | place: USA: California...
CTGTATCTCGCGACCGACCCCGATCGCGAGGGAGAGGCTATCTCCTGGCATCTCGTCGAATTACTTAAAGAAAAGAACGCACTGAATGGCAAACCCGTGCATCGCGTCGTGTTTTACGAGATCACAAAGCCTGCCGTTCAGGAGGCCATCGCGCACCCGCGGGAAATCTCCGGCGATCTGGTTGGCGCGCAGCAGGCGCGTCGCGCTCTCGATTATCTCGTCGGCTTCAACCTGTCACCGCTGCTGTGGAAGAAAGTTCAGCGCGGCTTGTCGGCGGGTCGTGTGCAGAGTCCGGCGCTAAGAATGATTGTCGAGCGAGAACTCGAGATCGAAGCTTTCAAGGCACGAGAGTACTGGACAATCGAAGCCGACGTAAGCAAGGGCGAACAGCCGTTCGTTTCTCGACTCGTAAAGTATGGCGGCGAGAAAGTCGAACAGTTCAGCTTCGAAAATGAGCGCGAGGCACGTAATGTCGAAGAGACGATCCTCGCAGCTGCCGAGGGCAAACTCACCACCGTCACGGTCAAGAAGCGCCAGCGTCGGCGCAATCCGGCGGCGCCGTTTACGACCTCGACATTGCAGCAGGAGGCATCACGCAAACTAGGCTTCAACACACAGTGGACAATGCGTGTCGCGCAAAAACTGTATGAAGGCATCGAGCTGCCGGGCGAGGGTAATGTCGGCCTGATCACCTACATGCGCACAGACTCCGTGACGCTTGCCGACGCTGCAGTCAACGAAATCCGCGAAGCCATTGCCGAACGGTATGGCAGCGAAAATGTTCCCGAGTCAGCGCGAACGTTCAAGAATAAATCAAAGAACGCGCAAGAAGCGCATGAGGCCATTCGTCCGACCTCGGCTGCGCGCAGCCCCGATATGCTCGAAGGCGCGCTCGACCGCGATCAGCTGCGACTCTATTCGTTGATCTGGCAGCGCACGATGGCATCTCAGATGGTCCCGGCCGTTTTTGATACTGTCGCCGTCGATCTTGCGGCGGGACCGGAGGCCGATGGACACCGGCTCCGCGCGAATGGCTCGGTACTCGTAACACCCGGTTTCATGGCGGTTTACAAGGAAGGCCGGGACGATTCGCTGAATGACGATGACGGCGACCGACTGTTGCCGGAGATTGCCGAAGGCGATGTCATCAGTCTCGATAAAGTGCGTCCGGAACAACATTTTACCGAGCCGCCGCCAAGATTCACGGAGGCGAGTCTCGTGAAGACACTCGAGGAATACGGTATTGGCCGGCCGTCGACTTACGCAAACATAATCGCAACCCTCAAGAATCGTGAATACGTCGAGATGGACAGCAAGCGATTTATTCCGACCGATATTGCCCGCATCGTAAACGGCTTCCTTACCGATCACTTTACCCAATATGTCGACTACGATTTTACAGCCAGACTCGAGGATGATCTCGACGCCGTATCGCTGGGTGAGAAGGATTGGGTGCCGCTCCTGGACAATTTCTGGCGTCCCTTTCGAGATCTTTGTGAGGACAAGGAATCCTCTGTAACCCGTGAGCAGGTCGCGCAGGCCCGCGAGCTCGGCACGGATCCGAAGAGCGGCAAACCGGTGACGGTGCGTATCGGCCGTTATGGGCCCTTCGTACAGATCGGCACCAAAGACGACGAGCAGAAACCGAAGTTCGCAGGGTTGCGGCCGGGTCAGAAAATGAACGACATCACACTCGAGGAAGCGCTCGATTTGTTTAAGCTGCCTCGAAAGCTCGGGTCAACGCCCGATGGTTTGCGCGTTAGCGCTAGCGTCGGCCGTTTCGGCCCTTACATCCGTTACGGCGACAAATACGTCTCGATCCGCGGTGACGACGATCCATATACGATCGAGCTGACGCGCGCCCTTGAGTTAATCGAAGAAAAGAAAATCGCAGATGCTAAGCGCATAATTCAGGATTTCGAGGACGAGGGAATTCAGGTCCTCAACGGCCGCTATGGTCCATACGTCACGGACAAGAAGAAGAATGCGCGCGTGCCGAAAGACAGCGACCCCAAATTATTGACGCTCGAAATGTGCAAGGAACTCATCGCGGCTGCACCGACCCGCGGCAGGCGCGGCAAGAAGAAGGCTGCCGCAAAGAAGACGGACAATAACAAAGCGGTTGCAGAGCCATCCAAAAAAGGTACAACAAAAAAGGCGAGGGGCAAAAAGAAAATTACGAAGAAAACTGCGAAGAAAAAAAAGACTGCGAAGAAAAAGGTCGGCGCCAAAACCAGCGGCTGAGATCGGGGTCGAGCGCAATGAGAATGTTCATCAGCCGGGCTGCCGACATCCTGCTTGGCGGTGGAGTTATCGCGTACCCGACCGAGGGTGTTTTTGGTCTCGGCTGTCTCCCTGACGACCCGGTAGCCGTTATTCGCATCCTGGCGGTAAAGCGCCGGGATCCGGCCAAGGGTCTTATTCTCATTGCATCCGACCATTCCCAATTGAAAGGCTGGATCGATGCTCCTGGCGCAGACATTCCCGCTCCGATACCGGATCGTCCAATCACCTGGATCATCGCGGCTGATCCGCGCGTCTTGCCGATTATTACGGGCAGGCATAAGGCTGTTGCGGTACGAATAACCACACACCCCATTGCCGCCGCTCTCTGTGACGCGGCCGGATCGCCGCTGGTCTCGACGAGCGCAAATCTCGCGGGCGAGCCGCCGGCCCGAAACCGCTTGGTACTGCGCCGCAAGTTTGCGGGTCTAGTAGACTACATCGTGCCGGGCGACTGCGGCCCCGCGACGGGCCATTCGCAAATTCGAAACCTCAGGACTGGTGAGATTTTGAGATCAGGTACGACATGAGCGAACTCATGGACGTCAAGGAATATCTGCAGGCGTTGCAGAATCGGATTGTCGCCGAACTCGGTGAGCTCGACGGCAAGCAGCGGTTTCGCCGCGATAGTTGGGAGCGGCCGGGTGGTGGGGGTGGACTCAGCTGCGTGCTCTCCGACGGCGCGGTCTTCGAACAAGCCGGCGTCGGTTTCTCGCACGTGTTCGGCAGCCGGATGCCGCCGTCGGCAACCAAGGCACGACCCGAACTCGCGGGTCGCGGCTTCGAAGCCGTCGGCGTGTCGCTCGTTATTCATCCCCGCAATCCGTACGTGCCCACAACACATGCCAACTTGCGTTTTTTTACGACCGGCGACGACGATGAGGCGGCTCCCGTCTGGTGGTTCGGCGGAGGTTTTGACCTGACGCCATATTACCCGTTCAAGGAAGACGTGATCCATTGGCACGAGACCGCCAAAGCAGCGTGCGATCCGTTCGGGAAGGATGTTTACGAACGGTATAAAAAATGGTGCGACGACTACTTCTATCTCAAACACCGACAAGAGACGCGAGGCGTAGGCGGCCTGTTCTTCGATGATCTGAACGCCTCGGGATTCGAATCCAGTTTCGAATTCCTGCAGTCAGTCGGCGATGCATTTCTGCCCGCCTACCGGCCAATCGTCAGAAAACGCAAGGATCATCGTTACGGCGAGCGACAGCGCGAATTTCAATTGTACCGGCGCGGCCGATACGTCGAGTTCAACCTGATCTATGATCGTGGCACGATTTTTGGTTTGCAGTCGGGTGGGCGCACTGAATCGATCCTGATGTCGTTGCCGCCGCGCGTTCGCTGGGAATACAACTGGCATCCCGAATCGGGCTCTCCCGAGGAAAAGCTTTACACCGATTACTTGCGTCCGCGCGACTGGCTGACCGAAATCGTTGCCTGACAAAAGCATCGTAAACAATGCGGCCTCTGGCCGTTCTGCTCGGGATGCGTGCATTCGCAGATCCGAAACAGCCATAGGCAGCCTGATGCCAGAGCGTGGTGACTTACCATCCGGCGGAACGGTGACGGACAGACTCGCCCGCATAAGCGGTTAAGCGTTCTCTTTCAGCAGGGTAAATGCTACCTTCGACCGTATGTCCTGGATCAAAGAAATTAGCCCTGACGATGCAAATGACAAATTGGCGGCGACGTACGCCGATCTGATCGCAAAGCGCGGCAAAGTATCCAACATTCTCAAAGTCCATAGCCTGAACCCCGACGTGTTGGGCCGACACCTCGATCTGTACATGACGCTGATGTTCGGGGATTCCGGCCTGAGTCGGGCCGAACGGGAAGCGATTGCCGTCGTCGTTTCAGCGAGCAACGAATGCCTGTATTGCGTCAATCACCATGCTGAGGCCCTGCGCCGCTATGTCAAAGACGAAGAGACGCTCGAGATGCTGATCAACGCTGACGGACTCGAGACGCTCCATCCCCGACTCAGCAACATCGTGCGTTACGCCGAGAAACTCACCTCGGCACCGGCGGCGATGACCGAAAGCGATCTCGATGAATTACGCGCGGTCGACCTGAGCGACCACGATATTCTCGACCTCACGCTGATCGTTGCGTATTTCAATTTCGTCAATCGCATCGCGCTCGGCCTTGGCGTGGAATACTCGAAGGACGAAGTCGGCGGTTATATCAATCCCTGACGCTTGCGCCTCGGCCGCATCAGGAATATGGTAAGTTCGTTCAAAATCCACGACTTGTGAGAGAATTCTCAAGCCAGGTCGGGAAACTGTTCCAGCGCCTGAAGAATAGCCTGACAACCGCCCGCTAGAGGCACTGATGCTGCTCCGACTGACCGCCATCGCCGCTTTGCTACTGACCTCGGCCAGCCCCGCGGCCGAGTATGAGTCACGCCTACGCGATGCGGGCAGCCTTGGCGCTATTCGTCTCGCCGGGACCGAGGACCCGGGCGTCAGCAAAGTGTATGTGGTCCAGCTCAAGACACCATCCGCGGCCCAATTTCACGCGAGCAGTCTGAAGTCCGCGTTCCCGGGCCAGCCCCGCGTGCGCCTCGACAAGTCCCGTGCGGACATTCAGAGCTACGCGGCCCGCCTCGCCGATGAGCAGGATCGCCTGCTGACACGCGCGGCAGCCGACGCCGAGCTGATCTATCGCTACCGCTATGGCCTGAACGGCTTTGCGGCGCGCATGCATCCGGGACAGGCGCATAAGCTGGCGAGCCTGCCGGAGGTGCTACACGTCTGGGAGGACGAAATCCGTCCACTGGCGACGAATTTCAGCCTTGATTTTCTCGGCCTGTTCGATGCCCAGACCGGCCTGCGCGGCGGCGCCGGCCTCGACGGTGACGGCATCGTCATCGGCATCATCGACAGTGGCATTGCACCCGGCCACCCCGCACTCGCGGACACCAGAGAAGCCGACAGGCCACAGCTGTGCAGGAGCGGTTGGGCCGAGAATTCGCTGCTTGGCCGCTGGCTGTGCCTTCGTTATGAAAAACTCGAAGATACGCTGATCTTCGAGCCACCCGAGAACTGGAACGGAACCTGTCAGACCGGCGAGCAGTTCGAAGAGACCGACTGCAACAATAAGTTGATCGGCGCCCGCTACTTTATCAATGGCGCGGAAGCCTCCGGACCGATCGATGACGGCGAGATCCGTTCCGCGCGTGATGTCGACGGGCACGGCACGCATACTGCAACGACTGCGGCCGGCAACCGCGTTAACGCATCAATATTCGGTGCGTTCATCAGCAGCATCCAGGGCATCGCGCCACGCGCCCGTATTGCTGCGTACAAGGCCTGCTGGCTGCGGCCCGGTGATCAGCGTGCGAGCTGCAATACATCGGATCTCGCAAACGCTATCGACGCCGCGGTTGCCGACGGCGTCGACGTCATCAATTACTCGGTCGGAAGCTCGTTGCGCGAAGTCACCGCACCCGACGATCTCGCGCTGTTGGCGGCAGCCAAAGCCGGCGTGTTCACGGTCGTCGCGGCAGGTAATGAAGGCCCGAATCTCGGCACGATCGGTTCGCCTGCAGGCGGCCCATGGGTTATTACCACTGCGGCATCGAGTCGCGACGGCGAGAATTCGGTCGAAGCACTCGAGGTCACCTCACCACCCGTGATCGCCGGCAAATATGCCGTCAAGGAGGCCAATTTCACTCCGGCCCTCGAAGATCGCGGCCCGATCGAAGGCCGACTCGTGCTCGCCGATGACGCCGACGATACGCTCGTCGACGGCTCACCGGGCACGACGTCCGATGCTTGCGAGCAACTCGTTAACGACAGCGACATGTCGGGCAACATCGCGCTGATACAGCGCGGTGGCTGTGAATTCGATATCAAGCTTGCCAACGCCGAAGAGGTGGGTGCGATTGCGGCAGTCGTTTACAACATCGCGGGTGATCCTATCATCATGAACGGCACACCCGGACTGTCCGACATTCCGGCGCTTATGATCGGACAGGCTGATGCCAACCTGATCATCGCCGAACTCGACGCGGACAGCGAGGTAACGGTTATTCTCGACAAGGGACTGTTGCTAACCGAACCGGATACCGGCAACGTTATGGGTGCGTTCTCGGCGCGTGGTCCGGGTCCTTCGCCCGACATACTGAAGCCCGATGTCACGGCTCCCGGTATCAATATCCTTGCAGGTTTCACGGCGGATGCAGCGAACGCGATGCCCGGGGAAGACTTCGCCTACCTGACGGGCACATCGATGGCCGTTCCACATGTTGCCGGAGTCGCCGCACTCCTTTTGCAGGCACATCCGGACTGGAGCCCCGCGGCCGTCAAATCCGCACTCATGACGACGGCGCGCCAGTCTGTAACCGGCTCGGACGGAACGACCGCGGCAATCCCGTTCGACTATGGTGCCGGTCACATCGTTCCGAACGACGCGAACGACCCGGGGCTTGTCTACGACGTCACCAATGACGAATACGACGCCTACGCCTGCGGCACGGAGCCGCCGGCTATTGCCGATACGGTCTGTGATTCCCTGCAGGCAAGTGGTCTGTCGTTCGCAGCAGCAGACCTCAACCAGCCTTCGGTGACCGTCAGTCGGCTCGCCAACGAACGCACGATCAGCCGGCGCGTCACGAACGTCAGTGATCAATCCGGGACGTTCACCGCAAATGTCGTGGCTCCGCCCGGAATCGGCGTGAATGTGGTACCGGCGCTCATCACGCTTGCACCCGGGCAGTCGGTTACATTCGATATCGAGTTCAATTACGAATCCGGCCCCCTCGACCTATGGCGTTTCGGATCGCTGACATGGACCGGCGACAAGCATTCCGTCTACAGCCCAATCGCGGTACGGCCAACGTCGGTAACGGCACCGGCCGAAGTCACAGCTTTGGGCGCGGACGGGACGTTCGACTTTCCCGTCGAGTTCGGATACACGGGCAGCTATAGCCCGGGTGTCCATGGTCTGCGCCTGCCGCTCATTATCAATGGCTTCGTCGACAACGACCCGACAAAAACATTTTCATTCCGTACGGTTAACGGCGTTACGGCGCACCTTATCGACGTGCCTGCTAACGAGGCATATCTGCGCTTTGCATTATTCGACACGCTGACCGACGGCGATGACGACCTCGACATGTACGTCTATTTTTGCGCTGACAACGTCAACTGCTCGAAGATCGGGGAAAGTGGTGAGCCGACATCCCAGGAAGAGTTCGATGTGCTGCTGCCGGCCGCCGGGCGCTACGCGGTGCTCGTGCACGGCTTCGAAACTGACGACGTCGCCGGCGGCCCGGGCGCAAACTACACGTTACTAGGCTGGTCTTTCGGATTGATCGACGATCAGGGCAACATGACCGCCAGTGGTCCGGCTTTCGTGAATGCCGGTACGACAGAGACTATCTCTGTAACCTGGTCAGGCCTGCAGTCCGACACGATTTACCTGGGCGGGATTTCGCACAACACGCCGCAAGGCTTGTCTGCTCTGACTGTTATACGCATCGGAAATTAGTCATCGCTGGTGCACAAGGTGCACCCTACGACAGCCAGCCGCTTGCTTTGGCGCTGTGTGAGTGCGCGAAGTGCACCCAGCGACGGGCAGCGATAGTGCGAGACGTAGGGTGCGTTTCACGCACCGTCATCAGTGGCGCACGAAGTAGACCCTACGACAGCCGGCCGCTTGCTTTGGCGCTGCGTGAGTGCGCGAAGAGCACCCAGCGACGGGCAGCAATAGTGCAAGACGTTGGGTGCGTTTCACGCACCGTCATCAATGGCGCACGAAGTAGACCCTACGACAGCCGGCCGCTTGCTTTGGCGCTGTGTGAGTGCGCGAAGTGCACCCAGCGACGGGCAGCGATAGTGCGAGACGTAGGGTGCGTTTCACGCACCGTCATCAACGGTGCACAAGGTGCACCCTACGACAGCCAGCCGCTTGCTTTGGCGCTGCGTGAGTACCAGACCAGCAGCCCGGCGATTACGACAACAATCGTCTGAATAATCAAAGTCTGGACACCGAAAACCCCGATCGCATCGCCGAGCACGAAGCTGTGGACATTCTGAATCAGCACTGCAATCAACGATACGATGAATACGGGCACGGCCCACGCTTTACGAAGCAGCAGCAGCAAACATCCGAGCAACCCGGCATTCACCGCGATCGCGAATGCCGATACGGCCCACACGGGTACTGATTCTATGAATGCAACCTGTTCGTCCGAATAAGCGGCGGCAAGTGCCTCGGGCGTTGCCGTCACCTGCATCAAATACATCATGAACCCCAACAGGTTCCAGACGAGCGCGACGGCTGAGATGATCCAGAATGAAGTCGATGGCTTGCCATTCAATGTGTCCGACATGGCCCGTCCCTCGTTGTTGTCATTGCTGACGGGAAGCTTTCGATGATCCATTGGGTCGTTCGAAATTGCAAGTATGCGCAGGCTTTAATCGCGCGTGCAAATGCGGACTACCGATTTCAGTGCTTCTTCTTCCCAAGCGCGGCACAAGGTTTGTAGCGAAAACAGCCGACAACGTGATCATTGATGAGCCCCGTCGCCTGCAGGTGTGCATAAATGATCGTGCTGCCGACGAACTTGAAACCGCGTTGCTTGAGATCCTTGCTCAGCGCATCCGACTCCGGCGAAGTCGCCGGGATGTCGCTGTCTCTGCGAAACCTGTTTTGAATCGGCGTACCATCGACAAAGCTCCAGATGTAGTCACTGAAGCTGCCGAATTCCTGTTGCACGTCGAGGAATGCCTTCGCGTTGGTAATCGCCGACTCGACCTTGAGCCGGTTCCTTATGATGCCGGGATTTTCGAGGAGTTTCTCGACGCGTTTTTTTGTGAACCGGGCAACCTGCTGCGGATCAAAATCGGCAAACGCCTTTCGATAGGATTCGCGTTTATTGAGTACCGTTGACCAGCTCAAGCCCGCCTGCGCACCCTCGAGAATAAGGAATTCGAACTGCATACGATCGTCGTAAACAGGCACACCCCATTCCTTGTCGTGATACTCGATGTACGCAAGGTTCACTCCTTCCGCCCATTTACACCGCGTGACCGTTTTTGACATTTACGTGTCCCGATGAGGCTATCCAGAGGGAAATTTAGCAGTATTGCCGCGGTCGTGTCGCCGGCAAATCTCGCCGCAGCCGCCAGAAACTCGATCGCACTGCGTAAGAGCCGACCGCAGCGGACGGGCCAATTAGAAGGGCCCGTGCAGTGCGCGGGCCCTGGTTTTGGTCTGAAGGTCGGACAATGCCCGAATGCTTACATCGTTTCCCCACAAGAACCCTCGCCGCACTTGCCTTCGGCGTCCTTTTCGACTGCCTTGCCGGTGTCTGTGCCGCCTTCCTTGTCGCCGCCGCAGCTGGCTTCAGCGTCCTTCTCGACTTCTGCGCCGCCTTCCTTGTCACCACCGCAATTTGCTTCAACTTCCTTATCGCCTGCCGCGCCGCCTTCCTTGTCACCACCGCAGCTGGCTTCTTCCTGACCTTTGGCTTCCTTGCTACCACCACAGGTGCCTTCGCCCGCACCCAGCATATAGCCGGCGCTCAGCGGCACAATCTGGAACGGGTTTACAGTCGTCTCCGCGTTGGCAGTACCGGCCAGTGCAAATGAACCGGCCAACGCTGCACCAATTGCCAGCGCAATGGGCTTAACTACTCTCTTTTCTGACATCACTACTCTCCTACCAGGGTTGTTTGCCCAAGCCGGGCACTATCGATGAAGACATGTGCGCATCAAACGCCCCATGTCAGCGAACTG
>Ga0224497_10002855_pt1 | contig 10026 bp, 11 predicted proteins | sample SF_Jul11_sed_USG_4_FD_167970 | JGI IMG/M metagenome (GOLD analysis project Ga0224497, IMG submission 167970) | Sediment microbial communities from San Francisco Bay, California, United States - SF_Jul11_sed_USGS_13 | ecosystem: Environmental > Aquatic > Marine > Sediment | place: USA...
GAATTTTTCTTTTATCAGCTCTCTTTCATGTTGATTAAGATCAAATTCTCCTTCTGCTAATCTGATCTCTTCTTTTAACTCTTCATTCATTTCATCACAAAGATCTAAATCTGAAACCATTTCATCTCTATTTAACAAGGTTAACGCTTGAAGAATCGTGGTTTTGCCACTTTCATTCCTGCCAACAAAAGCTGCTAAATCCCCCACTGTTATCTCTCCAGAATCATGAATGCAACGATATGCTCTAACTCTGAATTTTCTTAGTCGCATCTAGCGATATTTAGTCAGCTACGATTTAACTTATTCGTCAAATTGATCTGAAGTTTCATATTTTGCTAAATTGATATAAGGGAATTATGGGTCTTAAAACCAAATGGTGTCTAAAAGAATTTTTGTAGTATTTGTATTGCCCGTGATCTTTTCAATAGTTTTTGGCTCTGCTGTGATGAGTGATATCTTACAAAAACCCCACCGGGAACTAAACATGTGGCCAATGTCTTATTCAGAAGGGGTTTCATCTCATAAATCTTCAATTGAAATCATTGGTCTTTTAAAACAATATTCTGTTACAGTGCCTATAGAAATTCAAATTAAAGTTAATGACTCTTCTTTTGATTGCGGCGATCTATATATCACAATTTATTCATCTACAAGTGATGTGGTCACTCAGAGTGGATTTTTTGAACAATGCTTTGAAAAAGGAAATTCAATGATTCCCGTTGATGATAAATTCTCCAAAATAATTGACACCCCAGGCTCATATGAATTAGTAGCCGAAATGGTTTCAAAACAATTACAAAATCTTTCGATAAAGGAAACATTTACTGTTAAATAGGCATGAATTTTTCTATGATAAATAAGAACTTGAATTTAAAAAATATGGTGATTTGATGGCAAAGAAAAAAGATACTCTGATTGATGAATCTGCAAAAATAAAGGCAGAACTTGATGAATTGAAAAAGAAAAAGAAAGTTCTAGATTCATCCCCAAAGAAAAAAGCTGAACCCAAACCAGCAAAGAAAAAAGCTGAACCCAAACCAGCAAAGAAAAAAGCTGAACCCAAACCAGCAAAGAAAAAAGCTGAACCCAAACCAGCGAAAGAGAAAAAATTAACTAAAAAAGAATTAGAAGAGGCTAAGAAAGAAGCTGAAAAAACATTAGAAGAAGAATTAGAAGAACAACTCTCTGATGAAGAAATTGAAAATTTCCAAATTGAAAAAGTGGATATGGAAAGACTAACAAACAAAGTTTGTGATATTTTGGCAGAACGTGAATCCGATGGAATGTTTCAAAGTGAACTTTGGAAAAAACTTAAACTCACAAGTCGTGATGGTTCTCGTCTTGCATTAAAACTTGAAAGAATGGGAACTATTACTAGAGAAAAACTTCTAGAGAAGGGACGATGGACTTACAAATTAATTCTAAAAAAAACTCCAATTAGTACTCAATCAATTGAAAATGCTCCATGCTTAGTTTGTCCTGTTGAACAGAAATGTTCACTAGAAGGTGAAATTAGTCCCAGAAACTGTCAATTCCTTGAAGATTGGGTTATTGCTGAAATGAAAAAACCCACGAAGGTCAAATGAAATTAATTGATGCTCGCAAAGATCATTATCGTCGATTAGCTCATGAACAAGGTTATCGGAGCAGGGCTGCTTTTAAACTACAAGAACTAAACAAATCTTATCGTATTATTGGTCCTGGATTTTATGTGCTTGATCTTGGTTGTGCGCCTGGTGGCTGGACTCAGATGGCTGTAAAATTAACAGGAAATCAAGGCAAAGTAATGGGTGTTGATTTATCTTATGTTGAAGAGATTCCAGGTGCTCATGTTATTAGAGAAAATATTGAAGATGAACATGTAATTGATGAGATCATGACCTATTTTGGGCGTAAAGCCAATGCTGTAATTTGTGATCTTTCTCCTCAGGTTAGCGGAAATTGGTCAGTTGATCATGCTAAGCAAATTTCATTAAATTATGATTGCACCAAAATTATGGACCAAGTTTTAGCAAACAAAGGCAATGCTGTATTCAAAGTTTTTGATGGTGAATATTCTATGGAATTCAGAGACTATGTTAAAAAAAAATTTGCCAGAATAAATCTTACAAAACCTAATGCAAGTAGAAAACAAAGTAGTGAATTGTATCTTGTTTGTTTAGGTTTTATTGGATAGTCTGAAATATTTCAATTATTTGATTTATGTTTGCGTTTGTTCTAAATCCTGTTGGATTAAATGATGTACTGCTTGCTAGAAAATTATTTTTTTGTAAATTTAATAATGCATTTTCAAGTTTAGGTGGTGAGGATTTCATTTTTGATGCAATCTCATCTAACGTGAAATAAGTTCCTGACATTTCTGATTCTGCAAGACATTTGACAAGTGTCTTTTCACAAACCTTATCAACCTGTAATTCAGGAATTTCTAGAATCATATTTTGAATAAATTCTCTATCAAAAATTTTACCTGTCCATAGAGGTCCTGCAATACTGATTTTCTGGTTGCATAAATTACATTCATGTTCATGTTCTAATAATATTTCTCTATGACCACAATTTTTACAATGTAAGATATATCCTATGTTTTCTTCCTGATCTGGTCTGTTTAGAATTTTAACATAAGTTCTATAGTAATGCATTTCGCTTTCAACAAATAATGGAATAACTTTTACACCTAATCTTCCAGCAACTCCTCTGAGACAACCTAAGATTAATCTTATCGCTATTTCATTTCCGTACTCTGCTCTTACTGGAATTCCACCGTATTTACGCTTACATGCACTTTGAAAGAGTCCATTTAGAACTTGAAGATCTGTTGCGGTAGTAGATAAAATCCCTCCATGCATGGTTGCTCTAATCCCACAATCAAAAAATGATGCAGGTGAGCCAAAGGGATCAATATCTATGATTGATCCTCTTTCACCTTTTTTTGAATATTTATTCAAAAATCTACAAACTTCTTTTTCAGAAAACTCAATATTTTTCAAATCATTTAGATTGGATGAATACTGTGCCATTTTTAGAGCACTTGGGTTTAGATCATTGAGAACTATTTTTTCCATTTTTAACTCCTTTCCAACTCTTAATCCTCTTGCCCCAATTCCTGATAACCCTTCCAAGAAAATTTTTGGACCTTCAAAATTTTTCAAGAATGCAGCATATGCAATTATTGAAAAATCTCTATTCAATTTTGCTTTAGGATTAAAGAATGCAGGTTTTTTTGGTGGAACTTTTTCTGTAATAGATTTTTTTGGGACTAACAACTTTGTTTTACCTTCAATTATTTCTTGAAAAGAATCATCTGGAAATTGCAATTAGGTTTCAATTTTTTTAAGCGTATAACGGTTTAATACTTGTGTTTTACGATTAATTCCATGCAAATTTGTGGGATCGATGATGCAGGACGTGGTTCAATAATAGGTCCACTTGTAATTGCTGGAATTTCATTAGATAAAAAAAAATTACGAAAACTATCTTCTTTGGGAGTCAAAGACTCAAAAAAACTTTCCCCTAAACTTCGAGAACAATTTTATAAAAAAATTATTGAAATTTCAGACGATTATTACATTACAAGAATTTCTCCTAGATTAATTGACGCTAGTGTGAAGAAGCATTGTTTGAATGGTTTAGAAGCAAAATACATGGCAAAAGTAGTTTCAAAACTAAATGCCAATATTTCATATGTTGATTCATGTGATGTAAATCCTAATCGATTTGGAAAAGAAATTTCTATGCAATCTGATAATCATAAAATTAAATCCTATCACCATGCAGATAGCAGATTTGTAATAGTGTCTGCAGCATCAATTCTTGCCAAAGTTACCCGAGATAAAGCAATTGCAAAGTTAAGAGAAAATCATCACTTGGGCAGTGGTTATCCATCAGACGCCGTTACCGTAAAATTTGTGACTAAATATTATGAAATTAATCATGTTCTGCCTAATTTTGTGCGTAAAAGTTGGAAACCTGTTCAAAGAATCATAGAAAATAATTAATTTTTATATTTTGCAATTACTATTGCATGGTCTTTATCGTATGGATGCAAATCGATAGATTGTAAAATATCAAAATTTATTTTTAGTTTTTCTGTTTCTTCTTCAATGATTTTCCTTGGTGATTTTGTAACATCAATACTACGTGTTTTAATCACTAAAAAGAAATAACCTTCTTTTTTTAGATACATTTCACAATTATCCAAAGCAATTCGTGTTTGATCTGGTTGTGCTATATCCACATACACAATATCGACTTTGCCAAAGACTGAAAAGTATTCTTTTGGTTTTCTTGCATCTTGTAATATTGGAATTATATTTGATCTGTATGATGCAACTCTATCAAGAAAATCTCTTGCTACTCTACTGGCATGTTCAACACCAAAAACTATTCCGCTAGGACCAACAATGTCAGAAATATGACTAACAGTAGTTCCCGTTGATGCTCCTAAATACAATACTTTACTTTTATTTTCAAATGGAAAATATTCCAGATCATTCATGATGGCTGCTGCTAATTTACTTCTAAAAGCATCCCATAATCTGTATTCTACTCCTTTTTTTATAATTAATTTTTCTTTATACACTTGATTTCCAGGAACTAAATTCTCAGTAGCTAGTTTTCTCTCGCCTTCTGATTTTATCCAAAAATATGATTGGTTATCTTCTTCCAAACTTCTTTCTCTTTTTATTTGAATTTGGTCTTTCATATTTTGAATTTTTTTCTTCTCGTCTTGGGGCATCTCTAAAGTTTCCACCTTCTCTTCTTCTATCTCCACCTTCTCTTCTTCTATCTCCACCTTCTCTTCTTCTATCTCCACCTTCTCTTCTTCTATCTCCACCTTCTCTTCTAAATGATTGAGGTTTTCTGATGTCTTTTTCAGTTGGATTTTCATACTTTTTACCAATCTCATCAACTCTGATGTTGAGTTTTTCAAGAAGTGTTTTGTTTAGTCCTTCGCCATAAACATCGACTCTTGCAGCAATGACTGCCTTGGCAGCAACTGCTCTTGCAATTTTTCCCCTTTGCCATCTAGGTGCAGCGTGAACCATTGCATGTTGAAATAACAATCCATGTTTTGGTGGTTGAGATCCTGTCTTCAAAGATCTAAACAATGCTTTTTCAGCTCCTAATACTTGTATTGTACTAGCAGGGAGTGAAGCTAATCTTTTTAGACTTCCTGCCCTTCCTAAAATTCTTGCACCTACTGCACTACCAAGAATTGCTGAAAGATTTGGTGCAATTTCTTGCATTGCAGTTTCAACATGCTCTTCAAGTTTTTTACGTAATTCATGAAAGTCTAAAATTTGTTTTGCGATTGATTGCACTATTGCTAAATTTACATCAGAAATATCTCCTCCTCTACTTTTTGTAGAGATTAAAGATAACATTTCTACTTTTGATTCTGGAAATCCTGCCTCTTCAAAAACTTGTTTTGTTAATGATTCTCGTTTTCCAGCAAGTACTATTTGTGCATATCCATTAATGCTATCAATAATGTTGTCTAATTCTGGAAAATGCAAGCCATACCATTCTCGAAGTCTTGAACTTAGACCATTTGCAATCTTGTCTATTTCATCTAATGAATTGATTGCTTGAATGATGTGAAGATCTGGACTTTCAGAAACTTCAGTAACTTTAGATGATGATAATCCTAAAGCAAATTCTCTTAGTTTTCCTAATGTGTCCTGTAAATTAGAAGCAAATCCTGACTCAACAATTATTTGTGGTTTTGTTGCCTGAATATTATCTAGTTCTAAGGATTCCATTAAGTAACAATCAATTGCATATTTTTTTAAAATTGCAAGTAATGCTTCATCGCTTACAGAAACTCCTCTTTGAATTGAAGATAGATAATTGATTAATTCATTTAGTTTTGATTCTTTATTTTTTACTAAGAGATATTCTTTAACTGGATTAGAAAATGGAAATACTTTTTCAAGATTCCCTTCATTAAAAACTGAAATTCCCAACTCTGTTAATATCACAGAATACATGACTAGTTGATTCTAAGTCACCTTTAAAAAAGGTACCAGAATCGTGAATCAACTATTATATTCGAAACTAGGTTCATTATTCAAAGTGGAATCCAGTCTTACAACTTCCATAGGGGAAATTCAATTAGATAGTCCTGTAATGCTGGCATCTGGAATTCTAGGCATTTCTTTGGATGTTTTTAATCGATTATATCGTTCAGGTGCTGGCGCAGTTGTGACGAAATCCCTTAGTACAGAACCATGGGAAGGTTATCCAAATCCGACTATCTTTAGTGTAAAAGGTGGTGGCTGGATAAATGCTGTAGGTCTCTCAAATCCTGGAGCTACAAATTTTGCTAAAATGATTGAACCTAATCAAAAAGTTCCAATAATAGTTAGTTTGGTTGGTTCAATTCCTGAAGATTTTGAAATGATGATAAAACAATTTGAAAATTGTAAAGTTACAGCTTACGAATTAAATTTATCCTGTCCTCATGTTGCCAAAGTTGGTTTAGAAGTTGGAGATGATCCCGAATTAGTTAAAAAAATTGTAACTACTGCAAAAAATACAACTGATGTTCCTATAATTGCAAAAGTAGGTTTGGGTACCACTCATTATTTGAATACTGTAAGTACCGCAATCGATTCTGGAATTGATGCAATAACTGCAATTAATACCGTCAGGGCAATGGCGATAGATGTTGAAACTCAACGTCCTATTCTTAGTAATAAGTTTGGAGGATTATCTGGAACTCCAATCAAACCAATTGCATTGCGATGCGTATATGAAGTTTCTTTAAAGCATGACATTCCAATAATTGGATGTGGTGGTGTTTCTACATGGGAAGATGCAGTAGAATTTTTCTTAGCAGGTGCTTCTGCAATTCAACTTGGTAGTGCAGTAGGTGACAATTGTATTGGTATTTTTAGTGAAATCAATAATGGGATATTGCAATACATGAAAAGAAAAAATTATTCTTCAATAAAGGACATGGTAGGTCTTGCAAAGAAATCCTAATCACACAACAATTATAACAATTGAAAAAATAATTGATGAAACACCTACTGTTAGAACTTTGGTTTTTTCTGATGATGTGATGTCCAATGCTCTTCCTGGGCAATTTGCAATGGTTTGGATACCTGGGGTAAATGAATTGCCAATGAGCGTAATGATTTCTAAAGAACCTAATAAAGCAGCATTTACTGTAAGAAAACATGGTCAAGCTTCAACTGGTTTGTTTAACGTTAAGGAAGGACAACAAATTGGAATCCGTGGTCCATATGGAAATTCTTTTGATCTCAAAGAAGGAAAACTTTTGTTGGTTGGTGGTGGAACAGGGCTTGTTCCAATGATGCGATTGCTTACTTTTGTGAAACCCACAGATGATGTTACTGTTCTGATAGGCGCAAAATCAAAAGATGAAGTATTTTTTGAAAACTTGGCAAATAGTATATTGGAAAATAATCCCCACAAAGTAGTAGTTTCAACTGATGATGGAAGTTATGGTGAAAAAGGATTTGTCACTGATTTAGTTGAAAAACTTGTTGATGAATCTCATTTTGATGGGGTATACGTATGTGGGCCTGAAATAATGATGTACAAAACTGTACAATCGGCTCATTCTAGGAATATCTTTGTTCAAGCCAGTCTTGAGAGAATGATGAAGTGTGGTGTTGGAATTTGTGGAAGCTGCTGTATTGGGGAAGACTTGGTATGCAGAGATGGAACTGTTTTTGATGGGGATTATTTGTCTTCAAACAAGGAATTTGGTCATTTTTATAGAAATAAAGCTGGAATTTTAGAAAAATATTGAGTTTTACTAGCAAGGTTTAAAATAAATCACAAAATTATTTCCTTGACGGATATGGGAACTCCAAAAATTGTTTTAACTGCAGATAGAACTTTGATGTCCCCATATAGAGGACTTTCACTAGCAACATTTTTTGGATGTGCACCAGCCATTGATCCAAATCGAGATAAGAGCAGTTTTTGGTACAAAATACTTGGAAATCAGGTAACGCCAAAAATTTTATTTGATTTTATTTGTAATTACATTCCTCACACAAATGGCGTTGCAAACTATGCACCATACGGTTTAAGAAAACTAGAAGCTGGTTTACTCCGAGATGGGTTTAGTAGACAAGAAGTAGTCGTCGCACATCCTGATCACATAGAGCAATTTATTGGTCCTCAAACTGAAGTTGTTGGAACATATGAAATGGATCCTCTTGGCATGGGTCCTGTAACTATGACATTTACCTATGGCAGAAAACAGACGTCTTATGATGAATTTTACAATACTGAATTACATCATAGAATCAAAGCTGCTAAATTAAAAACTGGTAGTAAAGCTAAAGTGATTTCTGGCGCATCTGGAACTTGGCAATACAATTATGATCCTGAGAAGATTGAGGAATTTGGAATCTATGCAATTCTTGAAGGAGAATTGGGTGGGATAGCACCAGAAATTGATGGACACGCTGGAAGATTTTTCAACTATTTGATTAATGGTGACTTTGAAAATATGGATCCTTTCAGAAAGCGAAGTGACTTTAAAGTAAACATTAAAGAATTTGAAAGAAATGGCAAAAAAATCCATGGGCGATTTGTTAATTTCTGGGATAGACCAGAACTTGAAGAAATTCCTGACATTGTAGAGCCAAGTATGCATGGAATGGTTGAGGTAATGCGTGGTTGTGGTAGGGGTTGTAAATTTTGTGACGTTACGCTAAGATCATTAAGGTACTATTCTCCTGAAAAAGTCAAAAGAGAAATCCAAGTTAACATAAAGAAAGGTGGCTCTAAATCTGCGTGGATTCATAGTGATGATATTTTTGTTTATGGCATGGATCCTAGAACTGCAAAAGGAATGGAACCAAATCGAGAAGCACTAGAAGAATTATTCACAGCAATCATGTCAACTGGCGTTGAACACACAAATCCCACACACGGTACTTTAGCAGGAGCTATTGCTGATGAAAAATTAATTCCAAATCTTTCTAAAATTATTAAAGCAGGCCCTGATAACATGATTGGAGTACAAGCTGGGTTCGAAACAGGAAGTCTTAGATTAATTGGCAAATATGCTGATAGAAAACTTGCACCATATTCTCCTGATGAATGGCATTGGGTTGTAAAAGAGGGTGTCAAGACATTAAATCAAGATTATTGGATTCCTGCTTTTACATTAATCATGGGACTTGATAATGATGAAACACCTGAAGATTCTTGGGAAACAATTCGTTTACTTAGCGAACTAGAACATGAGCAACCTGATTCTATGTTTACAGCAACTGCACTCACCTTTGTTCCTATTGGATTATTAGAAAAATCTGATTTCTTTAACATAGGAAATGAAATGACTCCTGCTCAATTGGGTGTCCTTTACAAAACTTGGCAACACAATTTCAAATATGGTATTCAAAAATTTATGACTAAGACTGGCTCAAAAGGTCCTCAAAGATACTTCTTTAATGCTATTGCAAGATCTCTTGGTGGCGTTCCTCTTGGTGCCATGGAAAGATATGCCCGTAAAAAGAGCAGAGAACATGAAAAAGTAATTGAGGCTGTTAAAGCCAAATACTGGTAGTCATACAAATACATAAATTTACTAATTCCTATTTCAAAGTATGGCAACACACGGTTCACTTACCAAAGCAGGTAAAGTGAGAGGACAAACACCAAAAGTTGAAGGCCGAAAGATTGTAGGTACTAGTTCTAGTCTTAGAAATAAAAGTAACTTCAAAAAACGCTTTGTTTTAGGTAGATTCCCTGGTCAAAATAAACCTGGACAAAGAAGAAAAAGACGATAGTAACGTTCTATGGGTAATAAAAATAATACCGTAGTGACCCTGCTTGTCATATAATTTTTGTAACATTTATCTCAGTCGTATTTACAGTATGTGCGACTCAAATCTTAGCGTTTTCTGGTTACATAAATTTAGTTTAATTTAGTTTTATGATTATCTCAATTAGGTACTATTAACAACTAATTACCGTTCTATAATCTGAAGAAATAGTAACACCTCATCAACAATGAATCTTTTGCAATAGTAA
>Ga0224497_10002862_pt1 | contig 10001 bp, 11 predicted proteins | sample SF_Jul11_sed_USG_4_FD_167970 | JGI IMG/M metagenome (GOLD analysis project Ga0224497, IMG submission 167970) | Sediment microbial communities from San Francisco Bay, California, United States - SF_Jul11_sed_USGS_13 | ecosystem: Environmental > Aquatic > Marine > Sediment | place: USA...
TTTCCTTCTATGAGGGATCTCCGCGTGTCAAGTCTCCGGTAGCGGTTTTTTGCATCTACGGTGGGCGGGTCATGTTTTTTCCTGTAAGCGGTCTTTGCGTTGGTTGGCCCGATTCGATTGTGAGTACGAGCGCGATTCGCTCGTCACCACCTTCTATCCGTGTCGGCGCGGTTGGCCGAGCACCCGATGCTGCATACGCCCCAAGCGGGCAAGACGAACCGGATTCGGACGAAACGCCCCCTCTATCAGGACGGTCGCGCTCGATGCGCGGCCCAGGAAAATCTCGGGCGCTTCGACCAACCTTCAACGCTGCGTGCTCCTGTGCTTGACTGGCTTGGGGGCTCAGATCTGCGAGGCGATGAGCCGCGCGCCCTCTGGGATCACACCGTCTGCGAGGTAACGCCACAGTGCAATGAGCAATCGCCGCGCGAGCGCAACGATGCCGATGCGGCGCATGCGCAGGCCCCCGCCGGCGAAGCGTCTGTGGTACCACTGGCTGAGTGCGCTCTTGGGCTGGAAGCGCAACCACAGCCAGGCGATCTCGACCATCATGGCCCTCACCCGGCGGTTGCCCGCCTTGCTGATGCCCTGGTCGCGCTCGCTCTCCCCGCTGTTGTAGGGCGAACCCACCAGGCCGGCGAGGGCGGCCACTTCTCGCCGGTTGCGAAAGCCCCGCCAGCCGAAGAACTCCATCACCAGCAGCCAGGCGCTCGTGGGCCCGATCGCCCCCAAGCGCATCAACTGCACGATGCTGCGCTCAGCCTCGGTCTTCGGTTCGCGCAGCCGCTCGCGGCGCGCGGATTCCAGCGCGGCGATCTGGCGTTCAACCAGCGTCAGGCGCTCGACCTCGCGCTCAAGCTCCGCCTTCAGCTCCGCAGGCAAGGCGCGTCCATCCCAAAGCGTGAGGCTGCCCAGGCGCAGGCTGCTCTTGATCGTCACCCTCAGGCCATGGATGACCAGCAACGACTGCACGCGCACCCGATGCGCCAGCCGCTCGCGCTTCAGGCGCTCGAGTTCACGGTGCAGGCGCCTCGCGTCCTCTTCCTCCACGCTTGGCACGCGCACCACGCTCCAGCCACCGCGCTCGCCGGCGTGATGCCGCATCAGCTTGTCAAGCAACCTCTCCCCGTCCAGCCGGTCGGTCTTGACGTGGCGCAGCCGGCGGCTCACCTCGATCGAGGCGGCATCGATCACCTCGTTCTCGATGCCGACGCTCTTCAGGTGCCGGTGCAGCCAGAAGCCGTCCCGGCCCGCCTCGTAGCAGCTCACCACCGGCGTCGAGGCCGGCATCCCGAAGCGCTCCTTCGCCTTGGCCACCGCCTCCGAGAGCTTCATCAAATCAGCCGCCGGCACCGACACCTGCCGGCGTTTGCCACCGCCGCCGAATGTCAGCCTCCAGTTCTTGTTGCTCAGTTCCAGCGCCATATACAACACCGGCGCCGATGCGTTATCTTCGTTCCCAAGGGCCGCTGCGTTCATCTTCTGGTCTCCTTCTTTGGTTGAGAAAGCCACCAGAGATTAATCCACGCGGCCCTACATAGGATCTATCCGTCAAGAGAGGAGATAGCTATGACGACACGGCGTGGTGCGATTGCTGCGGGCATGATGTCCGTGGCGGCGGCAGGTCTCATGTTTCTCATGCCGGTCTCCAGCGGGCCGGCTATGGCGGCGGACATCGAGTCGACCACCGACGTTGCCAAGGTCGAAGCGGCTACGAAATATGCCGCCGACTGGCTCAACGGCCGGCTCAAGGACAGCGACTACAACCTGCCGGAGATCACCTACAAGGGCGATCCGCTCACCTTGCGGTGGAGCCATCATGTTCCGGCAATCAGCGGAATGGCGAAGAGCGTTTATAAGCCCGGCTTCCGGCTTCTCGAGAAGTTGTCGAAAGGCAAGATCAAAGTCGAGGAGCGCTGGGGCAAAACGATTCATCCGGCCAATGCGGGCTATGATGCCACGCGGTCGGGGCTCACCGATATGACGGCGTGCTACGCTTTCTATAATCCGACGACATTCGACCTGATGCACGTGATGTCATTGCCCGGCATCGTGCCGAGTTCGCCGGCCGGCACCCGAATCACGCAGGAGGCCTATGACGAGTTCTTCCGCAAGGAAATGGAACGGACCGGCGTGCTGATGAGCATTGTCTATACCACCACGCCCTATGTGTTGCATTCGAAGGACGTGCTGGACAGCCTTGAAAGCCTCAAGGGCAAGAAGGTGCGCACCGGCGGCGGGGTGCACGCTGCCGTGTGGAAGGCGCTCGGCACGGTGCCGACCACCATGCCGGCGCCGCGCATCTATACCGCATTTCAGCGCGGATTGCTTGATGCGGTGGCTTTCCCCGACTCGGTGTCGATCCTGTTCCGGATCAATGAGCTTCAGAAATCGCACACCTATATCAACCTGAGCCGTATCAATCAGGAGCATTGCGTCAGCCGCAAATGGTTCGAGGCGCTGCCGCCCGATCTGAAGCAGGTCGTGTCGCGCTGGGTGCAGGGATTTGCCCAGGCCATATCGCAGCAGTTCTATGTGCTTGCCGGTGCCAAGGCGCGAAACAAGTTCCGCGAGGGCGGCATCAATATGGTTCAATTGTCGGATGCCGAGAAAAAGAAGTGGCAAGCCGCGGCCCGGCCCGTGATCAACGACTGGATCAAGACGAACGAGGCGAAGGGGCTGCCCGCCAAGAAGCTGATCGACTTCATCAGAGAACGGGCGGAGAAATACGAGAAGATGACGCCTGGGCAAATCATGCGCCTGACTGTTGAAAAGCCGGTCAGTAAATTTATCGGCGGGTGAGCCGCTGCCGGGCGCCGTGACCCCCGGCGCCCGGCGTGCCCCTTCATTCGGGATCAAATTCCGTGGCATTTTGGCTCGATAGGGTCTCCTGGGCGCTCGATCGGGCGTCCACCTACGTTTTTTTGCCCATCATGACCATCATCATGCTGATGGAAGTAATCGGGCGCTATCTCTTTAACTCACCGTTCATTTGGAGCCTCGAGGCGATCAACCATCTGCTGATTATCGTTCTGCTCTTCGGCGTTCCCGAATGCACCCGGAAGAATGGCCACATCCGCATGGATCTCCTCAACCGGCAGATGCCGGCCTGGGCACGCCGCGCGGTTGAAGCGCTTTATGCCTTGATTGGCATTATGGTGTTTGTGCTGATTGCAAAAAAAACGGGCGGCGAAATCGGCTATCTCAAATCGATCCCTGTCACGACTGAATTCCTAGGCTTGCCGATCTGGCTCTACTACACCGGCATCGTATTGCTGTCGGCGCTGATGGTACTGATGTTCGCATTGCGCCTGATGCGCGCAGTCCGGGCGCCGACGTGGGACGCCGAACCAGGCCAATAGGCGCTCACCGGGGGTGAGCGGTAAACATGGATCCACTCCTGGGCGTCCTCTTTCTTGTCATCATGCTCGCGCTGATTGCGCTCGGCGTGCCGATCGCGTTTGCCATGTTGGCTACGGCGACCGTAGGCCTGTATGTAATCGGCGGGCTGGCCTATCCGGAAACGCAGCTCGTTCTCAATCTCTGGGACCGCGGCACGGACTTCGTGCTGACCGCGCTGCCGCTCTATCTCCTGTTGGGTGAACTCGTATTCCGCACCCGGCTGGCAATGGACCTCTACGAGTGCGTCTACAAATGGCTCGGATGGTTGCCCGGCGGGCTTGCGATCACCTCGATTGTCGCGGCCGCCGGGTTCGGAGCGGTGTCCGGCGGCGGTGCGGTCGCGGTCGCGACGCTCGCGCCGATGTGCATGCCCGAAATGCGCCGCTACGGCTACAACGACCGCCTCAGCACCGGGACAGTCGCGGTTGGCGGGACACTGGGCGTTTTGATCCCGCCGAGCCTGTTTGTCGTGGTCTACGGGATCTGGACCGAGACTTCGATCGGCGCGCTGTTCATCGCCGGAATCATTCCGGGCATCATTATGACGGCGGCGTTCGCCGCAACCATCCTTTTCATCTGCCTGCGTCATCCCGAGATGGGGCCGCCGGGACCCACCTTCCCACTCAATGAACGCATCGCCTCGCTCGCCAAGCTGCTGCCGACGTTATCGATCTTCGTCCTGGTCATTGGCGGCATCTATCTCGGTGTCTTCGATCCCTCAGAGGCAGCGGCCGCTGGTGTGGGTGGCGTCTTCTTGATCGCCCTTGTGATGCGGCGATTGACCTGGGCGGTGCTCGCCGAAGCGCTGCGCAATACAATTCACACCAGTGCGATGATCTTCGTGATTATTTTCGCCGGTCACATGATGGGAGGCTTCATCGCGCTCACCAACCTGACGAATGTGATCGTCGGCGGAATCGAAAGCCTCGCCATACCGCCACTTCTGATGATCGTGCTGTTTACGGTGATGTATATCCTTTTGGGCATGGTACTCGACGTCTGGGCGATGCTTATTTTGACCATTCCGATCGTGTTTCCCGTCGTCGTCAGTCTGGGTTTTGACCCGATCTGGTTCGGTATCTTTGTCGTGGTGATGATTGAACTTGCCCTGATCACGCCGCCGGTCGGCGTGAATATTTACGTCCTGGCGAAAGTCGTTCCCGACATTGCACTGATGGACATATTCAGGGGCATCACACCCTTCGTCTTTGCTGCACTTGCCGTTCTGGCCCTGCTGACCGTATTTCCGGGGATTGTGACTTGGCTGCCGAGCCGGTTGTATTGAGCCGATGCGGGAATCAAGACTGCGATTACCGGCGGATCGATGGCCGATCTGGAAACTCAACTCGTGCTGGCGGTTCGGCTGGGCTATCCAAAGTCCGGAGCGCAGTCTTTTGCGCAGGCGACTCGTGTCGGCAAGCTGGTGAGGAGCCTGCGCAGGGCGCTCAAATCGGAAGCTAACTGACCCTCGTCACCCATCACCTATCACCCGTCACCTGTCACCCGTCACTCATCACGCCTTATCAAATCAGATCTCAAGGCGCCTCCCCAGATACACATCCTCCACGCCGCGGACTTGGGGGCTGTAGGGCCCTTCGCCGGTGCGGTCGTGGACGAACACGGCCTTGTTGAGATCGCGCGGCTTCTTGCCCAGCAAAGCGTCCTTGAGCCAGTCGGCCACGAGCGGATCGGCGAGCATGCCGCCGAAGTTGCGGCTGGGCCGCGGCACGTGGTTCTCGTTCTCGAGTATCCAGATCTCCTTCGGGCCCGCGACGTCCTCGAAATACGCCAGGCCTTCCTCGAGGTGGCACAAGGGATCGTACTCGCCCAGGACCATCAGCGAGTAGCACTTGACCTTGGAGCCGTAGCCGAAGAGGTGCATCTTCTCCGCCATCTTGTCGAACTCGGCCTCGTCGTGAATGCCGGCCATGTACATGAAGATCTGCTTGAAGCGCGGCGAGGCCTCTTCGAAGATCGCCTTCTTGGTGCCGTAGTTGGCGGCCGAACTGGCGATCGCCTTCACGCGGCTGTCATGCGCGGCAAGCCGGTTGCTCCAGTAGGAACCCATCGAGATCCCCATGACCCCGATGCATGCGGGATCCACTTCGGGCTGCTTGGTGAGCCAGTCGACGCACGCGCTCGTGGCGCGCTCGTGGTTGTCGGCGGTGACGCGGATTTTTCTCAGGTTACTCATGCCCTGGCCGGGGCCGTCCACGCACAGCACGTTCATGCCGCGCTTGATGAACAGATTGTTGCTCGGATCGGGCACCGCTTCCTTGGTCTGGTCCATCCCGGGGATCGAGAGGATCGTCGGCAGCTTCTTGGCGCCGGGAACCTTGTGGAAGTTGCACTGGATCTTCACGCCCTCCCAGTCGATCTCGACCCGCTCGATGGGATAGTCCGCCGTGCGCGTGCAGCCCTCGAACGATTCAATGAGCTTCCCGTGGAGGAAGATCTTGTCCGGGTGGTCGTCGACAAAGATCGCGTGCTGGGCAATGCGGTATTGTTCGCACGCCTTGTAGTAGAGCTCGCACGCCGTCTGCCGGTGCCCGGCGGCCTCGGCGGCGCGGGCGATGGCCTGCTGGTGACGGCCCACCTTCTCCATCACGCGCGGGATCTGCCGGTAGGTTTTGACCTCGGCCGGAATCTCGCGATGATCGTAGGCGAAATTGTGGGTCCGGCCGGTGGTCTTGACCATCCAGTCGAGCAGCCACTGCTGGTTGTCGCGGCGCCTCTCGGAACGCAGGCTGCCGGTTTTGTCGGTCGGGGGAATCAAAGTGCCTCCTTGTTGTGAGTCATGCGTGATGAGTGACGGGTGATGAGCCGTAAAGGATGAAGGATGAGGGCGGAAGGATGACTCAGGGCTTTCCCTGTATGCCACCCGTGGCGTTACCTTTGCGTCCTTGGCGACCTCCGCGGTAAAGCTTTCCTGTTTCTTCGCGTCCTTCGCGACCTTTGCGGTGAAGCTTTAAACGTTGTCGATCCACTATTCTTCACGCCGTATGACCCGGGCGGAGGCAAAACGTAGCACACGATCCGACCAGACCGCAATTTCGCAGGAAAAAGGTTCCTGACACCTTTTCTTGCTCGGTCGTTTCAGCTCCGACCTTTTTTCGCCAAGGTAAGCCGGTCGCGTAGGCGCGCGAGCTCGTCGTAGGCGGCGATCAGGTCGGCCAGCGCGAAGGTTGCGTTCGCACCGCTTGGATTCGGTGTGACGAAGACGCAGCTCTTGCCGATGGTTCGCGGCTGCTCGCCCCACTCAATCTCCTCCCTCACGGCCTCCACATGGCGCAGGTAGTTCTGGTAGGCGACCTTGCCATGAAACCACGCGATGCGCGGCGCATAGCGCAGCAGCTTCTCGTGCAGCACCGGCGCCCAGTGCTTGAAATCGGCTGGAGTCAGGTCCCCGGCGCCGGCGCTCGGCCGTTTCACGAGGTCGGTGAAGCCGATGCTGTGATCGCGGAACAGTTCCTTGATGGCCGCATTGCCCGGCGTGAGCGTCCGGCGCACCAGTTTCGACGCGTTTAGCGCCCGCCAGAAGCGGTTTTGTCCGCGCGCGAAGTAGAATCCCCGTCCGGCCGAGTACACAGAGGGATTGAGCCCGACCGAGACGATGTCGAGCCCTTCGCGCAGATAGTCCGGAAGTGTTTTCACCGTCATTTCCTGCAGGCGAGACCGCAGTGCCGGGAAAAATGCTCAATGGGCTCCATCTAGTGCTGAGTAGAATGTATCTCAAAAATCGAAAAACAATATTAGCCGCAGATAAACGCGGACAGAAAACTGCTGCAAATCAATACATTTCTTCTTATCGGCGTCTATCGGCGTTCAGTCCCTCAACCTCGCCCCTCCTACCCTCACTCCCGACCTCTCCCCCTCAAGGGAGAGAGAAGGCTCGAGCTTCCCCTTCTCCATTTAGGAGAAGGGGAAGGGATGAGGATGGGCGCGTGCGTTTTGGGCCTTTGAGATGACTTCTAGTCACTCCGAAGCCATCACTCGTCACGCCTAATGAATAATGTATCCACCGTCCATCACGAGCGCGTGGCCGCACACATAGGCGGCCTCCTTGGAAAGCAGAAACGCAACCACGCCAGCGACCTCTTCGACGGTTCCGAAGCGGCCGATCGGAACGTCGCGCGCGCGCTGCTCGAGCTCGCCGGGATTCCGGCCCGCGAGGAACCCCTCGGTGGACACGGGACCCGGACAGACGGCGTTGACCGAGATGCCTTCGGCCGAGAGCTCCAGGGCCATTGCGCGGGTGAGCTGGATGAGGCCCGCCTTCGTAATGTTGTACACCGAACCGTAGCGCGAGGCGACAATGCCGAGCTGGCTTGCCATGTGAACGATGTGCCCGCCGCGCTGGGCTCGCATGATGGGGAGGACCGCCTGGCTCGCAAAAAAAGGAGCGCGCAGGTTCACCGCCATCACGCGATCGTATTCCTCTTGCGTGAACTCCCCGAAAGCCTTGCGGACCCGGATGCCGGCATTGTTGACCAGGATGTCGATTCGGCCCATTCGCTGCTGGGCTGAGGCGACCATGGCCTCGGCTGCTCCCACGCGCGCGAGGTCATGCACGCCCCAGGCGGCATCCGAGGCGCCCGCCTTCCGGCACGCCCGTTCGACTTCTTGGAGCTCCGCCTCGGTGCCGTCCGCCCCGACGTAAACCGCGGCGCCCTCCGCGGCGAGCCGCAGCGCCACCGCTTTACCGATTCCACGCGACGCGCCCGTGATGAGCGCCGCTTTTCCGTTCAGTTCACCCATTACTCGCTTCTCCTCTCAAACATTTCACCTGCTGCTGGAACAACATAAAGGGTGAATAGTAAATGGTGAATGGACAATGATTAAAGCTTCACCGCAAAGGTCGCTCTGCATGCGACGCCGTTCAATGGGCCCTCTTCCCATTCATAGCATTTATACTAAAGCGCTACGCCTTGGGAGCGGAGACGCTTCAAACGGCAATAGTTGCTTCGCCAGTATAGGGAGAAAAGAATGAACCGCCTTCTTGCTGTTTTGCTCGCCCTGACCCTCGCCCTTACCGCGCTTGGCTGCGGGCCTGACAAGGACATCCAGTCTTCGACTAAACCCGCCGTATCGACCAAGTCTTCCGCATCGACCAAGTCTGCTGCTTCGACCAAACCAGCCGCTGCCCAGGACAAGGCCGACCTCATTGACATCAACCGGGCCAGTGCTGAGCAGTTGATGGCCCTGCCGGGGATTGGCGAAGCCCGCGCCAAGAGCATCGTCAAGAAGCGGCCCTACGCCAGAAAGGATGAACTGGTACAGAGAAAGATCGTTCCCCAGTCGGTCTACGACGGAATCAAGGATCAGATCATCGCCAGGAAGAAGTAGTCGGAACCGCCGTGGTGTCGCGGCGCTGTCACGGGCCAAGCAATTGCCTCGCGTCTTCCGCTAGTATCGTGACACGTTAATTACGAAACATTATAATGGCGCATCTCCACAGCCTGAGGAGGGCGCGCGATGCACCAAACGAAACTGAGTCTGAGCAAACGGGAGCGTGAGGTGGTGCTGGCGTTTCGATCCAAGGGTGCACACATGGCGCGCGAGTTCAACCGCGCCCACATTCTGTCGGCGCTGGATCGCAAGATTCCGGAGCACCAGATCATGGAGGTGCTCGGGGTGGGCCGCACCGCGATCTGGCGCACCCGGGCTGCATACCTAGAAGGCGGCCTGGAGTTTGCGCTGCACGATGTCGCGCGCCCGGGCAAACCCCGGCGATACCGGGACGAGGCGCAGGCCCAGGTGGCCGCCGTGGCATGCTCTGCCCCGCCACCGGGGGCCAAGCGCTGGACGGTGGTGTCGCTCACCCGGGCGGCGCGCCGCCACCCGCAGATGCGCGAGATCAGCCGCGAGAGCATTCGCCGGCTGCTAAAAAAAACCTCCTCAAGCCCTGGCGCAAGCTGATGTGGTGCATTGGCGCCCTGACCGAGGAATACCGTCGGCGGATGTACGACGTGCTGGAACTCTACGCGCGGCCCTATCGAGAACAAGAACCCGTGATCTGTATCGACGAGAAGAGCAAGCAATTGATCCAAGACAGCCGCCCGCCGCGCCCCATGAAGCCTGGGGCGCCCGCCAAATACGACTACGAATACGTGCGCGCGGGCACCTGTAATGTGTTCGTGGCGGTCGAACCCAAGGGCGGGCGGCGGGTGGCCAAGGTCACTGAAACCCGAACCAAGCCCGAGTTCGTCGGCTTCGTGCAGAAACTGCTTGAGCGCACCTACACCTCCGCGCGCAGGGTCCATCTGGTGCTGGATAACCTCAACACCCACTTTCGTTCCTGCTTCGAGGAGGTGTTGGGTCGCGCAGCCGCCCGCGCACTGCTGCGGCGCGTCGAGTTTCACTACACGCCCAAGCATGCGAGCTGGCTCAACATGGCGGAGATCGAGATCAGCATCCTGGAGCGCCAATGCCTCGCGCGACGATTGACGGACCGAGCCACCACGCGGCGTGAAGTCAGCGCGTGGCAACGTCAACGCAATATCGAACGACGATGTATCGATTGGACGTTTACACGCCAAGATGCAGATCGAAGGCTCGGCAGTCACTATGTTTCGTAATTAACGTGTCATACTACTAGT
>Ga0224497_10002864_pt1 | contig 9996 bp, 5 predicted proteins | sample SF_Jul11_sed_USG_4_FD_167970 | JGI IMG/M metagenome (GOLD analysis project Ga0224497, IMG submission 167970) | Sediment microbial communities from San Francisco Bay, California, United States - SF_Jul11_sed_USGS_13 | ecosystem: Environmental > Aquatic > Marine > Sediment | place: USA: California...
CGCGCGGCCAGCGCCTCGTCGTGCGTGGCCAGAGCGAAGGCAGTGCCTTGTTGACGCGCGAGCTGCGACATGACTGTGAATACGCCTTGCGCTGTCGCGCGGTCGAGGTTACCCGTAGGCTCGTCGGCCAGCACACACGCTGGCCGGGCAACCAGTGCACGCGCAATAGCGACGCGCTGGCGCTCCCCGCCCGAGAGTTGGGACGGGCGGTGCGCAACGCGGTCTGCCAACCCTACTTGCGCGAGCGTGTTCCGAGCACGTTCGCGCGAGGCCGCCATCGTCACACGGCGGATGCGCAGCGGCATGGCGACATTGTCGAGCGCGCTGAGTTCAGGCAGCAAATGATGGAACTGGTAAACGAAGCCAAGATACCGGTTGCGCCACTCGCCCTGTTTCGTGGCATCTATGCTTGCCAAGTCGCGGCCCTTGAGTTCGACCTTACCTGAGCTCGGCGTATCAAGACCGCCCAGCAAGTGCAACAACGTGCTCTTACCAGAGCCCGAGGCTCCGACAACAGCCAGTGTTTCGCCTGCATGCACCTGAAGGTTGACGCCTCGCAGCACATGCACGTCGATGTTGCCGTCGTGAAATTGTTTGTCGAGCGCGATGCAACGCAGAACGACGTCACGCGACGCCTCACTCATATCTCAGCGCTTCGGCTGGCCGCACCTGGCTCGCGCGCCAACTCGGGTAGAGCGTTGCCAAGAAAGACAACAGCAACGATATGAAGACGATAGGCACGATGTCCGTACTCTGCGGGTCGCTGGGCATGCGGTTGATCAAGTACACGCTGCTGGGCAGGAAACTCATACTCAGCAAGCTTTCAAGCGTGGGCACGATCACGTCGATGTTGAACGCCACCACCAACCCCAACGCTATCCCCGCCAATGTGCCTGCCACACCCGCTGTGCCGCCCTGGATCATGAAGATGCTCATGATCGAGCGTGGGCTGGCGCCAAGTGTGCGCAAAATGGCAATGTCCGAACGCTTGTCAGTCACCGTCATCACAAGCGTCGAGACCAGGTTGAACGCCGCTACCGCAACAATCAGCGTGAGGATGATGAACATCAAACGCTTTTCCAACTCCACAGCGGCGAACCAGTTGCGGTTGGTCCGCGTCCAGTCGCTGATGGTGAGCTGCGGGCCGAGTGTGCGCGACAACTGAGCGGTCACGTCGCGTGCTTGGTGCAAGTCTTTTAGCCGTAGCTGCACGCCCGCTGGACCCTCAAGTCGGAATAGGCGCGCTGCGTCCTCCAAATGAATTAACGCCAAGGAGCTGTCGTACTCGAAGTGACCGGTGTCGAGGGTACCCACCAACACGAATTGCTTGAGTCGCGGCACCACGCCAGCTGGCGTGATCTGTCCGCCGGGGGCAACAATCGTCACTTTGTCGCCAACTTTAACGCCGAGGGCATGCGCCAACTCCACGCCCAAAGCAATGCCCCAGCCGCCGGGTCTGAGCTGTGCCAGCACGGTGCTTTCGAGCTTGGCGGCCAAGTCAGTGACGGTGGCCTCGTCTGAGGGCGAAATGCCTCGCACCACTGCGCCGCGCATGTTGTCGCCGCGAGCGATCAGTGCCTGCGCAGCAATGAAGGGTGCCGCGCCTGTCACCAGCGGGTTTTGCTGCGCCAGCGCTGCCGTGGCCCGCCAGTCCGGTAGTGCGGCGCCACTGGCGTCATACACCTCGATATGCGCGACCACGCTCAGCATACGGTCGCGCACCTCCTTCTGGAAGCCGTTCATCACGCTGAGCACGATGATCAGCGCCGCCACGCCCAGCGCAATGCCCAATGTCGAGACGCCGAAGATGAACGAAATGAAACCGTTGCCGTGGCCGCGCCCCGTGCGTGTGTAGCGCCAGCCCAGTTGTAGTTCGTACGGCAGTTGCATAGGGCTGAGATGCTAACCGAGGGCGGCTCACGTCGCGCACGTCACCTGCCTAGAATGTTCGGCTTCGCTCTAGCACAAGGCTCCCGATGTCCGGCGTCATCCGCGTTCGCGGTGCACGACAGCACAACCTCAAGAACCTCGATCTGGACCTGCGCATCGGCGAGATGACGGTGGTGACCGGGCCCAGCGGTTCGGGTAAGTCCAGCCTGGTGTTCGACACGCTGTACGCCGAAGGGCAACGGCGCTACGTCGAGACCTTTAGCGCCTACGCGCGCCAGTTTCTAGATCGCATGGACCGGCCTGCGGTGGACAGGGTAGACGGCGTGCCGCCAGCAATAGCGATAGACCAAACCAACCCGGTCCGCAGCTCGCGTTCAACAGTCGGCACGATGACCGAGCTCAACGATCACCTGAAGCTGCTGTACGCGCGCGCAGCTCAGTTGTTCGACAAACAAACCGCGCAGACCGTGCGGCACGACACGCCCGAGTCTATCTACGCCGATTTGCAGGCGCGCACGCAAGTCGATGAGCCGCGCTTGGTGGTGACTTTCCCGGTCGAGCTGCCCGCCAACACTTCGGCAGAAGAGGTGCAACAGTGGCTGAGCGTCAGTGGTTTCACTCGCGTCCACGCCGAGCGCGAGGTGGCGACACCGGCTGGCCAGCGCAAGCTGCTCGATGTCGTTGCCGACCGCTTTCGCGTGCAAGGCACAGACAAAGCGCGCGTCGTCGATGCCATCGAGACCGCGCTCAAGCGAGGCGGTGGTCGGGTGAACGTGTACGTGTTGGCCCCTCCCTCTCCCTCTCCCGCAACAGCGGGAGAGGGCAAGGGTGAGGGGCAACTGCTTTGCCGCTACTCCACAGGCCTGCACTGCCCGGACAGCGACTTGCGCTACGCAGAGCCCCAGCCGGCATTGTTTTCGTTCAATTCTGCCGTCGGCGCCTGCGAAACCTGCCGCGGTTTTGGTCGCGTGATCGGCGTTGACTATGGCTTGGTCATTCCCAACCCACACAAGACTTTACGCAATGGTGCCATCAAGGCCATACAAACCCCGGCGTGGAAGGAGATTCAAGATGATCTGCTGAAGTACGCAGGCGAAGCCGGCATTCCGCGCGACGCCGGGTGGAATCAACTCTCTCAAGGCCAGCGCGATTGGGTGATCGACGGCGCACCCGACTGGAAGGGCAACTGGAACAAGCAGTGGTACGGCATCAAGCGCTTCTTCGAGTATCTGGAGTCCAAGGCGTACAAGATGCATATCCGCGTGCTCTTGTCCAAGTACCGCAGCTATACCACTTGCCATGTCTGCGGCGGCGCGCGGCTCAAGCTCGAGGCACAGTTGTGGCGCTTGGGCAGCAAAACCGATGCTGACCAGGCCATGCCACCGTCGCAACGAATCATGCCCTTGGGCGTGTCTTGGTCGCGCGAGCAACTCGAAGCCATGCCGGGGCTGGGCTTGCACGATTTGATGCAACTGCCGATCGACCAGCTGCGCGACTTCTTCGAGCATTTGAGCTTGCCAAGCAGCATGCTCGACGATGCGCTCAAGTTCTTGCTGACGGAGGTCCGCACGCGCTTGAAGTACCTTTGCGGCGTCGGCATCGGCTATCTCACCCTAGACCGCCAAAGCCGCACCTTGAGCGGCGGCGAGGTGCAACGCATTAACCTCACCACTGCGCTCGGCACTTCTTTGGTCAACACGCTGTTTGTGCTCGACGAGCCCAGCATTGGTCTGCACCCGCGTGACATGAACCGTATCGTCGAAGCCATGCACCGTCTGCGCGATGCTGGCAATACGCTGGTGGTGGTAGAGCACGACCCTGCGGTGATGCTCGCCGCCGACCGATTGATAGACATGGGCCCGGGCCCCGGTGAGCGTGGTGGCAGCATCGTCTTCGACGGAACGCCAGCGGCGGCGCGCAGCGCCAACACCCTCACCGGCGACTATCTTGGTGCGCGCAAGCAGGTGGGCCTAGGCATACGCCGCTACGTCGATGCCAGCACGCCCAAGCTCGTGGTCGAGGGCGCTTGCGAGCACAACTTGAAGAACATCACGGTCGAGTTTCCGCTGCAACGCTTGGTGTGTGTGACGGGCGTGTCGGGCTCGGGCAAGAGCACGCTGATGCAAGATTTGCTTTACCCGGCGCTGGCACGTCACTTTGGTCGGCCGACCGAAACGCCGGGCCAGCACGATCGCTTGCTGGGCGCGGACTGGCTCACCGACGCGGTGTTCGTCGATCAATCGCCCATAGGCAAGACGGCGCGCTCCAACCCGGCCAGTTACGTCGGCGCGTTCGACGAGATTCGCCAGTTGTTTGCGCAAGCGCCGCTGGCGCGCCAGCGCGGTTACGTCGCGGGCACGTTCAGCTTCAACTCAGGCAATGGGCGCTGCGCCACTTGCGGCGGTTCGGGCTTCGAGCATGTGGAAATGCAGTTTCTCTCCGACGTCTATCTGCGCTGCCCAGACTGCGAAGGCCGGCGCTACCGGGCGGAGATTCTTGATGTGAAGATAGATCGCCACTTGCCCGGCGATGTGCTGCGCGACATCAGCGTCGCCGACGTGCTGGAACTCACCGTGAGCGAAGCCGTGCAGCTCTTTCGCGACGATCCCACAGTGTTGCGCGTGCTGCAGCCCATTGTCGATGTCGGTTTGGAATATGTGAAGCTCGGGCAGCCGGTACCGACGCTCTCAGGCGGCGAAGCGCAACGCCTGAAGCTCGCGGGCTTTTTGGCCGAGACGGTGCAGGAGCGCACCGCTACGCGGCAGAGCGTGGCCAGGAAGGGCCGCTTGTTCATGTTCGACGAGCCGACCACCGGCCTGCACTTCGACGATATCGCCAAGCTGATGCGCGCGCTGCGCAAGTTGCTCAACGCTGGGCACTCGCTGATCGTCATCGAACACAACCTCGAAGTGGTGCGCTCGGCCGACTGGATCGTGGACCTCGGGCCCGAAGGCGGCGGGGCTGGCGGCGAGCTGGTGTGCTTTGGCACCCCTGAGGATGTGATGGCACACGGCAGTTCGCACACCGGCAAGGCGCTGCGCGACTACGAGCACGCATTGCACGGTCATCGAGTCGAAGAGGGTGTGCCTTTGCAGAGCGCGTTCAGGAAGGCACAACGCGATGCCGATGAAGTCATACGCATCGTCAATGCGCGCGAGCACAACCTCAAGTCGCTAGACGTTAGCATCCCGCGCGGCAAATTCAGCGTTATCACGGGCGTCAGCGGTTCGGGCAAGAGCACCCTTGCTTTCGACATACTGTTCAACGAAGGCCAGCGCCGCTACCTCGAATCGCTCAACGCCTACGCGCGCAGTATCGTCCAGCCCGCGGGCCGGCCCGAGGTCGATGCGGTGTATGGCATTCCGCCCACCGTCGCCATAGAGCAGCGCCTGAGCCGCGGTGGGCGCAAGAGCACGGTGGCGACGACGACGGAAGTGTGGCACTTCCTGCGCCTGCTGTACGTCAAGCTTGGCACGCAGCACTGCACCAAGGACGGCACGCCCGTGCGCCCGCAAAGTCTGGAGAACATTGCGGCGCAATTGCTGCGCGACCACCGCGGCGAGCATGTGGGCTTGCTGGCGCCGCTGGTGGTCAACCGCAAAGGCGTTTACACCGACCTGGCTTATTGGGCCAAGACGCGCGGCCACACGCACATGCGGGTCGATGGCGAGTTCACGCCACTCGACCCCTGGCCGCGGCTTGACCGCTTCAAGGAGCACACATTGGAGTTGCCGGTCGGCGATATCGTCGTCGCCGCCGAGAGCGAGACCGCGCTGCGCAAGTTGCTGGCGCAGGCGCTTGAACTGGGCAAAGGGGTGGTGCATCTGCTCACGCCGCTAGACGGCCTGGCACCTGCGATGCAAGCCGCGGCGCCGACCGGCACCATAGGCGCGGTGAAAGTGTTCTCCACCAAACGCGCGTGCCCGACGTGCGGCACCAGCTACCCCGAACTCGACCCGCGCATGTTCAGCTACAACAGCAAACACGGTTGGTGCACCACCTGTGTCGGCACCGGGCTGGCATTGACGCGCGAGCAACGCCGCGCGTACGACGACACGATCAAGAACGACGATCACAAAGGCCGCGAGCAGCGTTTTCCTGCCGAAGAGCTTGCCGTTGAAGGCGTGCTCGACACACCTTGCCCAGACTGTCATGGCACGCGCTTGAACGCCAGTTCGCGTTCGGTCACTTTCGACAACCGTGCGATCAGTAAAGTCGCGGCGGCTTCGGTGAGCTACGCGCGGCTATGGATCACGGGGTTGCAAGTCGCAGGACGCTTGAGCCAGCGCGAAGCTGAAATCGGCCGCGACCTCATCACCGAAATTCGCAACCGGCTCGCGTTCCTTGAGGAAGTTGGCTTGGGCTACCTCACGCTCGACCGTGCAGCGCCCACGCTCAGCGGCGGCGAGGCGCAACGCATACGCCTGGCCGCGCAACTGGGCAGCAACCTGCAGGGCGTGTGTTACGTGCTCGACGAACCGACGATAGGCTTGCATCCGCGCGACAACAAAATCTTACTCAACGCGCTCAAGTCGCTCAGCGACAGGGGCAACACCCTGGTGGTGGTTGAGCACGATGACGACACCATCCGCCGGGCCGACCACATCATCGACATTGGGCCTGGGGCGGGCAAGCGAGGCGGGCGCTTGGTGGCTCAGGGCAGCGTCGCCGAACTGGCGCGCCATCCAGACTCGCTGACCGGGCGCTTTCTGGCCCACCCGCTTGCACATCCGTTGCAGACGCGGCGTGCGGTGACCGCGGCGAGCGGTTTCGACGTGCTCGCTGGAACGCGCACTGCAAGTGAGGGCGTAACGCACTGGCTCTGCATCCAAGGCGCATCGCTGCACAATTTGAAGCAGCTCGACGTCTCGCTGCCGCTAGGCCGCTTGGTCGCGGTCACGGGCGTCAGTGGCTCGGGCAAGTCTACGCTTGCGCGCGACGTGCTGCTCAGCAACGTGCGCACGGCGGTCGCGCAGCGGGCGACCAAGGCAGGCCGCGACGCCATCACTGCTGGCGCGCGCCCAACATGGGTAGGCTGCACGAGCATCTCCGGCTTTGAGGCGATCGCGCGCGTGCTCGAAGTCGATCAAACGCCCATAGGCAAGACGCCGCGCTCCTGCCTCGCGACTTACATTGGCTTTTGGGACACCGTACGCAAGCTGTTTGCCGAAACGCTGGAGGCTCGCGCCCGGGGCTATGCCGCCGCGCGCTTCAGCTTTAACACCGGGGACGGTCGCTGCGCCGACTGTGAGGGCCAGGGCTTGCGGACGATCGCCATGAGCTTTTTACCCGACGTCAAAGTGCTGTGCGAGACCTGTCACGGCCAGCGCTTCAACGCCGAGACCCTCGCCGTGAGCTGGCGCGGCAAGAGCATAGGCGACGTGCTGAAGATGGAGGTTGACGAAGCGGTGGAGTTCTTTGCCGCCATGACGAGCATTGCCCACCCGTTGCAATTGCTCAAAGACGTGGGCCTGGGCTACCTCACAATCGGTCAACCCTCGCCCACGCTCAGCGGTGGCGAGGCGCAACGCATCAAGCTGGTGACTGAACTGGTGAAAGTGCCGGGTTCGTCAAGCGCGGGGCTTACGCGTCGTGGTCAAAAGCCACCGCACACGCTTTACGTGCTCGATGAGCCGACCGTCGGCCTGCACATGGCCGATGTGGAAAAGCTGGTTCGCGTGCTGCACCGGCTGGTCGATGCTGGCCACAGCGTAGTGGTGATCGAGCATGATTTGGATGTAATCGCCGAGGCCGACTGGGTGCTTGACCTCGGGCCCGAAGGCGGGGACGGCGGAGGGGATGTCGTCGCTGCGGGCACGCCCGAGCAAGTGGTTGCCGCCGGTAGTCACACGGGAGCCGCCTTGGCGCCGGTGCTCGCGCGCCGATAGCGCCCTGCCCGCCGTCAGTTGCGCGCAAGCCGCTTGACCATCCCCGCGCTGGTGAGCAGTTCAAGCTGAGCTTCGAGGCGGATCACGCGCTCGGTCAGGTTCTCGATCTTGGACTGTTGAGACTTGATCGCCTCGCTCTGCCATACCACCTTGTCTTCGAGTTTGATCATCGAGGTCAAGGCGCCCCAGACCCGGTCTACGACCGCCATCAGGCGACCCGTCGCGCGCTGGTCCCAGCGCGGCTTGCCGCCCGCACAGCGGTGGTGGGCTTGGCCGCTGCCATCTCCATCGCCGCAATGCGACGATTGCTGGCGGTTATGAAGGCCAGCGAGTCGTCGATCGACGCACAAGCCCGATCCGCCGCTGCTTTGGCGGCGTCGGCCAGCGTGCCGAGCTCTTCGTCGGCATCGGCCGTCTCGTAAGCTGTGGCGCCACGTCGCATTAACTCCGAGGTCGCCAAGCCCAGCTTCTTGGCCTTGGCGACAATGGCTCTCTTTTCCTGCGCTGTGGCTTGGACCACGATGCGCTCTACCGCTGCCGTCATGCTATGACTCCTGGAAAGCACTATGGACAGTATATGTACATAGCATGAATAGGTCAAGCGGCAGCCTTTGACCCTGACCGTCGCTTCTGGAAGAGGCACAGCGGTTCGTGTTCCGAACCGCTGTGCGCTTTTACCGCATCATGGCGTCTTGCGACGCCAGGCGACGACGCCCACACCAAGCAGGCCGAGGCCCATCAAGTTGAAAATAGCTGGCTCCGGTACAACGGTGATTTGAAAGCTCGAAAGCGCATTGCTCGACTGCATCGCCAGCGCAAACGGCGTATTCGAGAATAGATCGAGGCTCGCCAGTGTGGTGTCGAGTCGACCGTCTCCACCACAGAAAAAACCATTGTCGGAATCTGTGCCCGGATCACCGCAACCGCCCCCGAGGGTGTACTGAGCGAAGGGTACTGCAGCGAGGTCGAAATCGGTCGAAAACAGATTGTTCAGCGACAGGCTCGTCAATTCGACATCCCAGAGGCCGGGAGAATCAAGATCGAGCAAGACGGAGTCCGTTGCGCCCAAAGAAAAAGGCGCCGACCGTACTTGCCCGTTACCCTGGTGCGTGGCGCGGGCGATACCGTTCAACCCGCTGACGGTGTGTGTCGAGTTTTGCACGATGTCATAGTCGATTCCAGCTTGGGCGGAACCGACCAAAGGCACGGATGGACCGATTGCCGTCGAGGCCGGGGTGAATGAATCGCTGTCTGAGACGCTGTCGGGCGGCGAAGGCGTGTAGGTACGACTCGTTTGCAGCGAGTAGTTGGGATTCGTAACGGTAAACGCTCCGAGCACAGGGAAATACGCGGTAACCTTGACGAAAGCCCCGAGGATCGTATCAAAGTGGCCGCCGTTGCTATCGCCCTGGAAGCCCAGTGCCAAGTTGACCGGTCCTGCTTGAGCCACATCGTCGTAGTCGACCAAAATTTTGCTGTTGTAGTTTGACTTGACGGTTCCGGTACTGGCACCGGTCTGGAACCGCAGACCGAAAGTGGTATTGCCCAACAGCAACTTGTTGATGCCGAAGTTGGACGCGCTCTTGCCCGGCCCCCAAAAGCTCTGGGTTGGCGAAGAAAAATCCACGTTGTAGTTGACCGTCGTTGGCACCGCGTAAGCGGGCACGCTGGCCAAGGCGCCGATCGCTATGGAAAGTAAAGAAAGCCGCATAGCCTGCTCCTGTCTTGAAGAATGAATGGCGTCAGCCGCGATTGCTCGCGTGAAAACCTAAACCGGGCTGAACTTGTCAGACCGGAACGTTCACGACAGTGCGCCGCCGCCATGGCTCTTCGCTAGCTTCCGCGTTTTCGCATCGACAACGTCGTTACTGGGCTGAAGGCAACTATGGATCGAATGAAGTGACGCGACAATCCCGCGCTTGCGGGGAATTCAACGTCAACCGCCCCCTTGTTTGAGGGGAGTATTCACTGGCTTTTCGGCCTCGACATAATGGACAAGGCAACTATGGACTTCTACCCGCTCACTGCGTCGAACCTCGCTGGGTATCTGGCTTCGGTGCCCGCCATGCGGGAGCGTTTTACCGGCTTCGACGATCTTGAGGTGGTTGAGGTGGGTGACGGCAACCTGAACTTCGTCTACGTCGTCAGCCACCGCAAGGTGCCCGCCGAAACGGTGGTGGTGAAGCAGGCCCTGCCCTACCTGCGCGCCGCCGGAGAA
>Ga0224497_10002866_pt1 | contig 9992 bp, 5 predicted proteins | sample SF_Jul11_sed_USG_4_FD_167970 | JGI IMG/M metagenome (GOLD analysis project Ga0224497, IMG submission 167970) | Sediment microbial communities from San Francisco Bay, California, United States - SF_Jul11_sed_USGS_13 | ecosystem: Environmental > Aquatic > Marine > Sediment | place: USA: California...
TCGACCGTTTCTCGGGATGAATAATGTATACCGTGAGGTATGGATAATTCGGCCGTATCACGAGTCAATGCTCGACAGTTTTCAATGGACTCTCGCAGTCCGCCCAAATAGCGACGCCCGCACTAGCGCTCGGCCGACCGTGCGGCACACTAGGTAACCGATCTGGATCTTGAAAAACTCATCGAGATGAGAGGATGGGCCAATCGGTTGATTCCTCGCGTTGCTCGTCACCAATTCGGGGCGCCGTTGGCGCTCAAACCGGCTGAAGCCAGTTTGTCGCGATTTGACCTGTCGGCCAACTGCGTTGGCCTCGGTGTGAGTCTTTTCTTCGGCTCCAGTTCCCTCCCAAGCTCAAAAAGAAAAAGGCCCCAACAAGTGTGAGGGCCTTTTCTTTTTTAAACTTGATCGGGGTGAGAGGATTGGACGCGCGACGCGCGTCTGTGGCACCGGCTGCGCCGGTGTTCGGTGGAACCCCTTTTTCGGTTCCAACTCCCGACCGGCATCCAGATACGAAAAAGTCGCCTCCCCCCACGGGTGAGCGAGCCGACTTTTTCGAATCTGGATTTGGTCGGGGTGAGAGTATTTGAACCTCCGGCCCCTGCCTCCCGACGGCAGGTCTTGGATGTTAACTAATTGTTTTTATTGACTGATCAGGAGGCGTTCAGGGGCAACACTGCAGCACAGTGCATAACGATGCAGTACTGACTCCCGCAAAAGTCCCAAAGATGCAGCATCTGCTGCTGCCGATTGATAAATCAAAGACATGGTGAGCAACCAAGGTTTGCAGCGCTTGAGTCTATCGAAGGGGGTGGCCACAATGTATTGATTATTAATAGCTAGTATGGGTAGATGCGTTGGTTGCCTAGCGCGGCAGATTACCGTCGCGTTGCTACTGTTACATCACTTTTCGATGCGACTACGCGAATATTTGCGGGAGGGGTAAATGACAGACCTCAGCCATTCTTTTTGGAAAACTCGTGCAGAGAGACTAGACATTCGATATCAGGCGTTTGTCGAAGGTAAATTTGTCGATGCGGCGTCGGGTAATCGGTTCGACTGTATAAATCCGGCGACCCTAACGACACTGGCGTCAGTCTCTTCCTGTGATGAAGAAGACGCTAATAGAGCAGTGGCATCCGCTCGCCAAGCTTTCGACAGCGGGGCATGGTCAAGACGGCCTCCCGACGAGCGAAAAGCGGTGCTTCTGCGCTTGGCCGAACTGGTCCATTCGCATCGAGAAGAGCTTGCACTTCTAGAGTCGCTTGACATGGGCAAACCGGTAATGGACGCGTACAACATTGACATTCCAGGCGCTGCAGGAATATGGCAATGGTATGCAGAGGCGACAGACAAGTTATTCGACGAGATCGCCCCGTCTGGCCCTGGTGATCTTGCGCTCGTGCGGCGCGAACCACTCGGTGTAATCGCTGCTATCGTAGCATGGAACTTTCCACTAGATTTGGCTACATGGAAGTGCGCACCGGCGCTTGCCGCGGGCAATTCAGTCGTACTGAAACCCGCAGAGCAGTCTCCGTTGTCTGCTCTCAAACTTGCAGAGTTGGCAGCAGAGGCAGGAATTCCAGAAGGTGTTTTTAACGTCGTGCCGGGCTACGGAGAGACGGTCGGCAAGGCTCTCGGCCTGCATATGGACGTTGATTGCGTCGCGTTTACAGGTTCAACAGAAGTTGGCAAATACTTTCTGAATTACTCTTCCAAGTCGAACATGAAGCAAGTTTGGCTCGAGTGCGGTGGTAAGAGCCCAAATGTCGTATTCTCGGACACGGCTGACCTAGATGCTGCAGCGGACATGGCGGCGTTCGGCATATTCTTTAATCAAGGAGAAGTTTGTTCCGCCAACTCACGCTTACTTGTTGAGAAGTCGATCAAAGATGAATTCACAAACAAGCTCATTGAGCGTGCACAGGCTGCGCAACCCAATGATCCCTTGCATCCAGATACAAAAATGGGCGCTATTGTTGAGAGTACGCACACGAAACGAATAATGGAATACATTTCAGTCGGTATGCGAGAGGCCCGACTGGTAGAGGGAGGAAGACAAGTCACTATTGGCGATTCGGATAATTTCATTACTCCAACCATCTTCGATGATGTCACAAGTGACATGGTTATCGCTCGCGATGAGGTGTTTGGTCCCGTACTGTCGGTCATGCCTTTTGATACCGAAGAAGAAGCAGTGGTGTTAGCGAATGACTCGATCTATGGTCTCGCTGCATCTGTATGGACGAACGACTTATCAAGAGCGCTTCGGTTATCCTCGCTTCTTAGAGCAGGCACAGTCTCAGTGAATACAGTAGATGCTCTTTCGCCAATGACGCCATTTGGAGGATTTAAACAATCCGGCTTTGGTCGAGACCTTTCCCATCACGCCATGGAAAAGTATACGGGTCTAAAAACGATCTGGATCAAGTACTGACGACTTTTAGACCAAGGAAAACACAGACCAGTGTGACGACTATTCAGGAAGGGCAGATTGAATTTTGGTTTTAATTGGAGTTTTTGCAAGCAGCGCCGGAATTACGAAGGCGTAGCACGCCAGGATCCAGCTGATCGCGTAAATGTTCACGCCATTCAACGTGTTTTCCGTGACGAATATCCCGGCAAACACCGGTGCAAGCGAGCTGCCGACTATCAAAACTGTGGCAGCAATGGGCATTATCGTTCGCGTATCATCAAGCGCGGCAATGGTTGCATACAGGTACGGAAGACCCAGCATCCAGGAGATGAAAAACAATGATGCGCCGATCGGATACAACCACAAATCACCGCCGTTCCAAAGCAACACCATACCAACAACGTTAAAAAATACAGCCACAAATAGTGGCAGCAAACGATTGAATCGGTCGCCCCACCAAATTGCAAGTGCCGGACCCAATATGCTTACGAGATTAGCCATTGCAATGTAGGTTGAAATCTGACTTAAGCTCAATCCTGCATGGTTACCCATTCTTTCAAGGTAAGAGGCAACGCCGGCGGTGTTGAATCCAAAACATAGCATCGCCATGAGTGCGAAAATTAACGGAGGTCTAAGACGAAATTGCGGGCGCACAACAGCCTTACGTGCAATATTGTCGGTATGATCTCCTTTAGGGAACCAAAATATAGACGGGATAATGCAGCCCGAAATCACAGCTAGACTGGCGAATATTCCGAATGAGCCGTACTGTGAAATCAGGGGCGATAACGCCAGAATATAGCCTGATGTAAAAACGATCTGTACGAACATGAAAATCCCGATTATCCGATCAGGATTCTTGTTTCGAGAAAATATAGTCAACACCAATGAATACATTCCACCTAGCGCCGCTGCGGCAACAAACTGAAACAGCAACGCCGTTTCGATGCTGTCGGCTACGTGCATTAGCAAATAAAATCCAATGGCGATCAAGGAATGAAAAAAGCAAGTACTCCGCCATTTCCACCGTGTTTGCCAATACATCGTGAAGAGTGTGCCTGCACCGAAACCGGCCATAACCGCTGTACCGACCCACCCTGCCTGTCTCCCAGTTAATGTAAATTCGTCGGCAAGGCTACCGACAATAAATGGAAGAGCATAGCTGGGCAGCGTTGTTACCGTGCCGGCAATGAGCGCGGCTGTAATTACCGGCCAGCGATTGAAGGAAGTTGTGCTTGCAGAGGATGAGGTCATGGACAGGCTGCCGGTAGAGTCACTGAATAGCTATCCACGGCGATTGAATACATCGATGAACAGATCTGAAACGGGCACCCGTCACCAGTCACTTTTTTATCCAAGTGATTGATGATTGACAATTCGATAATTCAGGCAAATATGGCTACTTCCAGTCGGTGGCAGATCGAATTTGTTTCATTAGAAGCCGGCTTGTCGTGGCAAGCCGGCTTCTAGTGCCCGCGGTGCTGTTAAGCACTAATCAAATTTGAGCATCATCAACGTCGCTTCAACCCTTGCGCGGGTTGTTTTTATAATACTGATTAACTCCGCGAGAAGCGCCTAGGAAATTGTTTCATATTCTAAAAATTGAACTGAAATTCCGCTGTAATTACACGTGGATATCCAGCCTTTACCGCATAATAACCGAGACCCTGCACATCGAAACCCGATGTGAGGTAGTCTTCGTCGGTTGCATTTTTCACTCGCAAAGCAATCGAATACCTTTCGTCCGGAGACGAATACTTGGCGAGAAAGTCGATAATCTGAAAATCGTCTTCAGCTAAAATAGGATCGTTTGTGGGCTGGAAAAACATATCACCCCGATGAACCATATTTCCCTGCAAGGCGAATACACCTCCACCCGTCAGCGGAAAATCGTATCTTGCCAACAGGGTTGCCTCGAATTCCGGAACGAATCCCGGACGATTACCGGTCAGATCGCCGATGACAGTGGCGGATACGTATTCATCAAATTCGGCGTCGACCCATCCCACTGCTCCTAGCAGAGTCAATTGATCGGTAGGGCGCCAGGTAACGTCCACTTCGAGACCATTGATTTTGGACTTGGCTGCGTTATCAAGAACGCCCCGAACGTCCGGATCAGTGATAAATGTGCTGACCTGTTGATCCTTGTAATCGTAGAAGAAAGCCGCCGCATTCAATCGCAGTCGTCCATTCAACCAGTCGCTTTTCAATCCAACTTCCCAGGCATCAAGAAATTCAGGATTAATCGGGTTTGTATCCGTTGGAACGCCCGGACCACCGTTTACTTCACTGCCTTTGAGCCCACGCGAAAAACTGATATATCCCAACACATCCTGCGTCATCGAATAGTCTAGCGAAATGCGCCACGTCGGTTCGTCATAATCTAATACTGGACTCACCATAAAATCAATCGGTGCCGGATCCGGGATAACGCTCACGCCTGGGATCCAACCGCGCAAAGCTGAATCGTCAAAAAAGTACGCGTCATATTTTTTGACCGATTTCTCCTCATAGGTCCAGCGTACGCCGGCACTGAGACGAAACTGATCTGTCAATTGATAGTCCGCTTGTCCAAATACTGCATAGCTTTCTGTGTCAATTGCACGGTCATACAAAATACCAGTAGGTGGGGCCCCGAATGCAATGAGCACATCCTGGAAGTTAGCCGTTACAAAACCTTCGTTTTCTTCGTGATAATAATACGCGCCTGCGTGCCAGCTGAGCTTTTCATTTCCCCCGAAAAGCCGCAGTTCCTGACTCCAATAGTCGAAATCATCTATGAAGCTATCATCCAAACTGATAGTCGGTGCGCCATCAACGTCATCAAAACGGATATGCTCGACAGAGTCGAATCCCGTTAAAGATTGCAACTGAAATGGCCCGAAGTCGTAGGTGATATCGATAATCCCGCCGACTGCGTCGACTTCCTCCCAGTCACGTGGTGTAAATGTCTCGTGTATATCTCCAGTGTCGACGAAGCCTGTGAAATCCGGGCAGTTAGAGCCGGCAGAGGTAAGTCCGGGTGTGATCCCAGCCGGACACGCGACACCAATATTCTTGAAGGGCTCAGTATCCGGATTGGCAAAAACAAGGTGTCCGTTTAGAAGTATCGACAGGCGTTCGTTTGGTTGAAACAGTAAGTGACCACGGACGGATGAATCATCGAATCGTCCTGAATTCTGCTGACCAGAAAGCGCGTTCGAATTTTTCCAAAAACCTGAGTTGCTGTTGTGCGCGAAGGCTATCCGCCCCGCTGCAGTATCCGAAATGGGAAAACCGACCGCCCCTTGAAAATTGGTCGTGTCATACTCACCAACTTCTGCTCTTAGGTAGCCATTGTAATCAGCATCGACATCGGGTTTTCGAGAGATGAAATTAACTAATCCTGCCGTAGAATTTCGACCGTACAGAGTGCCTTGTGGCCCTTTAAGTACTTCTACGCGCTCAAGATCATAGGCGGCAAACGCATGTACAACATTTGGACCGTGATATATATTATCCTGGTAGACCGCAACAGGTCCGGTATTGATAGGTGAGAAATTATTTGTGCCGACACCGCGCAGATAAATCTGCGGTGTGGTTTTTCCGTATTCCGAATTCCAGGTAAAATTCGGCGTATAAAATGGAATGTCGGCAGCGTGAAGGGCTCCAATCGCCTCCATCTGATCAGCCGACCACGCCGTAATCGAGATTGGTACACTCTGAGCTGACTCATCCCGTTTTCTGGCTGTTACAACAATTTCTTCCAGCAGGGAGGCACCGGTTTGTGCATACGATGGAGATAAAACAAACTGTGCTGCCACCGCCACTATCAGGACTCGCCCGATGCTGGAGAGATAGTGTTGAATGGGTTGCCGACTGAACAGCAATTCAGGAGTTCCGATATTTTTCATTTTGCTTCCCCTATTTTCTCACTCGTGTCCAATTAATCCCCAAGTCGCCCTTGATCGCGGGGAACCAAAAGGATTGTTTTGCTAGCTCGGCGTCTGGTACCAATAATATTACATACATTAATCCATCATAATTACATTCGGTATTTAGATTTTCCTATCTAATTCTTAAGGTTTTCCTATCTAACTCTTGACCGGATAATAGATCCGAGTGATTCCGTTGGAGCGCTCATACATCAGTGTGATTATGGCGACCGGCTATTTTTGCCGGCCGCAATTTTTTCTGTCATCGTCTGGAGCAAATAATAGGCAAATGAGGCAACTAGTATCGCATCAATAGCGGAAATCGCCGTGAACCGCAATGTGCCGATGTGGGTTAGGTACGCAACAACGGCTCCAAGCATCCAAGCTCCAAAAGCAGGAAAAGAAATTTTCGGAGCAATATATCGACTATCGTGTCGGAGCTTAATAAGCAAAAAGTGCGTTACATATATGCCACTTATCGGTGGAATTAAGATGCTGAGGAATGTGAGCCAATCCAGAAAATACTCAATCGAAAAGAAAACAGCGATGACCGCGGTTACAGCGGCAATGATAATTACGAGTTTCCATTTGTCGATTTTGAATAGAGCGGCCGCGGCGAGCGACGCGCTGTAGAGTTGAAAAGTGCCAGTCGTCAAAGAAGCGAACACGAGGAAAAAAAAACCTAGGAAACCTAATCCGAGCATTGCCACGACTTTCATCAGATCCATTTCTCCCGTCACGATGCTTGGGATGGCTGATAAAATTAATATGATCGGGTAACCAACCAAGAACGCGATAAACGATCCGATGGTCGCCTGTGTGCGGTTGCGCCCGTAGCGACACACGTCCGGAAAAACGGTTGCGCCCACAATGAACGAGCCGACAACTATTGAAGTGGCAGCTCCTAATCCAATATCAGTGGCAGTCGTCGGTGCCACGCTGGCGATAGTTGCTAAGTTTGCTTGCTTGAGCGCCCATGTCAGTATCACTAACAGAAATGCCAGCATCATAGGCACCATTATGAGCGATTGTTTATCCAGCGCCTTGAATCCGAAAATAGTGATTAGCGCCATAATCGAAGACCCTAGCGCGACGTAAAAGTCCCTGGAAAATGCGGAAAATTTCCAATTTGTTTCGAGCCCGGCGAGCAACGCGTCCCCGAAAAATGCTGCTAGCACAATGCACCAACCCATCATTACCAGGGTTAAGACCAAATTCACAAAAATAGCTCCGGATTCACCGAACGTTGTCCTGATGATCATCGCCGTGGATAATCGTGCTGATGCGCCGACCGCACCAGTGAATGCCGCCACGACCGCGAGCAGAAATCCACCTAGATAAAATGCATAAAGACTATCCCAAAAGCCGAGATTCAAACCCATCTGACTTCCCAAGATGAAGGCCGTTATCGTGATGCCGACACCTATGATGATAATCCCGATGTGGATGCCACCCACCGTTTTTTCTTCGGGCACTTGGTGACGCGAATAGTCTTCTACGAGTTCTTTAAACGAAGCCATGATTTGATGATGTCCAAATAATTAAATTAAAAAGCTTGTCAGGCGTTGGCGAGTGCTGTAGATAATTGCCGACGCGATGGCTCATGTAGGCTATCCACGCCAACGGAGTCTTCAGGTCGATTTTGCAACTCCGGGCGGCTCGACTGTGGGCCTCCAAACGAACGTTGTTTAGACTATTAACGATGGAGCGATTTCGGCCTGCAAGACACACGATTTAGCCTACAGAGCCTTGTATTTGGCTTTTTATTTGGCTTTCTCAATAAGACTAGCTATCTGAGAGTTCCTGAACCCACAAATCCTTTGACAATGAGTTGGTAAGAACCTCGCAGCCAGTCTCTGTGACAAGCAGTTTGTCCTCTACCATAAAAACGCCGGCAAGCCATTCATCGCCGTCCATCCCGGCAATCACTGGCTCGACACAAAACACCATTCCAGGCTCGAGAAGGGTGTCCGAGCTGTAGACGACGTCGCGTTCGCCCAGCCACGGAAGTTCGTGGATGTCCATACCGACCGCGTGACCGACGATGTTAATGCAGTTGTATTTGCCGAGCCCGTGACGTTCGAATACTTTGATTCCGGCCTCGTAAACGTCCGCACCGCTAACGCCTGGCTTGACGGCGGCGATACAGGCATCGTTGGCCTCGATCGCAATATCAAACCAACGACGCTGGTCTGAGGTCGGCGTTCCCAGACACGCCTGCCGGATGAAGTCAGTTGCGTAACCACCATACGTAGCGCCGCCATCCAGCATAACCACGTCGCCACGGCACAAAGCATGGTTACTGGCCAGGGAATTGACCATCTTAGGACGTCCAGGAAAACTTGATACATTCATCATGGTCGGGCGAGAACTCAATTCCGCACCCTCCTGGAACATTTTTGATCCCAAATTTGCAGCGAGTTGCTTTTCTGTCATGCCTACGTGAAGAGACGAAAATCCCTCTTTCACAGCGAGTTGCGAGATCTCGCAGGCCCTACGGATATTTTTGATCTCAAGCGGAGACTTAATCATGCGTACCGTCTGTATCAATGGCGTTGCACTTTCGATATTCGCTTTCGGGAGTCCTGCATACAGCAGCGCAATGTCTTCTTGTGTCATGCCAACTCGCTGGCCAAAGCCAAGCTCCATACCCAATTGCCCGTCTTGGAGTCCTTTGTCTTGCAGCGCTTGTAGCGCATATGGCACAACGTTCTCCTGATCGGGATAGATAACCCGATCGGGTACCCAGGAGGTACCGTAGGCGTTGCCGGACTCTTGGCCCGGAATAAGGATCGTGGGACCTAACGCAGGATCGCGGGGCAAAATGAGGATTAACGAACGAAAGCGGGATTCCCACAAAATTGAGAGATACCCTGCAAAATAGCGGACATTGATTTCGTGGGTGAGGATAAGCGCATCAATTCCGGATTCTTCCATCAGGCGAATCGCACGGGCATAACGTCGCATATATTCTGAAACGGGAAATTCTGCGAATTTGGGATCGTCAGCGCGAATATTGTATGTCGATGCGTCGACGCCGTTTAGGCTACGAAGCATGCCGTTAAAATCGGGTGTAGGTTTCATTGATAGCTCCGCAGTTTTTGATGCGAAGTCAGCATAGTCCAATCCTAATAAAATGCCAAGCAAGGGCCGAGATTCAACAAATTGTAAACAGCCGTTTGAACGCACGAGAAGCGTTGCATTGATATTTGTGATTCTCTTGAGAGGAAAACGTTATTTACGAGAATAGCGCAGCCGAGGGCACTATGAGGTCATTACGCCGAAGTGGAGGTGCTGGCAGATCGGTTCGCCGCTTGAGACCGTCCCGATGGCTGGCTGGTATTGCTGTCAACATCAAGTAAAAGTAGGAGCAAGTCTCAAGCTGGTTGGAGCGCAAGCAAATTATGCAAGGACCTTTCGCCACTTACGCGCCGGGTATCAGTGTGTCGTTCTCACAGACTTTTGGAATCGAAAGCACAGGTGTGTCGATGCAGGCAAGGTCAAAGATATTAGTTATGGATGAAAGAGAAAGTAATGAGTAAGCAAAAAGTAAATTTTGGATTAGCGGCCCAATTCTGCAGTATTAAAGAAATGCTGAAATTGGCGAAATGCGGAGATGAGCACGGATTCAAGAGTTTCTGGGTTGGGGAAGATTGTTATTGGCG
>Ga0224497_10002867_pt1 | contig 9991 bp, 12 predicted proteins | sample SF_Jul11_sed_USG_4_FD_167970 | JGI IMG/M metagenome (GOLD analysis project Ga0224497, IMG submission 167970) | Sediment microbial communities from San Francisco Bay, California, United States - SF_Jul11_sed_USGS_13 | ecosystem: Environmental > Aquatic > Marine > Sediment | place: USA: California...
CGGGACGATTTTTGGAGGGAGCATGTACGCCGCCGTGGATCCCTTTTATATGGTTATGTTGATGAAGATTCTCGGCGACGAGTATGTAGTTTGGGACCGCTCAGCAACCATCCGCTTTAAGAAACCCGGGCGCGAGACTCTGTTTGCAGAATTCCATGTTACCAGGGAAGAAACCGACGAGATCATCGAGGTGCTCGAAACGCGGAAATCGACCAACCGTGAGTACGTGATCGAGCTTCGGAATGCTGCGGGAGAGGTCCATGCCGTCATCGATAAGGAGATCTATGTCACGAGAAAACGACGGCCGGCAACGGTCACTGTCAGTGCGCCGGTGATGAGTACCGAGTAAGAGGGTTCAGGATCCTGCGCTGTCGAGCAGATCGACTTCATTCTTGCGATTTGTCGTCAATCAATTGAACTTTTAGAGAGCACAGGAGAAATCAATGAGAGTAATTCAGATAGCTGCCGTAGTTCTTTTGGCAGCATTTGGTTTTGGTTGTGCGCCGGTCAAAGGCGAACCGGTCGATTACGCGAGGGCTTGCGATCGCGGAAACGATAAAAAGACGATCGAGGTAAAAGGCTTTCTCGATGATGCCGGCGGTCTTTTTTGTTCCGACACGAGTGGCCGCATGGAGTGCGGTTTCAAGCTGAAGGACGATCTCGAAGCGTCGAGCGCGGCTTCACGGCGGACATCGCCACCGGAAGCGGCGCAAACACAATGGACACGGTAAAGAGCGGTTACCAGAAATCCGATCTGGAAGTTCGCGACAACGATGGAAACAAGATCGATCTCTCCAAGAAGGCGACCGTTACGGGGACTCTCAGTAGCTTCGAAGACAAGACGTCGCCGGAAGGCGGAGGCTGTTATATGAAGGTGTACAAAATCGAGCAGTAGTAGAGTGACGAGGTGCCCATGTGACTGTTGTTGGAACAGTCACGAGGGGCAAGAGTCAAGGGAAATCGGAGAGGAAAAACGAATTGACTGACATTAAACTTAAACGGGCGATCCCTGTTCTGCCGCAGCCCGATGTGCGCAAGGCGGCGGAATTCTATCTTACGAAGATGGGATTTGAGACGCTTTTTATACATGGCGAGGATTACGCCGGGGTTGGCCGCGACGATATCGAACTTCACTTTTACAAGTGCACGGATAAGAAAATCGCCGAGAACACCAGTTGCCGGATAGATGTTCGTAGGGTCGAAGATCTTTACGGCGAATTTGGGCCGTCGGGCGTTATTCACCCGAACGGATTGCTGGAGAAAAAACCCTGGGGAATCACGGAGTTTTCAATTCTGGATGAAGCCGGAGTTTGCATTACTTTTGGGGAAGAGGTTTGAGTGAGGATCGGATATTGGAAAACTGAAAAATGGAAAATGGATTTGGAGCCGTGCTTGGTAGTTAATTGAGCCAAAAGATGAACAAATATCAAGACGGTACTTGGTATTCGAATTGATCCAATTTCATTTGTTCATTTTCCATTCATCTTATGCGCTGTGAATGGGCACAAAACGAACTGACTGTCGCGTACCACGACGAGGAGTGGGGCGTGCCGCTTCACGACGATCAAAAGCTATTTGAATTCCTCGTGTTGGAAGGCGCACAGGCGGGGCTTTCGTGGGACACGATCCTGGCGAAACGCGAAAATTACCGCAAAGCATTCGATTACTTTGATCCCGTAAAAGTCGCCGGTTTTGGTGATAAGAAATTTGCGGAGCTGGTCGAGAACGCGGGTATAGTCCGGAATCGTCTCAAGATCCGCTCAGCCACCCGGAATGCGAATGCATTTTTGGAGGTGGTGGATGAGTTCGGGACATTTGATAAATACATATGGGACTTTGTTGATGGCAAACCGTTGGTGAACAAGTTCAAATCGCTCAAGGAGGTCCCTGCGACGACCGCCGTTTCGGACGCGATGAGCAAGGACCTCAAAAAGCGCGGTTTCAACTTTGTGGGCTCGACGATCTGTTATGCGTACATGCAGGCGACCGGGATGGTCAACGACCATGTGACGACATGTTTTAGGTACAATGAGATTGGACGTTAATGGCGACATTACTTGAAGAATTTACGAATCTCACCGGAGCTCTCAACCAACGCGAAATCGATTATGCGATCTGCGGCGGTTGGGCGATGACGATTCATGGTGTGACGCGAGCGACAGTGACATTGATTTAATGGTTTTATCTGAGGACCTCGAGGCTGTTTGGAACATCGCGGCCGGTTTTGGGTATGAGGTCGAGGGAAAACCCCTCCATTTTCATGATGGTGTTATTGAGATTCGACGAATTTCCAAAATTGACGAGGAGGCGAAACGTCTTTTTACGATCGATTTCCTTCTTGTAACTGAGGGGTTAACTAGAATCTGGGAAAACCGTGAATTGGTCGAATGGGAAGACGGAGAAATCTGGACGGTTTCGCGCGACGGATTGATCAAACTCAAAACTATTAGCGGCCGAGAACAGGATTTACTGGATATTGAAAGACTTCGCGAGGCAGAAGATGAAAGTTGATATGTCGCCAAAAGCCGTAACAGAAAGACTTAGAACTCTGGATGAACTTTGGCTTTTGAGCATTAAGTTGAAAAAGTCAAAGAAAGTCAGAAAGGCGAATCAATCTACAAGTGAAATACCCGATCACTCAGGCAGTAAGGATCCTGCGGTCGAAAGGCGTTGAGATCGTTCCGCATTTGTTTGAATATGTTGAAAAAGGCGGTACTAGTCATTCGTCCGAAGCGCTTGGCGTTTCGGAAGATGAGATCGTAAAAACACTCGTGTTCGAGACAAATGACGACGAACCGCTGATTGTGTTGATGCGCGGTCACATGATGGTTTCAACAAAGAAACTGGCGCGCCACATAGGCATTAAATCGGTAGCTCCGGCGACACCGGAAAAAGCGAACAGGCTGACCGGATATGTCATCGGAGGCACATCGCCGTTTGGTCTGAAAACCGAAATGCCGATATACGCCGAAGAGTCGATATTCGAACTTGAGAAGATCTATATAAACGGCGGGAAGCGGGGTTTCCTGGTCGAACTTGCGCCCGCAGTTTTGAAAGATGTATTGGATCTGGAGACTGTGGAAGTTGGAATCGAAAAAAAGGTCTAACCGATGAGGACACGGAGACCGCAGAGAATAAATTATTGCCGCTGGGAGATTATCGTTTTGACTTTGGTTGCGGAACGAAGTTTTTGTTAAATCTTGATTCCCGCCATGAAATCGAGGTTTGCTGGATAAGATGAAAAAATATCAAACCTCGGCGATCTCAGCGTTCTCTGACGTCGATAAATAAAGATGTTAGCCGAAACCGGAGCAGAACAACCCGGGCTCAGCCTCGAGACGATCGAGATTATTCTCCTGATTGGCGCCGTCGTTGCGATAATCGCGCGGCGCCTGAAGGTACCCTATACCGTCGGCCTCGTCGTCGCCGGGATCGTGATTGCTTTCCTGCCGCTGGGTTTCGAGATCGCCTTCTCAAAAGATCTCTTATTCAAGATTCTGCTTCCGCCGCTTATCTTCGAGGCCGCCCTTTACATCCATTGGAAGGAACTCAAACGCGACCTTCTGCCAGTTGTAACCTTTGCAAGCATTGGGGTTTTATTATCTGCGGCGATCACCGCCGCGGTAATGCACTACGTCGTCGGCTGGGATTGGCCGATGGCGGCTTTGTTTGGCGTTTTGATCGCCGCGACGGATCCTGTGTCGGTCATCGCAACATTCAAGGAAGCAAAGGTCGAGGGGCGCCTGAGGCTCCTTGTCGAAGCAGAATCTCTTTTTAACGACTCGACCGCAGCCGTCGCGTTCGCCATCGCCTTGACCTTTGCGATGGGGCAATCGATGACGGTCGGGACAGCTGCCGTGGCGATGATCTTATCGGTTGCCGGTGGAATCGCGAGCGGACTCCTCGTCGGCTGGGGATGTCTTTTTATTGCCGGACGCACGACCGATCACCTGGTCGAACTCGCGCTCACCACGATCGCCGCTTTCGGCTCGTTCTGGCTGGCTGAACTTTTTACATACGAAGGCGTACATCTTTCCGGAGTGCTTGCCGCGATGACCGCCGGATTGCTCGTTGGAAACACAAATGAGCTGGGTTTCATAACAGAAAAAGGCGAGGAATCGATCGAGGACTTTTGGGAGTTTGCGGCGTTTGTCGTCAACTCCATCGTCTTTATTATTCTCGGCATTTCGGAAGCGGGACAGAACCTTATCGCCAGCGCAGGTGCGATCGCCGTTGCGATCGTAGCGGTAATTGTCGCACGCGCCGTCGCGATATACCCGATATCGGCAGCATTCTCAGTGACAAGATGGAAGATCGCGCGCGAGCATCAACACATACTGTTTTGGGGAGGTCTCCGCGGGGCCCTGGCCCTCGCCCTCGCCCTCGGAATCCCGGAATCGGTGCCGTATAGAAGTGAGATATTGACGGTAACGTTTGGAGTGGTCGCATTCTCAGTGTTTGCGCAGGGACTTACGATGACGCCATTGTTGGGCAGATTGGGGCAACTTCCTGGGAGTGCGGGAAAGAGTGAATAGAGGATGGGAAATGGATAGTTGATAATGGATAATTCAGAAAGATTCTGTTCTCGAATCCTAATTCTAGAACGAGGTTTCACATGGCAAAACACATTATCAATTATCCGCTATCAACTATCCATTAGTCTTAACCGCTGCAGGAGAAACCGATGATCATAGACGAATTACTACCGGATTACGACGTAAGCGATCGATATCACATTGATATTGATGCTCTGCCTGAAGATGTTTGGCAGGCGCTTTGGACCTCAAACCTTTGTGAGTCGCCCGTTGTCAGCTGGCTCTTTTGGCTGCGTGGGCTGCCTTCCTCGAATCTGACTCTATCGGATATCAGTGAACTAAAATTCAAGATCATTGGGGAAGAAAAGGAGAAAGAGGTGGTTTTTGGACTCATCGGCGAGTTTTGGAGCCCACGCGGAAGTCTTCAGGATTTCGATCCGGGTAAATTCAAAGAGTTCGACACAATCGGTTTTGCGAAATGCGCCTGGAGTTTTTCACTTGAGCCGACTGATAGCGGCACAAAATTAACCACCGAGACACGGGTACAGGTTCTCGGCAAAACGAGCCGCGAACATTTTGATATTTATTGGGCGTTTGTAAGGCCGTTTAGCGGCTGGACGCGGAAAGAGATATTGGCGACTGTGAAGCGGAAAAGCGAGTAGTGCTGATCTCTGACCCCGCTTGAATTTGCAGGGGTTTCAGAAGTTCTGTAAATGCGCGGACGAATCGAATAAAACCGATTCGTCCGCTTTTTATGGCTAGCGAATCCCGGCGATCGGCAAATCGGTTGATAATCCGAATTGATTAACTGCTGAACTGCCGTTGGAAAACAGCTGGTGCCATTCACCGTTGCGGTACACGCCGTGCTCGATTCTTCCGTCGCCGTTGTAGTCGGCCGGAACAGGGACGTCATTTGAAATTCCAAATTGGATCGCCCGGAATTCATTATCGGCGCTATCAAGTGAATACCAGGCCCCGGTTGACGGCCTGTATACTGCGGTTGCGATTGCAGTCGCCCGCTACACGGGCTTGGAGGAATTGGCTCGTCACCCGTAGCTTGGCCTTTGGGCCTTCGCTACGGGCTACAACCCTTCACCATCTACGATGGCTAAGACGAATTCATACAAAGGAATTCGGCTGGGGTCAAAGCACAAAAATATCGCTGTAAGCGTATGATCACTAACATGTTACAGCGCTTCAAAGAGCAAACATATCTCTTTCTGGATTGGCATTAACTCCCATCTTGAGTGCCTCAAGTCCGGGTATTGCTCTTAATGAAAGCTCTGCTTCAATGCTGAATCAACAAAATCCTTAGGAAGTGATAGAATAATGAATGGCTATTCATTCATTACACTAATAGAGGAAGATTATGAAAGATGCAGTAATCGTTTCGTCGGTAAGAACGGCAGTTGGGAAAGCGCCGAAAGGCACATTGAGAAACACAAGACCGGACGATCTCGGCGCGACCGCCATCAAGGGGGCTGTTGATCGCGTCGAAGGATTGGAAGGCCTGATGATCGACGATGTCATCATGGGCTGTGCGTTTCCGGAAGCCGAACAGGGGATGAATGTGGCCAGGACGGCAGCGATCGAGGCGGGGCTGCCGGTCGAAGTTTCGGCGATGACGGTAAACCGTTATTGCTCGTCGGGTTTGCAGACAATCGCTTTGGCGGCGGACCGAATCAGAACCGGCGGCGCCGATGTGATCGTCGCGGGCGGCCTCGAAACGATGTCGATGATACCCATGGGCGGGAACGTCTTCCGGCCGAATCCAAAGATCGTCGATACTTATCCAGACTACTATCTGAACATGGGTTTGACAGCCGAGGCGCTCGCCAAAAAGTATGAAATTTCGCGCGAAGAGCAGGACGCATTCGCCGTGTCGTCTCACGAAAAGGCGGCTGCTGCGATCGACGCCGGAAACTTCAAAGAAGAGATCGTGCCGCACAAGGTTTATGTCGACGAAATGGATGAGAACGGCCGCGCACGTCGTAAAGAGGTCGTTTTTGATACGGATGAGGGCGTCCGACGCGACACTTCGATGGAAGGGCTTTCAAAACTGAGACCCGTGTTTCACGCGCAAGGGAGCGTCACGGCAGGAACATCTTCGCAGATGTCTGACGGCGCTGCTGCCTCGGTCGTGATGTCGGCGGAAAAGGCCGAAGAGATGGGGCTTAAACCGGTAGCACGTTTTGTTTCCTATGCGACCGCCGGTTGTCTGCCGGAGGAAATGGGCGTCGGGCCGGTCTACGCGATCCCGAAGGCGCTCAAGCTCGCCGGTTTAACGCTTGATGACATTGATGTAATCGAGTTAAACGAGGCATTTGCGGCGCAGGGGCTCTCCGTCATTAAACTCCTTGAAATGAACCCGTCAAAGATCAACGTCAACGGCGGTGCGATAGCCCTCGGCCATCCTCTTGGATGCACAGGGGCGAAACTGACGGCGACGATTCTTCAGGAGATGAAGCGCCGCGAGGCGCGCTACGGGATGGTCACGATGTGTGTCGGCGGCGGAATGGGCGCGGCGGGTATTTTCGAACTGATTTAGGATGGTTTTCACCGCAGAGGACGCAAAGGACGCTGAGAACAAAAAATCCGGTTACCAAATTCTTAAACGGGACACGATTCTTTGATAGCCCCCGTTCTCGCTAATTCCTAACCATTTTCACCTCTGCGCCCACTGCGGTCTCTGCGGTGAAAAACTTTTGTTCTTGCTGAATGAGCATTCATTCAGTTATTATTATAAATACGAGATTATATAAGGACGAAAACGGAAAAATGGAAGCACAAACCGAAAGAGAATACACAAAAGGCGGGGCATTTCTGATTGAGGAACGCGAGTCGGACAGCATCTTCACACCCGAGGATTTTACAGAAGAGCACCGCATGATCGACGAAACTTCAAAAGAATTTGTTGACAACGAGGTCGTGCCGCAGCTTGAAGCGATGGAAAACCACGAATGGGACGTTGCGCGTTCTTTGGTTGCAAAGGCAGGTGAACTTGGTCTGTTCGGCGCAAACATCCCGGAAGAATACGGAGGACTCGAGCTCGACCAGGTTACGGGCGTGATTATCGCTGAGAACATGGGCCGCGGGGGCGGTTTCGGAACCACATTCGGGGCTCATTCATCGATCGGTCTGCTTCCGATCCTCTATTTCGGCAGCGACGAATTAAAGAAGAAGTACATTCCGCGAATCGTTTCGGGGGAAAAAGTCTCGGCATATTGTCTTTCGGAAGCGGGCTCCGGTTCGGATGCTTTGGGCGCCAAGTGCAGCGCCAAACTGACCGACGATGGTGAGCACTATGTTCTCAACGGCGAAAAGATGTGGATTTCGAACGGTGGCTTTTCCGATTTATTTATCGTCTTTGCGAAAGTCGACGGTGAGAAAAAGAAATTTTCGGCGTTCGTTGTGGAAAAAAGCGAGAATTGCAGGCCGGGTAATGAAGAGCACAAGATGGGTATCAAGTCCTCTTCGACGACTCCCCTGATTCTTTCCGATGCGAAGGTGCCGGTTGGCAATCTGATCGGCGAGGTGGGCGACGGCGCCAAGATCGCCTTCAACATTTTGAACGTCGGCCGTTTCAAGCTCGGTGCATCAGTTACCGGCGGTGCAAAGCTTGCGATCGAACACGCGGTCAAATACGCCAACGAACGCGAACAGTTCAAGACAAAGATCTCTCAATTTGGCGCGATCAAGCACAAGCTCGCGGAAATGGCGATTAAGACCTGGGTCGCAGAATCCATCACTTACCGGACGGTGGGTATGATCGATGTCCTGATCGGCGACGGAGCGGACGGCGCGAAAAAGCTGCGCTCGATCGAAGAATATGCGGTCGAGAGTTCTATTAACAAGGTCTTTTGTTCCGAGGCGCTGGACTACGTGGTCGATGAGATGGTCCAGATCTACGGCGGTTATGGATATTCGGCGGAGTACCCGGCGGAAAAGGCTTACCGGGATTCGCGTATCAACCGGATCTTTGAAGGCACCAACGAGATCAACCGGATGTTGATCCCGGGAATGTTGCTCAAGCGCGCGATGAAAGGGGAACTCGGCCTTTTGCAGGCTGCGACCGCTCTTCAGGAAGAGATCCTGACACCTCAGATGTCGTTTGATGAAGACACGGGACTCCTCGCTGCTGAATCAAAGCTCGCTGCAAACGCCAAAAAGGTCGCGCTGATGGTGCTTGGGAGTGCCGCGCAGAAGTTCATGGCCGATATCAAAGACCAACAGGAAGTCCTGATCGGATGTGCGGATGTGATCATGCAGGCTTATGCAATGGAAACCGCAGTTCTGCGGGCCAAGAAAATGGCGGATCGGGATGGCGAGGAAGCGGCGTCGAAGTATATTGACGCGGCGGCCGTATTTTGTAATGACGCGACGCAAAGGGTCGAGGCAACAGCGAAGAACACACTCGCCGGTTTTGCCGAGGGCGATGAGCTTCGAATGATGCTTGCTGCTTTGAAGAGATTTACAAAGAACAACAACCCCGTAAACACGATTGCCGCACGGCAGCGAATCGCAGATGGTTTGATCGAGGCGAATACTTATAACTTTTAAGGATTCAGGATTCTGGATCCAGGATTCACGAGGGACGAGGTAAGAGTAAGAAGGAGAGCGCGACGGCAAAGGCAGTCGCGCTTTTTCTATTTCCATCGCTTCCCCTGCAGGTCGGTCCGGCAGGAGTACAAGGATTGCGGCCAGAAAAGTGACAAAAACTACAAAGACGCCTGTTGGCTTGTCTAACAGGTGTTTGAGATTGAACCGCCGCAACATATGTCGAGGGGATCTCAAACGACTTCGTTAATACCGTCTGGTCGTTCAATCTGCTTCAACGCCCACACGAGGCGGTCGGGGTCGTACTGTCGCTTCCACCCGGCGTCTTGCATTCTCGCAATTCCTAATCAATTATTCTGATCATGAGCAAACAGACACTTACGCCGGTAGAAGGCGTTCCGACTCAGATTGGCTTTTATCTTGCAGGGATGGAGGAGGTCCGTGAACAGTTGCGCGACGCCGTCGCAGAAATCACGAGCGATCAGCTACACGCGAAGCTGAGACCCGATACACATTCAATTGCCCAATTGATCCTGCATTGCGGCGAAGCAGAATGGTGGTGGATCCAATGCGTTGTCGCCGGCCGCGAAATTGACGAGGAATTGAAGTCGACCTCCTTTTGGGACGTTCTCGAGGAAGGTAATGAGCCATCGAGCGCGATGTCCGCGATAACGGTAGTTGGAGAAATCGACCGGATCAGATCCCTGACACGCGAGTTGCTGAGCGGTTTTCAGGATGAGGACCTCGATAGATACTTCGAAAGGGAACTGCCGACGCGGAAAATTGACAAGAGTCTGCGTTGGATACTTCATCATCTGATCGATCATGAGGCCCAGCACAAGGGGCAGATATTGATGTTGAAACGGCTGCTTTCCGGGGAAAGTCGTGAATCGTGAATC
>Ga0224497_10002868_pt1 | contig 9986 bp, 8 predicted proteins | sample SF_Jul11_sed_USG_4_FD_167970 | JGI IMG/M metagenome (GOLD analysis project Ga0224497, IMG submission 167970) | Sediment microbial communities from San Francisco Bay, California, United States - SF_Jul11_sed_USGS_13 | ecosystem: Environmental > Aquatic > Marine > Sediment | place: USA: California...
ATCCGCTGATCCGCGACAATGACATCGATATCGTTCTCGGACGCCATGCGGACAGCTTCTGAGCCTTCAGTCGTGAGGAATAGTTCGTAATCGCGACGGAACAGACCGCGCATCGCGTTCAGAACTCGTTTTTCGTCATCGACAAAAAGAATGCGTGCTTTATCCGTCATAACTTGCCTGGACTGCTCTGTGTTAGCCAACGGCGATTAGACCGTCGCTACCTCAGGTATGTTGGGTTCATCATCGATCGTATCGGCGCTTTGATCTGCTTCAGGGCTGTCCGCAATTTGCGGATCGTTGGCTGCCGGCTCATCTGAATCCTGACCTTCCGTTTCATCCATCGGGACTCGCGATATGACCGGCAGTACGATGGTTACCGTCGTTCCTTTGCCGGGTTCGGATTCGATCAACAGTTCGCCGCCATGTGAGGTGACGATTTGATCAACGATCGACAAGCCAAGGCCCGTGCCTTTGCCGACCTCCTTCGTCGTAAAGAACGGATCGCGAATCTTCGCCATGAGATCAGGCGGTATGCCGGCCCCGGTATCGGCAACACTGATTCGCACCTTGTCGTTCTCCGACGTGGTCCGCAGGACGATGTCCCCGGTTTCCTCGATGGCGTCGGCGGCATTCGTCAGCAGGTTCAGGAAGATCTGGTTGATCTGCGACGGCGAGCAGTGAATGTTCGGCACCTCACCGTAGTATTTGTGGACAGTCACTTTGCTCTTGAGCTTGTTTTTCGCAATCAAAAGCGTCTTGTCGAGACCGTCGTTGACGTTGAATTCGCCGTGGCGTGAGCGATCCAGGCGGCTGAAGTCTTTCAGGCTCTGGGCCAGCTCGGTCAGCTCCTCGAGTCCCTCGATGCTGTCATTAATCAGGTCCTTCGCTTCGTCGATATCGTCTTTGAAGCCGTCAGACAGCATGTGTTGCATGTCGATCAGGCCCTGGCTGACGGATTCCTTGACCTGTTCCTGCGATTTGACGGCCTTGATCATTCGGTCGGCGATATCACAAAACTTGCCGACCTCATCCATACGCTCCTGCAATACGGTCGAGTTGCTGATCAGATACCAGAGCGGCGTATTGATCTCATGACTGATCCCCGCAACGAGTTCGCCCAAGGAGGACATTTTCTCCGCCTGGACGAGTTGCACCTGTGATTCCTTGAGATCCTCGTAGGCGGTCGACAACTCCCGGGTACGCTCGTTGACTCGTTCCTCGAGGGAATCGTTTGCACTTTCCAGGTCACGATTGCTTTTGTTCAGTTCGCGATAGCTCGTCTGCAACCGAAACATGGCGTAGCCGCCACCCAACAACAACAGTACCGTGCATACAGAAAGCAGCAGTCGTGCCCGTTCCGCACGACTGACGATTCGACGGTTCTCGTCCAAAACAGAATTCGAAAGCTCCCACAACGTATCGATGATTCGGCTTCCGGTCATTGTCTGGAGGGCGAGCTCCGCGTCTGCGCGGTACTTGATGACGTTACTCGCCGCATCGGCAAATGCATCAATCCGACCCGGAACCTGCCGCTGAATCGTCGCGTCATTTCTCAGGGTTTCAATGCTCTGCGACAACAGAGCCGTATCTTCTCCGCCACCGCCGGTGGCGTGTTCAATGATAGCGATGGCAAGCGAAAACGCATTCTGTGACTGCAGGCGCAGATTGAAGCGACGCAAATCCTTGACGACCAGCGGCGACTCTTCCTGCAAGGTACGCAATGCTTCGGCGAGCGAATTCTGTGTCGTGGCAAAGTGCCGGCCATCGGCGATGAATTTTTTCAGTTCGTTTTCGTAGTTCGCAAGGCGCTGGACAATGTCCGGATTACTCAGCAAGCGCTCATCTGCGGACTGCAGCAATGCGTTGCTTTTGGCAAGGCGGGTTAGCGCCAGGTCCGTAGCAGCAGAAAACGCCCGGCCGTCATCGAATGTGCTGCGTGAATTCTGCACAAATGCGATCAGGTCATTGCGACTTGTTTCGATGGCCCGCACACGTTCCGCATGTTCGATGTAATAGTCTTCTTTGACCGCCCGCGATTCGACGATCAAAACGGACAAAACACCGACCAGCACGATAGCAGCCAGAACGGCTAATAGAGCTCTTAGCATCCGAACACCCATTGGCAACATAATTCCGTCAGCGGACATTGTCGGTGGAGCCCCGAGTTCGCGCTATGAACGCCGTCAAAGATGTGAACAAAAACAAGGGTTTTTGTCGAAATAGGCTTGCCATCGCGGCGGCATGGGATTTCGCTGCTGATATCCCTGAAACCCATGCCCATCAAGGCTTCCAGCGCGGGTGCACGATTCGGTGACGCACAGACTGTCCGGAATCCCGTCCGGGACCGCCCCGTCGTTTTACATAACCTCGACTTTCGTCTCCGAGCAGATTCCCGGACAGCATGTCGGGGTCAGCGTTCGCTTCCAGCCAGATTCGCTGCCGTCAGGATTGAATTTCAGTATTGAAACCGGATTCGCAGGTAGGCGTTGCTCGCATCCTGTAACTGGCTGAAAAACGTGTCGGCTTTGTCACCACCGAACAGGTTGCCGCCAAGCGCGATGGACCAGCTGTCGCTGTGGCGGTACGTGAACTGAGGTCGCACGTAGAAGTCGCGGTCGCTCGGCGACCAGAATGAGAACAACGAGTAAGTAAACTTGTCCATGCCGGCGCGATAGGTCAGCCGGTTGGTCACGAGGCTGCGGAACTCGTCCGGCTCGAATTCCGGGAATGGCGAGTTTGCGATCAGCCTGTCGTGATCGAGCGTCGTTTCAAGGTAGTACTGAAGTCCAACCGTGAAGTTCGGTTTGGCCTCCCACTCGTATCCCAACAGGAAACGAAACTGACTGTTCGGGATTAGCGGGTCGCTGCCGCTCCGGTCATCCCGGGAGTCGTAAAACGACAACTCGGTGTTAAAAAGACCGGGACCAAGCGTTCGCCTGAGGCTCGCGCCGTAAGCGCCAAGTGGCGCAAACGTTGGTTCGAGCGCGGGTGTCAGGGCGCCCGGCTGTTTGAAGAATCCGCGATAGGCATAGAGCGCGTATTCCGTTCCCTTTACCGTTTTAAAAAGCCGCAACGCAAATTCTCCGTTCGAAAAAGAATGATCGGGTTCGACAGCCGAGAGCGGCGGAGCAGGTGCCACATTGCCGCCGGTCATTGGGGAGAAGAAGGAGAATCTCTCGCCGGTCAGGTACAGATCCGGCTCGAAGGCCGGCGTCCAGACGAAGTCAACGTTGAGGGCGTCGTGATAGTGAGTCAGCCGGAGAGCGTTGCCCGGCGCCTTCAGGTACTCGTCATCCCGGCCCGAGAAGAAAGATACGAAGTCCTTCGGAAAAAGGTCATTCAAAAAGACAAGGTCGCCAGTTCCCCAGGTCAGCACCTGCCGGCCGAGCCTTAAGTCTGTATTGGCGCCCGCGGACATCGCCAGCGTCAGATCGCGTATATCGAGCGACCATTTGTTCTCGATGCCGTCGTAACGCCCATCAACCTTCAGCGAGACGCTGAAGTCGTCGGGCTGCCATTCAGTTTCGACACGCCAGCGCAGGTCTTCGAGCGAATTGCGGTTGTCGAGGAGCCGATCCTTAGTGCTGCGCGTGCCCATTCCGGCCTCGACGAAACCGGACCAGGTCAGCCCGGTATCTTCGTCCGTCCATTCGTCGTCTCCCCAGTCATCGTCGGCCCAGGGATCTTCCTGGGCCGCGGCGTGGTGAGTAAAGACGACGATGGGCAGGAGCAGGAGAAGCGGCCAGTGCTTCACGACTGGGAACCGTTACTCTGCAGGTCGCTTGAGCCAGTCGCGCGGTGGGGACCGCAAACTGCGCTCGGTAAACACCTGTTCCGGAAGCCCGACGTCGTACTGAATGAAACGGAACTGCATGTCCGTGTTGCCGCCGGTCAAAAGGTCGGATACGCGGCTGGTCGTTACGGTCGGGTGGCCTCCGATCAGCTCCGTTTTCAGCACTTCGACCCGGCGATAGAGGTCACCGGCGGCATTTTTATACTCGATCTTCATCGGCAGGAAGCTCTGCTTGTCGATCCACGTCGTGTAGTGCTCGAACTCGACATTGGATGGATCTTTCGGCGTGTGCCGCAGCACGTAGAACGTGTCATCGGTTTCGACAAGTTCGTGTTCGTCGTCGGAGTGCGGTCTGCCGGATACGTCTTCATAAAAAAAGTGTGCGCCGACAAAGCTCGTGCGCTTGTCGCCCGCGGAGATGCGTTTGACGAGGTCCAGCCCAGGCAGGTACAGCCAGCGGTCGTCGTCCCTGTCGATATGTTTGTTGACAAGGAACACGGTGCCGCGCACGTCGGACGGCTGACTGAACACGACCAGGAACTGCTGGTCGGCGAGTTCTTTAACGTCGCGACGCAGCACGGTGAACTGGCGTCGCTGCTGGCGGCCCTGTGCGTCCGTGATAATCATGCGCACCTCGGATCGGCCATCAGCACCCGCGTAGTAGGCAGCCTGGTTAGCGCGCTCCACGATCTCGTTCGCGTCCGTCAACGTATCCGCGCCAGCCATTCCGGCGGCTGCAATCGCGACGATAGTGACAAAGGTTTTTTTGATCATCTCGATATCTCCATGGTTCAGCCTGCGACCGTTTGTGCGTTGGTTGCAATGAACGCACCGCGTTCTTTCATCTCGGGAAATAGCCAGGGCCCTGCCCAGGACATAAGCGCGGGCAACAGGATCAGTGTCGTTACGCCGGACAGCGCCATGATTGCAGCCATGAATGCGCCGACCGTGATGTAGGGCACCAGTGGCGCGAAAAACAGTGGCGTGAAGCCGATCGCAATCACGATAGCGTTTCGCGCAATCGCGCGAGCAGGTTCTTCAAAAATGAGACGGGTCGCCTCTTCAAAGCAACCCGAACGGCGCAACAAGGCGCGCGTACGTTCGATGAAATGAATGGCGAAGTCTACCGACAGTCCCAGTGTCAGCGACGACAAGACGGCGATTGGCATGTCGTAGTCCTTGCCGATCCAGCCAATGATGCCGTAGACACCGAGGATGGTGACCGTCAGCGGCACCATCGCCATCAGCCCGATACGCCAGCTCCGAAACAGCATCGTCATCATGAGGAATACGACGGCGAATGCGCCCAGCAGGCTGTTCAGCATGCCGCTGACCATAACGTCCTGCCAAACGACATTGATATAGGTCTTTCCGGCCCAGTGAACTTCGACGCTGGCAGGAAGGGGATTGTCTGCGATCCAAGCATCGAGAAAGTCGATGACCCGGCTCATGTCCTGGTTATCGCCGCTTTTCATTTGCAGCCATACGACGGTCGACGAAAAGTCCGGCGTCACGATGTGCCATAAATCGTGCGGCCTGTGCGACGACTGGTACTGCATCAGCGTTTGCGCGACTGCCGGAACCGACTCCGGAATCCGGTAGTTGGCGTCGTCACCGCCGCGAAGCTCACGGTTTACGACCTTGACGACGTCGGCGACCGTATTCGATTTTCCGACGTAGCCGGATTCGTCAAGCGCCACCTGCATATTGCTGATGTAGTGCAGTGCGTCCGGCCGCTGGAAATACTTTGCCGCGACCTGCGCTTCTTCGGCAGAAGACAGCAGGTTCTCCAGTGCCTCGATGCTGGTTTCATCGGCGGCTTCGAAGAGAGCGTCATCGATGAAGCCGATGACATTGTCGTACCAGGCGGCGTTGTCCGGGTTGTCCGCAGAGAGCGCTTTGCGAACCGGCTCCGCGATCAGTTCGTCCACATCATCGAGCAACTGCGTTGCGGTGACCATGAAGCGTGGCAGGGCTTCGTCATCCTGGTGCGTCAATACGACGAACGCATCGTAGGTCCCGGCGAAGTGCTCGTTGAGTACATCGTCAGCAACCCGGATCGGATGGCTGGATTTGAACCAGCGAACCGGGTTGTCATTGATCTCGATTCGCATGATGCCCGCTACGCTGACGGCAAGTACGAGCACGGCAAAACCACTGATCAGTTTGCCACGTCGCAGTGCGAAACGGCCGCTCCGGCGGAGTGAGCGAGCGAGCGCGGTCTTGGTGTGCGGCGTCTTTGCCCGAGTTGCCAGTTTGTCGAGCGAAGCCGGCTTCATGCGAACCACGTATGCCGGGATCAGCACGATTGTCAGGATAAAGGCAAGCAGGATGCCGAAGCCGACGAAGGCACCAAAGATTTGTACTGGCGGAATCGGTGTAAGCAAAAGGGAAAAGAAGCCTATGGCCGATGTCAGGGACGTAAACAGCATCGGCGTGAACAGATGCTCTACCGTCTGCGATATCACTTTCTTGGCGTCCGCGCCTTCACGGTAGTTGTCCGCGAACTCGGACATGATGTGCACGGAGTCCACCACGGCGATCGGCATCAGGAAGATCGGGATCATCGAGCTCATGATGTGCACGGTGAATCCGAGGCCGATCAACAACCCCATGCTGATAACGACTGTGGCCATGGCAACCAGCATCGGCGCGATAACAAGCTGCGGGCTGCGGAAGAACCAGAGCATGAGGATGAAGATCATCAGTCCCGCGAGCGGAGCCGAGATGCCCATCTGCACGAACATGTCGTGGCCGAAAGTGTCCTCGGCGACCGGCAGCCCGGTGATATGAAATTCGTCGCCGGAGTCGAGTTTGTCGATAAGGTCCTGGATCTCTTCAGACAGCGTGTAGCTCAGGTCTTTGCTCGCGATGGGTACATAGATTGTCGCCGCTTTGCCGTCCCCGGAAACCAGCGAGTCTTTAAGCAGGGGAAGGCGATTCACTTTGTCCCGAATCCCGAGAGACTGTTCGGTCGTTACCGGTGCGTCCCGCATGAGCCATTCGAAACGTATGGTGCCGGGGCCTTCCTGCTCTATGTTGTCGACACGGGAGAGCGACGCGAGGTCAGGCGCGATGACGCCATCCAGTTCCAGGATGGCAGTACTCAGCGAGTGAAGCGCCGTCAGCGACTCGACGTTGTATATACCGTTTGGGTGTTCCTCGTTGACGATACCGACAACGATGGCGTCCCAGTAAGTAAACCGGTTCTCCACTTCATTGTGGAACACCCGGTCGGTTTGATCGGCGGACAACATGTTCTCCGGATCCGTATCGATCTGGATGCGCGACATCAGTGCGCCCGTGATCGCCACGAGCAACACGATGACCGCATAGACCGTCCCTGGTTTCTCGGTCGCGAGTCTGATGACGGCGTGCTTCATTAGGCTTTTTCCTTGAGTCTTTTGGCACCAACCATGTTCAGCACTACCTTCTCGCACACCTGCGAAATGCCGCCGATGCCGGCGGCGATTACAACGATTCCTGCCATGTTCCTCTCCTCGAGAAAATAGTCGGCTGTATTTCAGGGATTGCTAATATATGATATTCATATAAATTAGTAAAGACTAAATTATAGATTTCTAATATAAATTGGTTTATAGTGTTTCTAGTTACTACGAAGGCCGCAGTAGAAGCGATGAAAGTACTGGAAAATCAAATGGATATGGAAGAAATGGCGGAGCATGCAGCCGACGCCGCGGGCCTGATGAAAGCCCTTGGAAACGAGTCGCGCCTGATGATTCTTTGTACGCTCGCGAGCGGTGAACGGACTGTGGGCGAGCTCAATGGTATCGTGCCGCTGAGCCAGTCAGCGTTGTCTCAGCAGTTGGCGAGGCTCCGCCGACAAGGGCTCGTCGAAACGCGGCGGGAATCCCAGACGATTTTTTATTCCCTGGCGCCGGGACCGGCCGACAGGGTCATTCGCCTTCTTCACGACATATATTGCGGGTCTTCAGATGCCGCGGAGGTGTGCAAATTATGAGTTTCGGATTTGGAAAGGAAATCGAGCTGTCGTTCGACGACGCTATAGATAAGGTAACAGACGTTCTGAAAGATGAAGGATTCGGCGTGCTGTCGGACATCGACGTCTCCGCCAAGATGAAGGAGAAGCTCAACGAAGATATGCCCAGGTACCGGATCCTCGGTGCATGCAATCCCGCACTCGCGTTCCAGGCAATCTCTGCCGTCGAAGACATCGGCTTGCTTCTGCCCTGCAACGTGCTGGTCAGGGAGGACGCGGCAGGCAAGGTCCACGTCGACTTCATGGACCCCGCAAGCGTCCTGTCCCTGGTGGATCACCCGGGCATAGAGCCCCTGGCCGCCAAAGTCAAAGCGAAGCTCGAACGGGCCTGCGACGCACTCTGACCAATACCTGGCCCGAAGATCGCTAGTTGTTTGCGCGAGATTACTCCCGCGCCAGCGGATCTCCGTACTCGTGATGTGGCACGTGCAGGATGCCCTCGGTGGGTGACGTCGGCTTGTAATCGGCGTGACAACCTTCACAGGTCACAACGAGTTTCTCGCCGGCCGCCAGCAGCTTCGCCTGGTCCTGTTCCTCGATGGCCTGCAGGATGACCTTGGTGTCGTCGATCATCCGCGCCGTCCATTCCTGCCAGGGCTCCTGCACCACCCAAACCGGGTCCGCCCGCCCGGTTCCCCCCAGTGAGACCAGGGTACCGGCCGCGAGTAACTCGGTCGCATATTGTTTAGTCGTCAGCCAGTTGCGACCCGTCAGGGTTTCGGCATAGCCGGCCTCCCAGATTTCGTGAGCTGCCCAGTCCACGACGGCAACCATGATGGCGTTCAGGCTCGTCTGCATCTCGATAAATTCGCGGTCCGTGGTGGTAGGCTCATTGGCACCCGCGCCGGGCACCATTCCAGCGACAGTCAGAAGGGCGGCACAGCCCAAGTTCCGGATTTTTCTGGAATACCGATTTGACGAAGTCATCTTTACCTCCCGAACGTCTCCTGAACCCCCGACATTCGCCCAGCGTCGGGCCGGCGTATGTACGCATTTGCCGCAGTCGTTCCGACACGTGCGATTGCTAACCGCGAGGTCTCTCCAGTATCGCACGAAGTCCTCAAACCGCCCATCGCCTGCCCGGGTAAAGTACTGGCTTCCGAAAAGGCTTCGACCGGAGACGTCGCCGATCCCTACGCAGGAGGATACCGATTGCTCTGGCCAGGAGCACAGCCATCGAATCCAGTACGAATTTGACGATGGTTTTCATGACCCGGATTTGTATATGAGCGCCCGGGTGAAACCAATGGCGCCATCATCGCCTTGTGACAATCTTTCACAATCTGCCTATCCCTTCGTTTGCAGACTGCAGCTGACTGTGACCTGAATCACAGCCGCTTTGGGCGACCTTGACATAAAGTGATTCCCGTCTGGAAATGAATCCAACGGCCTGGCAGTTCTGTTGAGCGTCGTGAATGCGTCGCCGAAATAATTGCCCGACCAGCCGCAGAAGTGACACCTGGATTCGTTTTCGACGTTGTCATGGCCATAGTCCTGCGTCTCGTGTGCATGGATCGCGCCAGGTCGGTAACCGCTCCAAACTGGTTGGACTGCTGTGACGACAAGGCAACTTTTAGTATTAACGCTCACGCTTCTCCTCTCGATCCTGGGCGCTCGTGCCGCGTTGGCAGCGGTTGATATCGATCGTGTTTCCTCACCCGTAATTTATATCAATGCCGGAGACGGCTTCGTCGGCATGCACGCCGGCTACCAGGTCATCAACAACAGCGGCGCTGACATCGACGACCTCTGGGTCGGCACCGAAGGCTTCTCCGGGCCATTTATCGGTAACGGTGACAATGAGGACGGCTTCGTGTCCCTGGGGCCCCTCGCAGATGGTCAGACAACCTACGCATTCATCTACCTCAAGGCGACCGCGGTGACGACCGGAGAGACCCACGACGTCACGATTTACAACGGTGTTCCCCCGGCGCTCGGAGGTGCCGGCACACAGCTTGCGGCAGCACCAACCCCGCCGGGTGGGAAGGGTGACGGCAGCGGCACACAGAACGGCCTCGCCGTACAGTTCTCGCTCGATGCCGGTGACACGATTGCCGCGAATTCGAACAAGGTCGACACGACAGTCGTCGGTCCCAATCCACCCGAGCTCGGCGGCGTCATGACAATCACGATCACCGGCAACACGGGCACTATAGGTTCGGCGGCGGGCAG
>Ga0224497_10002871_pt1 | contig 9977 bp, 5 predicted proteins | sample SF_Jul11_sed_USG_4_FD_167970 | JGI IMG/M metagenome (GOLD analysis project Ga0224497, IMG submission 167970) | Sediment microbial communities from San Francisco Bay, California, United States - SF_Jul11_sed_USGS_13 | ecosystem: Environmental > Aquatic > Marine > Sediment | place: USA: California...
AATTCCCGGACACTCAACGGTCTGATTACGCGTGATTTCTCCACATTCGGCCGTCTTTGGCCAACAAGGCGTCGGCTTCCGGCGGTCCCCAGCTACCCGAGCTATAGGGACGAATGGCATGCGAACCCAGGCTCTCCCACACTTTGATGATGGGATCGACTACGCTCCAGCCTACTTCGACACTATCACTTCGTTGGAAGAGTGTCGCATCTCCGGCCATCACATCGTGTAAGAGCGTTTCATAGCCCGTGCTCGGAGCATCACCAAAATATTCCGCATATTGAAAATCCATATCCACGGTACCTACCTGAACCTTTGGACCAGGAATTTTGGCTCCAAAACTTAAGGAAATGCCTTCGTCAGGCTGAATGCGAATGACCAGCACATTGGGAGTGAGGCGATCGACTGGAGTCTTACGAAATAGCATAAGGGGAGCGGATTTAAACTGAATGACGACTTCGGTGACCCGCGTGTGTAACCGTTTACCCGTGCGGAGATAGAATGGCACGCCTTCCCACCGCCAACTTTCAATGCCTAAGGTCATCGCGGCAAAGGTTTCGGTCAGTGAGGCGGGATCAACATTCACCTCCCCTCGATAGGGGAGAACGCTGCGACCGCCAATCGATCCGGCCTCATATTGTCCGGCAACGGTCGATTGTAGGACATTGACGGGATTCATAGGTTCGATCGCCCGAAGCACTTTTGCTTTTTCGTTCCGAACAGCTTCAGGGTCAAACGTATTGGGTGGTTCCATTGCCACGAATGCCAACAGTTGCAAGAGATGATTCGACACCATGTCGCGGAGCGCACCGGCTTTTTCATAATAGGCCCCACGATGCTCTACCCCTAATGTTTCGGCAACAGTGATTTGGACATGATCAATGTATTGACGGTTCCAGATCGGTTCAAAAATGCCATTCGCAAATCGAAATATCAAAATATTTTGGACCGTTTCTTTCCCCAAATAATGGTCGATCCGGTAAATCTGACTTTCATCTAACACCTCTCGCAGAGCTTGATTCAGGGATCGAGCCGATGGCAAATCATGGCCGAATGGTTTTTCGATCACGATACGCCGGGAAAAATCTTTTCGATACTCCACTAATCCTTTGGCTCCCAATTGCTGCACGATTTCCGCAAAAAATGTCGGAGCCGTGGCCATGTAATAGAGATAATTACTCTGGGTCCCGTGTGTGGTATTTAATTGTGTCAGCAGGTCATGCAGTCGTTCGTAGGTTTCAGGATTCCGGAAGTCCCCGGAAAGATAATAGAGACGATCTAGCAGCCACTCTTGAATGGTTGTGTCGATGGGAGAGGGACACAACTCTTGAATATCCAGACGGATCTTTGCACGAAAGTCGTCGGAATGCATGGAGATCCCATCTACCCCAAGGATGGCAAATTCTTGAGGAAGATGATGGCTTAAGGCCAGGTTGTACAATGCGGGTATCAATTTCCGCTTCGTCAGATCTCCCTGGGCGCCAAATATGATAAATAACGTAGGTGGTCTCGGTTGACCAGCACTTGGCTGTTGGAAGAGGGGACTCTCTTTCAGTTCATCCGCATGGTCGAAAACAGGATGGGACGTTTTCACTGGCTCTTTTACCTTTCCGGAAGTGTCATTCGCACTTGGTGTCCATGGAGAAAATGGGGCAATCGAGGAATGGATCTTGATTCCCTGATTGATCTTTTTATCTGTAAAAAAGGCCGCGACAACATGCCGCAGCCCTTATAACCGTTACCGTCACCTTTCACTATACCACTTTCATGGGTAAACGCTATGGTTTGGTGGCCGTCCTCCTATTACCTCTCCTGTGTCCAGGCGAGTGAGACTTGGAAAAACTGTGGCAGGATCCAGGAGAGATTGAGTCGGTCGAGCACAGAATTGTGCTCGACCGATCTCTGTATGACCTTGGATTATTCGGTAGGCGTTGGCGTGCCAACCTTAAAGCTTCCCCACAGACCACCGGACCACATTTGTGCCGGGCCATCGCGATACAGCCAGTTGCCCTCCTGAGCTTCTGGAATCGTGACAGTGATAGCCTTGCCCACTGAGATGAGCGGACTATGCGGCGATCCAAAATGCGGCAACATGTCCTGGAAATCATGTCCATACACCATGAAAGCATGCTGCCGACTTCGTCCATGAGGTTGCAGGACTCTGAATCGTACCTCCTCCCCCGGCTCGGCTGTATACGTAGTGGTGGGGATGGGTTTGTATGCCGAGGTGAAGAAGTTTGTCGGATAGAACGCTTCGTTCAAATTCGCGTCCGGCTCCTGGCCCAGCCGCGTTTGAAAGGGCGCAGTGTGATGGTTAAACGCCTTATCTCCGAGATCGTAAGAATCATCACAGATCCGACAGTCGGGGATTGGTAAGGGAGAGCCATCCTTTGTTGTGTAGTGAAGGTTCAACCCGTCTCGATAGAGAATCACGTGCTCTCGGAAGGAATGGGAAACTCCCGTCTCCGAGTCCGGGTATCGGACTTGGACTGAGACCCCCCCGTTTCGAATCGCTTCACCTGAAACTGGATCATGATAGGTGGCCCCTTGCGGCTCAATGATTAAGGTGCCGACCAGGCCATGAGAAGGCTGATTGATAATATCACCCCAGGACGTGAGGTTCACCGGACCAAAATCCTTTGGTTCGTGTCTTAGCCGATTGCCCTCAACCGTAACCACGCCCGCGTACCAATAAAATCTTGCCCGCTCACCCGGACCGATCGGGACCTCACCATTGAATCCGACAGCCGCCCCGTTATATGAGGCGACGTTGTACGAGACGAGTTGAGGATGAAGGGTCACGAAGGTTGATGGCCTGACATCCTCGGCTCCGTTGGCTCTCTCATCAGGACTTTGATCCACGTTAAGTGAGACAATCTTCGGCATCAGTGCATCGCCGTCATCATCCGACAGGGATTGAGGTAACCGATTAGCAAGTTCGACTTTGATGCAGTCTCCTGCGTTCGCTCGAAGTACCAGCGGGTCAATCGGATCCTTAACGGTAGGGTCATTCAATCGTGTCTGATAGGTTGCTTTTAAATTTTCTCGTCGCTGATTTAACGTCGCATCGTCTGGAGGCGCTTCTCCTGGAGAAACTCGCTTCAGGAGAACAAAGGCCAGGGCGTCAGGATCGAAGATGCCTCCAGCACGATCAAACGGCAGATCAACGCCCAACCAATCAGGAATACTCACCGCGTCAACATAGAAGGTCACTTCCGTTGCCTTACCATCCCTTACCAACTCCTTATAGTTATGCGGAATTGGACAGGTGCCGTCATGAAGATATTCCTCTTTTGGTAGCTCGAGTTTGCCTGAAGGATTCTCGGGAAGAGGCTTCAGTCGGTTTCCTATCTCTTGGTGAAGCGGGTCGCCTCCTTTCAGGTCGTGAAGTGTCAGCTGTTCCTGTTCCAAGGCTTGAATCTGTGCCAATGTCAGGTCCTTTGGATCAGCCGCTTTCACACCATTATATGCTCGGATAAATCCCCACGCGCCGTTCCAGAGATCATCGACCGCCCCGAAGTCATACAAGTGGTCGATAAAGTGAAGCCCCCTAAACGCATTACCGAATCCGAGTCTCATTTCAAAATGTTCGGAAATCCCGATCTCTTGCGCGGCTACCAATGGAGAGTCGGGATTCGCGATTTCTCGCGGCCAACGCATGCCATGAATGTTCAACATGTGCTGTACTTCCTGGGCGCCCTGTATTATCCGCAATTGCGCCAATTCCCCTTCATAGCCTTCAAATATTTCGGTAAAGGGATCTCCATGTATTTGTGAGTCGAATACCATGGCCATGTCTCCTTCCAGTCCAGGTTTTTGACGCTTAATACTGCCATCCGTATCTCGCAAGCCAATACGGAGCGGAATGGCTTCATGGCGATAGTTCACCAGGAAGGGATTATGGTGATCTTTTGAAATGGCTTCCGGCAGGAATGGAGGCTCAACCGGCCGGCCATTGGCATCCCAATATTCTTGGGCATATTCCCGGAGCTGATTCACCACGGGTGGATCAATTTCGGCCGCGGTGGCTTTTTCAACGAGTTTCTGCATTCCATGGGGAGTGCTTTCTTCCTCTTTTCGATTGGGATCATACAAAAGGGCAAAGTCCGCAACGGCCAGAGCGAACTCCCGGTGGTCAGGATGCATCATTTCGTCATGGGCTTTGGTAATCATGGCTTGTGTTCCAACTCCATCTTCAAGCGGATCTCCGTTTGGTTTCAGCCATTTGGATCCTGAAGGCTCGATGAGGAGGGCACTGTAGAATCCATGTTGTTGAATGGAGGAAGGACCAAAATGATCATGGGTAAAGACCGTGCGAATCGTGCGATCCTGACAGGCTTGTGGAGCCTCCGAGGGCATTCCCCTCACACCACCCTGGGCTTCACAGAGCTTGTAATCTTCCATTAAGGGATCTGCAAACCAGCGCTGAACTGTGGTCTGATACTCGTTGTCGCCTGGTACGTTCAACGCGAGAGGGTGACCATGTGAATCTGTGGCATGGCCATCAGGTTGGTGACTGGCTTCAATGCGTTCTCGAATGGCGCCTTGTGCAAACGTACCATCTTCATAGTTCCAGCCGTTGCCTGATCCGTCCGAGGACATCACGTCAAACTTCACAAGGTGGATATGTTGTCCGATGGTATCCGTGGGTGTGGTAACTTGAAAGTCGTCCAGCTCCAGTTCGTGGGAGGTCCGATTCGTATGATAGTAGCGAATGCATTCGCCGGAATTAGCGCGGAAAAAGAACGGTTTGGCTTGATCCGTGCTGACCTTTGTCTTTCCTGTGAGATCGGTGTACTTACTCACATCCGTATCGAGAACGTTGATACGCCCTTGCGGATCGTGCCATCCTTGCTTATTGACAATGAGATCCACATCAATGGCCGAAACGTGGTAGTCGCGGAAGATCAGATCCCCTTTGGGATCAACCTGATCTGCAAGCTTAGCAATAGAGCGGTCACAGGGATCCGAAAATGGAGAGCCCGGTTGAGGCGTATGGCCGTTCACCTCATAGACCGCAGGTGTCCCATCCGGTTTGACACTGGCATGCCCTGTCGCTTTTGCATGAAACGACATCGCTGCTTGTTCCGTGGACGTGCCGTCTTTCGGTAAGACCTCAATCTGCGCGGACTCCAGAGCGACTGACATGTCTCCGGTCGATAAGGCGCGGTGGACCACCTTCTGCCCTCGTTCTGATTCCGGAATACTTTCAATCTGTGCGTGAGTCATGTGTGAGACCGTCCGGGTTCCTCCGGTGATGATGTGCCGAGGAAGTCCGCCGTCATGGACCATGTCCATTGGCGGCTGCGGCGAGCGATGGCCGACTTTCCCTGGCATGAAAAACGGGAAACCCGGATTTTGGCCAGGCCCATACCCCGGAGCTGGCGGTATGGCTTGATCGGGAAGCGGGATGATGGCTGCTACAGGAGTGCCCTTGTCCGGATCAGTTGCCCCCGTCTGCGGGTGAGTGCCTGGGCCCAACTCACCATCCGGAAGGCGACGTGAACCGTCTTCCAGCACGTCATGGACACGCCATAATTCCCACATGCCCTGGGCAAAGTGAGGGTACAGATGGCAATGAAAGATTGAGTCGCCAGGCGTTTTGTTTCGATTGCCGCTTCCACCATAGTAAATTGGATAGACAAATCCTTGTTGCGGGGCGATCGTTTGGGAATCCAGATACGTTCCGGTACCCGAGTCTTTTTGGGCAAGCCATTGATGCGCATGCAGGTGGAAGACATGGGTCTCTTTTGGGCCGGCGTGCAAATTGCGAAACTCTACACGATCGTTCAAATACGAATGATGCACATTGGATGGATCGTCGGCAAATTCAGGCAGGAGTGCCGGGTCTCCGTTTGCCCAGGATTCGAGAAAGAATTCTTCGTACGCACATTCAACGCAATCTTTCGCCGGTCCGATGCCTTTACGATTGGCCAACAGAATCGTGCCCATCCCACTGGCACCGTAATTAATCCCAAATCCGTCTCGAATTCCTGATAACGTAAACGACTGCTCAAGCTCGATAAATTCATCACGGTAGAAGGTTTTTAATTCATCATGAAACACTGCCGTAAATTCTCGAAACGCAGGTGATTCACTCAACTTGTTGTCAACAATGATGGCGTTCAGATCACCGTGAACGAGGTCGTAGTGAAAGGGGCCGCGCTGTTTCAGGAAATTCAGAACCGGATTTCCGTCTTCCGCCACCGCTTCATAGTTGATTAATGCGGAGCCCTGTCTTTGTGCTTGAATAGCTTCGAATTCACTTTGAGTGGTTTGGCTCCGGTACCATCGACTCTGTGCCGGCTCAATGTGCAGAGCCCCGAACAGGCCATGAACGATGCTGCCTCCGTCCCCTTCACCTCCTGCCGGCGCGGCATTACTAAAAAAAAGGTGAGTGGATGGTTGAGCGGTCGGGGCGATGTTCCACCGATAGATGATCGATTCCCCCGGGAGAATTCCCGCAATCCCGGTTGTTTGAGGATCAAATGTGTCTCCGGCCGAAGTCAATCCTGAAATGGTGATCGAGGCACAACGTGTCCTTGGCCAGTCATTTCGGCGATCAGCAGGATTTGGGGGTGTTCCGGTGGAGAGATTCGAACCGCATCCCTGTGTTAATGCTTCTCCCTTAATAGGCGAACCGGGGTCTTCAACCTCCTCTTCTTCTCCTGGAAGGGGTGGCAGTTCTTTTTCATTCAGGTTGGTATAGGGTGCTTCCCAGGTGGTTGAACTCAGATCCGGCTGCTCCGGTGACAACATGTTGTAGAAGTGCACGACCAGATGGTCTCCTGGATTGCTTCGCAAAACCAAGGGGCGGGGACGTTTCCCATCCCGGAGTCGAACTTGCCCTGGCTGTGAATCCTTGTCCATCGGACGGCCATCGGTTTTGTCGACCACATCCTGCTTGAGCGCATAGATCATCCCGTATGGATTCATGGATCCGAAGCGGTTATAGGTAATCTGCTGCTCCAAAGCCACGACTTCGGCGTGAATAGTCCGTGGTATGGGATGATTCGATGGGTGGAGGATCGTGGTACAACCGGTCGTCAGCACAAGTGCCATCACACCTAACCCGATTCTCATCAGGCCGGAATCGTGTATCACCGTAGCTGAATTGGCTTGATACCCTGCTCGTGTCTGGTACATTACTTTCTCCTTAATATTTTTGTGAGTTCATGTGTTAAGTCAATTCAACGCAATCGATCAGTAATGCACACGGTCTGGCATCTCCACCTGGTCGTGGTCGCGCATTTGATGTCGAAATCCCATTTGAAATAATCCAGCGAAGAGTCCCTGAAAACTTGCTGGTCGGGCGCCAGGAGAAGGCTTGCCAATCGGTGTACCATCGACTTTGCCGTTCGAGTTCAATGGTTTGAGTCAATAAACTCTTGAAAATCGGCTTGGTGTCGGTATGATCCTCGTCATACGCAGCGAACATGGCGAAGTCGTTGGCCGGCGACCAATCAAAGCGAGAAAAGGCCCAATGGAACCAAAGCGTTTCTCCGACATTGATGGTGACCTGTTGGCATTCAAGGATGGCTCCATCGACTCCTAGCGTCGTTCGCCCATCTGCATCTGGGGTAAAAGACAGATGTGAGGTGTTTATCGGCTGCGGGTCCTCTGGGGCCAGCGTTCGTACCCCATCGCCATCAATTTTTCGTGGGTCGTCCAGCAGTGCAAAGAAGTCGCCTCTGACCGGATGGAACGTATGCGAACTCAGGAACGTATCAAATGACTTTTCTATTTGACACAGACCGTGCGTGATGAATCCGTCGAACTGACCCGTTTCAAAATGGCGGTTGTGATGTGGCAGTGGCATGCTGAACCTCCGTGCTGGGATCCTATGAAAATATTGTCCCATCTGCCCACGGCAAATGGGTTTAGCCAACAGATATGAATGAGATAATTTTGGAAGGTTGCAACCTCAATGCCAATAGAGGTCGGAATCAGCAGAATGGGATCATATGCAGGGAATGTTTCATTAATTAGGCCTATTTTAGGGCTTCAGGTTACCCTGCAGTTTGGATTCGAGACGGACCGGTCGTATCGGATCAGATACATGCTGTATCCGATTAGATACTGAACGACAGCACAATCTCTCGGGATGAATTTCCCTAAAAATGCCATGTGCGACATATGTTTTGTGGTATTATGAAAGCGTAGATTTTGTCCTTATCCACTCATTATAGGCCTATGCCGCCTCTTCGGGCTTTCCCTTCACACCCTTTCAAGACAGGCTTTTGGAAAGAGGCCTGGACCCATACCAAATTATTTCCTGTCTTTTGGAGTGTGTTGGGGGTCGTGATTCTCATGGGAGATTACGCATCGGGTCCCACCATTCAATTTCCCATTTTGTATCTTATTCCAGTTTCTCTCGCCTCCTGGTATAGCGGATATGCGTGGGGACTGGCATTTGCCGTGACGTTGTCTCTTGTTCGGTTATTTTTTTATATACAATTTTGGCCTGTGCACCTCACCATATTGGATGCGTCCATTAACACGGTGATCAGAATACTTGTTCTGGGTGGGGTGGCATTTCTTGTGAGTCGAACCGCGACTCTAACGCAAGAATTGGCCAAGAGAGTCAACGTCCTGGAAGGCATTCTTCCTATTTGCAGTTTTTGTAAAAAGATTCGTGACAATAACAATACTTGGCAACCGCTTGAACGTTTTATCAGCGATCGATCCAATGCCCAATTCACTCATGGGTTTTGCCAGGAATGCGGCAAACGCCATTACGGCGATTTCCTGAAAAAGCCTGATGGACCTAAACAGGGATCCTAAACCCAGGATGAAGGTCTTGGCAGAGAGAGGCCATATGATCGGGATTATTTCTGATACGCATGGGCTCGTGCGTCCTCAAGTGATTGAGGCTTTGACAGGGGCAGAATTGATTATCCATGCAGGGGACATCGGGAATGCTGAGGTCCTGATGACCCTGGAGACGATCGCTCCGGTGATCGCGGTCCGTGGGAATAATGACCATGGTGCTTGGGCTGAGCAGATTCCTCTGACGAATGTCGTCGAACATGGTTCTTACTTTTTGTATGTCTTGCATGAACTGGATCACCTGGATCTAGATCCTGTCGCCTCGAAATTTTCTGCTGTCATTTTCGGCCATTCCCATCGTGCCTCTGCCGAGAGACGCCAGGGTGTGCTCTACCTCAATCCTGGAAGCGCCGGCCCCCGTCGCTTTACTCTTCCGATTGCCGTGGCCCGCCTTCATCTGTCGACTGTCGGTCTTACGCCTGAAATTATTGAGATATAAGGGTGGGGAAGAAATTGGTACCAAACATGCCGGGGTAATGAGGGTTATCCAGATAATACCAAGACCTGCCTTCATTAATAGGGTTACAAATTCCTTTTTTAGCCGGAAGTATTCAGTAGCAATTTTCTTCGCTTTCTCGATTTGAGGGTTTTCGTTGAGGTCGTATTTTAAGTGTCAACCACAGTCTTTCCAGAAATGAACAGCTGCAAGGTCTCGCGATGAAACTCTTCTCTTGGTATCACAACCTCTCTCACACTCGAAAGGTGACAGTGTGGTCTGTTCTGTGCCTTGGGCCACTTTTTCTCGGTTGGGCCGGTCTGATGGTATTGTCCCATCAGACGACGGAGTCGGCCATTATGTGGACCCGGCAGTTATTCGGTTGGATGCTACTGCTAACCTATGGTTTGTGCTGGAGTTGGGTGATCGGTATCAGCCGACAGCCACGACTGACCCTCTTTCGCGGAATCGCTTGGACAATCACCCTTGCGGTCATCCTTTTCTCTCTGGAACTCGTGGCTGTGCTGAAGATGGTTCACTGGGACCTGTTCTTTGAGCAGCTAACCGGTGACGTACAAAACCTTACCTGGGCATACCGGCGCGACTCGGAGTTGGGGTTCCGGCGAAGGCCCCACGATCGCTGGGCGGGTCGACCGACAAGCGATATCGAATACCAATGGATGAAGCCTCCATCAATTCGTCAGTCACTTTC
>Ga0224497_10002873_pt1 | contig 9976 bp, 7 predicted proteins | sample SF_Jul11_sed_USG_4_FD_167970 | JGI IMG/M metagenome (GOLD analysis project Ga0224497, IMG submission 167970) | Sediment microbial communities from San Francisco Bay, California, United States - SF_Jul11_sed_USGS_13 | ecosystem: Environmental > Aquatic > Marine > Sediment | place: USA: California...
AGTTTCGTGTACCAGAATGCGACCGACGACGTGCTCGACATGTCTCTGACGAACTCCCCCAAGTACCTCGTCAGAGCAGGAATGGCGTTCAAACCACAGCCCTGGCTCACGACCGCCGTCAATCTGCGGTATGACAGTCAGCGAATGAGCGTGTGGGAAGACATGGTCGACTCATTCATGTTGACCGATCTGACCCTGTCCACGTCCCGTCTGAACAATCGCTTCCGGGGGTTCCTCAAGGTGAGCAACCTGTTCGACAGCCAGTACTCGACGCCCGGCGGCTGGGAGCATGAACAGAGCGCCATCGCGCAGAACGGCCGTGAAATCCGCCTGGTAGTGGAAGTCAGGGACTAGCGCATGATGCGGCGCCTGCAGCGCCCGGCTGACTTGCGCGGCGGTCTGGCCCGAGGCATGACGCGGCTCGGTATCGCCGTGTCGGCACTCGTGACGATCACGACGGCCTTCCCCTCCCCGGTGAACGGGCAGGACATGCCGGTTCCGGTATCCATTCAGATTCCGCTGCTGACGAAGATCCTGGCCTTCGACAGGACCTTCAGCGAACGAGTCGGAGAAGATTTCGTCATCGCGATCGTATATCAAAGTGGGTTTCGGGCTTCTGTCCTCGCCAGGAATCAAGTGGCAGAAGCGGCAGACAAGATCGCGTTCGGCGGAGCAGGCCAGATTCCGGTCAGGTACGTGTTCGTGGACGTCGATCAATCTCGAAGCTGGCGCTGGAGGCTGGCGAACTCGGCAGCCGACGTGATCTACGTTGCACCCCTGCGGGCGTTCGACCTCAGCCTGATTACGACCGCAAGCCGGTCTCTGGACATGATCACCTATACGGGTGTGCCGGGGTATGTAGCGTCCGGGGTCGCTGTCGGGTTGGACCTGTTCGCCAACAGACCGAAGATCGTCGTGAATCTCGCGGCATCCTACGAGGAGGGGTGTGACTTCACCTCCGAGCTGCTGAAGCTGGCGAGAATCGAATAGGAGTGGGTCAGGCGTTCGTCGGGGCCTGTGATGTGGCGGGCCGCTCCTGCACCGCGGGCTGGCTCGTGCGGATCGACCGCAGCAGTTCCGTGGCCGCGTTCACCGCACCCAGCGCATCGGCAACGGCCTCATGTGCCGGATGGGTCTCTTCAAGATCCATGGCGGCAAGGCTGATCAGGCCGAGAATCGATCCCACCTGGTTCGCGAGATCGTGCATCGCCCGCCGGCGCACGGACACGAATTCGTTCGCCGCCTCCTGAGCCGGCACGCGTCGGATCACGGCCGCGAAAGTGTTTGACGACGTGGCCACGAGCGCGAGGCGAAAGCGGTGTGCCTGTCCGTCGAGCGAGCGAGTGAACACGATGCTGTCATCCGACCCTTCGATTCCAGCGTGCCGGAGTGCCGTTTCAAGCTCCCGGTGCGAGCAGGCTACCGGCCCCTCGTTCAGTTGGCATCCCACGAGTGAGGTCGCGTCATCAAGCAGGCAGGTGTCTTGCCCACCCAGGACCGAGATGATCGATCCGTTCGCATCAACGCGCACGGCAGCATCGCATGTAACGCTGAGAACGGATTTCAGTGCCTCGTCGCTCCACAACAGCCGCGTGGACGAGGCGTCCAGTGATCGTTCGAGCAGCGCGCGATCGTCATCCTGTCCGCGGTACGCCTGATCGACCAGCGCGATGAGCGGCTCGAGGTTCGCGGGTCGATGGTCGGGAAACACCTTCTCCAGCTGGCGTTCGAGAAGGGGGTGTAGCGGGATCTCAGACATCTAGTCCTCGGAAACTGTGGTGATCGTGAGTGTCTGGTTGTGCAGTTCAGACCGAGTCGACGCGGCACCGACGGCGATCTCGCCGTACGAGTAGAATCCGGTCAGTTTCGTGTCGGCTCCGAGCTCGCAGCGAACCTCTTCGATCTCTTCCTCCACGCGCTGTTTGAGCAGAAGACGACGTCCCGTGCAGCTGACGACGATCGCCAGCTGCGGTGAACGTTCACCGTCCAGCCGCAACCCCGCGGCGGCCTCACGTGCACCGCCGATCAGGTGGTCGAGCTTTCCCCTCATGAAGCGGACGGAGCTCTGCTGCGGCATCTCCCCCGCAAACACGATCGATCCGTCGTCGGGATTCGTCGACAACAGTGTGCGCACGACCAGTGCCGACGTGCCGGGAGCCTGAACTCCGACCGGCAGGGCCAGGCCGGCAGCGGGAAGTTCGACCGCGCGATCACCCAGGTAGCTGCGGTACACGTCCAGGGCCGGAACCCCATCGAGCGAGTACAGGACATTGGCTTCGGAACTCGTTATCGTCATCGCCGGGCCGAAAGGACTCCAGCCGCCCCGGCATCCCTGGCCGATCCTGAGGCTGTCGCCGTACAGGCCGACCGCGCTGACGATCCGGGCTTCCGCGGCTCCGTTCCGCAGAACCACCGTGCGCTCGAAGGCGTCGCCATCCCCCGCCAGGCCACCGGTGATACCGATTCCACCGGGAAGCACTGTCTCCATACCGGCAACCAGTGCAGATCCGTTGACGTGCACGCCCTCGCTGAGCACGAACACGTGCCGGAGTCCATCGGAGGGCAGTTGCTCCATCAGGTTGGCTCCAGCCTCGGCGCTGGCCTCGGGGCTCTCCACGTCCTGGTAGACCACGGAGATCGTGCTGCTCTCAAACTCGATCGCAGTCACTGCCACGGTCGAAGCTGATACGGCCACACCCGAGATCTCGCCGGCTGTCGAGCAGCCCATGACCTGCGCACCGGGGAACGTCTCGAACACCCGGTCCAGCGGCTGCCCGCTCAACTGCTCGCGGCCTCCGAATACGAACACCAGCTGGGGCGCGCTGACGGTGTGGCCAAGCGGGCCATCCCAGCCGGTGCGTGCGTTCCAGCGGGACTGCTCAACCTGCATCCGGATCTCCGCTGCCAAGGTTGTGTGCCGGTCGATGACGGGTGCCCACCAGATCAAGAACCGTTCCCGGACACGGACCGGAGACTGCTAGGGCTGCGACCTGCGCGGCTGGGCAGCTAGTGCGTCGAATCGCCCATAATTCTTGCACCAAGCAACACGTCACGGGCCGCAAGTACGCGTCCTGCCCGGTTTTGTGGCCCTGGCTAACGATGCCGCACCTGGGCACACGGCCTGCATACCACCAAGTGGATCGGATTGTCGATTTTACCGAATGGCCGGGGGAATCATGGTAGATAGCCGGAAACTCCTCGTGTTTGCAGCACTGGCCACGATCATCGGCCAGCCGCTGTCAAACCCGCTCGTCGCCCAAACGCCGTCTGCCGCGGTGATGTCGCTGGATTCGCTGCTGAGCATACCTGTCGAGTCGGCGTCTCGGTATGTGCAGAGCGCCCGCGAGGCCCCGGCCTCTGTGACGGTCGTCACGGCTGAGGAAATCAGGCGCTTCGGCTACACTACACTTGGGGAAGTACTCCAGTTTTCTCGGGGCTTCTACACGTCCGATGACCGCATCGTCTCGCAGGTTGGCGTAAGAGGGTTCAGCAGCACGTCTCAGGTGAATCCGGGCGTCCTCGTGCTCCTCAATGGGCAGCGGCGCAACGATCCGTACTTCGACACCGCGCTCACCGGAGAGACCTTCGGTGTGGATCTCAGTGTTGTCGACCGGATCGAAATCGTTCGCGGCCCCGGGTCGGCGGCCTACGGCAGCAATGCCATGTTCGCGGTCATCAACGTCATCACCAAGACCGCCGCCGATGCGCAAGAAACCTTCATACAAGGCGGAGTGGGAAGCTTCGGCCGCAAGGAAGTTTCGGTTGGTCATTCAGGGAGCGTCGGCGCGGGCGTGCAGCTCGTCGCGAATGCGTACTGGCGCAATATGGATGGCCAGGACCTGTACTTCCCCGAATTCGACGCACCCGAAACGAACTTCGGTATTGCGACGAAGCGAGATGCTGAGGAAGCCGGGGGTGCTTTTGCCGAGCTGCGCTGGGGAGACTTCTCCATCTCCGTGGGCGGGCAGAAACGTGACAAGGGCCTTGCCGCGGGCGCTTTCGGGGCCCTGTTCAACGAACAGAGCAACGAGATCAGCAACGATTGGCTGAGCTCGGCAATGCGCTACGAGACCGTCCTGAGTTCCGACGTGTCGGTTGCGGGGGGAGTATCCTACGATCGTTCGCACACGAGAGGTCATCTTCTCATGGCGGGGCCGGGGGGCACTCTCGACTTCCACTCGCGAGGCCAGCGGTTCACCGCCGACGGCCAGCTTCAATGGGATCCGATCGCCAGCAACAGGCTCTCGGTGGGTATCGAAGTCCAATCGAGATTCCACGTCGAGAACACGGTCGACGTCAACAGCGGATTTCTCGTCACCACGCTGGAGTCTCCGTTTACGATTCTCTCCGCCTGGGCGCAGGATGAGTGGTCGGTCACTCAGGATCTGTCGCTTCACGCTGGTGCGCGCCTCGATCACTACTCGACCGTCGGTTCCGCGCTCACGCCGCGGGCAGCTGTGGTGTACCGTCTGGCTGACGACGGGACCTTCAAGGTCCTGTATGGTGAGGCCTTCCGGGCGCCCACACCCTTCGAGCTGTTCGTGGGGCAGCCCGGGCTGGTTCTCAGCAATCCGGATCTCGAGCCTGAGAGAATTCGAACACTGGAACTGGCGTACGAGCGAAGGCTGACGGATGGCCTGTTCGGTGCCATCTCCTTCTACGATATCCGGATGACCAATCTCATCGACCGGCTGTTTGATCCGCTGTCAGGGCTCCCGAAATTCTTCAATCAGAGTTCCGCGGAAGGTCGCGGGTTCGAAGTGGAGCTCAAAGCGCAGCCCGGCGAGCGGTTCGGCGGCACGATGAGCGCGGCGTACCAGCTCGTGAGCGAATCGAACGACATGGGTCTCCCGAACTCACCGAGGTTCTCGCTGCGAGTCACCGGGTGGACGCTGGCGCCGGCCGGCGTGACGATCGCTTCGACGTTCCGCCACGATTCATCCCGGCTGACGCTCGGCGGTTCGCAAACATCCCCTGCGACGGTTGTCGATCTGGGACTCAACTCGCCCGAGCACTGGCCGGTGCAGGTTTCGCTTTCCGTGAGGAACCTGCTCGACGAGCAGTATTCAACTCCGGTCGGACTCGAGTTTCCTCAGCAGGCAATCCGTCAGGATGGACGTTCCGTAGTCGCCACTCTGCGCACCTGGTTCTGACGTGCAGCGAGGATTTTTCGTGATGCTTCGCCGATCAGCTGTCGTCGCGGCCGTTGGTCTGCTGGGGATGGGACACCCTGCCGTGGCGCAGGAGATGCCCCTGCCAGTTGGCGTTCAGCTCGCCGTACTCTCCCAGGTCATGCAGTTCGATCGGAACTTCACGGCTGATCGGGACGAGGCGGTCATAGCGGTCTTGTATCAGCGGCGTTCCAGGGAATCGACGGCCGCCATGGACGAGGCGACGAGTGTCCTGCGAGACGAGCTCGCGTTCTGGTTTGGCGGCCGACCCATTCGCGTCGTAGCGGTCGACGTGGGCGGAACTGACGATCCGCTCGCGCTGCAGTGGCTGATGCCCGCCAGAACGGATGTCGTGTACCTGACTCCACTCCGGTCTTTTGACGTGCGGTCCATCTCGCAGACGGGGCGGGATCTGGGCATCCTCACCCTGACCGGCGTCCCGGAGTACGTGGAACTCGGCATCGCGATCGGGCTGGACCGGGAGCGCGGACGGCCACGGATTCTGGTCAACCTCGAGGCGGCGATCGCGGGAGGGGCTGATCTCAGCTCCGAGTTGCTCAAGCTCGCCAGAATGGTGAGGTCCTAGTGGCCGGGCACAAGGTGCCTCGGCTGAGCTGGCTGCCCCGCAATTCCTTGCGATTCAGGATGGCCGTCATGTTTGCCGGCCTGTTGGGCGTCATCTCGACATTCATCTACCTGTACGTTCCGGACCGCTTCGAGCGGGTGGCTCTCGAAGCTCTCCAAAACCGCACCGAGGCGCTGGCGACGATCCAGGCGTTCACGGTGCGCTCCGGTGTGGTGTTCGGCGACACGCTGGCCATCTCCGAGGCACTTCAGGGCGCCATGCTTGGCGACGAGGTGCTGTACATAGCGGTGCGTGACTCGGCGGGAGCGTTGCTCACCGAGCTTGACGACAGGCAGCCGGGGAGCGAGTGGGATCTGGAACCGATCTCGGCCTCCGTGCCGGTCATGCTCGCCGACGCCCGTATCGGTACGCTGGAACTCGTTGCTTCGTCTCACGCCCTTCGGCGCGAGGCCAGGGAGTCCGCGAATTTCATTGCTCTCGTGAGTTTGATCATCTTCACCGTCGGGACGCTGTTAACGGTGGCAATCAGCACAACCGTCACCCGTCCATTGCGAAAGATCATCGGATCGACCGAAGTGATTGCGGAAGGCGACCTCCAACATCGCATTTCGACGGATGGACCCGTCGAAATCGGTCAGCTTGCTCGATCGATGAACCTCATGGTGAGCAGGCTCCGAAACTTGAGTGCGCAGAATGAAGCAGGCAAAGACAAACTGGAACGCATCCTCGACAATTTGCCGCTGGCCGTCACGGTGTACGGGGACGACGGGCATATCGAGTACGTCAATCCTGCTGCGGTTCCGGAACCTGATTGGCGACAGTGGATTCTCGGGCGGTCGGAAGAAGAATACTGGCGCCATCGCGGATTCTCGGCATCAGATGGCGTCTATCCGACTGACATGATCCGGGAGACCCTCGCCGCGCAGTCGGTCTCGGAAGTGCAGTCCACGCTCACGATGCCCGATGGGAGCGAGCGGATCCATGCCCGTGGATTCGCGCCGATCGGCAGTGCGGCTGGGAATCGGGCGCTGGTCATCGGCTACGCGATCGACGTCACGGAACGGACGGCCGCCGCGCGGGCGCTCGAGATCAGTCAGGAACAGTTGCGCCAGGCTCAGAAAATGGAATCGCTGGGCAGACTGGCCGGCGGTGTGGCACACGACTTCAACAACCTTCTCGGAGCCATCATCGCGAATTGCGACCTGCTCCTGATGGAGACTCCCCCGGAGGACGGATCGGTGGCCGAGATCGAGGAAATCGCGGCAGCGGCAGACCGGGCCGCCGGGTTGACGGCGCAACTGCTCGCCTTCAGCCGCAAGCAGGTGATGCAACCCACGGTTCTGGACGTCAACGGAGTGGTCTCATCGATCGCCGGAATGCTGCGGCGACTGATCGGTCCTGAGATCAAACTCGCCCTCCACCTGTACGACGATCTGCCCTTCGCCTTTGCGGATGCCGGCCAAATGGAACAGGTGATCGTCAACCTGGTGGTCAACGCGAGAGACGCGATGCCGGGGGGCGGGAGCCTGATACTCTCGACGGACACGGTGCAGGTTCAGAGCACGCTGCTGAAATCCTACGGCAACCTGACCCCCGGGCGGTACGTCCGGCTGTCCGTCACCGATACGGGTTTCGGCATGGACGAGGATACTCTGGCGCGGATATTCGAGCCGTTCTTCACCACGAAGGCCCCGGGGGAGGGAACCGGGCTCGGCCTGTCGACGATGTATGGAATCCTCGAACAGAGCGGAGGCAGCGTCACCGCGTACAGCGAGGTAGGAACCGGATCGACCTTCCGCGTCTATCTGCCCGCGGCGGAGTCGGAACTCAACCCGGAGCCAACTACAGCAGACCGGAATCAGATGCTGTTCAGCGATTCAACCCGGAATGAGACGATATTGCTCGTCGAAGACACCGCGAGCGTCAGGGCTGCGGCGAGCAAGATTCTGGTCAAGTGTGGATACCGGGTCGTCGAATGCGAAGCGGCGGCCGAAGCAGTCGCCCACATCGACTCCGGTGCTGAGTTCCATCTCCTGCTGACGGATGTCGTCATGCCGGACATGGGGGGGGCGGAGCTGGCGACGCTCGTCGCGGCGCGAAGGCCCGACCTGCCCGTGCTGTTCATGTCGGGATACACGTTCGATTCGCTGCAGCACCGGGGCGTCCTGGACCCGAAGGTCGCGCTCATAGAGAAGCCGTTTACGGCAGTCGAGCTGTCGCAGGCTGTTCGTGCCGCCCTCGAGGCTGGGGCCGGGCAGAATGTCTAGTCGGGAAGGAGTGGCCGGGGGTGCCAACGGTCAGACCGACGGAACGGCTGTCCGCAATCCGAACGCACGGTTTCTGATCGTTGATGACGAGCAGACGAACCTCCGACTGCTCGATAAGATCCTGACCAGATCAGGGTATTGGAATGTGCTGTGCACGGATGACCCTGCCGGCGTCGAGGACCTGTTCGACAGCTTCGAGCCGGACCTGGTTCTTCTGGATCTGCATATGCCCGAGCGAGACGGATTCTCCATCCTGCAGGCACTTCGTGAAAAGACCCGCGGAGAGACGTTCCTGCCCATCCTCGTTCTGACAGGCGACATCAGCGAGTCCGCTCAGACGCGAGCCCTGGCTGCCGGCGCCACGGATTTCGTGTTGAAACCCTTCCGACCGCTCGAACTTCTGTTGCGTATCGAGAACATGCTCGAAACGAGACAGTTGCACGAAGACGTGCGGCAGCACAGCGAGCTGCTCGAGCTTCGGATCCTCGAACGAACCAGAGAGTTGGAAACTGCGCAACTCGAGATCGTACAGCGCCTGGCCCTTGCCGCAGAATACCGTGACGACATGACCGGTGCCCACGCGGCGCGAGTCGGCGACCTGGCGGCAATGATCGGTATGGGCCTGGGTCTCGACAACAGGACGGTGACGCTATTGCGCCTTGCTGCCTGTCTCCATGACCTCGGCAAGATCGGCATCCCGGATTCGATTCTGTTGAGCAACGATCGGCTCGACGAAACGGAGTGGGAGGTCATGCGGTCCCACACGACGGCCGGTGCCACGATTCTGTCAGGCACCGGCAATCCGCTGCTGGTGATGGCTCGGGAGATCTGCGCGAGCCACCACGAGCGCTGGGACGGCCTCGGGTACCCGCTGGGGCTCGTCGGCGAGGACATTCCGCTGAGCGGTCGCATCGTCTCCGTGGCGGACACGTTCGATACGATCACCAGCATCCGCACCTACAAATCAGCCAGGACGGCTGAAGCGGCCCTCGAGGAGATCATCCGGGGACGGGGGAGCCAATTCGACCCCGCCGTGGTGGACGCTTTCCTGGCGCTTGAAGCTCTGCCGGCATCCTTCAAGTCGAAGCGGCCGAAGGACGAACGCGGGCGCAGATACGCACATCGTGATCGTCGCAGAACGTTGGAGCCCGGCGGCTGACAAAGAAGGCCACGGTCGGCACGACTAGCCCTTCGGTTCGAGAAACGCCTCGAACGGCGGATAGCCGTGCAGGGGCTCGAGGTCCATGTCGCGGTGGACGAGGATCGTGAACGCGCGCCCTTCCGCGTACGCCTGGCGCAGCAGGACAGTGGCCCGCTCCGTGTAACCCAGCAGTGCGGCGATACAGGCCTGCCAGTACGTCTCGCGGCCGAAGTCGCCGGGTGCGGCCAGGCCTTTCAGCGCCTGGCTGATGCGAAGCGCCTCGGCCCGATCTCCTCGCCTGGCCGCCAGGACGCCCAGGAACCCGTGGACGTTCACATCACCGGGCGTCTCGGAGGCCAGCTCCTCGAACAGCCGCCGGGCCTCCGGCCACGCCTCCTTCTGATAGTAGGCAAGCGCCAGCCCGTAACGATGCTCGCGGGTCGTCATCTCCTCGGCAGGGCGGGAGAGAAACCACCGTACGGCACGGTCCGCCAGGTCGACAGACGCCTGACGAAAACCGTGCGCGCGAAACTCGGCCGCCGTTTCACCCATCAACTGAGACGACAGGTAATCGCCCTCGGCGGGCAGGAGCAGGCTCGCATCGATGCCCCGCTCGACGTCGGCAACCCGGCCGAGCGAGGCCAGGACTCGGAGTTCGGCCGCCAGCATCCGCATCCGCTCGGGATACTTCTCGCGGCCCCTGCGCACTTCGGCGAGCTCCAGCTCGAAATCACCGAGCAGATGATGGGCTTCGAACAGCGTAAGCCAGTGAAAGTACCATTCCCAGATGTCCTGCCCGGCAGTCAGCGCC
>Ga0224497_10002875_pt1 | contig 9970 bp, 7 predicted proteins | sample SF_Jul11_sed_USG_4_FD_167970 | JGI IMG/M metagenome (GOLD analysis project Ga0224497, IMG submission 167970) | Sediment microbial communities from San Francisco Bay, California, United States - SF_Jul11_sed_USGS_13 | ecosystem: Environmental > Aquatic > Marine > Sediment | place: USA: California...
TTCTGGAAGGCCTGGCCGTGGCGCTGGCCAACATCGACCCTGTCATCGCCACCATCAAGGCATCGCCGAGCCCGGCGGAGGCGAAGCAGGCGCTGATGGGTCAGCAATGGTCCCCCGGCGTGGTTTCGACCATGCTCGAGCGCACCGGCGCCAAGCTTTCGCGCCCCGAAGGTTTGCCGGAGGAATTCGGACTGGGGGACGACGGCTACCGCCTGACCGAAATTCAGGCGCAGGCGATCCTGGATCTGCGCCTGCATCGCTTAACGGGTCTCGAGCAGGAAAAGATACTTAAGGAATTCGATGAAGTGCTCGCGCGCATCCAGGAGCATCTGGAGATTCTGAACAACCCGGACAAGCTCATGGCGGTGATTCGTGGCGAGCTGGTGGAAATCAAAGATCAGTACGGCGATGACCGCCGCACCGAGATCGTTCACGACTACGCGAGCTTCAATCCTGAAGATCTAATCACGCCCGAAGACGTGGTGGTGACGCTGTCCCACGCGGGCTACGTAAAGTGGCAGTCACTGGATGCCTATGCCGCGCAAAGGCGCGGCGGTAAGGGTAAATCCGCCACCTCCATGCGGGACGAGGATTTCGTCGATCGCCTGTTTGTGGCCAATACCCACGACACCATTCTTTGCTTCTCTAACCGGGGCAAGGTTTACTGGCTTAAGGTTTACGAGCTGCCCCACGCGAGCCGGCAGGCCCGCGGGCGGCCCATGGTCAACCTGCTGCCGCTCAGCGAGGGCGAGCGGATCAACGCCGTTCTCTCACTGCAGAGCTTCGACCAGCCTGGATTCGTGGTCATGGCGACATCCAACGGTTTGGTCAAAAAGACGCCGCTGCGGGATTTCTCGCGTCCAAGATCCTCAGGGATCATCGCCATCGACCTGGTGGAGGGCGACCGCCTCATTGGCGTCGCCATAACCGATGGAGACCAGGAGATCATGCTGGCGAGCAGCGGCGGCAAGGTGATTCGTTTCAAGGAAGCCGACGTGCGTGCCATGGGCCGCAACGCCCGGGGCGTTATCGGTATGCGAATCAGCAAAGAAGAAGAGATCATCTCGCTGATGACTGCAGATATGGGACGCGTGCTCACGGCGACGCGAAACGGATACGGCAAGTGCACGCCTATAGATGATTACCGTCCTCAGGGCCGCGGCGGTCAGGGTCTGATCTCGATTCAAACCAGTGAGCGAAATGGCGAGGTGGTCGGCGCGCTACTGGTGGCGGAGCAGGACGACATCATGCTCATCACCGACGCCGGGAAGCTGGTGCGCACCCGCGTCGATGAAATCAGCGTCATGGGAAGAAACACGCAGGGCGTACGGCTCATCAGTCTCAGCGAAGGTGAGCGCCTGGTCGGCCTGGACAGGATCGTCGAGGAGACCTGATCGGTCTTTAACTTCCGTTACCTTACGTTGCCTGCGCGGTGCACCAGGGCTCGCTTTGAACGAGCTCGGAAGGATGGCGCTTGGACGCGGTACCGGGTTAGCCAGGGTTAAGAAGCCAAGTTCAGGCAAGGAATTCGATGAGCAGGGTATACAATTTCGGCGCCGGGCCGGCGGCGTTGCCCGAACCGGTGCTTCAACGGGCGCGCGACGAGCTATTGGAGTGGCGCGACGCGCGCATGTCGGTGATGGAGATGAGCCACCGAGGCGCGCACTTCGGCGAGATCGCCAAGGAATCCGAGACACGCCTCCGCCGACTGCTTTCCATTCCCGAGTCGTACAAAGTGCTGTTCCTTCAGGGTGGCGCCCAGCTTCAATTCTCAGCGGTGCCGCTCAATCTTCTGCGCGACGCGGACCGGGCGGACTACGTGGATACGGGACAGTGGTCCTCCAAGGCGATTGCGGAGGCGAAGCGCTACTGCAGCGTGAACGTGTGCGCCAGCGCCAGGGACTGCGGCTACTCCCGAGTTCCTGCAGAATCGAGCTGGCAAAAGGACAAAAAAGCGGCGTACCTGCACTACACGCCTAACGAAACCATCGGCGGAGTCGAATTTCACTATGTCCCGGATAGCGGCACGGTGCCGCTGGTGGGCGACATGTCTTCCAACATTCTCTCACGGCCGGTTCCGGTGGAGCGATTCGGGCTCATCTATGCTGGCGCGCAAAAGAACATCGGCATCGCCGGTCTCACCGTGGTGATCGTGCGTGAGGATCTCCTGGGCAAGGCCCTAAAGAGCACGCCATCCATGCTGGATTACAAGGTGCAGGCGGAGGCCGGCTCCCTGGCGAATACGGCACCCACCTTCGCCTGGTACGTCGCCGGTCTTGTATTCGAATGGCTCGAAGCCGAGGGCGGGATTGCCGAGATGGAGAAGCGCAACGAGGCCAAAGCGAAAACGCTTTATGAGGCCATCGACGCGTCCGACTTCTACAGCAACCCCATCGATTCGGCGTGCCGCTCACGCATGAACGTGCCCTTCAAGCTCGCGTCTCCCGAACTCGACGGGGCTTTTCTGCAGGAGGCGCGCGCGGCTGGACTCGAAGGCCTCAAAGGTCATCGCTCCGTCGGCGGAATGCGCGCCAGCCTTTACAATGCCATGCGGCTGGAGGGCGTAAAAGCGCTGGTGGCGTTTATGGCGGACTTCGAGAAGGGGAGAGGGTGAAGATTCGTATTTCGTATATCGTATTTCGTATGTCGGAATTGCATAGTTGACGTCCGTGCTGTTGCTCAAGCTCAGATCCGATATACGATATACGACATACGATATACGTTAACGTCTATACATGCCGCTCCGGTTCTACGCCGCCACATCACGAAGCGACTACGATCCCCCACATGTTCAAAATCCTGACTCTCAATAACATCTCTCCCGTCGGTCTCGAGCGTTTTCCACAAGAGCGCTACGAAGTCGGTGCGGAACTTGGCAGTCCCGACGCGATCCTGCTTCGCTCGTTCAACATGCACGACTATGTGATTCCGCCTTCGGTCAGGGCCGTGGCGCGGGCGGGCGCGGGTGTCAACAATATTCCCGTTGCACGGCTGAGCGAGCGCGGCATTCCCGTATTCAACACTCCCGGCGCGAATGCCAATGCGGTCAAGGAGCTGGTGCTGGCGGGCATGTTCCTTGGCGCGCGGAATATCTGCCAGGCGTGGCGCTACGTTGACTCACTGCAGGGCGACGACGATTCGCTCAACGAACAGGTAGAAGCCGGAAAGCGGCAGTTCGTAGGCTTCGAGCTGCCTGGACGCACGTTGGGCGTGATTGGTCTGGGCGCCATCGGCGTGCTGGTGGCGAACGCGGCGCTCAGGCTCGGCATGCGCGTAGTGGGCTACGACCCGGAGTTGACGGTAAGGCGGGCGTGGCAGCTGTCTTCCGAAGTCGTTCAGGCGCAAAGCGTCAAGGATCTGTTGGCTCAATCGGACATCGTCACCATCCACGTGCCGCTGTTTGAACAGACTAAAGATTTAATCAACGAGGATTCCATAAAAAACATGCGCCAGGGGGCAACGCTGCTCAATTTCTCCCGGCAGGGTATCGTCAGTGACGAAGCCGTGGTCGGCTCACTCAACGACGGCAATCTTAACGCCTACATCTGCGACTTCCCGACGGTGACACTCAAGCACCACCAAAAGGTAATCACACTGCCGCACATCGGTGCATCAACGCGCGAAGCGGAAGAAAACTGCGCGGTAATGGCAAGCCGGCAGCTCATGGATTTCCTCGAGGACGGCAACATCACCAACTCAGTGAATTTTCCTGAGGTGGTGATGCCGAGAGACTCAGGAGCCCGGGTGGCCCTAGTGAATGCCAACGTGCCCAACATGCTCGGGCAGATTTCCACCACCCTGGCCAAGGCGAACCTCAACATCGTGGACATGCTGAACAAATCCCGGGGTGAGCTCGCGTACACCCTGGCCGATGTGGAGGGCACGATACCGCCCAAAGTCCTGGAAGAGCTTGCCGCCATCGACGGCGTGATGTCGGTCCGGGCGTTGTAGGACACTTATCGGAGTTCCACCGGCGGGCGGCCCGTGCCATAGTTCCACCCGGGAAATCAAACGCTTCGGGCGATGAAGGACGCGGAAAAAAAGCTCAAGGCGCTGCGCGACGAGATCGACGCTGTCGACGACAAGCTGCTGGCGCTGATCAGCCAGAGGGCCAAGCTCGCGCAGCAGGTCGCCGGGGTCAAAGACGCCAACGGCGGCGAAGTCTACCGCCCCGACCGGGAAGCCGAGGTCCTGCGCCGGCTTGCCGCGGCGAACCCGGGACCCCTCAGCAAAGAGCGTGTCATCCGGCTGTTCCAGGAAATCGTCTCAGCGTGCCGGGCCCTGGAAAAGCCCATGACCATCGGCTTTCTCGGACCCGAGGGTACCTTCACCGAGGCCGCCGCGTTCAAGCATTTCGGCCACGCAATCGCGATCAGCCCTCTGGAAAGCATCGACGCCGTATTCCGCGAGGTGGAATCCGGGGCCGCCGACTATGGCGTGGTGCCGGTGGAGAACTCCACCGAGGGCGTTGTGAATCACACCTTGGACATGTTCATACGGTCCAAGCTCTCCATCTGCGGTGAAGTGCAGCTACGCATTCACCATTTTCTGATGGCCGCGCAGGAAGACATGGGCAAGATCAAAAGGGTGTGTTCGCATCCCCAGTCGCTGGCGCAGTGTCGCAAGTGGCTAGACACGAACTTAATGTCGGCCGAGCGCGAGCCAGTCAGCAGCAACGCGGAGGCGGCGCGGATTGCGTCCAAGGATCCGAAGACCGCGGCTATCGCGGGGGAAGTGGCCGCTGAGCTCTACGACCTTAATCTGCTTGCCCGCAACGTGGAGGACGAGCCGGATAACACCACCCGGTTTCTTGTTATCGGTACCCAGTCTGTTGGGCGTACCGGCAGCGACAAGACGTCGGTAATGTTTTCCGCGAAAAACCGCCCCGGTGCCTTGTTCGATCTGCTGGAGTCCTTCAAGAAGCGCAAGGTAAACATGACGCGAATCGAATCGCGGCCATCAAGGAGCGGGATCTGGGAGTACGTGTTCTTTATCGACGTCGACGGGCACTTGAGTGACGACGGGGTCAAAGCTGCCTTGGCCGACATCGACGCCCATGCCTCGTTCTTCAAGGTTCTAGGCTCCTACCCGCGATCAGCGACAGGATAGTCGCATGACCGGATGTGATTTCGTCGCTCTCGCCGCCGAAGGTGTGCGCGCGCTCTCGCCCTACAAGCCCGGCAAGCCGATGGAAGAGCTCCAGCGCGAGCTGGGTTTGAGCGGCATCGTCAAGCTTGCCTCCAACGAAAGCCCGCTTGGTCCCGGCGCCGCGGCCCTGGCCGCCGTTGCCGAGTGTGCTCGAGGGATCGCTCGTTATCCCGACGGCAACGGCTTCGCCCTGAAGCAGGCGCTGGCCGCGCACCACAGGGTGACGCCGGATATGCTCACCCTGGGCAACGGATCCAACGACGTGCTCGAGCTCATTACCCGGGCTTTCGTTACCCCCGACAACGAAGTGGTGTTTTCCCAGCACGCATTTGCCGTATATCCCCTGGTGACTCAGGCCGTGGGGGCCAAGGCGGTGGTTACGCCGGCAAAGAACTTCGCTCACGATCTGGACGCCATGGCGGCGGCGGTAAGCCCGAAGACGCGGCTGATTTTTGTCGCCAATCCCAATAACCCTACCGGAACCTGGGTTCCGGAAAAGGTACTCGCATCCTTTATCGTCTCGATTCCGGAAACAGTGCTCGTCGTCGTGGACGAGGCCTATTTCGAATATGTGGAAGAGCCCGCTTACAAAAGCTTTGTTTCGCAGCTCGGAAAGCACAGGAACCTGATCGTCACCCGCACCTTTTCCAAGGCGTACGGCCTCGCGGGCTTGAGAGTGGGCTACGCGGTGTCTGACCGCCAAGTGGCGGACGTGCTCAACCGCGTCCGCCAGCCTTTCAACGTCAATGCCATGGCGCTGGCCGCGGCAGAAGCAGCGCTTGGCGATCGCGCGCACTTGGAAAAAAGCATTCAGGTGAACCGCAGCGGGATGAAAAAGCTGGTCACGACGTTCGACGAAATGGGAATCGAGCACATTCCATCGGTGGGCAACTTCATCGCCGCGCGCATGCCGAAACCAGGCGCCGAAATATTCGCCGCCCTGCTCAAGCAAGGCATAATCGTGCGCCCCATCGCTGAATACGAGATGCCGGATTTCATTCGGGTGACGGTGGGAACGGAGGACGAGAATGAGCGGTTTATTGAGGTGTTGAGCGACGTGCTTAGTGGCACGTGAGCAATATGTGGTATGTAGTATGTAGGGAAAACAGTTCGGGGTTTCTCCTTACTCCCTACATACCACATACCACATACTCTTTCTCCGATATACGACCCACAGATTCTTCAATGACCCCCCATCTCCCAACGTGATCAATCGCCTCTGCATCATCGGGGTCGGGCTTATCGGCGGATCGCTGGCGCGGGATTTGCGGCGCGCAGGTCTCGTCGGGGAGGTCGTGGGCACGAGCCGCAACGCATCGAACTTAAAGCGCGCGGTAGAGCTTGGCGTCATAGACCGCTACGACACGAATATCGCGGTGGCGCTTAGGGGCGCGGACATGGTGGTGGTGGCGGTGCCGTTGGGCGCCATGGCCGATGTATTCCTCGCGATCAAGGGCCACCTCGACGATGATGCCGTGGTGACCGACGTGGGCAGCGCCAAGGGCAGCGTGCTCTCGGCGGCGGCTGAAGCCTTCGGCGGGGTGCCCGACTTCCTGGTGCCTGCCCATCCCATCGCCGGCACCGAGCACAGCGGCGTCGACGCATCGTTCGAAGGCCTGTTCCGGAACCGCATGGTCATCATTACCCCCGCGCCTGAAACCCGGGCGGATGCGCTGGAAAAGGTGAGGTCCATGTGGCAGGCCACAGGGGCGACAACTATCGAGATGTGTGCTTCGCATCATGACGAAGTGCTCGCGGCGACCTCTCATCTGCCGCACATGCTCGCCTACACCCTTGTGGACGTGCTCGGCCGTATGGAAGAGCGGGTGGAAATTTTTCGCTATGCGGCGGGCGGTTTTCGCGATTTCACCCGTATTGCCTCCAGCGATCCACAAATGTGGCACGACATCTGTTTTGCCAACCGCGACGCGCTGCTGCACGCGTTGGAGCATTTTCGCGACGATCTTGACGGCGCCATCGAGGCAATCCGCCGCGGCGACAGCGAGGCGATCAAGTCTTTGTTTACGCGGGCGAAGAAGTTGCGGGATGAATATACGAAGAATGGCTAGGGATGTGACCATGTATCGTTTGTCGGAGGCTGGTAGGTTTGGCCTTGCCCGCCAATAGACGGTGTAGGAGCGCGCTTGCGCGCGAACCTTCCAGAGAGCCTGATTTAATGAATCGCGCCCAAGGGCGCTCCTACAGCGGGCTTCGTTCGTCTTCGCATTACGCATCACGCGTTGGAACACGCTATCTGCCATGTCCTCCCGCTCACCCATAACCTTCACCATCGCCCCCGGTGGTCACCTCGAGGGGCGCATCCGGGTCCCCGGGGACAAATCCATTTCACACCGCTTCGTCATGCTTTCGGCTATTGCCGAGGGCGTTTCCGAGGCCAGCGGTTTTCTTCAGGGCGAAGACACCATCGCCACGGCCAACGCGTTTCGCGCCATGGGCGTCAAGGTAGTGGGTCCCAATAACGGGCGCTTGGTGATCGAAGGCGTCGGACTTCGTGGTCTCTCGGCGCCGGCCGCGGCGCTGGATATGGGTAATTCCGGCACCGCCATGCGTTTGCTCGCCGGCATTCTCGCGGGGCAGTCGTTCGATTCCCGATTGACCGGTGACGCGTCTTTGAGCCGCCGCCCTATGAGCCGCGTCACCGAGCCGCTTGGAAGAATGGGCGCGCGCATAGAAACCGCCGCTTCGGTAACTCCGCCGCTGGACATACAAGCTGCCAGCGGTCCGCTTCGCGCCATCGATTACGCCCTTCCCGTGGCGAGCGCCCAGGTCAAATCCTGTCTGCTGCTCGCCGGTCTGTACGCCAATGGCCGCACCTGCGTTACCGAGCCAGCCGCGACGCGTGATCATACCGAGCGCATGCTCGAGACTTTCGGACATTCGGTCGAAATCCAAAATAATCGGATCTGCATCGACGGCGAAGGGAGCCTGCGTGGTGCGCGCATCGATATTCCTGCCGACATCTCCTCTGCGGCTTTCTTCATTCTCGGAGCCACCATTGCAGACGATAGCGATGTGATTTTAGAAGGCGTCGGGGTGAATCCGACACGAACCGGTGTGATCAAGATACTTTCCCTCATGGGCGCCGACATTCAATTGGAGAACCGGCGCAATGCGGGCGGCGAGCCGGTGGCGGACATTCGCGTTCGCTCATCGAAACTTAAAGGCATCGAGGTTCCAGAATCTCTGGTGCCGCTGGCCATCGACGAGTTTCCGGCGGTGTTCGTGGCCGCCGCATGCGCCGAGGGCGAAACCCGGGTCACGGGCGCATCCGAGCTGAGAGTGAAGGAAAGCGATCGGATTGCCGCCATGGCAGCGGGGCTGAAAGTTCTGGGCATAGATGCCGAACCGAACCCTGACGGCATGCGAATCCAGGGTGGAAAGATTCGCGGCGGCCGCGTCGACGGCCGGGGCGATCACCGTATTGCCATGGCATTCTCCATGGCTGCGCTCGCGGCAAGTGAACCTGTGGCCATCGAGGATTGCGCCAACGTGGACACCTCGTTCCCGGGATATGCCGCGCTGGCCGCCTCCGCGGGGCTGAAAATCGACGCCGGTGGAGGACGATCCGGTGGCTGAAAAATCGACACCGCCGGTAATTGCCATCGACGGTCCCGGCGGGTCCGGCAAGGGCACGGTGAGCAGCCTGCTGTCCAGGCGTCTTGGGTTTCACCTGCTGGACAGCGGTGCCTTTTACCGCCTCACGGCGCTTGCCGCGCGGGACGCCGGGGTGAGCCTCGAGAACCCCGCCGCGGTTGCCGATCTGGCCGCCGGGCTCGAGGCCCGCTTCGTGGCGGGAGGGGAAAATGAGCCGGCCCGGGTGTTCCTGGAGGGGCGGGATGTGGATGACGCCCTGCGCAGCGAAAGCTGCGGAAATGACGCCTCCGTCGTCGCAACCTTTCCACAGGTCCGCAAGGCGCTGATCGGCCGGCAGCGGGCATTCCGGCGTCCTCCGGGGCTGGTTGCGGACGGTCGCGACATGGGGACCGTGGTGTTTCCCGATGCCGCTGTGAAGATCTTTTTGACCGCGAGCCCCGAGGAGCGCGCCCGGAGGCGTCATAAACAGTTGATAGCAAAGGGAATAAATGGTAACCTCCCCGCCCTTGTGCGGGAGATAGAAGCGCGTGACGAGCGCGACAGGAATCGCGCCGTCGCTCCCCTCAAACCGGCTGACGACGCTGTCGTCATCGACACCAGCGGCCACGATATCGATGCAGTGCTAAACCGCGTGCTTGATATCGTGACATCGAGTGGCCTAAAAGTTCCTCGTCGCTGAATACGGCGCAACGAAACGTCGGTTGTTTACATCGCGGACGCGGCCTGAGCCCGGAAGGCCGCACCATGTCCGTTTTTTTTAATTAACCTGGTGAGTTCGGGTAGCCCTTGGCCTTCAGTTTTATGGAAAGTTTTGCAGAACTGCTCGAGCAGAGTGAAGTAGAGAAAAAGATGAGACCCGGTGCCATCATCACCGGCACCGTAATGGAAGTCGGCCCCGAATTTGTTACCGTACACGCGGGCCTAAAATCCGAGTCAACCATTCCCCTGGAACAGTTCCGGGATGAAAGGGGCGCTGTCGAAGTCAACGTCGGCGACAAAGTGGAGGTTGCGCTCGATACTGTCGAAGATGGTTTTGGCGCCACCAAGCTTTCCAGAGAAAAGGCGAAGCGCGCCAAAGCCTGGATACGGCTTGAGGAAGCCTTTGAAGAGTCCGATACCATAACCGGAATCATCAACGGCAAGGTCAAAGGCGGGTTCACCGTCGAGATCGATGACATCCGGGCTTTTCTCCCCGGATCTCTGGTAG
>Ga0224497_10002877_pt1 | contig 9964 bp, 9 predicted proteins | sample SF_Jul11_sed_USG_4_FD_167970 | JGI IMG/M metagenome (GOLD analysis project Ga0224497, IMG submission 167970) | Sediment microbial communities from San Francisco Bay, California, United States - SF_Jul11_sed_USGS_13 | ecosystem: Environmental > Aquatic > Marine > Sediment | place: USA: California...
GTGAGTCACCCAAACCACTCACACCGGCCAGCAGCATTGCATGAGCTATCTCAACCGAACCGAGTGTCGCCTTGGTCACGCCGGTCACCGAAATATCACTTTTAGCCAGTCGTTCGACGAGCGTGCGGGCATTGTGCTGAATTTTGCCCAGGTCTATCTCCAGGCGTGGCGCCAACATCATGCCGCTGCAGGCAGCATCTCCGCGAGTTTCGGGAAGGCACCAAGAACCATTGCCACCAGGTGCTTGGGAGAACGGCTAAGCGCGTCGGTGGTCGGGACTCCGAGCTCGCTCTCATAGCGCAGGATCGCCGAGCTGACTTCGGGGTCGCTCATATCCTCATGGTTTATGGTCACACCAATGACCTTGGTATTGGCGAACGTTTCGATCAGATTTATCTCTGTAGCCGGTGTTGGCATTTTCATTTCCGGGAAATCACAGCGATATCTGCGCCCCGGCGCATGCTGCAATATGACACCGTCGGGACAAGCGCCACGAAGAATAAATGACGATGACGAAAAGGCCGGGTGGCTCAGCGCGCCCTGCCCTTCGATGATAATCACATCCGGCTTTTCGACCTTGAATGCCTTGATGATCATGGCCTCAAGTTCGCCGGCACAGAACTGTGACGGAATTGCATCGATCGGGACGCCATAGCGGGCGCCCTGAATTAATCCCGTCTGGCCCGTTCCAATCATTACAGTTTTGACGGCGCGCTCGCTCAGCGCCTGTGTAAGGATCGTCGCCGTCGTGCGCTTACCGATCGCGCAGTCGGTCCCAAGCACAGCAATGATCGGGCACGTTACCCGCTCGATATCGCCCGTGAAAACATGCAGGTCTTTCTTATCGGCTGGTTTGCGCACGTCAAGGATCTCGACATTGCTCACCGCGCATGCTGCTTTAAATACGGGATCGTCGTTCAGAAATTCGTGTAAGCCGTTGACGATGTTCATCCCGTGGCTGATGGCCTCAAGCAGCAGGCCCCGCTCATGCATGGAAAGCATGCCGTTGGACGGCGCAATACCGAAAATAAAGTAATCGGGTAAGGTGTCAGCGTTCTCCAGAGATTCCGCGAGATCGCGGCAAATCGGAATCGCGTTCAGTTTGCCGTCAAGCACCATGCCCGCATCGAGGCCCGCCTTTTCGCTATCAATGACCGATAAAATTTCGTATCGCTCAGAGTGCCGAACGAGCCCGTTCGCGGTTTTGCCATCGATCGCACCAAAGTTAGCTTCGCAATAGATAATTGCAGTGGCGGTGCGTTTTCGAATTACGGGAATCGAGTTGACCAACGCAAGTCGTTCGTCATTAGTCATACCGGTCACCTTGTGTACATGCCTGCATGCGCTTGCGGTAGGGTTTATTACAGTCCCAATCGTGTCCGGTGAAATCCAGGTGCGCGTTCTGCGGCACCTCTACAGCGACGCATGCCGCCTGGACGCTTCGATAGCCGCGATCACATTCCCAGCCTTGCCCATGAGATTGGCTGGACAGGTAGCCATTCGCGGGTATTTTGACGGCGTTGCAGGCGCCATCGACTTCGCGGTAGCCGCGATCGCACTCCCAGCCGGAATCATAAGATCTGGCCGTTGCGTGGGCATTTGCCGGCACCACGATAGCTTCACAGCTACCCGCCTTCGCACGATATCCACGCTCGCAGGTCCAGCCCTGCCCCGAGGAGTTCTGCGACAGGTATCCGTTCGCCGGTACCAATATGGCATCACAGGTGTCACCCACCTGTCGAAAGCCTCTATCGCATGACCACCTGTCGCCCGATCCCGCACTGATATATGCGTTGAGCGGCAGCGCAACTGCGTCGCAGGCGCCTTGACTCAATTTGTAACCACGCTTGCATGCCCAACCCGACCCGTAGCTTGAGTCTGTCAGGTATGCCTTTGCCGGTAACGCCACGGCAATACAGGTACTGGCATTCTTGCGGTAACCCTTGTTGCATTCCCAGCCGCTCCCATAGGTCTTGGCCGTCGCTTTGTCGGGTAACGCGCCAGTACCTTCTTGCGCCAAGGCGAGTTCCGCAGGAGCAATGAGTACCGCCAGACAGATCATTGCGTTTTCGAATCCGCCGAATTTCGAGCGTTTCGTATTCACTGATTGCCTCCAATGTCCGGATCCATGCCCTTCAAGAATTTGAATAGCTCGCTGTCGGTTGACAGGACGAGCGTCGTGTTTTCAGCGATGATGAATTTGTACGACTCCAACGTCCGCGTGAATTCGTAGAAAGCCACTGCTTCAGCGTTTTGGTTGTACGCACTAGCATAGATTTCGGTTGCTTTGGCATCGGCCAGGCCGCGGATCTCCTCAACCTCGCGGTACGCCTCGGATTGAATCTTGTTCAGATCACGAACACGGTTACCGCGAATTCTCGCTGCTTCGCCGTTGCCTTCGGATAGAAACCGCTCAGCTATCTGTCGACGTTCGCTGATCATACGATCGTAGATCTTCGGGCGAACACTCTCGTTGTAGTTTATTCGTTTGAAGCGGATGTCGAGCAACTCGATTCCGAACACCTCGACCTTCTCAGCGGCTGCGGCGAATATTTCCTGCTCAACCAGCTTGCGTCCCTTCTGGATCGGCACCAGCGTCCCCATGTTGAGATCGCGCTCCGCATCCGTCAAAAGCGTGTCACGCAACGGCACGCGATCCTTGGTCGTACGAATGATTTCGATCAGCTCATGCTTGGCGACGGCATTGCGGGTCTCGCTGCCCAGAATATCGTCGAGCCGGGATTGCGCGCTACGTTCGTCGCGAATTCTCAGAAAGTACTGCAAGGGATCAGTAATCCGCCAACGGGCAAACAAATCGACAGAAATGTAGAGCTTGTCCTTGGTCGGCATGTCCGAGGGATTGCCGTCCCACTCCAGCACCCGTTTCTCGATCGGATTGACTTGCTGGATGAAGGGAATCTTGACTTTCAGGCCCGCGGTGGTCACGGGTACACCCACCGGTTTGCCGAACTGGGTGATGATCATCTGCTCGACTTCGCTGACCGTGTACACAGAACTGATCAAGACAAACGCGGCAGCACCCAGTAGTGCCATAAGAGTGGCGAGCTTATTCATGGCCGCTCACCATTTGCCGCATCGATATTCATCAGCGGTAAAATGTTATGGGTCTGATCATCGACGATTATCTTCGAGCGAATGCCCGGCAATACAGCCTGCAAGGTCTCGACGTAGATACGGCGGCGCGTGACTTCCGGGGCCTTCGTGTACTCAGTCAGCATTGCACTGAATCGAGCGACGTCGCCTTCGGCTTCGTTGATTCGTTTGAGCCTGTAGCCGTCGGCCTCGCGGATTCGTTGATCCTTTTCGCCCTCGGCGAGGGGGATTACCTTGTTGTAGTCGCGGCGGGCCTCGTTAATGAGTTTTTCTTTCTCCTGCTGCGCCTGGTTCACCTCGTTGAATGACTCCTGGACCGGTTGCGGAGGATTGATATTCTTCAACTGCACCTGATCGATGCTGATTCCCATCGCATATTTCGTGGACAGCGCCTGCATCTTCGTCAGAGCCTCCGATTCGATTTCCTGGCGACCAATCGTGATCACCTCATCCACGGTGCGATCGCCGACGACTTCCCGCATAACCGACTCGGACACGTATCGCAGGGTCGCGCTTGGTTCCCTGACTTCAAACAGAAACTTTGCCGGGTCCGCAATGCGGTATTGAACAACCCACTCCACCAGTGCCGCGTTCAAATCACCGGTCACCATCTCCGTTTCCCGTTTGCCATCGACAGGGCTTTGGTAGGGGTCCGTTGCACCCGGTGTTGTGAAGCCGAACTCCTGTTTCAATTGGCGTTTGACCGGAACGATCGTCGCCAGATCGATTCCCAGGGGAAACTTGAAATGCAGGCCGGGCTGTACCTCTTTCAGGTACTTTCCGAACCGCTGGACAACCGCGACGGAGTCACTCGGAACCGTGTAATACGCGGTCCATGCTCCGAAAAGAAGCGCCGCGACCACTACGAACATGATCACTGTGCGCGAGCCGCCGTCCGGCATGGCTTGCTTGAGCCGTTCCTGGCCCTGGCCGATGAGTTGCTCGAGCTCGGAGCCTGAATTGGCGCCGCGACTCGAAGAACCGCCTCTGTGGCCGTTACCGATTTGCGTTGGCATGTACGTAGTGTCCTCGTTGGTGGGTGCCGCCATTGGTCGCCGCGCGAGGAAACGGCAGACGAAACCACTTGTCTGCTGTAGAAACACCCACTGGATTTAGGCGGCTTTTAGCGTCGTGACTGATCTAGAGGCACGCCCGCTCACTCGTGAGTTTGATCACGTCTGAGGCCTGTCAATCAGTTAACCATAGTCGGTTAATTAACTTGAATAGTCAATTTTTATCTGACATTATTTGTACGGTTAACTAACTAAGTCAATTACGAGAGACGATAAATGGACGTTTGTTCGGTCATTAAGACGCGACTTGAGGAGCTGGGACTCGAGCAAAAGGATCTGGCGGCAGCCGCTGAAGTGACTGAATCCTATATATCGCAACTGTTGACTCGGAAGAAATTGCCGCCGGCGCCGGATCGAACAGACATCTACGAAAAAATGAGCGAATTCTTGCAGCTCTCGAACGATGAGCTCGCGAAACTGGCCCGCGCGCAACGATCGGACGAGTACAGGCGTGCCAATGAGGAGCCGCCCGCAGCCCTGCTAAAGGACGCCCGTGATCTGATACTGCGCAAGTGTGTTCCGGCCAGGCAGCAGCAGATTCGTTCGATATTCGAGAGGCAAACATTTGGTGAACTCGAGCAGCTCGTAACGCAAAAACTCCTGGACGTCGTCAGTGGGGTCGCGCGATCGGAGTTGGACAATCAAGCATGGCTCCACGAGGTCGCTCAGCTCGGTGACAAGAACCATGAGCAAATGCGTGTCATTATTCTTGAATTCCTAGATACAGATATCTTCCATATTTCAAACGAAGACTGCATTTCCTTTCTGGACCCGCTGATTGCTCGCTGGGATATCGACCTCTCGACCTTCGATATGGAAATTACGCTGAACGAAGGACTCGTCCCTGGGGAACCAAAGCGTTTTGCGTTTGTTGAGAAAGGCATTGACGGTCCCCACGAGGAAGAGCCGGGGTTCACGGAATTCCTGCAGGACGCCTCGCTCAGCGGCGATATATCCGACGATGAAGCAGAATTCTTGCGTAGGCTCCGTTTCAAGAACAAGCGACCTAACGGACTTTATTATTACCGGGCGCTGCAGACCTATAGGGACCCGCTGCATTTTCTAGCTGCAGAAGGATGACGCTCAGCACGCGAATCGCCTCAATGCTGCCGCGTAGAAATCTGGTCAGTTAGCATCCGAGACCAGGTTGCCAGTGTTCCCACGGATAGAAACTCGGCGTCCCTGTGAATCTTTGGCTACTACTTTGATTTGAAGACATTTTCGCCAGACAATTGCTTTCCAACAAAGTGTTGCGTCGACCGGTTGAAATTGCAGCCCATAAGGGGTCACCATAAAAAAAGATCGCCGCTCAAGGCCGCACATACCGTTTCTGGTCTGATCCAGTAAACCTGCTGCTAGACCAGTTGATTCGCCACGACGTGGTTACGACCTGCCGCCTTCGCCTCGAGCAAAGCTCGATCTGCCTCAGCAATTAGCCTGTGCGATGAGCCATCACCATTGCGCCACTCCGCCACGCCGATGCTGAGCGTAATGCGCTCTTCGTTTCGATCCAGACACGTCTCGGCAACGGCCAAACGCACCCGTTCCGCAAACATGATCGCACCGTCAATCCGAGTCTCCGGAAGGACTATCAAGAATTCCTCGCCGCCATAGCGTCCCAAGTGATCGTTTGTACGGCAATGCTCGGTAATTACTTGCGCAATTCGGTGCAGGACCTTGTCCCCGAACTGGTGTCCGTAAGTATCATTTATTCTCTTGAAGCGGTCGAGGTCGAGCATAAGGCACGCAAGGGCACTGCCGTAACGCTTCGCGCGTTCTACCTCCGTGTCGAGTGCCCCGAGAACTGCACGCCTGCTGAGAACGCCTGTCAGCGCGTCGAAACGCGCCAGGTTCTCTGCTTTCAGCCTTGCTTCCTCCAAGGTTGCCATCATTGTCCGAATTTGTCGGTCTTTCGGACGAACAAACGCAAAATAGGCGATTGTTGCGACGATAACAGCCAGCAAACTGGCATCCAGCAGAGCGAACTTCCAATTGGCAAGCGTCATCCCAAACCAGTAGAAGCCCAGCATGATAATGATCTCGACCGCTAGCATCACAAGCGCGATCTTCACGATCATTAAGACAGAGCCCCCCGGTGGTTTGGAAGTCTGCGTCACTTAGGTCTCTTGCTCATCACAGCTTGCTTCACCATCGACATCACGGGGAAAACCAGGGTCGAACTGAGGTTTGGTTAGCAGCGAGCATGGGTAAATTCCTGCCTGTCGCTATCGCGCCAGCCCAGCGGCAGCTATCGAGTGTATAGCAGTCGCACAATTGACCACAAATACGAGGAGTCGCGCGATGCGCGGCTTACGGCCATTTTCGGACGCCCGGAGTTCCAGGCCAATCAGCGATTGCACGTTTGCCTCCACAAACAGTACGATTCTATCTGTGAGGCCAAATCTTAAGATTATTGGGCTAGCACCAGTCTTTGTGCTGTGGGGTTGCGCCAGTGTGCTGGACGAGGATGGTGCACTCGCGATCGCCCCCTACGACATCGAAGAAAACGGGCGTATCGTCGTAGAAGTGCAAGTAAACGGGCAGGGGCCGTTTGCGTTCGCTCTGGATACTGGCGCCAGCATCTCCGTTGTGTTCGACGAAGTACGTAACACCCTTGAACTTGAACGTGTTCCCGGAAAAGTAGTGGTGATTCACGGGGTACTGGCCTCGGGCAACTTCCCATTGCTAGATATCAGTCACCTTGCAGTCGGTCGCGAGGTGTGGTCCGACCCCAGGATCGCCTTGCTGCCTGGTGACACCTCAGCCACCACCGGCATTGACGGCATTCTGGGTGTGGATTTCCTGCGCCGCTATGCTGTCGGATTTTTTACCCGAGATCGCGTCATACGTCTGTACCCACCGGACCTGGTTGCTCGCAGAACCTATCGGGGTTGGGCGTCTGTCCCGCTGGAGCCTGAGTACATCGGCGATAGCGGCGCAGCACTGTACTTTCTCGAGATCGAAATCGGCGGTCAGAAGATACCTGCGTTATTCGACCTTGGCGCCGGTCTGAATATGATCAATTGGGCTGCCGCACGCAGTCTTGGCCTCGAGCCGGTCGATGTTCGAGACGATGATCTCTTGGCTGGCGCAATTGAGAGTGCGCCCGTCGTAGCTCGAATCAGGTTCGACGAAGTAAGGACCGGACGCATACGCTGGCGGGATGAAGACTTCACAATTACCGAACTGGAGATTTTTTCAACGCTAACGCCCGGTGTGACCGGATGTGCGATCCTCGGTGCCGAGCTTTTCACCCAGCGTGACTTTATTATCGATTTCACTCGGAGTCGGTTGCTCGTCAACGTCGCAATGCATGAGGCAAACGTATTTGCTGGGAAAGACGGTGCATCGTATCTGCAACCTCAATTCAAATAGGTAGCCTGCCATATCGTCCAAGCTCCAATGAGGAGGAATCCCACACCTGCCACATACGAAAGGTGCTTTGGACTAATGTACTGAGCGATGACGCCGCCAGCCACTACTCCGATTGCAGATGCCACGACGAGGGCTGCTGAGGCGCCGACAAACACTGCGATCAAATTACCTGGCGATTTAGAAGCGAAGAGCAGCGTGGCAAGCTGCGTTTTGTCGCCAAGTTCAGCAAGAAATACGATTCCGAAGACCGTTGCTAATACCTTCAAGTCCATCTGTTCAATTTCCTTTGCATGTTTCCGAATGTCTGCTTGGGCCAGCAGCAGCCATTGTGGCCGGATCGCGGCCGTCATTTTATTGAGTCAGCCACTGCCGAGATCAGCACGCCTCCACCGCATACAAGAATCAAGCCAGAGATTATCAGGTGGGCGGCTGCTTCCGCGTCGCCTAGATAAGCTGTAAGACCAACGCGGCCTGACAAAGCCAGCCAACGGCAAAAGCCAATGTTCTGATCCAGGGTATCGCGAACGAATAAGACAGGAAGTGAACTACACGCGCCCAAAAATAGACATTGCACGCGAGAATAGTTGTTTCATTGCTTACGCCAGCAGCGTTTGCGATCAGAACCAGCGCAGCAAAAACAACCAGGTTCTCTACGGCGTTGTAGTGGGCTGCCTTCATTCTAATTGCCCATGCAGCTGGTGGCTTCGGATCGTCGGGATAACCTACAGCGTCTATCAACCCCCGCACCATAACTGTGTTCAGGATATAGGGAACCCACATAATCGCCGTCAGCGCGGTTACCCACGTTAGACTCATTAGTTCATGTGACATTGGCATTCTCCTGGGGTCAGTGAATTCTCACCATTTAGTATCACATCGCTCTTGTTATCTCAAAAGGGCGTAAGTATTTTCCACACGTAGATCATATTCATCGGCGTAAGCTGACGCTCGCAACGCAGGACGCTGGTAAACTTCGCACCGATGCGAAAACATCCTGCAACTCGTGGCTCAGCCCTATTATTGGGCCGCTCTCAATTATTGGCATTGCTGTTTTGCCCTTTCTTGTTGTGCGCGGTGGCGGCAGCGGATGATTGGCATTATTCAGACGTCAAGAGAATTGTAGCGATCGGTGACGTGCATGGCGCGTACGACGCATTGATCTCGACACTGCAATATGCCGATGTCATCGATGGCGATCTCGCGTGGTTCGGTGGCTCCACGCACCTCGTCTTCACCGGCGACGTGTTGGATCGCGGTCCGAAGTCGCGCCTCGTCATGGATCTCATCATGCGATTGGATCGAGAGGCGTCATTGGCCGGGGGCAAGGTGCATCTCTTGCTTGGGAACCATGAGGTCATGAACCTCATCGGTGATCTTCGCTACGTTGCCGAAGCTGAATATGCGGCTTTTCTGGACCTTGAATCAGCCGAAGAACGCGAGCTGTGGTATCAACGGTTTCGCCTCGGAAAAGCCGGCGATATCGATGAGTCGATAGTACGGCGGGAGTTCGACGAGAAAGCGCCGCCCGGGTATTTCGCGCATCGTCGAGCCTTTCGACAGGACGGAATCTACGGAAAGTGGCTGCTCGAAAAACCTCTGATGGTTGTAATTAACGATACTTTGTTCGTGCACGGCGGCGTGCCGCCTTTTGTTGCTGAACATGGATTGACGGGCGTCAATATCGAGCTTAAGAACAATTTTTACGACTACGTGACGACACGAGTAATGCTTGAGGACGCGGCCGTCATCAGTCCTGTTGACCGTTTTAAAGAAGTCCCGCCGATGCTCATACAGAAAAACCGGGCGGGACAAATTGCGGACGAGTTCTTTAGCGCTATGCTGAAAATTCTTGAGCTTGGCAAGTCTCCGTTGTACGGGCCAACTGGTCCGACCTGGTATCGTGGTACAGCTACCTGCAACAGGCTTGTTGAGGGTGATGAGCTCAATTATGCATTGAGCAAAGTCGGTGCGGAACGCGTGGTTATGGGACATACATCGACCATTACTCGCCAGGTTCAACAACGTATGGACGGGCGCATCGTTGAAATTGATACCGGCATGCTCAAGGCAGTCTACGAGGGCAGTGGCAACGCACTCATCATCGAAGGTGACGAGCTAAGCGTGGTTAACGAGGATGGCCGGACAGACTTGTCGCCGATAGAAGCCCCGATGAGAGTCGGTCATCAGTCCATCGCTATCAGTGACGAAGCGATGGCCGAATTTCTGATGAATGGCAATATTGCTGAATTGAGCGATGGGGGAACCGAATGGCGGCCGGTGCGGGTTACGACTGACGAACTATCGGTAGTCGCCTACTTTCGAGAGCATTCGGGAGGCGAACACAATGCGCCTGAACTTGCGGCATACAAACTGGATCGCATGCTCCAACTTGGCATGATCCC
>Ga0224497_10002879_pt1 | contig 9959 bp, 11 predicted proteins | sample SF_Jul11_sed_USG_4_FD_167970 | JGI IMG/M metagenome (GOLD analysis project Ga0224497, IMG submission 167970) | Sediment microbial communities from San Francisco Bay, California, United States - SF_Jul11_sed_USGS_13 | ecosystem: Environmental > Aquatic > Marine > Sediment | place: USA: California...
ACCGTTCGTGCAGGACGCTGCGGTGTTTGCGCTGGACGACGCGCCGGGCGAATGCGGCGAGATCCGCGAACGCTACCGGATGCGTCGCGACCTCGTGTGTGACCGATTGTCGAAGTTGCCGACGATCCGGTTTCACCGACCGGAAGGTGCAATGTATGTGATGATCGATATTCGCGCCACCGGCTTATCGTCATTGGAGTTCGCCTGGGGCTTGCTTGATAGCCAAGGTTTATCGTTACTGCCCGGCGAGGGCTTCGGGGAGGCCGGAGCGGGTCATGTGCGTTTCAGTTTGTCGGCTCCCGAATCGGTGTTAGCGGCCGCGGTCGATCGCCTGGATGCCTATCTATGCGGGCTGTCGTTGCCACGAGCCGGATAGTCGAGCGACTTTCCGGCGCGTCGGAGTGTATTAGAATGTTGTCCCGATAAATCAACCAGCCACTACCGTGTCCGAAAAGATCAGTCACCTCGATGGCGTGTCCATCGATTTGCGTTCCACCGGCAACGCACCGATCACGGAATTGAATCATCTTGGGAGATCGTTGTTGTTCGCGGAGATGTCGATGATTTCGTATCTACCTGTACACCACGCAGAACCTGCCGTAGCAAGGTTGGGGTTCACAGAATCGCGATTTTTTGACCGGGACGGCTCCCAAGCCTATTTTTTTGAAAATGAAACCGATTGTGTTGTAGCGTGTCGCGGCACGGAACCGAACGAATGGAATGATATCAAGGCCGATGCTGATGCCGCCTCTGCGCTAGCAGAAACCGCGGGCCGGGTGCATCGCGGCTTCAAAAGAGAGGTCGATGACCTATGGCCTATGCTGGAAAAGGCGCTCGTCGACAACGTCAAGAATTTATGGTTTACCGGCCACTCATTGGGCGGCGCGATGGCAACAATATGCGCGGGACGCTGCCTGTTGTCCCATATACCATCGGTACCGGCTGCCTTGTTCACCTATGGCAGCCCGAGGGTCGGCGATAAACACTACGTCAATTATTGTCGAATGGAATATACCCGCTGGGTAAACAACAATGACATCGTGACCCGAGTGCCGCCGCCGTGGTTGGGATACCGACACACCGGTAACGAGATGTACTTAAATGCCTATGGCAACATTCGCCGCGTCACCGGTTGGCAACGAACAAAGGATCGCTGGCGCGGATTTGTGGGAGGATTGCGCATCGGTAAAATTGATCACTTCGCGGATCATTCCATCAAGCAATACATAAAACATATTCACAATGCGATGCTCGCAGAGTCCTAGCGCGTCGCGACTATTTTTATCCCCGTGACCATGCGTTCGTAAGTCGCAGATAAACGCTCCTGCTCTGGCTCATTACCTACATCCCTGTAGGCAACGCTATCGGCGGGTGATAAGGGCGCTTCTCAGGGCCGATTAATTAGATGTCGCCTGCTGCGGGCCTTGATCGGGTTTCGTCACGATATCGCCCAGATTTATCAATGGAATCATCCCTTCGCCTGTGACCCTGGGCAACGTTCCGTCCCATTTTTCCGCGATTCGCAATTGGATTAACTCCGGATTGTCTTTTAACGCCTCGGCTTCGCGCCGGATCGCATCCGCTCGCGCTTTCGAGTTGACTTCAATTTCATAGGCCTCAGCGTCCGCCGCGAGCGTTCGTTCCTTGGCAGCGGCTTCGGCTTGGGTGACTCGGCGAATCTTTTCGTTTAGGGCCTTCAGAGCATCCTGCTCCGCCTTCACCTTTTCCTCGATCGCCCGATTGAACTCGGGAGAAAAATCGAAGTCGGTGATGGCGACGTTGGCGAGGCGTAATGCGCCTTCGGCATTTTTCTGCTTTAACGTTATTTCGATGAACAACTCGATCGCATTTTGAATTTGGACTTTGACTTCGGCACGACGCGTTACCAATTCCTCAGCTGTGTACTTAGCCGTTACCGCCTTGACGGATTCCAAAATCGCAGGATTGACCAACGTTGCGGCCACCGTATCGCGGGTGCCGATCTTCTGATAAGTCTTAGGTGCAATGGCGCCCACCAACGAATACTGCACAGTGACATTCGTGCTTACCGTTTGCAGATCCTTGGAAGCAGCACCGGCTTTACTTTGTTCCTTGGTCAGGCGAACATCAATTTCTTCGACCTTGTCGAGAAACGGTTTCTTGATATGGAAACCCTCCGGCAATGCTTCCGGTTGCACCGCACCTAAGGTTCTTACAACGCCAACGTGGCCGCTGTTGACGATGACGTAAATGTCGGTAACGACAAAAAAAACGACAATTAATGCGACGGCGATGAATACACCCGACTTCATAAATCCTCCTGGATTTCCCGGACTGCCACTGGCTTTGCCCGTGGCTGCCGCAACCCTCTTCAATTCATCAAATAAATTGCTCATACTTTGATCCTCACGCACACCGCCTTGTACGACTAGGCCTCGGCCGGAAAATCCCGATCGCGCTCAAAATCGATTTTATTGACGGAGCCGATCCTCGCCATCGAACATCGCCAATAGTAGAGTGCGCAATCAGTAAGCGCAATGCGAATCTGGCGTGACGCATGGTCGGTAGCAGGTTGCTGCCGTTTCGCAATCTCCGCCGTTTTCGCCACCGGAATCTGTGCTGGCGCTGCGCCGCGGACGTTTCACCGTTAGGTCATGAACGTGCGCGAGCCCCACGGTGCTGTTATTGGCATGACACGGTCATGTTCGGTGAATTGGATAAGGTCTGATAAACCACGCAATAACGTTCCGTTAAGCGCACCAACGATGAAACTTGTTCCGGGTCGGCGTCCGTATCGAGGACGAAGCGCAGCCGAACTTCCTTAAACCCGACCGCCGCATCACGGTCGACGCCCAGAGTGCCGCGAAAGTCCAAATCTCCTTCGGTGTGAATTTCCGCATCGCGAAGCTCGACGCCGATCCCGGTCGCCACCGCCGCCAACGTCACGCCCGCACACGCCGCCAGCGCCTCGAGCAACATATCGCCGGAACATGCGGACAAGCCGTCACCGCCGGTCGCCGGATGCAGCCCGGCCTCGACAATAGCTTTACCGGTATCGACCCGGCAGGTCACTCCGTCACCGAGTCGGGCGGTCGCGCTGAGCGTAATTAACGCCGCTTCCGGCGTGTTCCTATATTTTTCCTTAAACGGCGCTTGCTGGGCTTTCAGCTGTTCATTGTTCACAATCGACTCCGTGTGATAGATACCGTTACGCGCTTTTCAGGGCGACGATGCTGAACTCGGCAGATGCATTAATTGATATTCATATCGCTGTTAAAAATGCGCTAGCAGGCCGCCATCGACCGCTAGCACCTGTCCGGTGACATACGACGCAGCCGGTGATGCGAGGAATACCACCGCGCCCGCGATTTCCACCGGCTCACCCCAGCGTTGTAATGACGTTCTGTGTTGTAACCAGTCCGCGATGGATGGATCCGATCGTTTGGCGGCATTCGACTCGGTGGCGAAAAATCCGGGCGCAACGGCGTTGACGGTTATACCCAGATGACCGAGTTCCGCCGCTAGGGCCCGAGTCAACGCGTCCAATCCACCCTTTGCAACGGTGTACGCCGCGTCCCCAGCAGCCGCCACTGGGCCGGCAACCGAGGTGATATTAATGATTCGACCGCACCCTTTGCGTCGCATCATCGTGGCGGCTTTGCGAGCTAGATTTAACGGTGCTACGAGATCGACCTCCAGCAAATGACGTACCGCATCGATTTCGAATTCGAACAGGCCACGGCGATCGCGCAGCCCGACGTTGTTGACGAGGATATTCAATCCACCGTATTGGGAGTCAATAAGGTCGAATTTCTCCGCGACCGCGTCTTCGTCGGAGACATCGAAAACTGTCGCGTCAGCGGCACCTCCCGCGGACCTGATATCCGCAACAACGGCCTCCAGCACGGTAGTCGTTCGGCCGTTTATCAACACATGAGCACCGGCTGCCGCAAGACCCTTGGCAATTTCCAGGCCGAGTCCGCGGCCGCTACCGGTTACCAGCGCAACCTGGTCGGCTAGTGTGAATCCCGCAAAAGCCATTGTATTAAGTTACATAGGAAAACTCTGAATTTATTCAGAGTTTCCTGTGATACAAGGTTGTATTAACAAAATCAACAACCGTACGTTGTTGATCTTGGGAGAATAACGAAAATCGCCATTCTTGTTATTCGTGCTCTGAGAATTCATGGATGAATTATTCAGAGCTTCCATAGATAGGCGTGCTTCGATGACGGACCTTATGGATTGCTCTGCATAAACTGATCGATAAGCGACACCAGTGTGCTTGGGGCGTCTTCCTGGCAGTAGTGTCCGGCATTCGCTAGTCGCACCACCGGCCGCTCTGGCCAGAGCGCCTGGAAATCGCCTATTGCGAGATCCGGAGGAATGGCATGATCGCGCATTCCTTCTGCCAACATGGCGGGGATACTCTTGAGAGCGGAGACTCCGGCCGCGCCCTGTTGTACGTATTCGCGGATACGAACATGATAGGCGTCGAGCGGGAACTCGATGGCGCCGATGCATTCAGGCGGTGTCGTGAACGGCGAGGAGTATGCGCGCAACCATGCTTCCGTCACCACCGACGAATTTTCAAATCCAGGAATTTTCATAACCGACAACACGGTGCTGCCGAGATGACTAAGCACCGCCTCGGTACGCCCGCTCTCCAGGCCCTCTCCGATCCACCGAAACCAGCGGCTGTCCTGTAATCGCGGCAAGTCTTTACGACCGGCCGTACCGTAACCGGCAAAGCTGTTGGCGAAAAACATTCGTTTCACACGATGTGGATATCGCGCAGTGAATTGCGTGCCAATCGGGCCGCCCCAGTCCTGCATCACAAACGTAATTTTTTCCAAATTAAGAGTTTCGATCCAATGGGTCAGATTATCGACATGGGATTCGAGGGTGTACTCGCGATCCGGTGGCGTATCCGATCTGCCGAATCCCATATGATCTGGGACCAACACCCGATAGCGCAATGCCAGTGACGGTATCATGTTGCGATACAGGTAACCCCAGGTCGGTTCGCCGTGCAGGCAGACAATAGGCTCCGCATCCAGCGGGCCCTGGTCTACGTAGTGCAGGCGGAACGCCGCGGCGTCGTCGTCGATTGGAATCTCGTGGAAGCACGGCGCGAACGGCCACATGCCATCGAAAGTATCGTTGCTATCGATCATCATCCCTACACCGAACTACACCGATTGCGAGTCCCATCGTCGCTGCTGCGGATTAAGAAGGTAACGCATCGCAGGCGCGGCGACAAACGTGTTGCGCCGGGGGGCCCGGGCCAGCCCTACAGTTGCTTAGGGTTCACTGGTCGAGCAACCGCGTCGGGAAAGACGTTACAGGAACGTCTGTTTTGCGAATTCTGCGAGTTGCTTGGCCGCCGTATCGAGCGCGTGCTTCATCGAGCCACCGAACATTCCTTTATCCATTCGCGACGTCGCCTCAACCGAAGCCAGGGTATTTCCAATCACATCGAGGTAGCGGATCACAACGACGACCGAACCCGCACCGCGATTTCGGTAGCCATTGTCACGCACCCAATACCAGGACGATAAGACCTAGCAGCGAAAACCGGATTACTTTAATCGGATAGCCTCCCGCAATCGGTTAACTGGCGACGCCAACTTATGTGGCGTTCCACCACGCTAACGGCTGTGGCTTAAGGCTGGATTAAGGGCGGCGCCGACAGAATCAACCTACGCGGTCGGGTCCGACTCGTCATCGCTAGGCAGTTCGAGCAGTGGCACGGACTTCACCGCATTGCCCGCGATTCCCTTGACCGAACTGTACATGTGGTTGGTGTTCAACAAAACTTTTTGAATTTGCTTCTCGCGCTTTTTCCACAAACTTTGCATCGATCGCTTTTCGGCATCCAGATCCACATTCATTTGCGTAAATCCTTCTACAATAGCTTCAACCTGGAGCCGAAATTCGTTGCCGGTAAGATAATCGTAGAGCATTGTCATCTTGTCGCCCTTGTTTTCCTGGGTGGCTACTGCAAGGCCGACGCGAATTACGGTCTCTCTCAACACCGAACAAAGTCCGCGAAATTCTTCAAAGCTGCACACCCATATGCCATCCCTTAGACCCATACGGTGCATATCACCGGGCATCGACTCCGTCACCAATACGCCGATATCGGCATTCTTCTCTCGTATGTCGTTCTTGAACTTCTCAATCCACGTGGGCTGAAACCCCTTGGTTCGTTTGCTCTCGTAATAGATGCTTCCGCAGTTCTGCCGAGTGGGAGTATTGACGATCTGTAGACAATCGGCACCGCGCGCACCCTTTTTAATTTCGACGACTTCATCCAGCGGAAATTGCGTGCTCAACCAATCTTCGACAGCTAGCTCCTGAACTTCGCCTTGCAACTGCATGGAGCTTTGCTCTGCTTTCCGTTGGGCGTCTTTCAGCTGCTGGTTCAACTGCGCGATTACCTGTTCTTTCTCGGACAGCAGCAGCATCGACCGTTCCATTTCGAGTTTCGTAATTCGCTCTCGCTCGGCGGCCAGCCGCTCGGTTAGTTTTTTCTCCGATTCGGCTTCGATGGCATCTTTTAGTCCGTCCTTCTCCCGGGTCAGCCGTTCGATAGTAGATTTGGCTTTATTAAAGTCCTTGAGCTGTTCGGATTTCTCGGTCAATTCGCTCCGTAGCGAATCGAGTTGCTTCGATTGTTGCTCATTAATTTCGGCCTTTATGCGGGCGACCAGTTGTTTCTGCTCCGATTCAATACCAGCTTTGATGGCAGCCGCGACTTGTTGCGTTTGCTGCTGCTTCTCCTTTTCTAATTGCTCCCGATCGGCACCTAGCGCATCGCGCTCGCTCTTAAATTTCGATTTTTCCCGAAGCAGCTCGTCGTTGTATTTCTTCTTTAGTTGAGCGTCGACCTGATGGTACAAAATGTCTTGCACATCTATCGATTGGCCGCAATTAGGACATTTAATTTTGTTACCAGAAGAATCCATGATGCCAGAACGTTACCTTTTACCAACTGTCCGTGCCGACGCAAATCGGCGATCCATCAACGACAACCAGATCGGCACAACCAATTCATGCGGAGCGCTAATCACTGCTACGCATCCAATAAGCCAAACTTGTCGTTAAATATTATATTGACCATAATCCAATTTGTGCCTATAGAAATACAGATTCCACGTCGTCGGATGAGTATCGTGTTTCGATAAATAAATGGAGCGGCGGTGATTGCTCGCCCCATTTCGTAACTCCGGCGTTATGACGGTTGAATGCTACAGTGCGGGACGACCTCATAATGTTGAACCACGGGAAACGGATCGTAAAAGTGGTGCAGCAAATCTCGCCAGCGCTGATAGGCCTCGGAATTTCGAAATCCTTCGGTGTGATCGAGTAATGTTTCCCATTCGATGAGTAACATATAACGGTTGGCATCCTCGATGCACTTCTGCAATCGGTGTGACAAATAACCCGGCATCGCCACGACGATTGATTGTGCCTCCGCGAATGCAGACTCGAATTGTTGGGCCCGACCTGGCTTAACATCGAGGATAGCAACCTCTAGTATCATTTCGGCTAGTTGAGCAGGTTGCGCCACGTTACGGCCTGTGTCATCGCTTGTTCAGTGGTAATTGTTTAAGGGGCGACGCGATCGCACCGCGTTGTTCGCTGCTAATCTCCTGAGTTATTCGCCGATTCGACGCGGGATAGTTTTTTAGACGATATCCGCTCCTGTGGTCGAGCCGGGGGCGAATCGGGCGTGGCTCGAACCCACCGCCACAGTTCGGGCATAAATCGAATAGCCTCGTCTCGACGCAATTCGCACAGCGAGTGCGCTCGGATGAGTAGATCCAAGCCTCCGTCGAATTGGGCGGGAGATCCTTATCGCAACATTCGGAATTTGGACGCAGCTCAAGCATTACTGTTCTCGTACGCGTGCAATCGTAGCGCAGAACCTAACTTGGTTGAGAACAATGATCAAGCCGTTGTAATACATTGCGTGCTGTCGATCCGTAGCTCCAGGCCGTACTGGGTGAAGGGTGCTCCGCCGACATGAGGCAGCGGCACCCACCACGAGTAGACACCGTAGCGCTGTCGATTCAGTCTTATCGGAGAGTTCATAATTTGGCAATTGTCCAACAATAGATCGACCGCGACGACCCGCTTGGCCCACTGCATCACCCACGATGCAACGGTTGCATTACATCGATACCACAATTCTCGGCCCATTGTGGGTTCACAAAACCCCAGCGTCGGATGCCGTACTCGAATCGAACCGTAACGACTATCTCTTTGCGCACTGGCCAAGCGTAGTCCGTCGGCGGCCCGAAATACGATTTCGACCGCAAAACGATCCTCGGTGCCTGGTGCGGTGGCAATATCGTGCACGGATACCCAAACGTAACCGCGCAAGCCCGACCAAACGAAACCACCCGCCACCAAGGCCGCCGCGACGATGGCGATAACTGACACGCAGACGATCAGACGCCGCCGCCACCGGTTAGCAGAGTTTGAAGATGCCGACACGTGCTGCCGATCAGCGCGGGCGTATTACTCGTCGACGGGGCCGTGGGCGACAATATTTCGCTCGCGGGCAGTGGCCACAAATCGCGGCGCGCTATCATGCACATCGAACCACGAGATACGTTCGCCGTAAAAAACATGGCTCTGCGCGGGATAGTCTTCGGGATGATCGAGCGTGCTGATATAGATATGAATTTCATCGTCGTAGCGATCCGCCTCGTAACTCAGCGGTGTGCCACAAGTGGTGCAAAAACGACGCCACACGCCCGGTGATGACTCGTACACACCGGAGCTGCCGGTATTAAAAGTAAAGTTCGAATATCGAAAGCCCACGAAAGTTGTAACCGGGGCACCGGTACTACGCCGGCAGCTGTGGCAGTGACAGTGTGCAACCCACAGTGGCGGGCCGGCGACTTCGAAACGCACAGCGCCGCACAGGCAACCACCGTTGGCAATATCGCTCATCATGCGATCCTCGTCGTCAAGCATCGGTATTATACCGACCAATACCGACCAATACCGACCGCCAATCCGAAATTTCTTCAATTGGAGTCTTTATCAATTCTGGACCGGCCATTCCACCCGTAAATTTTTCGCGAGATCCGGCCGCGCGCCACGTACTCAAACGAGTTGCGATTCGTTCCTATTCCCCTGGCGAGAGTAGTTTTCCCATACTAATGAGGTTCTCTACACGGTAGCCTAGCTTGCTGTAAAACGCGGCTACTTCGGTATTGGTATCGCGTATTTGCAGGTTCACCTTCGGACACCCTATGCGCTGCAGCGCAATCTCAGCATGCCGCACCAGTTGTTCGCCGAACCCGCAGCGGCGGTGACTTGGTTTTACTGCGATGGAATTTAACCAACCGCGGTGACCATCGTAGCCGGCCATAGCCGTACCGACGAGTTCGGTTTCGACTTCCAAAACAAAAAATAACTCCGGATGCCAAAGTCGTTTCTGTTGAATCACAAGGTGCGGTGCGTTATGGGGCGGATCGTCGGGAAATATTTCCTGCCACAATCGCGTGACCTGGGCCTCGTCTTGCGGGCGGAATGGCCGAATATTCGCCATCAGCGACCAGCCCGAGCCGACTCCGACGCACGCTGTTCTAATTCCTGCAAAACCTGCAGCGCAGCGCGTGCCCGATCGACAGGCACGAACAGATGGTCGTGGTAATACGCAGATACGGTGTTTGCCGGTATACCGTGCGCTGCAAGCGCCGCGCTGACGGCGGCCAGTAAGCCGACCGCATCTAAACTGGAATAGACCTGTAGCGTAATCATGCGGGCGATTAATGTGTACGGGAGTTTCAGGCGATCGGCTTGTTCGCGCAGCACAATCACGGTAACGCCTTCTGTCTCGAAAAATGTACCAAGCGCTCGCTCCGGCAATCGCTCGTATTCGCCGATGTCGAGGCTGCAAATGACATACTCACCCTCTGCCAGAGTGGGCGCCAAATTTTCTAGCAATATATTGAGAT
>Ga0224497_10002880_pt1 | contig 9958 bp, 10 predicted proteins | sample SF_Jul11_sed_USG_4_FD_167970 | JGI IMG/M metagenome (GOLD analysis project Ga0224497, IMG submission 167970) | Sediment microbial communities from San Francisco Bay, California, United States - SF_Jul11_sed_USGS_13 | ecosystem: Environmental > Aquatic > Marine > Sediment | place: USA: California...
ATCGAAAACCGGATCCGTCAGGAGGTTGTCACAAAGATCGCGAAGGGCCTGGCGCAGTTTGCGACCAACGGTGGTGCCGGGGCGCCGTCGATGGGTGAGGTATTGACGACAGCTGCACTGCCGGCCGCAGCGCCGGCGGCCGAGCCCGCGGCGCAGGCGAAGCCGGCTGCAGAAGGCGACTATATGGCGCCGTGGATTGATACCGACGAATGCACGGCTTGCGACGAGTGCATCAAGATCAATTCGGCGATGTTCGAGTACAACGAGAGCAAGAAGGCGATTATTACCAATCCGGACGCCGGACCTTACAGCGATCTCGTCAAAGCAGCCGAGAAATGTACCGCGCAGGTCATTCATCCCGGACTGCCGCGTGATCGCTCGGCAAGCGGCATCGACAAGTGGATGGCGCGCGGCGGGAAGTTCAACTAGGCCATCATTGTGAGCTTGTTGCACCGTTACCCGACATTCAGTCACGGCGTGCACCCGCCGGAGTCGAAAACGGATACGTGTGAGCGCAAAATCCGGCAATTTGATTTTGCACCGGTCCTGCTGATCCCGCTGTCGCAACACATCGGTGCGCCTTCCGTCGCGGTCGTGCGTGAGGGGCAGGAGGTCGAGCGCGGGCAGGTACTCGGCGAGGCTGACGGATTCGTCTCGGTACCGCAGCATGCGCCGGCGTCAGGCGTTGTTCGGCGCATCGGACTCATGCCGAGCATCACCGGCAAAATGGCGCGTGGTATTTATCTGGAGCCGTACCCAGGGTCATCGCAGGAGGTCGCCGAAGGCGAGCCGTGCATTCTGGACACGGCGAGCGCAGATGACATTATTGCAGCGATCCAGGCGGCCGGCATCGTCGGCCTTGGCGGCGCGGCGTTTCCGACGCACGTGAAGCTCAAGCCCCCCGAAGGCAAGATGGTCGAGACGCTGATCGTAAACGGCATCGAGTGCGAGCCGTATCTGACGACCGATCATCGAGTGATGCTCGAACAGACGGCGGATATCTACATGGGCATTCGCTATCTGCTTAAAGCAACCGGCGCAGAACACGCGATCATCGGTGTCGAGGCCAACAAACTGGATGCAGCGGAGACCCTACGTGCGGCGGCGCCTGACGATATCGCCGTCACGACGGAAGTCGTCGACGTCAAATATCCGCAGGGTGCCGAGAAAATGCTAATTACGGCATTACTTGGCAAGCAGGTACCGTCGGGCGGACTGCCGGCAGATGTCGGCGTGGCTACGGTCAATGTCGCGACGACTGCTGAAATCGGACGGCTGCTACCGCACGGTCGCGGCATCCAGGAGCGCGTCGTCACCATCACGGGACCGGCCATAGGGCGCAAAGGCAACTACCGGATTCCGATTGGCACGCCGCTGCGTTTTGCACTCGAGCAAGTTGCCGTGAGTGATGATGTTAGCCGCGTTTTCCTCGGCGGGCCGATGATGGGGCAGGCACTCTCGAGCCTCGACATCCCGATTACCAAGGGAACCTCGGGATTTGTTGCGTTTACAGAAGCGCAGACCGGCATCAAAGAGCAGGAGTATCCGTGTATTCGCTGTGCGTATTGCGTCGACGCCTGCCCGATCTTCCTCAATCCGTCACAATTGGCGCTGCTTGCCAAGAGCGGCGAGTATGAACGTATGGCGGATGACTACAATCTGATGGATTGTTTCGAGTGCGGTGCGTGCTCGTACGTCTGTCCGTCTCACATTCCGCTCGTACAGCGATTCCGCGTCTCCAAAGCTATCGTTCGCGAAAGACAGGTCGCCTGATGTCCGCGACTAACAAAACGCTCGAGATCGCCACATCGCCGCACATCGCGAGCGGCGCCAGTGTCGATATCATCATGCGCAACGTCGTGTATGCCTTGTTGCCGGTCTGCGCATTCGCTGTCTACGTGTTTGGACTGACGGCCCTGATAACGCTGACCGCCGCAACACTGAGCTGCGTCCTGACCGAGCACCTGCTGTGCCGCTGGCGTGGTGCGACGTCGACGATCGGCGACTGGTCTGTAGCAATCACCGGTATTCTCTATGGTCTGACGCTGCCGCCCGGTCTGCCGGTCTGGATGGTCGTCCTGGGTGGGGTAATCGGTGTCGGCGTCGGCAAATCCCTGTTTGGCGGACTCGGCTATAACGCCTTTAATCCGGCGCTTATCGGTCGCGCGTTTCTGCAGGCGGCTTTTCCGGTCTCTATGACGACCTGGTATCCATCGTTGGGTGCCGAACGCTTCAGCGTCCTGCCATCCTCGACGTTCACGTTTCCGTTTGCTGCGCCCGCTTACGACTCGATCAGTGGCGCAACGCCGCTTGCGGCGATGAAATTTGACGGTGACATGACGGCCACCACAGATCTTGTCATGGGATTGACCAGCGGATCGACGGGAGAAACGAGTGCTGTGCTGATTCTCGTTGGTGGTATCTACCTGATCGCTCGCAAAATGATGAACTGGCGCATCCCTGCAGCGATCTTTGCAACCGTATTCGCCCTGAGCGGTGGCTTGCATCTGGTCGATCCAGGTACTTATCCCAGCCCGGTATTCATGCTGTTTGCCGGCGGCCTAATGCTGGGTGCGGTCTTCATGGCGACCGACATGGTTGCCTCGCCGATGACAAGCCTTGGCTGTGTACTCTACGGCGTGCTGATAGGCGCTCTGGTCGTTGTCATTCGGCTCTGGGGCGGCATGCCCGAGGGTGTGATGTACGCCATCCTGCTCGCAAACGCCGTGTCGCCACATATCGACAATCTGGTGCGGCCGCGCGTCTATGGCACGGCCGGGCGGAGCGCACCGTGAATGTCGCGCCCGCAACGCCGACATGGCCGATGTACAGGACGTTGGTCGGGATCGGCATGCTGTGCGGCTTGATGATTGCCGTAACGTTTCAGGGTACGCGGCCGGTTATCGAACGCAATCGGGCCGAGGCACTGGAGCGCGCGGTTTTTGCCGTGTTGCCAGCGGCAATCGCGCGCGCGACGTTTGCCCTGACCGCGGAGGGCCAGTTCGTGCCCGATACCAATGCAACGGGGCAACGCGTGCACGCGGGATTCGATGCTGACGGGCAACTCGTCGGTGTCGCGATTGAAGCCGCCGGCATGGGGTATGCCGATACGATCACGGTGCTCTACGGCTACTCTCCGCTGCAAGAAGCGATTGTCGGCATCCGCGTGCTGACCAGCAAGGAGACGCCGGGCCTTGGTGACAAGATCGAAACGGATGAAGCCTTTCTCGAAAACTTCGTAGCGCTCGATGTTCGTCTCGACGCGTCCGGAACTTCACTGCAGCATCGCATCGAGACGGTCAAGCAGGGGAAGAAAACAGAGCCCTGGCAAATCGACGGCATCACGGGAGCGACGATCTCATCCGTTGCGATCGGCGACATCCTCGCAAAGAGCGCCGAGCGCTGGGTGCCGACGATCAACGAGCACCTCGATCGGCTGAGCGCGGGAGGGCAAGATGACGGCACGTAATCGGCAGCCCGTCATGGCAACCGATGAGTTCATCAAAGGACTGTGGCGCGAAAACCCGGTGTTCGTTCAGGTACTCGGCATGTGCCCGGTGCTGGCCGTGAGCAATACGGCGCTAAATGCGCTTGCGATGGGGCTCGCGACGACGTTCGTGATGCTGATGTCGAACCTGCTCGTATCCACGCTGCGCAACTTCATTCCAAAACAGGTTCGCATTGCGACATATATTCTGATCATTGCGACGTTCGTGACCATCGTCGACTACGCCATCGAGGCGATCAGTCTCGACCTGCATAAGTCGCTCGGTGCGTTTATCTCACTGATCGTCGTCAACTGCCTGATACTCGGACGAGCCGAGGCGTTCGCCTCCAAGAACCGCGTCGGCCACGCAGTACTCGATGCTCTCGGCATGGGTATCGGCTTCACGCTGGCGCTGCTGTGCCTCGGTGGTGTTCGTGAGGTGCTCGGCGACGGCGCACTATTCGGGGTTGCGCTGTTCCCGGATGCCTTCGAGCCCTGGATCGTTATGATCCTGCCGAGCGGTGGATTTTTTACCCTGGCTGGGTGGCTGCTGGTGATCAACTTTATAAAGCAGCGCAAGGAGGCGAACGCTGCTGGCGCGCAGGAGATAACAGGATGAACGAGCAATCCCTCTGGTCGATCTTTGTCAACGCCGCGCTCGTGAATAACTTCGTGTTGGCTTACTTTCTCGGAATCTGCCCGTTTCTCGGCGTGTCGGCCAAGATCGCCACAGCAACACGAATGGGTGGTGCCGTGATGTTCGTCATGCTCGTCAGCTCCATGTGTGCGTACGCGATTCACCACGTGCTGATCGCGATAGGTGTACCGTTTCTCGAGTTGATTGCGTTTATCGCCGTAATCGCGTCGACAGTACAGCTTGTCGAGATGTTCATTAAGAAGATCAGCCCGGTGCTATTCCGGGCGCTGGGCATATTCTTGCCACTGATTACGACGAACTGCGCGATTCTGGGTCTGGCGCTTTTTCAGACCAACAAGGGTTACGGTTTCCTGCAGGCAATTGTTTATGCGCTCGGCGCCGGCATCGGGTTTACATTGGCGCTTGTCTTGATGGCCGGCATTCGCGAGAAGCTCGAGCTGGCGACGATGCCTGATGTGGTTACCAGCACCGCCAGCGCAATAATCGTTGCCGGTATCCTGTCACTGACATTCATGGGTTTTGCAGGCCTCGGAGCGTAGCGATGATGTCCAGCTTTTTGCTTGCCGTGCTGCTGCCGCCGATTCTGTTGATCGCCTGGGTTGCGGTGCAAAACCTGTGGCGCAAAGAGTTTGGCTCGTCGCAGGATGAGGCAGACGTGCTCGCTATGCGCGGTACGTGCGGCCGATGTGGATGTGCGAGTCCCTGCCAACGCGATGATGGCCAAAGCAGAATGCAAACGAGGAGGTCCTAATCATGAAGCTCGACGATTATAGTAAGGAGAAGAAATTCGAGGCAACCGTGCTCGCCAGCGAGCGCATTACGCCCGAAGATGCCGACGTCGAAATTCGTGAACTCATGCTCGAGGTCGATCGGGCCGACTTCGAATTTGCCGCAGGACAGAGTATCGGCGTGGTGACACCTGGCCCGCATGATCTGAGTCACGACTTCCATTTCCGCCTTTACAGTGTTGCGGACACACCATCACGTTCTGAGGCCGGAAAGCCGCGCATCACGATCGCTGTGCGACGCGTCACCTATATCGACGACTACAGCGGCGAGCGATACGATGGCACGAGCTCGAATTATCTTTGTGATCTCAGGCAAGGCGATAGGCTGATCATTACAGGACCGTATGGCTATGCTTTCGAGGTGCCGGATGACAAAGACGCCAACCTTATCCTGATCGGAGCGGGAACGGGCATCGCGCCGTTTCGCGCCTTCGTTAAGCATATCTATCGTGACGTGAAGGATTGGCGCGGGAAAGTGCGGCTCTTTTATGGCGCGAATACCGGACTCGAGCTTTTCTACATGAACGAGCACCGCGACGACTTCGAGCAGTACTACGACGAAGACACCTTTGAGGCGTTCAGTGCACTGTCACCGCGGCCCAACTGGGCCGACCCGATCGCCTGGGACTATGCCCTCGAGGGTCGTTCGGAAGAAATTCTCGAAATGCTCGATGATCCAAAGACCTACATCTACATTGCCGGCCTTGAGGATGTTCGCGACGAACTGGATGAGGTGTTCTCGCGGATGACCGGTTCCAGCGACCGTTGGCAGCAGCGTCGCGCCGAGCTGGTTGCAGGCGGTCGATGGACGGAGCTGCTGTACTGAGCGCGTCGCTGCGCATGCAGCAAGGTCAGTTTCAGGGACGAAGTTGGCAATCTACTTCAACAAGAAGGCTCAAGTCGTCGGTTTATTGAGAGGTCGTGTACTGCCGGTTTTCCGTTACAATCGAAAACGTTGACTTCCTCGCGGGCCAGACTAAATTTGATCTTGAGGCGAAAGCCTCACGCGCCAACAAGTTCGCTTGTTGACAACCGCCCTGCTGAAAGAGGTCCGAGCCTCAACAAGTGTCGGGGGCGGTGGACGCGAAAGGCGGAACCTGGGGACGGCAGAAAGTGAAAGCGGACTGCGGGAACCAAAGGAATGCCCGGTGGACCTCGGAAAGAAACCAGGGTGTTACGCCAAAGGTAGCCCGATACAAAGAGTGCCGTCGGGTCTTGACATGAAAGCTGGCCGAAAGGCCGGTGGACGAGGAAAGAGTCGGAAGCGCGACAAAAGCAGAACTGCCAACGCGTCCTCTAATTGGAGAGCGGCCCCGGAGTCAAACCCAGGGCCGTTTTTTTTTGCTACTCTGGGAAACCGACTCAAGGCGCTGGAGCTACATCATGGATACCGCATGGATACAGGTTTTTGTGCTGACTCTCGCAGAATGCGTTGCACCGGCGGGCAAGACCGTCTGCCAGGAGCGCGAATTCGACCTGCAATTCGTGACACGAGCGGACTGCGAATACGCGTTGGAGCAATTCGTGACATTAAAAGACGAGTCTGCCAACGTGATTGTTGACCGGAACAAGTCACGCTGTGCTCCATCGGCGCGGCAAAGCGACGTTTTTGAGAGTCTCGATGCGGTCAACGCAGTCACCGAGGACAAGCAAGGCTGGCGAGACCCGTCCGTAGCGCGGCCATCGTCTTCCCCGTCGATCGAGCTACATCGGGAAAGGCTCGAGAAATTGCCCGATTGCGAGGATTCTGGTGGCCAAGTCCCGTGCAAAAAAGGCGGGATCATCGTAGAGACAGCAAAACCAGGAGATTCCGTCGAAGTCTGGCGCCGCGATCGGTAGCGCTCCGGACACAAGCTACAGCAGATACGGTATTAACGCCCGGCGCGACGGCGGATAGTCCGCAAACTGCTGCTGGTACCAGCGGTGGTTTGCAAGTGCACGCGGAATCAGATTTGCTGCCGTGAAAACAGCGAATGCTGCGCCGGCGAGCGACCAGGTGGCGATCGCCCAGCCAAGCCACTCGAGCATCTCACCGAAGTAATTCGGACAGGAGACCCAGCGGTACAGGCCGCCGCGCGGAGTGGCGTAATGCGTGTCCATGGGTCGACGCAATCGCCGCAAAATCGCGTCCGAGTGTTGATTCACAGCCCATCCGACCAAAAAGCACAGCGTGCCAAGAACGAAGGTACTGTTCGTCAGCCATGACGTCGCGTATTCGCCGAAGTGAGAAATCCAGCGCGCATTGATGTAAGCGTTAAGGCAGTTAAACAGTGTTGCGATGGCAACGATTAGAATTGGCATGCGCTTGTTGGTCGCGCGCATGCGCAACGGATAAATGAAGGTCCGGTTGATGTAGTGCAGTTGCCAAAGGGCAAGAAAGACGAGCGGCGCAGTAGTCAGGGCATTGTCGCCCGCAAAGTAGACGGCCCCGAACAGCAAGGTTGCCGGACTTTCCATCACGATCCAGCCGGTGCGTGCCGGAAGGGTCGGCCCCCAACCCGATCGGAGGTGACGCCCATACGGTGCAGTTATACCGAGCAGCAGCAGAAACGATATTGCGGCCAGCACAAAGGTCGCGAAGACGAGGTAGCCGTGCAGTTGCGGCTCCGACACAGTAGGTGATTATTCCTTGAGCTGGTAGGTCCAGCGTCCGTAGACGTACATGCCGGCTGCGGCAACGATGCCAACCGAACCCATGATGTACCAGGCGATGCCGACGTTATTGGCGGCGTAGAGCTGGGCTGTCAGGTACTCGGCACTTTGACCTGTGACTTCGACCAGTTTCTGAAACGCCTCGCCGATCGGCACGGCGTCAACGCCGGCCTGTGACATGCCGGAGTCGAGCAACTGGTCTCGGGCAATTGTGTCTTTGGCGCCAAACCGGCCATAGAGATATTGGCCGAAAAATCCTTCGAGGGACCAACCGATGCCGAGCGGCAATTGGCTGAAGCCGAGATACATCGCCTTCTTTTGGTCGGGTGCAATGTTGCCGAGGTATTCCGAACTTTTCGGGCTGGAGAGCATCTCGCCGATGGAGAAGCTCACGATCGCAAGCACCACGATCCAGACATAATTAAACCCCCCAAACACCATAAGCGTCCCCGCCGCGAGGAATGTTCCGATGGCCATCGAGTTGGTGGCACGCATGAGAGCGCTCCAGCCGGCGACAATGAAACACACGATCATGATCAGCATCGCATTGAGATTCACGAGACCTTCGGGCTGAATGCGCTGTCCGTCCTGCGTCATGCCGAAAAAGAAAATCCAGAATCGATTTGACGTGCCGTCCTCGCCGAACATGTGCCGAACCATGACGGATGTGTCGACCCAGTCTCGGAAGTACAACGGCGCGACGTCCCAGAAGGCGTACAGCATGAACCAAAATCCCGAGAACAGGACCATGTACCAGATCAATATCGGACGCAGCAGCTCCCGAAGGCTGTCACGCCACAAGCTGGTCTCTTTGATTTCGCCCGATTTCACTTTGGCGCGATGCGCGAGTCGCTCTTCTTTGTCGACTTCTTTGTACGTAAGCAGCAGCAGGAAGTTGATTGAGATGATCGCGGCACACGCATAGAAGACATACGCCCATTCCAATTGACGCAGCTGCGCTGCGACAAGCGGACCGATAAAGCCGCCGATGTTGACAGTCTGATAGAACACTCCCCAGGCGATGGAGCTATTCTGCCGGCTCGTGGATTTTACGATAGTGGCCTGAATGCCGGGCTTGAAAATGCCGGTGCCGAAGGCGAGCACGACAGCACCGGCCATGAAGCCCCAGAAAGTGGGAAACCAGGCCATGAGCAAATAGCCGAGAATCTTGAAGATCGTCGAGGCAAAGATCGTTTCCTTGTAACCGACGCGATCCGATATACCGCCGGTCAACACCGGGACGAACGACTGCACAAACGCCCAGACTGTGAATATGATACCGACGGCTGCGCCGGTCAGCCCCAGACCTCCGTTGGATTTGGCATCGGTCGCATACAGACTCGATACCTGGCGCACGCCGTAATAGGCGAGGCGCTCGACCATCTCCATACCGCCGCAGATCCAGAAAACGTACGACAGGCTGCCCAGCGCCGCCCAGATGCCGAGCTGTTTGACGTCTTTGGCCGTGGTCGTATGCGTAGCGAGATCGGAGTTGGCCATCGTTAGTCCTTTATTGTTGTTCTTGTCTGCGGCGATTCTAGCAGGGTATGCGGCAGAACTATTTATGGTGAAATCGGACTAAAGTGAGCAGCGAGCAGAGTCCGGGGAAACGTGCATGAGAAAATCGCTATCTGTGTTGCTGTTGCTCGTCTTCCTGAGTGCGTGCGGCGGCGGAGGCAGTAACAACAACGCGCCACCGGACAACAATCCGCCGGTTGGCGGGCCGACTCCGGCTGAGCGTCTCGCCGCGGACCTGCAGGGCCTGGCGCTCGATGTCTTTTTCGAAAATTCTTTCGCGGCGTTGATCAGGCGCTCGCCTGAAACCATTGTCTGGCAGTCCCTCGAAAGTGTCTATCCACTTGCGTCCGTGACCCTCGACGATTTGTCCGACAGCTACCGCCGTGACACGTTCGCAATGTACCAGGTCGTGCTGGATGCGCTACGTACTTATGACCGCTCGGCACTGGATGCCGAGGGCCAGCTGAATTACGACGTGTACGAATGGTATCTGCAGGACGTCGTCAATCAGCTCGAGTTCATCTATTACGATTTCGTCGCGACCTATTCGATTTTCGGCACGCAGGAAGACACTCGGCAACTGTTCACCGAAGTGCACCCGCTTGCGACGCTGCAGGATGCGGAGAATTACATCACGCGGCTGAATCTCGTGGATGAGAAGTTCGACCAGTTAATTGACCACCTGGAACTACAGCGTCAGACCGGTATCGTCGAACCCGCGCTTTCGATGCAGGTCGCGATTAATCAAGTTTCGGCAATTGCGCAGGGCAGCACCGCATCGAATCCGTATTACACGAACTTCGTTACCAAGATTGCAGCGATTCCGGGCCTCACCGATGCAGAGCGCTCCGATCT